>Ga0172379_10002962_pt1 | contig 28357 bp, 39 predicted proteins | sample GrowelOW334metaG_FD_119756 | JGI IMG/M metagenome (GOLD analysis project Ga0172379, IMG submission 119756) | Groundwater microbial communities from an aquifer near a municipal landfill in Southern Ontario, Canada - Groundwater well OW334 metaG | ecosystem: Environmental > Aquatic > Deep...
AAATGGCAAAAGGAAAAGGAGAAGACATTGCTCCGCTACTTGAGAAAGCAAAAAAGCTTCCTGAAGAAATAAAGCAAAAAGAAACAAGACTAAAAGAGCTTGAGATTGAAAACAAGTCAATCTTAATGGGAATACCAAACATGCTTACCGAAGATGTCCCTTATGGAAAAGATGGCGACGACAATGTTGTTGTTAAAACATGGGGAACAGCAACAAAAAACACAAATCTAATCCACCATGGAGATTTAGCAAAAAATTTAGGACTGGCTGAATTTGACCGCGCAGTAAAAATTGCAGGAGAAGGATTCTATGCACTAAAAGGAGATTTGGCACTACTAAACCTTGCAATACTCCATTATGCAACTGAAAAATTAACGAGAAAAGGATTCTCAATGGTAATACCCCCATTCATGATGAATAGAAAAGCATACGAAGGAGTAACGGATCTTGGAGACTTTGAAAGTGTAATGTACAAAGTCGAAAACGAAGATCACTACATGATTGCAACAGCAGAACATCCGCTTACTTCAATGCTAATGGACGAAACAATTGAAGAGAAAGATCTTCCAATAGTACAAGCAGGATACTCAATGAACTTTAGAAAAGAAATTGGAAAACACGGACTGGATGAAAGAGGATTATTCAGACTCCACCAATTTGATAAAGTAGAACAAATAGTATTCTGCACTCCACAAGAAAGCCAAAAATGGCACGAAGAAATGGTAAAGAACGCAGAAGAACTTTGCAGGGATTTTGAAATACCCCATCGAGTAGTATTGATTTGCACAGGGGACATAGGGACTGTTGCTGCAAAGAAATATGATATTGAATGCTGGTCACCAAGAGAAGGAAAATACTTTGAAACACACTCCCTCTCAAACTGCACAACCTACCAAGCAACAAGACTTAATATAAAATATAAAAAAGCGAATGGAGAAAAAGAATTCCTTCACACGCTTAACGCAACAGAAGTGGCAATACCAAGAATGCTAAGAGCAATACTTGAAAACCACCAAACAGCAGAAGGAACAATAAAAATTCCAAAAGCACTACAACCATACATGTTTGGTAAAACAGAAATCACAGGAAAGAAACAATAATTTAGAATAAAACAAAAAATTAAATTGACAAAGAATGAATTAGAAAATTCATTTTTTGTCTTTTCTTTTCCCAATAACAAAGCACTCAGAATTTAATTTGTCTTCGCTTCTTGCGAACAAAAGTAAATCCCCATCTTCGGCAAATGCTCTTTGTTGTCCATCAAAACCAACAACAGTACTTCCGCTTAGTTCTTCAAAATCAGCAAAATCTCTTGACAATCTAAAAGGACCAAACTTATTTTTATAAACAAAATTTACTTCAAAGAACTTCTTTTGTGCAAGAGTAGGAGCTTTTCCTCTAATTGACCCTGCTTTTTTTAAGAAAGTAAGTACTGTATTCTTTGCAACTTTAATTGTAGATTTATCTCCCAAGTACCCGCATTCCACACAAAGCGCAGGCTTATTGTTTTGATTCATGTAATGATCTGATGCCCCAGGGTAAACAAAATCAAATCCACCAACTACAAATTTAAAAGGCAAAACATTCGCATAGGCATAACTTTGTTTTTCACAAATAATGAAAGGAACTGTTTTCTTTGAAGTTGAAGCGTGAAGATCAAGTAACACATCAGAATCATCTAGAATTCTAACTAACTCTCTCCCAGTTTTTCCTTCAAGAGTAGAATAAACATTTTCTGCTTGATCTGAAGAAAAACATCTGTTCAAATTGTATTCAATAAAACGCTTATTTTGTTCTATAGCTTTAAGATTAGCATAAATAAAAGTTACTTTTCCAGCAGTTACTTTAATTTTTGGAATTAATTCATCAAGAGCTTTTACTCCGCAAATTTCATCCCCATGAACCCCAGCCATTACTACAACTTTAGGCCCTGGTTTTTTTGAATCTTTAATAACTACTTTTGAATTTATCATAACTATAATCACACAACTACAAAACTACTCATGCGTTAACTGCTGCCCAACTATTGCATTTGCAAAGTCAAACTCTGTTTTTGGTTTTAAAATAAATTTACAACGTTCACTAGTTAAAGCTTGGCATTCCACTTCAACGCAATCAATATCTTCCTCAAAAAGCTTGGAGAAAATTCCTGCAAGGGTTCCCCGAAGAAAGGCATCCACAGGAAAAGTTAATTTTCCCTTTAATGCAGAAGCAAAAGGAGAATTTTCCACAACAACAATTGCTTTTTTTCCTTCAAATTGAACATCAATACCCTGAATTGCCCCCCAACCAGAAGCTGTAAAGAAATTTTCCACAAATTCAAGCTCCTTCTTTTTCTCAGTAAAAGTAAGAGAAAGATCCTTAAACAAAGAATCCTTAGTAGATTGTTTTACTGCCAAATAAATCTTTTTATGAAATTCAACATCATTTACCCCTGCAATTCCAATTAATGTTTCAACCGGAGCAATAACAAAAGGAATATTCATTAAGAAAAAATTACTATGCGTGTATTTTATATTATTAGTAAAAATGAATTTATCAAAAAAAGTGTTAAGCATCAAACTTCACCTCGTTTGATTGAGATTTTAATAACGCTAAATGCTCCGCCTCATGATGCTTTAAAATATCATGAATCGCACGATACTTTTCAACTACAAGCGGCCAAACAATAACACTATTTCCCGCTTTCTTGGAAACAATCAGCCTCTTTTCGATTAGTTTTTTTAAGTAATAAGAGTACTTTGTACTTGCACGTTTCTTATCTTCCCTCGTTAGTACTGATTCCTTAAAATTTTCAGCAAGTTCAAGAGGGGTAGTGGGCCAAGTAGTCAAAATAAAGGCATAAATACGCTTTTCTATATCCGGCAAATCAAGTAAATCTGGCAATGCAGAGCTTTTTGTTTTCATTAGACAAAACAAAGCATTTTACTACTATAAAAATACTTCTTTTCTGGCAATGCAGAAGTTTGAGACCAAAATTTGTCCAGGAAATAGCGAGTCTAAATTTATAAAGTATGCCTACCTTTAGATTAATATGCCTAAAAGCAAAAAAAATCCAATCCTTGCAGACATGCACACTCACTTAAATGAAAAAAAAGTTAAAGCAAGAGACTATTGGAAATTTGTCTTACAAAAAAAACTTACAGTAATTGCAATAACTGAACACTCCAACTACAAACCCGACGAAGCATATGCTAAACTCAAAGCAACCCAACCCAAAGGAATACTTTTGATTCCTGGTCTTGAAGCAAAAACCAGCGCAGGAGACTTATTACTGTACGGAGAAGACGACTCCATTTACAAAATAAAAGAACTACAAAAAATGAATGTAAAAATAGAAACAGCCCTAAAAATTGCAACTAAGAATAACCTCCTTGTAAGCTTTGCCCACCCCTTCGGATACAAATCAGATTCCGTTTGTGAAGTACTTGGAGAAAAGAAAACACTCAAACTCTTAAAAAAATACAAAATTGGAACTGAATACTACAATGGAATGCTTGGGAGTGCAAATCAACTACTTTTTGGTAGAGGAATTGCAAAAAGATTTTATGGAGTACTTGATTTTGTTGAAAAAAACAAAGCAGCAAACAGTTTGCACATGAATAGAACAACTGCCTCACAAAAAGAAAAACTTGAAAAGTTGGCAATTGAAACACTTAACAGAGTAAAAAAAGGAATGCTGTTTTCATTACATGCAAGCTTTCGAACTGTGGGAAGCGATGCGCACTACCCAACAGCAATAGGGAGCGCAATAATAGAACTAAAAAAGAAACCAAAAAGTGAAAAAGAATTCATTGAAATGATCAGAACAAACAAAACCCTCTGGAAAGGGCCAAACATTTATTCAAAAACCCCAGTAGATATCATAGGGAAAAAAGAAATGGTGGAAGGACTAACGTATTTGGCAAAAAAAAATGTGCTAAAGAAGAGAAAAATCCCGATTGCAAGTAAAATAAGCCAGAAAATTAGCTTAGGCAAAAGAATAAAAACAATAAAAAGAATAACTAAGAAGGCAAACATTGGCAAAATAAGTAAAAAAATGCCAAAATTTAAAATAAAAAAAAGATTTGGGATATTAAAACAAAAACTAAGGAACTTGAGAACATGAAATACTCTATCACTGAAGAAACAAATATTGATTCAATCCCAAAAGACACAGTTGAAATCCATTTAGTCAGACCAATAAGCTGGAACAAACTTAATTCACTAACCGGCAAATGCCCGATTAGAACAATCACTCTCTCAAATTCCTGTTTGAAAAGATTACCAACAAAAACACAAAAAAAACTAAAAGAAAAAGGAATTTCACTCGCGTTAGAAAAAAGAAGAGGAAGAGCAATAGATATCCCAATGGACAAGATGCTTCAAATTATTGAACTAAGAAAAGATTACCAAACTGTACGAGAAATTGAAAAAATTACTAATATTCCAAAATCAACCGTACACTATTTGTTAAAATACGCTGACCGCGGAAAGATACGCAAAGGCGCAAACGTAGTTTATCTAAAATAAAGAAAAGGCCCAAAATTAACAAATTGGGCATATTTTTTCTTTACTCTTATTTATTAGTGCACTGTGCACTATGTTGTCATTTGGGGAACCCAAATGATCTTTCTTTTTGGATAGAACACAAAGTTCTTCACACTTAAGTCCGCGTGCTAACTCTTGTTCATTTTTTATCATTTTTTTATTCATATTGTCACCTCTTTTTTATTTAACTAGTTAAAATAAATAGGGAAATAGTTCAAAACAAACAGAACTACTAAAAAACAGACATATGAATTATACTTCATATGTTATTAAAAACCTTCCGGTTGTCACACAGCCCCCAAAAAGGAGGGCAAATTGAAAAAGAAAAAGAAACTAAAAATCAAGATAAACGCTTTTTTAATATTGAGGCAGAAGTTTGCAAAACTACTGCTGTTTGCATTTTCCCTTTCCATTGGGCAGCCCCCGAATGTCCCCCAATTTCCCCGCCAAACCTTTTTTGCAAAGGAATAAGCAAATCTTTTACTAAATTAAACCTGTACTTTTCTTTAAACTCAGTTTCAGCTCTTGCAGAAAGAGTAGTTAATCCATTTTTCTCCTGCCCAGCAACAAGTGCAATATGCGCACCAAAATCCAAGAGTTTAGTTGCAGCTGCACTCTGGTAGAAAGATAATTCACTTGTCAATAGAATTACTTCGCCAATTTTTTGTATATTTGCCCTTTGCGCGGCTTTCAAAAAAGCTACTCTTTCATCATCAGGAACTTTGTGCCTTGCAAATGAAAGAACCTGCGCATAAGTTTTCTTGGAATATTTTAGGGAATTTGCAAAAGAAGAAAAAGTTTTTTCATCCCCAACAAGAAAATGGCCTGTGTCTTCAATTATACCAATGCAATTCCAAAAACTTATCCTTGCATCAGAATGCATGTCCAGGAAATTGTACAAAATTTCAGTTGTGGAAGCTGCATTTTCGTCAATTACAGAATTTGCACCAGCACAAATGCTTTCTTTTTCAGGGACATGATGATCAAATACAATTGCTTTCAAACTTTTATTTCTTATTAGTTGAACAAATCTTTCTCTCAAGTGGCCCATTTGCTCAAAGCCATTCAAATCAAACAATAAAACTAAATCATACTCTTCTAAGTTTGGATGAATATTAAAAGAAATTTTTTCTTCTAAAGCAAAATGTAAAGCTTGTTCATTAATATGACAAGGAACACCAATGTTAGATTTGATTTTGTTTTTTTTCAAATACCTTTGCATCATTGCAGCAGAAGCAAAAGAATCAAGATCCGCATTATCGTGACACAAAAGAAGCACACGCTTTTGTTTACACAAACTAATTAGCTTTTTTGAAGTGAACTTTGGCATTATAATCAGAAGTATTAGGCAAGAAGTTGTTATTAACTTTACTTAAAAGAAAAAGCCTTAAGTTTATTCAACTTAAGGCAGCACTAAGTAGTTCTATTTTCTTTTCTTTTCATTCTTTTCTTCAGACTCATCAGCATCTTCGCTTTTTGCACCTTTCATTTGGGCTTCAAGCTTTGCTCTAGCTGTGTTTAATTTCTTTAGTAGAACTTCTTCTTGTTTTGCAAGAGTTTTTAGTCTAAGATCAGTACTTTCCTTCTTGTCCTTTAATTCTTTTTCCATTTCTTTAGCATCCTTTGGGAATAAAACATTTCCAACAACTTTGAAAACAGTTTTTTCTTTAGTTTTTGCTAATTCTTCAAGAGAAGCATCAACCATTTCTAATTGGTAAGTAACTTGTTGTTTTTGAGCATTAACATTGCCTAACATTTGTCGGTTTTTTTCAAACTCCAAAATCATTGCTCTTTGTTCTCCCTCATCCATACTAAATTCCTCCAAAAAAATAAAACTTCCTAAAAATCACTACCTTTTACTAATAAATCATGCTTCCTTAATCTCTTGACCCCTAATTCATTTCTTCTAATTGATTAAATAAAACTAAAGGTTTTAATAATGCATTAAGGGACGCTCGAAGCGCAGTTTTGTCACTAGCACTAACTTTAATGTCAAGCACACTCTCTTTTTGAGCAATAGTTGTTTTACTCCTCGAAAAATCTGCTTTGAGTTCTGGTTCAAGTGACTTAAAAAAGCGCTTTGCCTTCTCTTTTGAATCAAAATCTAATTTAACTTGAAGAGAAAACATAAAAATAAGGAAAAACAAGAGCCCTTAAATGCCCCCGCTTTTCAATTTGAAATCTAATCAGTTTTTACTTCTTTAGCTATAGGATCTCTTGTTTTGTATAAGATTCTGTGACCGCATGATGGACATCTAACTAATCCTTCAGAAACATTAGTTACTTCTGTTCCGCATTTAGCACATCGATAACTCATCAAAACCACCCTATTCTTTATCTTCTTTAGTCTTATTTGCATCTGCAGCTAAAGATTTTTCTACTTCTCTTTCAATATCAGAGAAAGAAGATTCTTTTGATTTAATCAATTCTTCAGCACCAGCCAAGAATGACTTTTGTGAAACCATTTTGTTAATAGTTTTACCAATTAAAGTTTGAGGTTCGTAAGCTCCGCCAGTAAATCTAGCTTCGCATTTTCTGCAATTAAATAATCCTGCAGCTTCTCTTTGAACTTTAGCAAACCCGCAAAAAGGGCAAGTTGAAGCAACGTTCTGTTTATTCTCAACAGCCAAAATTCTCTTTCTAATACCAACACCATATCTAGAACTGAATCTTCCAGCAGTGCCTACCTTTTTTGTATTACCCATTTAATGCTCACCAATACCAAAATACCCATTGGAAAGGTTTTTAAACGTTCTAAGGGAGGCTTCGAAAAAGAGGATACTTGACCCCACATTTACGAAAAATCAGTTTTTTTCAGGTTTACTATTCCTAGCTCGACCTTCAGCAACTAAAGCAGTTCTAAGTGCCTTTCTCTTAGCTAACTCAATAACTTGTTTTTGAGTCAAACGAAGACGTCTTTTACTAACAACAAAAGGTTTTCTAATCACGGCCATAAAATCATTAAAAGAGTTATTGCTTAAGTAGTATAAAAACATGATTTTAATTAAAAAAAATAGAAAATGAAAGAACCCTTTCGAGCCCTTCCATCTAAATTAACCTAGTTATTGTTTTACGATTTTCAAAAGTTTTTTTCTGTTTGTGTCTGCTACAACGAATGCTTTTTCGATCATTAGAGAAATTTCTTCTACTGTGAATGCTCCGGGTCCTTTTTGCATTGCACTAAGGTATCCGTCTTCTGTTGTTGCAACTGAAAATCTTGCTTCACTTGCTTTTTCTTCCAAGTATGTTGGGTCAACCATTATTTTTCCGCCAACTTTAACGAAAGTTGTTAGTAATGGTAGTCTCTTTAATTCGATTTTTCCATTATACTCGTGTTTAACGATTCTGTTTTTCTCGTCAAGCTTTGGAAGTTTTGCAGTCATGAATGAAGCTAATGCAGCTAATGAGCCAGCATCAAACAAATTTCCGTCAGCGTTGATTGCGTAGAAATCCATGAAAGCTATTAAGCAACTTTCTCCCTCTTTGATACAAAGTTTTGTGAAGTCGATTGCTTTACTTTCTCTAATACCTCTATCTACAACTCTTGCAACTTCGATTTCGTCGAATGATGGTGGGCCTGCTTCATATTCAGAGTGAGCTAATGCTAATAGTTCTGCTCCGCATGAAATTGCTCCTTCATCTGGATTGTCTGGATATGGTTTGTCTACTCCAACTTTTATTCCAGCAAGTACTTCAGTTTCTCCTAATCGTACTCTTGCGCTTGCTTCAGCGTTAAGACACATTCCAAGTTCTAGAGTAAATTCTCTTGGTTGATCAAGTGATCTTCCGTCAAGTCTTTTTCCGTTCCTTGCAAGTTCTGCTATTTTTGATACATCGTATTCAAGTACAGTTGTTCTCATTTTTTCACCTTCTTAGCCTTGTCAGCTTTCTTATCTTCTTTTTTGTCTGCTTTTGCAGGAGCTGTTTTTGCTTCTTTTGCAGGAACAACTTTGCTTTCAGTTTTTGCAGGAGCATCTTTTCCGGCAACTTCTGCTTCAACGTTTGCTTCTGATAATTCAGATATTGGAAATTTTTCTTGCAAAGCTTTCTTTTGTACTTCGTATACTGCTTTACATGCTTTGATTCCCATTGGAGCTAATTTTGCCCATTCTTCTTTAGTCAATAGTCCATCCATTTGTAATAGAACTATTTCACCAGTGTTTGGCATTATAGCAATTGGAATATCAACTGCATCTGGAGCGTCTTCTTCTTCTTTATTCAAGTCAACGATTAATTCTCCGAATGCTTTTCCAATTCCTGTTGCTGCAACTAAATCTCTCATTGGGATTCCGGCATTAGCTAATGCGCATGAAGCTGCAGTTAAACATGCAACTCTTGATCCAGCATTTGAGTCAACTACTTCCACGAATACTGCTATTTCAGTGTTAGGGAATTGTTCTGTGAAAACTGCTTTGTCTAAAGCTTCTCCCAAAACTTTTGAGATTTCCATATCTCTTCTATTTGGTCTTGGTTGTTTTCTTTCAGGAACAGAGAATGTTGCCATTCTGTAAGTTACCTTCATTACTGCTTTCATTGGGTTTTGTGTGTGCTTTGGTAGAGCTTCTCTTGGCCCGAATACCGCTGCATAAACTTTGTTTTGTCCCCATTCTAGATAAGCTGATCCATCTGCATTTGGTAATACACCAACTTTAATGCTTAATGGTCTTAGTTCATCCATCTTTCTTCCGTCTACTCTTTTTTTCTCCTTCTTATAATCAGGAGCGTCATCTCTTGGTCTTCCACTCATATAATTCACCTTTAAGTATTTCTCCGTTTTTTTCTATATCAAAAGACATTTTTCTTTTTCATAGTCTTTGATGACTATCAAAAAATTTTATTTTTTGATATTAGTTTAGCTCTTCGCTTTCTTCTTGCATTACTTCACTTTCAAGTACTTCTGATTCAACAGGAGCTGTTTTATTGAAAGGTTTTGCTTCGTCTTTTCTTGGAACGTTAATTGGTATTCCTTCTTCCTTAAAGAAAGCTTCAACTGAATTAGTCAAATTGCTTTTGTAGGAATTGTCGTTAATGAAAGTAACTACTTTTCGTAGCAAAGCCAAGTTTCCGTTTCTTGCCCATACTCTTCCATTCTTTCCAATTATTATTTCGCATCCAGTTCCTTGCTTTAATAATTCAAGCATTGAACCGTTTTTTCCAATTAATCTTGGTGTTCTAACAGGAGTAACTTCTATTACTTCTCCGCCAAACATTCTTCTAGGAAATCCTATTTCTGCTTCTCTCATTTCGTTAACGTAAGTTATTTTTGCGCTAACTAAATCTCCAGTTTTTAGATCTTCTCTAATAGCTGATTTTGGAATAAAAGATTCAGTAAAAGAATTAATGTTAAGCCCGAAACCGGCAAACACTACTCTTGTTACTACCCCTATTATTACATCTTCTTGTTGTGGAACATATTTTCCTTCCAAAGGAACAACACTTGCTTTTTCGTCATTCACATCTGTTATTCCCAGTACTTTGGAATATATTTTCCCTTCGGAAACAAATACATTGCTTCCAAGTCTTTTTCTCTGGTCAGATACTAACTCACCAGGTATTACTAATTTCTTCATTCATTCACCTTCGTAAAATATTAAATTGAAAACAACACTCCCACTTTGCATCGTATTTCATTGTGCTGTCCCAATTATTTTAACTATAATTTCTCCATGCGTTACTGAATTTAGTTCGTTAAGCAAATCTCCTTTTGCTCCGCTTGGAAGCAAGAGTTCTGCAACTAAAGAACCATCATTCAACCATTCTTCTTTTTTCACTTCGTATTTTTTAATTATGCTTGAACATTTTCCAGCATATGCTGCAGGAACTTTAATTGCAAAATCAATTTTTTCCATTGAAATTGGAATTAATGGTCTAATTTGTTTAACAATATCATCCACTTGCTCTTCAACACTCTTGAAAGGATCAATATGAATTTTTGCTTGAGCTAAACAATTTTCAATTCTTTGCGGAGGGTGAGGGGTTTTTGTTTGAGGATTAATTGTGTTTCTTGAAATGAAATTAATTACTTCCAGTCTTTTCTTTTCAATTAATGCTCTTTTTTGTTCAGTTGTTAAATGAACTTCTCCATCCATTATTATTTTGTGAACAACTTTTTTCACTTCAGTTGTTTGAAAAGCTTTTTTTAATGCATCAGGACTTTGAGCGTCCCCAGATTTTACATCTCTAAAAATTGTTTCAATTGCAAGTAATGAATCAAGGGGAACATCTTTTCCGTGTTTAACATCAAGTGCAAGATTTGGATCAACTAGTACTTCAAATTTGTGACCGAATTTTTCAAGACGAGCAATAACTGCGTCCTCTACTCTAACCATATTCTTTCCTCTTTCTAAAACTAAATGCTCCAAGCTTTTTTTATTCTCTCACTCGGAACTTTAAGATATTAAATGTAAATGTCGTTCAAGATCACTTGAACGCAGTTTTCAATTCTTTTTCAGTTAAATGTCGAAATCCTTTTTTGTCTACAACAGCGAATTCCACTCTTGCAAGACTTACTTTTTCTTTCTCAGGCATACTTTTTTCGATTGCTTTGTAAGCCATTACAACTGCATCGTTTAAACTTAATCCTTCTTTGAATTCTTTTTCAAATACTTCCATTGCTTTGTCTTTGTTTCTTCCAACAGCAACAGCTTTGTATTCAGCTAAAGCTCCACTAGGTTCTGTTTCAAAGATTTTTGCACCTTTTTCGTCAAATCCACCAATAATGAAAGCTACTCCAAATGGCCGTAGGCCTCCGTATTGAGTAAATGCTTGTTTTGTTTCAGCAATTTCTTTAGCCATTACTTCTACTTGAATGTTTTCAGAATAAACCATTTTGTTGTCTTGTGCTTGTCTTCTTGCAATACCAACTAATCTTCTTGCATCTCCAACTAAACCGGCAGAAACAACTGCAATGTTTTCATCAATCTTAAATATTTTTTCAATTGATTCAGGTATTACTAATTTACTTGTAATACTCTTATCAGCTGCTAAAACTACTCCTTCAGCGAAAATTAATCCAACTCCAGTAGTACCTTGTTCAACTATTTTACTTGCATATTCTACCTGGTAGAGTCTTCCATCAGGAGAAAACATTGTAGCAGCTTTATCATAAGCTGGAACTTTAGAATTTTGCACTGGATACATCAAAAATCACCTTTATTTTCCTTTATTTTTTACAAAAATAACTCAATAATCTACTATTCTTACTTTCACTTTCCCTTAAAAAGAAATCGCTAAAAGCACAATAATTTTGTGCTACTCTTTGTTTCTTGTACAACATACTACTAATTGGAATGGTTTAAAAAGGTTAATTTTGAGAGAAAAATAAGTTTAATACCTTAAAGAGCATAGTTAGTTTATGCAACGTAAACGAAATATTCCTCAACTGGCTGGATCACGTATAAAAAAACAGAGGGAGATTTTTGAAGGAAGAACCATTAGCGCACGAAGAATAACCCTGGTTGAACGAACTGGAAGAATTAGAAAACTGGTTTTAAGAAAACCTGTTAGTTTCATGCATAACCCTCAGCGAGCTATTGATTATCAAACAAAGTGGGAGGAATTCAAAAAAGTCGGATTGCCAGTCCCAGATTATTCCAAAGTAGATTTGAGAAAAGGAAGCCCGACATATCTAGGAATTTTCCAACCGGACTTGGAAAAAAGATACGGAAAACTTATACCCATAAATAATACTTCTTACGAAGGGCATAATGGGAGGCCACATTTTCTAAAACAACTCAAATTGGGACGTGATCGAAGAGTATTAGGTGAACTTGCAAGCGACCTATCAAAACTTCATGAACTAAACTATGTTGGTTACTGGGTAGATTATTGGCATTTCTACAAAAAAGGAAACTCCTATGGGAGACTGATGATTGATTTGGAAGAACTTTACAAAAGAGATTTAACCAAAAGCAGGGATAGCCAGGTTGCTAGCCTTATCCACATGTTCCAAGAGTTTAAGGTATATCTTGGCGAAAAAGAATTTGATTATTTTGTAAATCAATATATCAAACATTGTAAGTACAAACCGCGCTCTGAACTCGTTGCAGACTTTTATCGTCCAAAACCTGCTGATTATTATTCTTGGAGAGAATACAAAAAAAGAGAAAGAGCAGAAAAATTACACCCAAAAATAGAACAACCACTTTTTGTTTAGGTCTGAAATCCTTACTCAATCTTCGCGTATTCTTTTAGAGTTTTAATCGTTCCAGAAGTCAAAACCGGATTAATGATTATTTTCTTATTTCTAATTTTTTCAATAAAAGCAGTCCCTGCAATTAAATCATTTTCTTTTCCACGCTGACACTTTACTATTGCTTTGTTTCCTTTGAAGAGAACAACTTTGGGGTTAATTTCAGCTAAACCTTTTGAACCAAAAAAACTCAAGAGATCAATCCAAAACCCGAAGTAAAAATCCTTCTCCGCAACTTCAGCGTTTAAGATTTCAAACAAAATGTAACGCTTACGCTCCCTTTTTGACAAAGGAACAATTGCTTTCTTTACTTTTTCAATTTTCATAAAAATCAACACAAATTTTTAATCACTCAAAACGTGATCTATTTTTCCCTCAATTGGTTTTATTTTGTCTGCAAATTTTTCTAAAATATATTTAATATCCTCAGTAAATGAATCCGGAGCTTCTTCAAGTTCCTTAATTAATTCGCTTTTTGAAAAAACCTGTATTCCGCATGATTCACTATCCATAAATCTGATTGCACCATTGTAATATCCAATATAAAATTGGTTCATGGTAGGTTCAACCCAAGTATTCCCTTCTGAATCTTTTCTTTTTGATTTAAAATTATCTAAATAAGAAAGCTTTGTCAACACTGCAAGCACATGCAAGTCCGTTACTTTTGTTGTATGCTCAAATTCTTCTTTACTTACAACTGTTGCAGGAATACCTAATTCTTCTGCGCACTCTTTTAGCATAGTTAAATCAAAAGAGTCATCACCTGCAACATGCCCCCCTATCGTTTTATCCCACATGCCAGCATTGTCCCCTTTCCACTTTGACCTTCGTTGCAAAATAACTCTTCCATTAGAAGTCATTAGTAATAATCTCACGTGCCTATGGCGAATGTTTGCAGTGCCTGTTTCAGCAAATTGTTTTCGCATGGTTTCATGGAATACTTTCTTTTCCATCTCCCCCAGAAGTTCGCCTTCATCTGAAAACATTTTCAACATTTCTTTCATTTTCAATCCCTTCAAAATTAATTTAAAAATTATTTTTCCTTAACAACTTCACTCAAATATTCTTTTGCCAAATCATTAGGCAATCCAAGTAATACTGCTAAAGCTTCTCTAACTTTAGGCGGCCTTAATAGTAATGGATCTTTTGTAGCACTTGCAACAATGAATTTCACTTTTTTTTGCTTACAGTATCTAACAAGCTCTAAATAGTTTTTCCAAACTTGGTGGCGTTCAAATGAATTTGCTTTTAATAATTCTTCAAAACACAAAACAACAGTTGTGTTATTGTCAGATAATTTTTGTGCTAAACCTAAATCAAAAAATTGTTTAGTATTAGATGGTTGAAGTAAATAATCTGCTTTAAGTCTTACAGCAAGTTCGTTTGCTTTAACACTTCCGCCAACAACAGCTTTTTTCTTAGAAGAAAGTTTAGAAATTTCCGCTTCAGGAGTAGAATCCTTAATTAAGTAGCAAGGAATTAGATCATTTGTTTTAGCTACTTTTTCATCTTTCTCGTTTTCTACGAGTACAATTAATTGTTCTTTAAAGTAAGTACTAACTTGCAGCAACTCTTTGAGTGGCTGAGTATAAACTATGTCTGCCATAAAAATCATTAATTTTTAAGTTCCTCAAATTTTGTTAAATTTGCGGTCCATAAAAATAATTTTCGTGAGAGCTTTGCCCTCACAAAAGAATTTTCATTTTATTTATCCAAAGTGTCTATCAAGAGCTTTTTTAGCTTTGATTTTAACTTTGTTCTTCCAGTTCTTAATCTTATTAGCTCCACCAGCGAAAGTCTTTCCTCTTTCTGCTCTTCCTTTATGTCCGTGTGCTAAGTATGCTAAGTTCTTATCAGCTAAGATAGTACTTGCGTTTCTGTCAGCCATTACAACTTCGAAGTAATGCCATTTACCATCTTCAGCAACTTTGTATGAACCTAAAGCTTCAGCGTTTTCAAAGTGCTTACTTGATTTTTGTTCAGCCATTGCTTGAGTACTAATTTTTCTAGAAAGTTTAGCTTGTCCTTGTCTCTTTGGTCTTCTTTTATTTTTTGGTCTGTGGTGAGTTCCTGTTCCTTTTCTTACTCTCACTCTAACAACAAAAATTCCTTGTTTTGCTTTATAACCAACACTTCTTGCTGATGGCAAATTAGTAGGGTGCTCAACAACAACTACAGCTCTTTCTTCGTTTCTGTATTCAATTCCTCTTTTTCGCATTATTAATGCATAATCGTAATTATTATCCGTTACGCCTTTCCATTCATTTTGAAAAGCTTCTTTAATATATTTTGCTGCGCCCATTTGTTGCTCACCATTTAATACTGTAAATTAAACCAGTAATACAGAAAACACCCAAAAAAGCATTTATAAAGCTAACCCCAAACGGGCCAAAATGAAAAGTAAAGACCTATTGCCGCATTCTTGTGCCCGCTTTAGTTTGAGTAAATTTTGGCACAGGCCCTTTCATCCTTACAGTTGAAACGGACTTGAAGGGTTTTCTTGCACTAAGCGCAGGAGATTTAAGTAAACTAGGTCTTTTTGAAAATATTGCTTCAGGATTAGCGTGTTGTAAAATTAATCTCTCAGCAAGCCTTCGCATTACTTCACTACCCGGCCTCTTTTGGCCTTGCTTAGAAGAAGCCCTGTTTTCCACACTCTTTCCAAAAAATGGAATTCTCATTAGATCACTAAATAACATTTAAGCTTTGCCATATATAAAGGTTTTTATGAATGCAAAAAAAGAGGAGAAAAAAGTAGAAAATTCTCCAAAAACTTGTGACAAATGCAAGTCGCCTGCTTCAATTATTCTTGCTTACGGTCCGCACAATTATTGTGAAAAACACTTTACTCAATTCTTTGAAAACAGATTCAAAAAAACAATTAGAAAATATAATTTATTCAGAGCAAAAGAAAAAATATTAATTGCGTTGAGCGGAGGAAAAGATTCTTGTGTATTACTTCATTTGATGCACAAATATTATTCAAAAAATAATACTCTTGAAGCGCTAATAATTGATGAAGGAGTTAACGGATACCGAGAAAAAGCAATTAAAGTGGCAAAAGAAAATTGTGAAAACTTAGGGGTGAAATACACCATAATTTCTTTTAAGAGCGAATTTGGAATAACCAACGATAAATTAATGCCTTTGATTTTAAATAATCCAAAACTTGGAGGGACTTGTTCTTTTTGCGGAACTTTAAGAAGAAACATAATGAACAAATATGCTAAAAAGTTTAAAGCGGATAAACTTGCAACAGGACACAATTTGGATGACGAAGTTCAAAGCTTTGTAATGAATGTATTCAATAATGATTTTGAAAGAATGAAAAGAATGAGTGCAACAAGCGGAATCATTGATCACGAAGGATTTGTTAAAAGAATAAAACCATTATATGAAACTCCCGAGAAAGAAATAATCGCATACTGTGCAATGAAAGGAATTAAACATTACTCACAAGAATGCTGCCCTTACTCATGGACTGCAAAACGAAATGAATACCGAGAAATGTTAAACCATTTTGAAAATAGATTCCCCGGAACAGAGTATTCAATTCTTAGATTTTATGAAAATATTAAACCATTGATTCGGCCAAGTGAAAAAGAAAAACCAATACTTGCACGTGCACTACACGAATGCAAAACTTGTAAAGAACCAACTGAAAGAGAACTCTGCAAAGCATGCGAAATGATAAAACGAATTAAACTTGAGCAAAAGGAAGGAAAACAAAATTCAAAGAATAAAAAACACTTAGATAAATATAACAAAGCGTTGACTTGTTCTTCAACAAAAGGAAGCCGCAATTAAGTTACTCTCAAACGCCACTTAGTGTTAAGGAAGGTATAAAAAAACAAATGAACTCAAACAACATATGCAGGACACTTTAGAGGAAGCACAAAAAATATTTTCTAATGGAAAAATTAATTCAAAACGTGAATTCTACATTCTTTACAATAATAACCTTCTTGGAAATAAACCTCTTTGCTGGGATACCCACAAGGACCTATTGGCAAGCAATTGGAGAAACCCTGTCTGCATACGTTCAACAAAGGGCACCGCCAGAAGTAACACAAGATTTAATGTCCCATTTAATGAACTTGAAAAAGAACTAGAGGATTTAAAACAAACAGGAGTAAAAGACAGCGAAATGAGTTTTAATCAAAGTATGCCTGATGAGCACCTTTTAATCCAAGGAGAAGTAAAAAGAACTGAACAAGGAGTTTATTTGCTGTATAGTACAATAAAAAAACCAATGAACCTAGCATTCAAAGAAGAAGTTAAACATGCATTTGGTCTTAAGGCAACAATGATTATGCAAACCTTTCTATTTCCCCAAAGTTATGATGACGTCATGGATTTTTTGTCCAGTTTCCCTGAATCCATTATAGAATTTGGAGCATATGCTGTTTCAGTAGGAAACTTGAAAGGACGCAACACCATAATCTGGGAGGTTAGAAACTATTAGCATAAAATTCCAAAAGAAAGAAATATCTACTTTAGTAACTTATTCATTCGATTAGTAAATTCTCTTTCAAACTTTGTAAGTTCTTCTAGTTTTGCATCAATTGCGAGAGTTTTCTCGGCAAGTTCGCGTTCAGCCAAAGCATTCTTTTGATTCAATTGTTCAATTGCATTATTTATTTGAGAAAGATTTTCTTGCATATTAGTAAGGAATTGCTTTCTAAACTCTTCAAGCACAGAAATCTTCTGATCCAGCGATTCTGGAGAAATCTTTTTGCTTATTGTTTGTAATCGATTTAGTTCAACTTCCATGTTTGCAATTAATTCATCTGCTCTTTGTATTGCAAGAGTCTCAATTTTTTGTTCGGCTTGCTGAAGCATTCCATCAGCAATATTTTTTTCAAGTTCAAGTGTTTTATTTACTCTTTCATCCATTTGCTTTAATTGCATTGAAGCAGTATCAAGGAAGCTTTGGGCTTGTGATTTTGATTTAATCATTTCAGAATTAAGTTCAACAATTAACTGAGCTTTTGTTCTCTTAGCATCATCAAGAGCACCGGTTATCTGTCCAAGCGCAAGTTCTTGCTGTTTCTTTGTAGACTCAATAACTGCTAAATTGTCTCCGATTTGTTTGTTGTATTGTTTTAGTTCAGCAATTTTTGCATCAATAATGAAAACAATTTCTTTTTGTTTTTGTTCAAGCGCTTCTTTGTTACTTGAAACAATTAAATCCTTTTGAGAATCAAGTAATACTTTGAATTGGTAGAGTTCTTTTCTTACAGCCTCATCAACTTTTGTTTCAAGCTCAGCATCAACTTCACTCTTTATTTTTTTCATTTCTGCAAGCTTAGCATTAACTGCCACAACAATTCCTTTTTTCCAAAGTTCTTCAAAATCAGGACTCATTTCGGCAGAAGATGAATACTTTTGTTGAGTGGAAGCGACTGTAAAATCCATTTTTGGAATTGCAGTAGGCGCTTGTGAAACTTGAGAAACATTTTGAGGCGCAGGAACATTTTTTTGCAAAACTACCTCGGGCGCAGACTTATTCTGTGCAGGGGCTGAAGGTTGAGCAGGAATTGAAACTTTTTGAGATTGTGCTTGGGAGGTTTGTGTTTGAGTTTGATTAACTGGGGCAGATTGCTTAACGTTAAGTTGTTTGTCGGAAATCTTTTTGGAAACTTTTGCTTCAAGTTCTGCCAAATCTTTTTCATCATCACTCAATTCAACTTCGTCCTCTCCAATTTCTTCGCCATCTTGACTAGCAACATCAGACATTATTCGATTAGCAATATCATCAGAAGATTGTTTTTGCTGGGCAACTTGTGACGAAGCGCTTTGACTTTGTTGGGCTTGTTTATCAAGAGGCAACTGTTGAACTATTTGATCATTCATACTAAGATTGCTTACAGTTTCTTCAAAAATATCTTGAGAATTTTTTGAACTTGATTTTGACTGAACATTCACTTGCGGGTTTTGTGATTTTTGTTGAGATGCTTGAACAATTGGAACTACTGGCCCCCTTGCTTCCCTAATTAACGCATAGGCCTCAGTTTTCTCAATACCCACATCATACAAATTTTCAGCTATCTCAGAATCTGATACGCCGAGCGAAACAAGCTTCTTTATCGAATCAAGAACTGTTTCCCTTTTATCCATGAAAATCGCCAACTACGTCTAGTAAACACTACTTAGTAGTTTTTTCTTAAATAAAAAGGTTGTGTTATAAAGAAAAGGGCGACGTTTAGCTAGCAGGGCATAATACCAAACAATGGATTACAACTCAAAAAATGGTAAAGGACATTTTGTGCTAAAGCACAAAAAGCCTTTTTAAAAATTAGAAAACTTATGGTGAAATCATGATTACGGAGTCCCCGCGAACCATTACTTTTCCATATTTAGTTTTTATTTCTCCGTCAACTATTTGTGAAGCGTTTTCTAAGTGCAAGTTCATGTGCACATCAAATGCCTTTAGAGTCCCTCTAACTTGATGGTTACCCTTAAGCACCACAAGCACTTCCTTGTCTATTGCATCATTCAATAAATCGAATGGTCTATTATTCATGAAAACACCTCATTTTTTTTCGATAACAAAAGGCAACTGCCTTTTGATGAATATCAAAGGGTCACTTTGCCCCTTTGATTTTGAAAAAAGAAAAAAACTTTTCCAAAAATCCAACTTTCTTAGCACTTGGTGCATCACTTGTTTTTAGGCCGGTAATTCTTGAGGCTATTTTTGTTATTTCTTGTGCAGCAGGACAATCAGGTTTTCTTACTATTACTGGTGCAACTTTTTCTTGCATGAAACTTTTTCTAACTTCAGGATCGTATGGAACACTTCCATAGATAGGCAATTCAAGCATATTAGCAATATCATTCTTTGTAATTTCTCCTTTTTCATTCATTACAAAATTAATTATTACTCCAATAACTTTTGACCCCAATCTTTGAGCAACAATTTTTGTTTTTAATGCATCAGCAATTGCCGGAGAAGTTGGCATTGTAACCATAATTGTTTCTTGAGAAGAACTAAGTGCTGACAAAACATTTTTTTCTATTCCTGCAGCAACATCAAGCAAAATAAAATCATATTGATCAGTTAATTGAGAAACAACACTAGTCAATCTTTCGCTATCTACTCTTTTATAATTGTCAAGACTTAAACCGGATGGGATAAATCTAACTCCTTCTGGCCCATCATAAACAGCATCATGAACTTGAGCTTCTCCAAGTAAAACATCGTGAAGAGTAATTGGAGAGGATTGCATCCCAAGGATTAAAGATAAGTTTGCCATTGCAACATCTGCATCAATTAACAAAACTTTTTGCCCAAGTTTTGCGAGTGCGATTCCTAAATTAGCAGTAACAGTAGTTTTTCCTGTCCCTCCTTTTCCCGATGCAATTGCTATTACTCTACCCATAAAAATAACCTTCATGCCATTTGTGGAACTCTTCTCTTCTCAGTTTGAGTTTTATTCATTAATAGTAAACTATCCATTTCGATTGCAAGTGCTCGAAGTTCAAGGTTTGATAATTCGCTTCCAGCTTTAACAATGAAAACTTTTTTGTTTAATGGGAACAACATGAACCAGTGACCATTTCTTTTAATTAAAACTGATTCAGAATCCGGCAATTCACTTTTAATGTAAGATAACATTGCAGTTCCAACAATTCCTTCAGAGTGTCCGTTTCCTTCACTTGAAACAACAATACTGCCATCCATATTAGTTACTAAAAAAGAATCAACTAAATGTTTTCTCTTTAAAATGTTCAAGTTTTCTTCAAAATCAGCAGAATAAACATATTTGTGTTTTGAAAGGAAGTCCTTAAGGAATTCTATTTGAGCTAAAGGCTTTACTGTCTCATCAGCAAGAATTCTTCCGGCAAAAAATTGTAAAAAGTTCTTTATCATAACAACCACGGCAAAAATAAATCCGCTAAAAAAACATTCCTGTTCTTTATTTCAACTCACCAAGACCATAAGCATCAAGAGCACTTTTTTTCTCACTTGTGCGCTCAAACTTAGGCAAAAATGTATTGGGAATAATCTTTGGAAGGTCTTTTAAAACTATTTTTGTTGGGGCCAAAAGTTTTTCATCAAAAGCGGTAATTAAGTCAATTTGACTACGAGTAAGCTCAACGCACTGGTAATACCCATTCCCCTTTGTTTGGTTAAAGAAATACTCTAAAGCATCATTTCCTTTGATAATACTTGAAATAGACAAGCACTCAACAATTGCCCCGTTAATTTCCCCCTCTCTAAAAAAAAGAACCCCTTCTTCAATAAAATGCCCCTTAACAGTCAAAATCAAGTACCCATTGAATTTTTTGTCAAATAACTTTTGGGCAGTAGAAAACAAATCAAAAGGAACATCCCCTTTGAATAAAACTGTACCAACCGGGAAATTCAATCAATCACCAAAAAACAAACTTCAATCACTATCTTACTTTTGCCCAACAACAATTTCTTTTTTGTCATCAGTCTTAACTTCAACTTTTTTCGCTTTCAAGAAAACAACTTTATCCGCAGTATTCTTTAACGCAGCCGCACTCATTTCTTCAGCCATCATTGCAACAGTTTCTTTTCCTTTTTGTTTTGCTTTAATTAAAGCAGGCAAAAAATCACTATCTCTTGTTGCAAAAACCATTACATCAATTGCATCATTAAAAACAGTTTCTGTTGCATCACAAGCCATTACAACATCAACATCAGTTGTAGAAATAATTGGTTCAAATCCTTGATTTACAACTGCTTCCACTAATTTTTCTGAAGCAAATTGATTAAGGTAAACTCTTCCAATTTTAATTGACCCCAATTTTTGAGCTTCTTTTTTAATTAAGTCAAGATCAATTCCAAATTCTTTTCTAAGTAAATTAGGCCCATCAACAAAAACAGCTAAACGCTTTTCTTGCTTTTGGGGAAAAAATTTCTTCAACTGATTAAACACCACCATACATCACCAAATTAACAAAACTAATACAAAAATAGGGTAAAAAACTTAATAAAATACTTTCCCCCTTATAAACATAGTTAAGGGAACACCATGCTAAGACTAAAAGAAATTCGAAAAGAACTTTCTTCATTAGCAAATCCAACTCAAGCTAAACATTTAATGGGTTTTTTTAAAACTGGAAAAGGAGAGTACGGCGAGGGGGATATTTTTTATGGAATAAAAGTTCCAGTTACAAGAAGTATTGCAAAAAAATATGCGCAAGAACTAAATCTTAAAGAAGTTGAAGCCCTATTACACTCAAAAATTCACGAAGAAAGATTATGCGCACTTCTTGTTTTGATTCAAAAGTATGAGAACAAAAAAGCAACTGAAATCGAAAAAAAAGAAATATTTGATTTTTATCTTTCAAATACAAAATACATTAACAATTGGGATTTGGTGGATTTGAGTTCTCATGAAATAGTAGGCGAGTATTTATTTAACCACCCAAAAGAATCACACTTATTAGAAAAATTAGCAAAATCCAGTTTGCTTTGGGAAAGAAGAATCGCAATGGTTTGCTGTTATCATTCCATTTACAGAAAATCCTTCGCAGAACCAATAAAAGTTGCAGAACTTTTACTAAATGATAAAGAGGATTTAATGCATAAAGCGGTAGGATGGATGTTACGTGAAATTGGAAAAAGAGATTTAACAGTGGAAGAGAACTTTTTACAAAAGCATTACAAAACTATGCCCCGCACAATGTTAAGATATGCAATTGAAAAATTTCCTGAAGAAAAAAGGAAATCCTATTTGAAAGGAACAATTTAATGAAAAATAAGTAAGGAAAGATTTAAACGGAAAAGCAACCATGTGGATTATATGGATGACAATAAAATTCTCCCAAAAATTGGATTAGGCGCAATAATAATTCGCGAAGGAAAAATCCTTCTAGGAAAAAGAATTGGAAAACATGGAAACAACACCTGGGCTCCGCCTGGAGGACTACTTGAGTTCAATGAAGAAATTGAACACGCTGTCGAAAGAGAAGTACTAGAAGAAACTGGGCTTAAGTCAACTTGCAAAGCACTTTACACTGTAACCAATAATATTTTTTTAAGTGAAGGAAAACACACGATTACTTTGTTTTATTTTTGTGAAGCAAATATTGGAGAAGCAAGAATAATGGAACCAACAAAATGCGAAAAATGGGAGTGGTTTAGTTGGAATGAATTACCAGAAAAATTATTCTTGCCATTACAAATACTAAAAGATAAGGGAATGGACCCGACGAAAAATATTTGATTTGCCTCAAAATAATTATTTTACAAAGAATCTAACCCCCTAGTAAATAGTTAAATAAGTAAATGCACCTAATCTTATCATGTTCAACAAGGCATTAGCAAAAAAAAGACAAGAGTGGCTAAGTAAACCTGCCCACTTAGAACTCGATTTCAAACCAAGGTACCCTGAAAGTCAAAGAAAACAAATTGAAAGAGAAATGATTCGAAAAGGAATCGTTGACAGCATCGTGGGAAGCGAAGACTCAAGACAAATAGCCATAAAAAAAGTGAATTCAAGCAGAACTGCAAAAACAAAAGCAGGACAAACCGAGTTCATGGAAAAGCTTTATCCAGGAAAACACGCTTTTACTCCGCTTGAAGTCCTTAGAGAAAACTTCCAAGCATCCGCAAGAAAACGCGGACCAAATTATGTACTAACAATAGGAGAAGCACTCAATGCAGAACTTGAAAGGCAAAGCAAAGTAGGGCAAACAAACCCTTATTGGGCACTAAGCAATCTCTATGATTACTTAGTTACAGGAAAAGGAGCTGTTCGGGTAGAAATGACACTTACTGAAAAAAAGGAACTCCAAAAAGAACTACGACGAGTAGGGCGAAACTCAGGTTCTCAGCAATTAAAGTTATCCCCAAATACTCGATTGGTATACGAACTACTACGAGCATTAAGACCAAGTCCAAAAAAAGATACACTCACGGGAAAACCAAACAAAAGACTCTCAAAGCAAGACGCAAACCTTGTTTATGGAAGAGCCATTTTAGCAACAAAAGAAGCACTCAAAGCCAGCGAAAACTAAAAAAAAAGAGCAAACCCGAGTCATTTTTAAACCTAATCAATTTAATCTCATTAAGCAAAGAAGCTAATTACAAAAGGTGTTGAAATGGTTGACGAAAAGAAATTTGAACAAGCAGGAACATTAAAGCCAGGCCACTTAGTTTTAATTGACGGAGAAGTATGTGTTGTTAAAAGTGTTGAAAAATCAAAGCCAGGTAAACACGGAGCAGCAAAAGCACGTGTAACGGCATTTAATATTTTCACAGGACAAAAAAGAGGATTATTGAAAGGAACTGATGGAGAAGTTGAAGTACCAATTGTTCCAAAAGCAGATGCTACAGTTGTTGCATTAATCGGAGAAGTAATCCAAATCATGGACTCAAATACTTACGAAACATTTGATGCACCAAAACCAGATGCTGATTCAGGAGTACCTGCATTAAGATCCGGAGATGCAATCGAATACCAAAAATATGGTAACAATGTAAAAATTGTAAGAAAGCGATAAATTCTAATTAATCGAAAAGATTGGCTTTTTGCTGATCTTTTCAAAAACTTTTTTTAGTGCATTTTTCACACAATCCAAAACTTTTTATAAAAAAGAAACCCAATAGGTATATGGAAATACTAATTAACATACACTCCCCGCTAATGAGCGCAGAAGTAAATAACTTTGTAAAAAAGTTTCTACTTCAAAACCCAAGAGCTTACTACTTACAGTTCAAATGGAGCACACAAGACCAAAAGAGAATAGAAGATTTGCAAGCACTATTTCCAAAAATTAAAGACCGAATAATCCTACTTAACCCAAATGAGAATTATGTTTCCCACTTCAAAGAACATGAAAAACAATTCAATGAAGTATTAGAGAAGATTGCAAAAACTCAAAAAGCAAAAGAACAAGTAAATGTTACACTTTTTGGGGGATCGGCAAACGTTTGCTACAAAAACATTTCATTCCCTGCAGTAGAAAAAATGTTTTCAGCACTCAAAAAAGGAAACATTACGGCAAAATCATATTTACCTCTAATCTATGGAAGATATGACTTACGAGGAAGAAGAATCGAAGCGCCAAGTATGAAAAGAAAAAAAGTAGGACTATTAACAGCGAAAGCCCCAAGGAAACGCTAAATAACTTAACTAATCCTAATTTTATTATGCAACCCAAACCAAAAGCACTAATGCTAATCTCCGGCGGAATTGATTCTCCAGTTGCGGGAAAACTTACCCAAGACAAATTTGATTTAGTTGCAATTCACTTTTCTCAAGAACCATTCACAGATAATTCAGCGGAACTAAAATCACTCCTTCTTTGCAAAAAACTTGGGTTAAAAGAAATGATTGTTGTTGACGGGGGAGAACTCTTTAAAGAAATTGCGGATAAGAGTTATCGAGAATATTATTTTATTTTAATGAAACGATTCATGATGAAAGTTTCTGAAAAACTTGCACAACAAAAAGGCTGTGAATATTTAATAACTGGAGAAAGTTTGGGACAAGTAAGTTCACAAACACTAAGCAATCTTAACACAATTAACCAAAGCACAAAAATGGAAATACTTAGGCCCGTAATGTTTTTTAGTAAACAAGAAATTATTGACAAAAGCCGAGAATTTGGTTTTTTTGAAACTTCGCAAGGGCCAGAAATGTGTGATGCTCTTGCAAGCGGGAGCCCAAAAACAAGAAGCTCAATTGACAAAGTAGTCGAACAAGAAGTGCACTGCGACATGGACAAATTAATCGAATTAGCCTTAACAAAAATAAGAATTGAAAGTACAGAAAAGGAAGTTAAGTTAAATAATAAAATAATTAATTTGTGCGGATAATCTGAAAAGAACTAAAACGGAAAATGAACTTGTATGGAACTTGACGAATTTAACCCAAAACCCTGCCGAACAAAAATGGCATACGAGTTTTTACCAAAACACCCCCTATCCATCAATTTGGAAAAAGCAAGCGAAGAAATCGCAAAAATTGCAACAATAGAAGTTAAAACAAAAGTACTCTTAATGATAAAAAGTGATTTTTGCACAATCTCCTTATTTCCTTCAGGAAAACTATTAGTCAGAGGAGAAAGAGAAGAAGCGAGTGCAAAAGAAATTGCTAAAAAAATTGTGGGAGCACTAAGAGAAAGCGTTAAATAAAGTTAGAAGATAAGTTTTGTGTGATTTGTAATGAAAGAAATATATAACCCTGATTGCTTATTTTGCAAATTCTGCAAACATGAAATGGATACCGCAATCGTTTACGAGAATGATTATGTGATTTGCTTTTTAGATATTAATCCCGCAGGAACACTTGAAGGACACACGCTTGTAGTTGTAAAAGAACATTGCCCCTCAATAGAGACCTGCAGCGAAAAAACGCTTGCTGAAGCAATGAAAGCAATAAAACAACTAATCCCTACGATAAAAAAAGTCAGCGGAGCAGAAGCAATAAATGTTTTAAACAATAATGGAAAAGAAGCCGGACAACTAATCCCCCACACTCACTTTCATATTATCCCAAGAAAACATGGAGACGGAATACGTTTTGAGGAAAACCGCAGACCCCTAAAACCAATGGAACAAATAGAAGTAGCTAAAGCAATAAAAGAAGAACTACAAACCCAAGACTAAATCAAAAAAATAACTATTACCTTCCATCAAATCGACGAATTAGAGCATTTTATTCCAACTGAGTTTGGATTTTGTTTCCACCCAAGTTGAATAGGGTTTACTTTCCAAACCCCGAAGGTATTAATCCAACATAGCCCTATATTCTACAAGAAGGAAAAAGGGGTAAAGCCCAACACACTTTTTTCTTTGAATATGATAGCTCCAAACCAGGTTCAAAAGTTTTCGTCAAAATCGCCGATACGTCTTGTTCCTGGAAAAATGCAAAGCTTGCCAAAGGCGCAAAGTTTCCTTGCAGCAAATTGCCTGCGATTTGACGCATCAGCGGCAAATTGGTCAAGAAAGAATTAAAAGAAGAAATTTTAGTGAATTAAGTAATTGAGTTGGGCAAAATGGATTTGAACTTAGAAGAAATAGAAAAGACACAAGGCTCTCCTTTTGTAGAACGCTTTGAAGAATTCTTTAATTTGGAATACAAAAAGCACATTGAAAGAATAATTGAATCCTATCCTGAAAAGAAAACAATTATTGTTAATTTTAAAACCTTAGAAAAATTTGATCCTATTTTAGCTGATGAATTACTTGACAGTCCTGATGCAGTACTCGAAGCGGCACAAACCGCAATACAAAATGTACATATTCCAACGCTTACAACTGAAGCCTTCAAACCATATATTAGATTTAATAATCTTCCAAGAGATAGAGAAATTGATGTTCGACAATTAAGTGCAAAACACTTAGGGAAAATGATTTCAGTAGAAGGACTAGTAAGACAAATCACTGATGCTTTACCAAAAATAGTAATGGCTGTTTGGAAATGTAAGAGATGCGGAAACGTTTACAAAATTCCGCAAGAAAAACAACAACTTCGACCACCCTCAATGTGTGAGTGTCACAGTAAAGACTTTGGATTAGAAGAAGAAAAAAGTGAATTTATTGATTATCAAAAAATCCAAGTACAAGAAACCTTAGAAAAATTAAAAGGAAACGAACAGGCAACTTACCTTGATGTTTATGTGAGTGATGATTTAGTTAACAAAGTTGCAGCAGGAGACAAAACAAGATTCGTTGGAGTATTACGATTAGTTCCCCCACAAAAAGAAAAGGGAAAAACAGTTTATGGAAGATACCTTGATGTTAATTCACTCGAAGAAACCGCAAAAGAATTCTCGGAAGTAGATGTTACAAAAGAAGAGGAAGAAGAAATAAAAAAACTTGCAAAAAATCCACAAATTTATGAAATGCTAGCACAAAGTGTTGCACCTGCAATTTACGGACATGACATTGTAAAGATTAGTATTGCACTAGAATTATTTGGAGGGGTAACAAAACACTTGCCTAATGACCAAAAAATTAGAGGAAACATTCACATTTTATTAATTGGTGATCCAGGTTGTGGAAAATCACAGTTACTACAAGCAGCAAACAAAATTGCGCCAAAGAGTATATATGTTTCAGGAAAAACAACAACCGGGGCAGGATTAACTGCAAGTGCTGTTAAAGATGAATTTGGAGAAGGAGGATGGACACTCAAAGCAGGAGCATTAGTGCTAAGTTCTGGTGGTTGCTGTATGGCAGATGAACTTGACAAAATGAATCCCGATGATAGAAGTGCACTACACGAAGCAATGGAACAGGGAATGATTAGTGTTGCAAAAGCAGGAATCGTTTCAAGATTCAAAGCAGAAACTTCACTACTTGCAGCCGCGAACCCAAAATTCTCAAGATTTGATAAATTCACTCCATTCTTAGAACAAATTGATTTGCCGCCTTCACTAATTTCAAGATTTGATTTATTTTTTATGATAAGAGATATTTTAGACAAAACACAGGATGAAAAAATATCAGAACACATACTAAAGACCCACCAAAGTGGAGAAAAAATAATGCAAGCCGGACACAAAGGGCAAGCACTAAAGAAAGAAGAAAAAGAAGAAATTGACAAGAGAACAAAACCAGTAATAGAAAAAGAAATTTTTAGTAAATACGTTTCATACGCAAGACAAAAATGTTTCCCAATACTAACCGAAGAATCAATTGCAACAATC
>Ga0172379_10002963_pt1 | contig 28348 bp, 28 predicted proteins | sample GrowelOW334metaG_FD_119756 | JGI IMG/M metagenome (GOLD analysis project Ga0172379, IMG submission 119756) | Groundwater microbial communities from an aquifer near a municipal landfill in Southern Ontario, Canada - Groundwater well OW334 metaG | ecosystem: Environmental > Aquatic > Deep...
ACTGCGGACAGACAAAATGGCCGTCTGAGGCACAAACTTCAACCGCTTTATACAGTGCCGGCTCACTAGCCAAAGCCATTGCCCCACCCGAAGCCGTAATCTCGCGGACAATCTTCTGCCACGACACCGGATTGGCAATCCGAGCAGCGGTCGCAATTGTATCACGCACTTTCATCGGCCGATAAGCTGCAGTCCAAGCTTCTTTGGTTGCCTGCGATCCGCCAGCCCGTAGCCACGAACGGTACAAAGGTTGAGCCGCGGTTGATTGACAGCCAAGAATTTTGGTTGGAACCTTGAAACCTTGGCTTTTCATAAACCGAAGCGCTTTGCCGACTGAACTGCCATTACTACCGTTACCAACCATCACGACGAACCAATCGGGCAGTTGCCAACCAAAGAATTGGGCCGCCAAAAATACCGTCGCTTGGTGGCCTTCAATCCGGGCCGGATTAAGACTGTTGCCGGGATAAACGCCATACTGCGAGACCAAAGCGTTCAGGATCGGAATACAGTCATCAAATGATCCAGGCACCAAAATTACCTTGGCGCCGAAAAGCTTGACTTGCAAGATTTGTTCATCCGTGACTTTTCCGGCAGGGAGGATGACCGTACATGTAATGCCTGCGGCCGCACAGTAAGCCGCCAGAGAGGCCGAGGTATCTCCTGTGGAAATACAGGCGATATGCTTAATACCGGCCGCCTTCGCTAGAGAAACCAAAACGGTCATGCCAAAATCCTTGAATGCGCCGGTAGGTCCTTTACCTTCCAGCATCAGCCACAAATCAAGATCACCGCCGATCCACTCGCGCAAGCGTTTGCCTGCCGGAACAATCGGCACTTTACCTTCGCCTAACGAGACAATGTTCCGATCCGCCAGACCAGGCATAATCCACCGCTTGAATCGCCAAACATCTGAAGCCGAAGAATTGCTCGTCAACAGGCGGTCAAACTCATCCTGCCATTGCCAAGGATACCTTTTGGCAATTTTATGCCGAACATCAAACAGGCTTTGACAGTCAGGACAACGAAACTTCCGCTCTGCCAAGAGATCAGCCACAAGGCCGCACTCTTCCTTCATGCACTGAAAATACGATATTGGATCCATGGGTTCTCCCTCCACGTGTTGATTCCATTATTAAAAAATCAATAACATCTTATATATCAAATAATCATTTGTCAAATAAAAAAAGAGGAACAAAAGTTCCTCTGCCCAAAAGCTTGCGGCAATTACACCGCGTATTCGTAAAAAGTGCATCCCTTGTCAGGACAGCGCCAAATCGGCTGTGAAGCGTCAGCTTGCTGATGAACGCCAGTCGCGACGACATCACCAAGCGTCCCTTCAACCAACTGCCGACCGCATTTCGGACAAACTACTGCCGAAAAACAAGACTTGGCACCGGTATGGCAAGCACTCTTGCCGTCCGGCAGATCAACTAACAGTAAAGCCGAATCGCCGTCGCAATCAAGCTTGATTTCTTTGACTGTCATGGTATTACCTGAGGTGGCGCCTTTGGGCCAAAGCTCGTTGCGCCTAGTCGACCAAAGCCAAACCTCTCTGGTTTGTAAAGTCTTTTGCCAAGCCTCCAAGTTGGCATAGGCCTGCATCAACACTTCAAGCGTTTTGCAGTCTTGGACAATGACTACGATCAAACCACCACGTTTTTCAAAGTTCGGTTGCCTGGTTGACATGGGTTTTCCTCCTCTTTGGTTACCAGGTTTGGTTTTCGCAAAAGCAAAACCCCGCCAGAAGCGGGGTCAGCTGATATTAAATTGGAATATCAAATCACCTCGATCCTGGCGAGTTAATTTGATGATGATATTTTTGGCCTATTATATTCATATGTATTAAGCACTAATTTCTAAATCGTAAACTCCAAACAAATTATAAATCCTAAATCACAAATACGAAACGCGTTTATAATTTACTATTTGGAATTTTGCATTTGTTTAAGATTTAGAAATTAAATATTAGGATTTAATTCTGCCTAAAATAAGTCTGTATCCGCCTTCACCATGATTTAACCAATAAGCAATCCGGGTAACCGTGGTAGTGCTCAGGCCGGTTTTTTGCGCAATTTGCCGATAAGGCTGATTTTTGGCAATCATTTTAACTGCCTGCCAGCGTTTGGCCATTTCTTCCAGCTCCTCTAGAGTGCATAAATCCCGAAAAAATCTGGCCGCTTCCTGATTATTTTTTATTTTCAAAATCGCTTTAAATAAATCTTTAGTCTGATTATTTTGCCATTGTTTTGCAGACTTCATATTTATTTTTGTATTAATGTATTAATATACTAACACACTAACACAAATAAAAAACAGCGTCAAGCGCCAGCTGTGGATAATCAAGCGGGCGGTTTTACCGCCCGCTTAGTTTGACCTATTTTTTGCTTTTGCAACCGCATTCGCATTCATCATCACATTCGCAACAATGATAGCAAACGGTTGGTTGGCAGCCGCAACGAGTGTCGTCGTTGATTGGCATGCCGCATTTTTCACATTTATCCATAGATTTATTTAAAGTTAAATTTATTTAATTATTTCAACTGGCACAGCGTAAGAAATATTCCCTAAAGTTTCCAGCTCTTTTTGTAAGGATTCGATTTCTCTGACAATGCCGTATTCTCGGTCACTCCGCCTGCCACTCTGGATTAATTCATAACCGGCTTGATTTTGGGCCATAATTTCTTGAGTTTTATTAATTTCTATATCAATTGCCCTTAAATTGGCTTTGCCATTTTTAAGGCTACTAGTGGCCGCGTCAAGCTCTTTAGCTGCAGCACCTTTACCCAAAATTCTTCTTTTGGCCAAAACCCCGGCTTGATCAAACTCTGCTTGTTTAGCAGCGACAATACCTTCCTGTTTAGTCACTGCCGATTCAATGTTTGTCCTCCTCGCCCTCAGCTGTTCCAGGTCAGTGACCGCTTTTTTATAAGCCTCCCAACTTTTTGGCGCTTTTTCGAGGTCTTTTTTTTCTTGCTCCAATTGTTTAATTTCTTTTGGAATGGCAGTAATTCGCTCTACTCTTTGTTTTTCCTTTTCTTGCCTTGAACCATTGACTTCTTTTTGGTGAGCCTTAACTTCTTTATTATAAGCCGCACGCTCTTTAGAAACTTGCTTTCGGCCTTCGGGCGTGTCTTTCAAGTCAGCCTTATAGATTGGCTCACCTGCCTCAACAACATATCCTTCTTTTTGTAAATCATGGACTAACCAATTACTCTCGCTATCAGCGTAATCACCGAATGTTTCTTTATAAAAACCATCCCTAAAATAAATATTTGTCGCCGGGGTTTTAAATCTAGCATCAATATCACCCTCCTCCACTCCTGGTTGATTATTGTCAACTGAAGAAACGGCTTTAACTTTATTCATGATTGGGACAACGACTTCTGACATTAATTCAGTAAATTTTTCAGGATCACCGTTAGCAGCCGTTCTGGCCGTGCGGACGGCTGAAAAAGCCGAGGTTTGAGCGCTATCAACCATTTCTGCTAATAAATAACCGCGCCACATCAATTCTTGTTCAGCCTGGCTTTTATGAGCTAAGGTTCTTTCCCATTGACCATCACGATCCCAAGGGTTAGCCTGTTTGCCAAGCAAAATTCCTTCATTGACCACTGATTGAATCTGATTAATTTTTTGCGCCCGGGCTGCCGGATTTTGAATCTCATCTACATTTGCTCTTGCTATTTCTTTAGCCAAAAGTCCTTGAGCCAAACTCCCGACAAACTCCTGGCCTTGCTTTTCCCTTTTACGACCGTATGATTCAAAACGATAATCAGTTAATAACCGCTTAGACCTGTCTTCAAACCGACTCCGAACTTCATTTTCCGCGCCGGCTTGAGCCATAATTAAATCCGCCACTTCGCCTTTGGACATTAAGGTTTCAAGCTGTTTTTCAATATCGGCAATTTGACGAGTAACTAATTCATTTTGAGCCAAGCTGGTTTGAATTTCTCCAAAATGCGCTTCCAGGCTTTGCTGATTTTTTCTACCTTCTTCAATTCTTTTTTGCGTCAAAACAATACCAGCATTAATTGCGTCAAAACGTTCTTTAACTTTAGGCGCAAGAGAAAGACCAGCCGCAAGGTCGGTAATTTGTTTTAGCATACCCTGCTGCCTTTCCAGAGCCACTGCCGCTTCTGCCAACTGTTTTTCATTTTTTTCTTTAGCTAAACTAAGATCGCTGGCTGCAGTTTCCGGATACAAGCGTGAGTCCAAATCTTTTGCTTCTTTTCTGAGCTGGCCGTAACGCGCCACTTCAGCTTCGGTTTCATTTGGGCCTTTAGCCGCTGCTTCCGCTGCGAGCCGGTCAGCACCCAAAGTTCTTTCAAATTGTCTTTGCTCTGCTGCCAGCGCTTCAAAATCAATACCTTCCTCGGGACTTGACTCTCCTCCTTTTGGTTGTTTAACCATATTTTTTAATAAAACAAAGTTATTTTATTTAATTAATTTACCGACTTGCTCTGCCATTTCTACCAACCGCGTACTATAACCCCATTCGTTATCGTACCAAGCCAAAACTTTGACAAAATTTCCGCCAATAACATTGGTATAATCCAAATCAACAATTGCTGAATAACTACTGCCGGTAAAATCAGCTGAAACTAACGGCGCTTCGGCAATTGCCAAAACATTTTTAAATAACTGATTTTTGGTTGCCGCCAAAAACGCATCATTAACTTGCTTTACCGTGACTTCTTTTTGCTTTAAAACTGCCGTAACGTCAGAAAGTGAAACACAAATGGTTGGCACTCGAACCGAAATGCCGTCAAATAAATTATTTAATGGCGGAATCACTTTGGCCACTGCCAAAGCAGCCCCGGTCGTAGTGGGAATAATACTTTGAGCGGCAGCGCGCGCCCGACGTAAATCGCGATGAGGGCCATCAACTAAATTTTGATCCGCCGTATAGGAATGAATTGTGGTCATAAAAGCTTTTTCAATGCCAAAATTTGATTCCAAAATTTGCATGACCGGCGCAATGCAATTAGTCGTGCAGGATGCCATCGAAATTACCGGCTCACATTTTTTAGCGCCTAAACAATCAATTGAACTTTGCGTACCAAAAACCAAAGTTTGAGTGGTATCATCTTTGGCTGGCGCTGAAATAATTACTCGCTTGGCGCCGGCTTTTAAATGTTCGCTTGCACCTTTACTGTCGGTAAATTTGCCGGTACATTCCAAAACCACATCAACTTTTAATTTGGCCCAAGGCAATTTGGCCGGTTCTTTTTCTTCAAAAATCGGATAAAGTTTTCCATCAATTTTTATCCCCTGTTCATTACCTTCCACTTTAGCCGGAAATTGACGATAGACCGTATCATATTTAAGCAAGTGAGCTAAAGTTTTATTGTCGGTTAAATCATTAATCGCTACGACTTCAATATTTTTATTGGCCAAAGCAATTTTGAAAGCCGCGCGGCCGATTCGGCCAAACCCATTGATCGCAATTTTTGTCGTCATATTTTTGTTCAATTATAAATAGTTATAAACAGTCATATTATAGCATATTTGAAAAAACAAAAAAACTGCCATTTGGGCAGTTTGGATTCACAAAAATTTTAAACTTTTCTAGGGTTTTAGAATTCCTTCCGTTTTACCGTCAATTGACAAAACCACTTCGGAAACGCCAGGAAATTGTTTTAAAGTCTCGGTAATTTGAGCCAAAATTGCAGTGGTTTTGCAAGTGCCCTTGATATCTTGCTGTAAAGCCTGACTAAAATCAATATAAACTTTACCGTCTTTTAATTCCAATTTTTGAACTTTGACTCCTTCTTTAGGTAAGCTGGTGGAAAAACCGTCTTTAATATCTTGCTCGGTTGGCCCTTTGAAAAGTTCGCCTAAAGCGGCCACCACCAATTGATTGGTAAATTCAATTTCTCTTTGAATCGGATAAACTCGGCCGCATTCTTTCATCTTCGGATCTTGTTTGAAATTATTAAAAAAGATTCTGACTTTTGGTTTGGTATAATCCTTAAAAGCAACCGGTAATTTAATCAAATTTTGTTCCTCACCGGTTTGGGGATTTTGGCTATAAACTTCAAGCGAGCCATAATGACTTTGAGGTGCGGTAAACTCAAGCTTGCCTGCGTAGTAGCCCCAATCAGTCACATCAGCCATGGCTGGCGCCGTACTGGTGGCAATCACGTTTTCCCAAGCATCTTTTAATCTAAATAAAATCGAGCCTTGAGAAACTCGAGCTCGACCGGTAATTTCAATCGGACTAAAAACAGTATCGTTGCTGATTGGCTTGGAAACAGTTAAATCGCTGTCAATAATGGCAACCACGCCCGGTTCGATTTGATCCGAAACGGAAATATTATTATCTTGAACTTTTGACTGATTCAAATTAATTTTTTGGCAACCAAAAAGAGTAAAAACCAAAAGACCAGCCATCACTAAAATTAACCGGGAGCGATTTTTATTTTGATTAAACATACTTTTATTTTTGTTCAATAGTACCTACGCTAATGACTTGAACTTTAAAAGTCTGAGTCGGGGTTTTGCCAACCAAGCCGTATTCAAACTGCAAATCAAAAGTTCCAGGATTTTCCGCTTTCAGCCACCATTCGTCGGTAAATTTACCGTCAGGCGCTTTGGGATCGGTTAAACCAACGGTTTTGTGGTCTTTTAACCACAAATAGTCACCAGTAACCGGACTGGTCACTTTCCATTGATAGCCTTTATTGGCCTCACCCATCAACTTTATATATAATACATCACCCAAGGACACATTAACAGTCTGGCCGTTAAGCGCCGTTAGATCAACTACTTTTCCTGACTCCGGTCGACCGGAAATTTTTGCTTGCTGGGCGGCTTTTTCGGCTTTTGATTGGGCATTAAAATTAAAACAGCCGGTTAAACCAAAAAGTAAAATTAAAATACTAAAGGCTAAAAATATTTTTTTCATAAAAAATTTTAACTATCTTTAATAATTAATTATTGGCCGCTTTAATCGGAAATTCAATGATTGTCCGATCGTTGTCTTCCAAACAAACGTCAACGGTTTGTTTTAAAGTGTGCCAACCAATCACTTTGCCTTTGCCTTGCGGCGTTTTGATCGGCGAACCGATCGGCGGCAAATTTTTGGCCAATTCTTTGTAAGCTTCACCTTCAAAAGCCAAGCAGCAGCGCAACCGGCCGCATTGACCCGAAAGTCTTTCCGAACCGCGATGAGAAATTTGTTGAATATCGGCTAAATCTGAAGTGACGCTGGCCAGCTCTTTCAAATGAGTTTTGCAGCAAAGCGTTCGGCCGCAAGAACCGAAATCACCCGAAATTTTTGCTTCATCCCTAATACCGATTTGCTGCAACCGAATTGATTTTTGGAAATGATGAGTCAAATCTTTAACCAGCTGACGAAAATCGACCCGACCATCGGCGATAAAGGGGAAAATTAGGCGACTGCCATCAAAAGAAAAATGAGCGTCAATTATTTTCATCGGTAAATTATTTTTTTCCACTAATTTTTTGCAATAATCCAAAGTTGCTTCGCGCTGACTGTTAAGCTCACTAATCATTTCGGAATCTTGAGTCGTGATGGTTCTGACAATTGGAACTAAATTTTCCAATTTGACCAAAACATCATCTGATACTTCTTGGATCGAAACGACTTTACCCGCATCGGTTCCCCAGTCGGTTTTGACAATCACTTGATCGCCCAGCTGGACTTTAAAATCGCCAGCCTTACCGTCGTAAGGTTGGTCCCAAAAAACCACTTGAATTTTAGCTATTTGAGGCATAATTTTTAGTTAAGCACAAAAGTGCTGCTGATAAATTGAGTAATGACTATGCCCTTTATGAGAATTTGTTTGAAGTAAGGATGAATTTTAGATTTGATAACGACAAAATCTGGCCACTTCGATCTTTTCACCAAGCTTGGCAATATAATTTTTTATCAAATCTTCAATGATTATTTTATCATCTTTAATAAAAGGCTGTCTTAATAAACAAACTTCCTGGAAGTATTTATCAATTTTACCGGTCATAATCCGTTCAATCATATTTTCCGGTTTACCTTCATTTTTCAACTGTTCTGAATAAATTTCTTTTTCTTTGGCAATTACTTCTTCGGGTACGTCTTCCGGTTTGACATAAAGCGGATTGGCACCGGCAATTTGCATGGCCAAGTCGTGAACCAAGTTTTTGAATTCTTGATTGAGCGCGACAAAATCAGTTTCACAATGAACCTGAATCAAAACGCCGACTTTGCCATTGGCGTGAATATAGCTTTCAACCACCCCTTGCTTGGCTTCTCTCTCGGCCAATTTTTTAGCAGCTTTGATCGCGCCTTTTTTGCGCAAAATTTCCACGGCTTTATCCATATCATCACCCGCTTCGGTCAAAGCGGCTTTGCAGTCAGAAATTCCGGCGCCGGTTATTTCTCTTATTTTACTAATTGCTTTTGTATCAATTGCCATAATATTTACGAAATTACTTTTTTATTTTTTTAAAATCACCGGGGCTTTTTCTTTGGCGCCTTCTTTACAGGCTTCACAAATTAAGCTGGTGATTAACTCAATGGATTTGATTGCGTCATCATTTGCCGGAATCGGATAATTAATTTTTTCCGGGTTGACATTGGTGTCACACATGGCCACAATCGGAATGTTTTTGGTGATTGCTTCCAAAACCGCCGTTTTTTCTTTTTTGATATCACAGACAAAAATCGCATCCGGAGTTTTGGTCATGTTTTCAATCCCACCGACAATTTTATCCAATTTTTCAATTTCCCGTTCAATATCTAATTTTTCTTTTTTAGTGTATTTATCCAGCTGACCGGCCGCTTTTTGTTTTTTCCATTCAGAATATTTTTTGACCACTTTTTTGATTTCAACAAAATTGGTAAAAGTGCCGCCAAGCCAGCGTTCGGTAATGTAAGGCATGCCGGCTTCTTTGGCATATTTGGTAATAATCGGCTGGGCTTGTTTTTTTGTACCCAAAAATAAAATAGTGCCACCATTAGCCACTACTTTTTTGACAAACTCCAAAGCTTCGGAAAGCTTAACTTGAGTTTGTTCTAAATCGATGATATGAAACCCGCTTTTCTCGGTGAAAATATAAGGCTTCATTTTTGGATGCCGGCGTGAAAGCTGATGACCAAAATGGACACCTGACTTTAACATCGTCAGCAAATCTGGATTTTTCGGCATAAATTGTTTCCTTTTCTTTCAGGCGTTAAAAACGCTTGAAAACCTCTACCGCCATTAAATTAGTCCCTGCAAAAGCAGGGAGGTCTAACTTAAAAATAAGGCGATATGTGTGTTATTTATTAATTAAGTTAACTATCACAGTATAAACAAATATCAAAAAAATGTCAAGATTTGACTTTAAAATAGCCTTAAACTAAGATGAGGCTAGGAAAATCAAGAGCTTTGGGCTCAAAAAAGGAGGATATCGCATGAGCATGAAAATCTTGTCAGCAGTTGGCATGGATATCGGCGGCAGCCACTGCACCGCATCCGTTGTCGACGAAAACGGCAAACTGTTGGTCCCGGCTTTTCGGGTCAGGATCGACAAAACCGCGCCCCCAGGCACTATTGCCGACGTGATTGCCGACGTCATCAAAACCGCCATTGACAACGTTGTCGACCCTGATTTGTACAAAATCGTTGGCATCGGCGGCGGCGCTCCCGGACCACTGAATATGGATACGGGAGTGATTGGCGAAACGCCAAACCTGGTGACCCTGCGCGGGTTTGGACTGGCTGAAGCGATCAGCCAAAGAACCGGTAAACCGGCGTTTCTCAACAACGACGCCAATCTGATGATTTTTGGCGAAGCCATTGCCGGCGCCGGCCAAGGCTGCAACTCAGTTTACGGCTGTACAATTGGCAACGGCTTTGGCCACGGTTGGACCAGAAACGGTGAGATCTTTGTTGGACAGCATTTCTTCGGCTTTGAAATGGCCAAATGCCCGGTCAGCCTCAATGGCGACGACTCAACGATTGAGCGCTGGGTCTCGATTCAGGGCATTGTCGACAAATTCCGCCTTTGTGGTGGATTAGTCGACAAAAACACCGACCCCGAAGCGATTGCCAAACTCGCCACCCAAGGCGATCTTGCCGCTCAGCAAACCTACGGCTTTCTCGGCCGCTGCCTCGGCTTCGCGTTCAGCTGGATCCAATGCGCCTTGGATCCGGACATTATCCTGGTTGGCGGCAATATCGCCAAAGCCTGGGATCTGTTTCAACCTTCGATGACGGAATTCATGACCAAACACACCTGGCGCGATTGCCCGGTACCGGTTATGCCCATGGCTTTGGGCGAACAAGCCGGCATTATCGGCGGCGCATTACTGGCCATCAGCAAATTCAAAGCCCAAGTGTAAGGCGCAAAGAATGATCTCTGAACCCAAGTGACGACCAATGGCCGTCACTCTTTTTTTTAAATAAAAAAAGAGTCGAGGAAAAATCCTTGACTCTGACTAAAAGGGCGGCTTGGTGTTTGACGGCAAACCTCTGGTTTGGCAATACTGCTGCCAGGCCAGATTAAGCTGCTTTAACCACTCTGATTTGGCTTGAGGTGGAAGCTTTCTGGTGTTTGACGGTAATTTCAGAGCTCGACAGGTCATGACGTGAGCCTGCCAAAAGACCAAATCTTTGACACTCTTGGCGGCAGCAACCTGCGGACTGGCAGTCACTCGATTACCCTGGCGGCAGGGCTCGGAGCTGGCAGGCTGGCGATTGGCTTTGGCCGCTTCAACCATCTGGCTGACTCTTTTTTCCAGACCCTCTTTTCTGATTGGCTCATCACGATCCATATCATCTTCTTGGCGAATCCGACGCTCAGCTTCCCACCAAACTGAGGTGTCAATAACATTAATTGCTTTGCCCAGCTGATTGAGGCGCCATTGGTTGCACAACACCCCAAGCATCTGGTGGCAAGTCAGCTGAAAATCAAAACCAAGTTCACGCAGGCCCTTGTTAACTTCAAAAGCCACTGCTTCCAGTCGTTCCGGTGCCAATGGAATCTTGGTTAGATTCTGAAGGCGCACAACCTCAGAATAAGGCACAGATAGTCTCGCCCATTCAACCGGATCGTTAGATGTTTGGTCGGCGGCGTTTGGCGTTATGGGTTTAGTCATTTTTCGCCAAACTAGCCAGCTAACCAGGCCAGCAATTAGCAAAACGCCGATTGGCACTGCCACGTAAAAGTAGTTCATCACAAACCCTCCTTATCTGATAGCCAAAGCTATCGCTTTGACCGAACAATCCTTTCCGAAACCGGGTAAAACAAAGCTTTACCGGTCTAAAAATATTAATACATTAATTAAATTTTTACAAGCAAAAACCCTGGCACTAAACCAGGGAATTGAAAAAATAAAACCGATTTTATTTATTTGATCGTAAAGCCGTAACCGGATCAAGTTTGGCAGCAGCGAGCGCCGGAAAAACACCAAAAACCAAACCGATAAAAAACGAGACACCGGTTGCTAAAATTATTGATTTGATTGAAATAACAAATTTCCAACCAATCCCGGAAGCGGACGCCGCAATTGAAATTAAATAAGAAAATAAAATCCCCAAGCCAAAACCGATAATGGCGCCAAAAAAAGTAATCACCAGCGCTTCCCACAAAAATTGCCACAAAATATTGCCGCTGGTAGCACCCATGGCTTTGCGTAAACCGATTTCGTAAGTTCTTTCTGTTACCGAAACATACATAATATTCATAATGCCAATACCACCTACAACCAAAGAAATGCCGGCAATGCAAATTAACAATAAATTAATCGCGCCAAAAATCGAATTATAAATATTGAGCGCTTCAGTCATAGTCATGACGGCAAAATCGTCTTTGTCGACATTGTCGCCTTCAATATTATGGCGCTGGCGTAAAACCAACCTGATTTCTTCGGCGGTTTCTTCGGCCACGCTGTTATCATAAACTTTATTAAAAATCATCTGAACATGATCAATTCCCATAATTTTTTTCTGCAAAGTCTGAACCGGAATATAAATCACGTTATCCATATCAAAAAATGCGATTGAACCGCGCTTTTCCATCACGCCGATAACCAAAAACTTTTCCCGACCGATTTTAATCAATTGGCCAATCGGATCGTCGCCATTAAAAATTTTATCAACGACTGTTTTGCCAACGACTGCCACTTGGGCTAAATTTTTATCTTCTTCGTCGGAAAAAAATCGGCCGGCAGCGACTTTGGTTGAATCAATATCAACAAAAGAAGCTGAAATGCCCCACAACAACACTTGTTTTTTTTCACTTTCAAAAGAAACAACTTCCTGACCGATGACAGCGGTATAATTATTCTTGATATTAGTGATTTTTTTTAAAGCTTGAGCGTCCTCGATTTTTAAAGTAGTTATTTGAATACCCATAGCTTGGCCACCGGCATTATCAGACGACATATGGCCGGTGTTTGGCACTTTGGTTTCAACTTGAACCGCATCGGTACCAAAAGTTTCCACCTGACCAACCACGTAAGCTTTAAAGCCGTCGCCGGCTGACATGACTGTAATAACAGCAGCAATACCGATGACAATTCCCAAAACCGTTAAAACCGATCGGACTTTATTGCGCAAAATCGCTTTAATCGCAATTTGAAACGGAATTGAAACTTGGCAGACTGAAAAACTGGTCAACCAAAATCGTCCACGCTTGCATTTGATATTTTTTTTGTCAGATTTTTTATTCATATCTTAAAGCTTCAATTGGATCTAGGCTGGCGGCTTTATAGGCCGGATAAAGACCAAAAACTAAACCGATACAAACCGAAACAATCGTTGCCACCACTACCGAGCTGACAGTAATCACAAAATCCCATTGATAACCCAAATAATTGGCAACCAAAGCGACCAAAGCCGAGATAATTACTCCCAATAAAACGCCAATCAATCCGCCACCCAAAGAAATTACGATTGTTTCCACTAAAAACTGAGTCATAATATTTGATCTTTTTGCCCCAACCGCTTTGCGCAAACCGATTTCTCTGATTCGTTCATTAACCGAAACTAACATAATATTCATAATACCAATTCCGCCAACTAACAAAGCAATGGCGGCAATTGCCGCTAAAAATAATTTCAAAGCGTCAGTCACACCCAAAAATACATCCAGCGCCTGTTGCATACTGCGGACGGAAAAATCATCATCGATTGGATTGGTAATATTATGCCTGGCGCGTAAAGTTACTTTAATGTCTTCAATTGTTCGATCCAAATTGGCCGCGTCGTCAACTTTCACCCGGCCATAACCCAAATGATTAATACCTAAAATCAATTTTTGGGCAGAAATTAGGGGAATAAAAATTTGATTGTCCTGGTTTTGAAAAGTGGCCGATCCCCTTTTTTCCATCACGCCAATGACTTTAAAAATTTCTCGCTTGATTTTAATATCCTGGCCCAAAGGATCACTGCCTTCGAATAAATCATCAACCACCTGACTGCCTAAAACCGCTACGCGCGAAATAGTTTTTTCTTCCTCACTGGTGAAAAACCGACCGGAAGAAACTTTCGTGTCTTCAACGTTAATGTAACTGGCAGTCGTGCCGGTTAGATTAGTATCAACGCTGCGATTTTGCCACAAAACCGTAGCCGTGCCTTTGACATATGACGCCGCTTCCAAAATATGGGAAGCATTTCCCGGTTCAATTAAAGCTTTAATATCGTCATATTTTAGAGTGGTGACGGTAACTCCCAAAACCGCCGCCGGTGGTCCGTTTTCATCGGACGCACCCGGCAAAATCCCAATTAAATTTGAACCGATGCTTTTAATCTGATTTAAAATCAAGCCTTGAGCCGAAGTGCCAATTGACATAATAATAATGACTGAAGAAATGCCAATAATCATTCCCAGCATCGTTAAAAAAGACCTCAGCTTTCGCGAAGCCAGTGTTTTAAACGAACCTTTGGCGGCTTGATAAAAATTCATAAAAAATTATTTTTTGAGTTCACCATCTTTAGAAACCAAACGGCGGTGGGTAACTTTTTCATCAGCAACAATCAAACCGTCACGAACTTTAATCACCCGCGCGGCGTGATCGGCCGTATCCTGCTCGTGAGTGACCAAAATAATCGTGTGCCCTTTTTCATTAAGCTCTTCCAAAATTCCCATCACCTGCGTACCGGATTTTGAGTCTAAATTGCCAGTTGGTTCGTCGGCAAAAATGACTTTTGGATCATTAACTAAAGCGCGGGCAATCGCCACTCTTTGCTGCTCGCCGCCCGAAAGCTGATTGGATAAATGATTGACCCGATGATAAAGGCCAACCGCTTTGACTGCCTGCTTGGCTTTTTCGTCCATTTCTTTTGGTGGCAGCCCCGAATAAATCAAAGGTAATTTAACGTTTTCCAAAACCGAAGTACGGGGCAATAAATTATAGCTTTGAAAAATAAAACCCAATTTTTTATTGCGCAAACCGGCCAGCTCGTCATCGGAAAAATCCGAAACCGTTCGATCTTCAAATTCGTAAACGCCGCTGGTTAACCGGTCCAAAAAACCCAAAATATGCATCAGTGTTGATTTGCCCGAACCGGATGGCCCCATAATCGCCACAAATTCACCTTCATTAATACTAAAACTGACTCCCCTTAAAACATTGGTTACTACTTCGTCAGTCACGTAATCTTTGATTAAATTTTGGATTTTAATTAAAGGCATATTCAAATAAATATTTTAATTAATTTAAAACTAATAACTTAATTTTAACAAATTTTGCCAAAAAAAAGAAGGGCGGAAAGCACTCTGCTAAAAGCAAAATGTTTCCACCCTGTGACAAAAGATCATCCCGTCCCGCAATCCCTACCGGTGTTGCCGTTCCTGGTCCTGCTTCTCCAAACGAAGCAAGGATTCCATGCAGCGATTCAGGGTCTCATTCGCCCCGGGAAACTGCTCAAAATACTTCCGAGCCGCTGCCAGACCGCCGTTTGCGTCGGTGAGCTCCTGAACCTTCAGGAAGGTTAGACCACCGGGCAGAACCCGAACCGGTTGAAGCCAGGCCGATGCCGCCGCACCTTTCCGAGGCCGCTGAACAAAGATGAGGTACTGCCGCACAACCCTTGTCGGTGCCTCGCCCTCAACGGTCGACTTCTTCTCTTCTTCGCGGCAAAACATCCCACCAACGGTCATCCGGCCACTCGACCACCATACGTGGGTTTTGCCCGGCTTCCCGTCGCGGCTGTCAGACAGATAGCCGATGATCGCCTCGAAGGCTTGAGCCATCAGATCGGCAACCAGCTTAGGGCATTCTCCGGTCCGGCCGACTTTGACTTCTTCTGTCGCCACGCCAGATTCCATTCGGCGATAGGTCGCTTCCATCGTGGAGTCGTCGCCAATGCCGTGGACGACGCTGACTTCATTCCACTTGGCAGCGAAGGGCCCGCTCTTGTCGGTCTTGGTGACATACAGAAGACCCTTGCGCGACGTCACGCCACCACCTGGCACGCGAAAAACCAGAGACAGAGCCGAGGGAGCCATACCATACCCGACCTTATAGGCATGGATGAGTTCCTCAACCATCTGCAACGTCACCGGTTCGCCGCTGCCATTCGTGCTGGGAGTGACGAAGGCCACGGGATCCTTTTCCTTCCTGCCGTCCAACACGGCGGCAACCACATCCAAATCCTGGATCGCGGTCACCTGGGCAACGGCTTCTTGCCCAAACACCGATACTGCGGCCGGACTGGCAACGAGGGCACTATTCCACAAATCGACTTTCTTTATTCCGCTCATGATGAGCTCCTTTTGGAGACGGACAAACGTGTCCGTCTGGTTAACTGCTCTCTACCTGGGTAGCCACAAAACTGCGATAACGCGCTATCACCAAACTGACTGACCTTTTTCCTTTTCCTTTCTTGGTCAGGGTTAGATTGATTTTTAACGGGAAACACTTCCCGCCACTATTTTAAATAAGTCCTAAACTTAGCTAAAAAAGTAGCAGGAAGTTAATAATTTCAAAGGACGGTTGTGGCATTTTAAGCCAACATCATAATATAGCATATTTAACTATTTTTGTCAACTTTTACACAATAAACAAAACAGATGCGAGCCTTGGAAAACGTAGCGAATTTTAGTAAATTGGCGCCAACACATTTCATTTCACTTGTTTGACTCAAAGCGTTAGCGAAGAGGAGTTGTGAAATGAGCGCCAATTTACGTTAAAAAATTCGCCCAGTTTTTCAAATTGGCTCGCGATTTTGGCGCCACCTTTTCTAAAAAGGTGGCAGAAGATATAAAAAAGATAACTAATACTAAATTGAATTTCCTCTTGCACTGTACAACGATAATCTTTAACTAAAAACAAGGATTTTAATCCTTGCCTTTTTTTTAAAAAAGTAAATCAATTTTAATTTACCGGCATGTACGCCGCCGAATCCAAAATATCAACTTCCGGAATGATTACATAATCACTAACTGACGGCAAAGGATCATACCAGCTCATCTGGATATTTCTGGTTTCACCGGATCGAAATTGATCCAAAACCGTATAACTACCGCCAACGGTTTGATCCCCGCTTTGTAAAGCGATAAAAACCCCAACGTGCCAAAAGCTGTAAGCCGAGTTATTGGTGATTTTAAAATTTAAAGCACTCACCGAAAGCTCACCCCGAATTTTTAAATCCTCAGCCGGCTTATACTCTACATCAGTTACTTCAAATTTCATTCTTGGCTCGGCAAAAATTTCAAAATCATGGACTCTTTTCCAATCAACTTTAGCGATATTAATCGCGATATTGGCCGGATCACTGACGGTTTGTCCGAAAAAGGCGAAATATTTTTCTTGCCCCGGGAAAATAAAACCGGTTTTTTCTGCCACCACCCGGCCTTCGGAAACCAACTGCAAATAAACTTGATCGCCAAAAAAATTAGTATTTGGATTAAAAACTTTGGCGATAAAATCATAACGGTCTTCCCGGCCGCCCGCAGTATCAAAACTCAAAATCTCAATATTTTTAGGTTTGTTGACTTGATGAAAATAGGAATAATCTATCTGCTGAGTCGTTAAATAATTTAAATCCTGGCGATATTGCTTGTCTTGGACCGCTAAAATCATAATCGCTTTATAAATCGCATAACCGTAAAAAATCACTGAAAGCAAAATTAAAAAAATCACTAGCAATTTTTTAAGCTGCAATTTATGGGTAACATACCAATAGCTGGCTTTAAGCTTAAAGCTGCTGACTGGAATTGGCTGACTGTTAGCTGGCGGCATGGTTTTAAACTTACTTCCAACCGAGCCGCTGACCCCGCCATTATTACAAACGGCGGAGTCGTAAGCGGTTGCTCAGTAGAAAATCCCTTTTTTGGGATTTAAAAAGTATACTTTTGGTTTTAGCTAAATTTAATCAGATAAAACCATTTTTATTATAACACAAATTTGATTTTGATTAAACCTGACTGACTTTTGCCTTAAAAAAATTTATTAATTTTTATCCCCAAAACCCCTTGAAACATTCTGAATTTGTGCTATAATTAGATTATTAAAATTTGGTTAAAAATAAGGCAATTTCGTAGAATTTTGTAGGCAAAAACCTATATTTTTATTGGTTTAAAATTATTCAACAACTTAAATAAATATTATCTCGCAATATGTCAGAAAAAACTAAAAAAAGTAAAGACACCGCCGATCAAGCCGCCTCTTATACTTCAAAACAAATTACGGTTTTGGAAGGTCTGGAACCGGTCCGCAAACGGCCCGGTATGTATATTGGTAATACCGCCACCGAAGGTTTGCACCATTTAATTTGGGAAGTGGTTGATAACTCAATTGACGAAGCCATGGCCGGTTACTGCACGGAAATAATTGTTAATTTGTTGCCTGACCGGATGGTTTCGGTTTTTGACAACGGCCGCGGTATTCCGGTTGATATCCATAAACAAACCAAAAAGTCAGCTTTGGAAGTCGTTATGACCAAACTTCATGCCGGCGGCAAATTTGGCGAAGGCGGCTACAAAGTTTCGGGCGGTTTGCACGGTGTCGGTGTTTCGGTAGTCAATGCCTTGTCTGAATACGCCAAAGCCGAAGTTATGCGCGATGGCAAAATTTGGCTGCAAGAATACAAACAGGGCCGCGTTTTAAAAAATGTCCGGCCGGTTGGTAAAACCAAAGAAAACGGCACCACTATCACTTTCAAACCCGATGCCAGTATTTTTACGGTTTTGGAATATAACCTCAATACGATTTTGGATCATTTCCGCCAGCAAGCTTATTTAACCAAGGGCATTAAAATTATTGTTATTGATTCGCGCGATGCCAAAGCCAAAACCAGCTATGCTTTTTATTTTGAAGGCGGCATTGCTTCTTACGTTAAATTTTTAAACCAGCACGTTGAGCCAAAACATGAAAATGTTTTTTATATTGAAAAAGAGCAGGAAGACTGTAAAGTTGAAGTCGCTTTGCAATATACCAACGAATACAATGAAAATATTTTTGCTTTTGCCAATAATATTTTTAACCCAGAAGGCGGCATGCATTTGGTCGGTTTTAGAACCGCTTTAACCCGGGCGATCAATAATTACGCTCGCAAACAAAATTTCCTCAAAGAAAAAGATGACAATTTGACCGGTGAAGATTCCCGCGAAGGTTTAACCACTGTCATTTCAATCAAAATAAAAAATCCGCAATTTGAAGGCCAGACCAAAGCCAAATTGGGCAATGCCGAAGTCAAACCGATTGTTGACGGTATTGTTTATGACGCTTTCAGTACTTGGCTGGAAGAACATCCAGCCGATGGCCAAGCCATTGTCGGCAAATGTATTTTGGCCCAAAAAGCCAGAGTCGCTGCCCGCGCGGCCCGCGAAACGGTTTTACGTAAAGGCGTTTTGGACGGTTTGACTTTGCCCGGCAAATTGGCTGATTGTTCTTCGCGCGATGCTTCCCGCTCTGAACTTTATATCGTTGAGGGAGATTCCGCCGGCGGTTCGGCCAAACAAGGCCGCAACCGGGAATTTCAGGCAATTTTGCCTTTGCGCGGTAAAATTCTAAACGTGGAAAAATCCCGATTAGATAAACTTTTAGCCAATAATGAATTGAAAGCTTTAGTGATTGCTTTAGGCACCAATATCGGCGAACAATTTGAAATTGAAAAATTACGTTATGATCGAATTATCATTATGACTGATGCTGATGTTGACGGCGCCCATATTCGGACTTTGCTTTTGACCCTCTTTTACCGTTATTTCCCCGAGTTAATTCGCCAGGGTCATTTATATATTGCCCAACCGCCGCTTTACGGTATTAAAAAAGGCAAAGAAATGATTTGGATTTACAGTGATGAAGAATTAACCGAGTACAAAAAGAAAAATAAAATCAGCGATGAATCAATTGCCATTGCTGAAGAATCTGATGACGAGGAAAAACCGGCCGAGGAACCGCAAGCCGAAGCGGAAGAAAAAACTGAAAAAGCGCCAAAACTTTCAATTCAGCGCTACAAAGGTTTGGGCGAAATGAATCCGGATCAGCTTTGGGATACCACTATGGATCCTGAAACTCGCACAATGCGGCTGGTGACAGTTGATGATGCGGCCAAAGCCGATGAAGTTTTTGATATTTTAATGGGTTCCGAAGTCGGCCCAAGAAAACAATTCATCCATTCCCACGCTAAAAGCGTTAAAAATTTAGATATCTAATCTTTCAATAATACCCCTAAGTCTCATCCTCTCGCCCCCGCCCTAAGCTTAAAAAATTTAAACATCTAGTTTCTCAAATTAATTAAGACCGGTCGCCTTTGGCGACCGGTCTTTTGTTAATAAAAAAAGTCCGCAATAAATTGCAGACTATACAAAGGGCTGTTAGTTTACCCGCCGATCAGCGATGTCAGCCGCGTTTTCTGGAACCCTAATCCTAAGCTTTGATTTCCCTGACCGTACAGGTTCTGACACTTGTAAGGAGCTTCTGATCGCTTCTCTTATTCGCTGAGCGCTCTCCTTGGGCATTTCAACATCAGCGGCAAAGATTTCTTTGAAACCACACATACAGGCCTCAAAAACATGATCAACGCGCTCCTCAATCGGCAAGCTTGGATCAAGCTTATCCTTTTGGAGTGGATAAATATTGACCGAAACTGTCTTAACACCAACCATTGGTGGCGCCATCAATAGCATTGGCTCTTTGCAAGCCGAGCAATCAACAACTACCAACAACATGCAACTACGATCGTTCGTTGAAATTGTCCTACTTTCCCGCGAGTCGCAACAAGGACAACGATAGCTCAGACCTATCATCTCAAAACCTCCTGTAAAGAGCTGGGTTTACCCAAAAACCGCTCTTTTTGTCAATGGTTGGATTGAAGGCCAAACTTCACCTTTACCTTGCCACTTATCACCTAGGGTGTCAAATTTATTATTATCTAAGCCAGCCCTTGACTAAAATGCAATCCTTGTGGTAGAATAACAGCATAAATTAGATAAGGCCCTGACGGGCTTTTTAAAATCCAACAACTTAGTAATTTTTTACTCAATTATGAACATTTTTGACCGCTTAGTTAACTACATAAAGTCCTCCCACGCGGAGCTGAAAAAAGTAGTTTGGCCAACCAAAAAAGAAGTGACTCAACACACCATTTTAGTCATCGGTATCAGCTTAGGCATGGCCGCTTTTTTGGGTATTGTCGACTATCTTTTAAGCTTAATTTTGGGAGTAATTATTTAGTTTTAAAAATATGCCAAAACAAACTTTACAACAAGGTCGTCGCTGGTATGTTATTCATACCTATTCTGGCTATGAAGAAAATGTTAAACGCAATTTGCAGCAAAGAATTGAATCCATGGATATGGAAGATAAAATCTTTAACGTTTTGATTCCGACCGAAAAGAAAATTAAAATCAAAAATGGCAAAAGAAAAGTGGTAACTGAAAAAATATTTCCGGGTTATGTTTTGGTTGAAATGGTGGTTGATGATAATTCTTGGTACGTGGTTCGAAACACGCCAAATGTCACCGGGTTTATTGGCTCAGGTACTACCCCAACGCCAATTTCTGAATCTGAAATTAAAAACTTGCAAAAACGCATGGGCGTTGAAGAACCAACCTTCAAAATTGACGTTAATATCGGCGAAGCGGTTAAAATTGTCGACGGTCCGTTCAAAGGTTACGAAGGTAAAGTCAATAAAATTGATGAAGACCGCGGCAAAATCAAAGTTTTGGTTTCCATGTTTGGCCGTGAAACGCCGGTTGAACTGGACTTTTTACAAGTTAAAAAAGTTTAAACAAATTACTAATAAATTTTATCCATTATAATTAATTCCATTAACCAAGAATATGGCAAAAAAAATTAAGACAGTAATCAAACTGCAAATTCCCGCCGGTCAAGCAAATCCAGCACCACCAGTTGGTCCAGCCTTAGGTCAACATGGTTTAAATATCGCTGAATTTTGTCAAAAATTTAACGAAGCGACCAGAAGTCGCCAAGGTGAAATTACTCCAGTTGAAATTACCGTCTACGACAACCGTAGTTACGACTTCATCACCAAAATTTCACCGGTGGCCGAACTTTTAAAGCAAGCCGCCAAAATCCAAAAGGGCTCTGGCGAAAGCTTAAAGAAAAAAGTCGGTAAAATTACGAAAGCTCAGGTCAGACAAATTGCCGAGAAAAAAATGCCTGATTTAAATGCTAACGACATTGAAGGCGCAATGAAAATGGTAGAAGGCACGGCCAAACAAATGGGCTTAGAAATTATTGACTAAAATTGACTAAAAATAAAAATATGAAAAATCATCCTTTAATTAGAACTATCTATTTATATTTATTTGCCTTGATTGGCCTAGCCATGGTCACAGTTGGCGCGGCTAAAGGCGTTGATTTGGGTTTAAAAGTTTGGGTTTTTACCCAGGCTGAAGCTGATCTGAATTATAACAAATACATGATGCCACCGGCTTTAACCGTAGCGACTGAGACCAAAAACGTTGAAGAGCTAAAAGCTTGCGCTGATAAATGTGAATTAACTGCTGATCAGAAAAAAGCTTTAGAAAATTGGACGGCTGATTACAAAAACTGGCAGGATCAACAAACCCAGTTAAGCAAAGTTGATTACAAAACCCAAAGCCAGCAAAGAGAAGCCGCTTCGGCTCTGTCACTGATTATCGTTGGTTTGCCACTTTGGCTTTACCACTGGACGGTGATTAAAAAAGATCAGAAAAAGAATCTTGAGACTAGCAATAATATTTAATAACCAATAATTTGCGGGACCCTTTATTCCAGGGACTAAAACCGCGAACTTCTCACCTATTTTATTAGGCGAGGGGGAAAGGAAAACTATGAGTCGTTCAAAACGTTATCAAGCGTCGGTGAAAAAAATCGACAAAGACAAACTTTATCCGATTGATCAAGCGATCAAATTGGCTAAAGAAACCAACACCACTAAATTTAAAGGTTCAGTTGAAGTCCATGTCCGTTTAGGCATTGATCCGAAAAAAACCGAGCAACAAGTGCGCGGAACCATCACTTTGCCTTTCGGCACCGGTAAAACCAAAAAAATTGCCGCCTTTGTCTCTCCGGAAAAAGAAAAAGAAGCCAAAGAAGCCGGCGCTGATATTTTTGGCGGTCAGGAATTGATTGACCAAATTAAATCCAGCGGCAAAGTTGATTTCGAAATTGCCATTGCGAGTCCCGATATGATGCCAAAATTAGCGATTATCGCTAAAATTTTAGGGCCAAAAGGTTTAATGCCTTCCCCGAAAAACGATACCATCACCACCAATTTAGCCAAAACCATTAGCGACTTGAAAAAAGGTAAAGTCAATTTCAAAAGCGATGACACCGGTAATGTCCACCAAATCATTGGTAAAGTCACTTTTGAAGACACTCAACTGATCGAAAATTTCCAGGCTTTCCTGGGCGCTTTAAAGAAAGGCAAACCGTCTTCAGCCAAAGGCACTTATATCCAAAACATCAGTATCGCCTCTTCAATGGGTCCTGGTATTCGAGTTACTCTCTAAAGCTAAAATATCACTAAAAAATCCGCCTTTTAGGCGGATTTTTTGATTTGCCAAGGACGGTTAAAATTTGTTAAAATATAGAAGTTATTAATCTTAAAATTCAATCTCTAATATGGCTGAAGAACGAAAGCACTATCGCCCATCCTGGGACGATTATTTTATGGCAATTGCCAAAATTATTGCTGCCAGAGGCACCTGTGATCGCTTATATGCTGGGGCGGTTTTAGTCAAAAATAACCGAATTATCTCAACTGGTTATAATGGCTCTCCGGCCGGACTGCCACATTGTAATGATGTTGGCCATCTTTTGGAAGACGGCCATTGTGTCCGCACTATTCACGCCGAACACAATGCAGTTTTACAGGCGGCTTTACAAGGCGGTACCAGTACAGCCGGATCAACTCTTTATCTAAAATACAGCCCCTGCATTCATTGCACCAAATATATTATCGCTGGCGGCATTAAACGCGTAGTCATGGGTAAGGTTTATCGCAACGAAAAAGCTTTAGACATGTTAAAAGAAGCCGGTGTCCAAGTCGACGTTTATAAAGAAAATTCCGAATGGAACGAAGAAATTACTAAAATATTTTCCGAGGAAATTCCCGACCGAACCAACGAAGGCGCAGTAAAAATGGAGGTAAAAAAATAATGGCAAAAATTATTTTAGGTTTTGTCGGACCAATCGCTTCGGGTAAAGGGACTGTCTGTCAATATCTCAAAGAAAAGCATAATGCTCAAATTTTTCGATTTTCTTCAATGTTGCGTGACGTTTTAGACCGATTCTACATTGAACAAAGTCGGGAAAATATGCAAACTGTTTCATCAGCTTTACGACAGGCTTTTGGGGATGATTTAATGGCTAAAACTATTGCTAATGACGTGACCAATACCAAAGTTGAAATTGTCGCTGTTGACGGCGTCAGACGCGAACCGGATATCAAATATCTTCGAGAAATCTCCGGTTTTTATTTAATCAATATTGATGCTGACCAAAAAACCCGCTGGCAAAGAATTACCACTCGCGGCGAAAACATTGATGACACCCAAAAAACTTTGGAACAATTTCAAAAAGACGAACAGCGCGAAGCGGAAAAAAATATTCAAGAGGTAGCCAAACTGGCTGATTTCAAATTGGATAACAACGGCACCCTTGACCAACTTAAAAAACAAATTGATGATATTTTGGCTAAAATTAAAAAGTCATAAACCGGCCAATGAAAGTAAAAATTAAAAAACTTAACCCGGAAATTGAAATTCCAAAATACTCCCACTCAGGCGACGCCGGACTGGATTTATGCGCTTTGCAGGATTATGAATTGCAGGTGGGTGAAAGCAAAAGATTTGATCTTGGTTTTGCTTTGGAATTTCCGGCTGGCTTTGTTGCTTTAACTCGCGACCGCGGCAGTTTGGCCGTTGCCGGTGTTCATAATTTGGGCGGCGTTTTTGATTGCGGCTATCGCGGCGAATATAATTGCACGCTGATTAATTTAAGCGATAAAGTTTACCCAATAAAAAAAGGCGACCGAATCGTTCAACTAGTAATTTTTCCAATTGCCTATGCTGAGTTTGAACTAACCAATGACTTGGAACAAACCAGCCGCGGTCAAGGCCGCTTTGGCTCGACCGGAAAATAAATAATTCTCTAACCAGTTTGTAAAAAACAAACTAAATAACCTATGGAGGACAAAAAACCTTTACTCATTGCCGCAATAATCGTAGTGATTTTGCTTATTGTGTCCGCTGTCGGTGTTTTTGTATTTCTCCAAAAATCAAATACCCAAACTGAGATTCCCGCACCGCCGCCAGAAGTTAATACCAATTATAATTATCTGCCGCCTTCAACCGAAGTTAATGCCAATCAAGCGGCGATGGCCGAAGCCAAAAGCAAACTGGAAAAAGACAAACAATTCATCTCGTCTTTTTGGCAGCCCTGGGAATTAAAATATACCGCCGAGTCGCCAAGCTATAAATTGCCTTTGGAAAAAATCAAAGAACAAGTCACCAACTACCGTGATTTTTCCCGAAAAATTAATCTTGATAATTCTTTGGCCAAGCTAACCACTAACGGTTTTGTGGTGGTTAATAATCCTTTCAGTTCAAATACTAACGATTGGCAAAGCAACTACAAATTAATCAGAGAAAATAAAATCCCAATTTTAATCACTTCCGATTCAGTCGCCGGTATTTATCAAGACACTTTAAATGTCATTTACAAAGAAATTGAACAAGAAATTTTTTATCCTTCGCTTTGGCAACTGCTTAAAGATACCGCCCAGCAAGCCCGCGAACGTTACGAGAAAAGACAGGGCCAATTTGGCATCAAAACCGATTTAGTTACCGAAGCCAATCGTTTAGAAGTTGCTTTTCTCACTGTTGGCTTGAAATTATTACAACCAGAAACCGCTCAAGTCAAAGATTCTTTAGCAGCGGATAATAAATTTTTCTCCAGCCAGGAAGCCGGGCTTTACACTATTGGCACCCCGCCCTATTTAGCTAACGAAATTAATGCCGAAATTAAACTGATTAAAGCCAAAACCAAATCAGCCAAATCGCCAATTTTTCTTTATCCTAAAAATTACCAAAATTATACTATCCCCGCCCAATACAGCACTTCGGAAAAATTAAAAAATTATTATCTGGCAATTACTTGGCTTAATGAAAATCTTTTTCCGCTTTGGAACAAAAGTAATGATTGCCCCAATTGTTTACTGGATCAAGCCGATCAAAATATTAATTTAATCGCTGCCCTTTACCTAAGCGATGATTTGGCCAAAAATCAAGCTTTAAAAAATCGCTGGGCCAATATTTATAAATCAATTTCTTTTTTCAAAGGTTTGGAAGCTGACCTGACTTATCTTGACTATCAACAAGCCCTCAAAGAAATTTTTGGCAATGATTACGATTTGGAAAAGATTTTTTCTGCCGACCAAAATTCAACTGACCAAAGTATTGCCAAAATCCAAGCTAAAATAAACAGTTACTCTTTCCCTAAGGTTTTAAGTTTAGACCGAGCCGAAAAAGAAAAAATCGGTTTACGCTTGTTGCGCAACCGCTATTTAATGGAAGAAGAATTATTCCAATATCTTACCAATGAATCAACCGGCGAATTTACCGGCAGTTTGCAAAAGGGCCAAGTTTTGCCTTATACTGCTTGCCAAAAAGACAAAGCTTACTTTCGTTGCTTTCCGGTTGCTTTGGATTTATTCAGCTTGCTTGGCAATCAAACCGCTAAAGAAATTAACGAAAAAACTCTGGCTAGCCAATATGCCAACTACCAAAAAAATCTGGCCGACTTTACCGAAAAGCTCAAAGAGTTTGACGATCACACTTGGCACGATAATGCCTATTTAAGTTTATTGTCTTCACTTAAATATTTAAACAACGGCCTTAATGGTTTGCCCGCCTTTATGCAAACTGACATTTGGAAAAGAAAGCAACTAAATACCAGTCTGGGCGCTTGGGTGGATTTTCATGCCGATATAAATTTTGAGAAAAAAGAAAATGAAGAAACCAACAGTATCCGAGCCTACTTTCCTTACGGCTATATTGAACCGCAACCGGAATTTTACAGTTCACTGCTGGCCAATATCAATATGGTAATCGAAGGCTTTACCAACTTACAAATTATTTCCAACCAGAGCGAATCGTTTGAGCGGCTGGTAAACTTAAAAAATATTTTACAAAAAGTCACCGAAATTTCCAAAAAAGAATTAACCAAAGAAGTAATCACAGCCGATGACTATGATTTTATCAACAGTTTTAATCAACAAATTGATTTGGTGACTGGTGATATTAAAAAAGAAAACATCCAAAACCGAAATTCCTTTGGCTATTTGACCTATGGCACCAATGGCTTATTTGAGACCTTGGCCGGCTTAAACTATCTGATTGCCGTTTATCCCGATACCAATGGCAAGCTATATTTTGCCGTCGGCCCGGTTTTTAATTATTTAGAAAATAAAACCAAAGACAAACCAACTGCCACCTGGCAACTGGAACTTTTTCCCTAAAATTATGAAAGCTTATCTAGACATTGTCAAAAAAATCATTGAGCAAGGACAAAAAGCGACCAACCGAACCGGAATCGATACTTTGGTTGTACCCGGCAATATTTTTCAGCATGACATGAAAAACGGTTTTCCCGCGCTGACAACCAAAAAAGTTCCCTACCGCTTAGTTGCCACTGAATTGGAATTTTTTATCAAAGGCATTACCGATAAAAAATGGCTTCAGGATCGCAATAATCATATTTGGGATGAGTGGTGCACACCGCTAAAAATTCCTTATGCTAACGATGAAGAAACCAAAAAAAGAATGCTAGCCGAAAGGGATTTGGGCACAATTTACGGCTGGGAATGGCGGCATTTTGGCGCTAAATACCAATCTTACGACACTGACTATACCGGTCAAGGCGTTGATCAGCTCAAAAAACTGGTGGCGGATTTAAAAAAAACGCCAGACAGCCGGCGGATGTTGGTTTTGGCCTGGAATCCTTTGGATATCGATAAAGCCGTGCCGCCTTACTGCCATTACGGTTTTCAGGTCACTGTCATTAATAACAAATTAAATTTGTTTTGGAACCAAAGATCGGTTGACGTTGCTTTGGGTCTGCCGTTTAATATCGCCAGCTACGCCACCTTACTTCATTTACTGGCCAAAGAAACCGGCTACCAAGAAGGAATTTTAACCGGCTTTTTGGCCGACACCCATATTTACGTTAATCATCTGGAAGGCTTGAAAGAACAGTTGTCGCGCGATCCAAATAAATATCTCCTGCCAACAGTTAAAACCGAAAAATTCACTTCGATTTTTGACTGGCAAGCAACTGACACCGAACTAATTAATTATCAAAGTTATCCGACAATTAAATTTGAAATTGCCGTTTAATAAGCAAGATAAATATTTTATTGGCACTTATCTTGCTTAAAACTTATCTTGCTTAAAACTTATCTTGCTTAAAACTTATCCTACTTAATATGAAACTTATCCTGATGATGGCAATGACTGCCGACGGTATTATTGCTAAAAATTCTTCCCAAAACGCCGATTGGACTTCCAAAGCCGATAAAAAAGCGTTTATTGCCGAAACTAAAAAACACGGCGCCATTATCATGGGCCAAACCACCTACGAAGCAATCGGCAAAGCTTTGCCCGGCCGCTTGAATTTAATTTTGACTTTAACGCCCCAAAATTACCAAGCCAAAGTTCAACCGGGTCTTTTGGAATTTATCAAAGGCACGCCAAAAGAAATAGTAAAATATTTGGAACAAAAAGGTTTTGCTTCGGCGATTTTGGGCGGCGGTGCCAAAACCAACGGCATGTTTTTAAACGCCGGTTTGGTGGATGAAATTTTAATTACCGTTGAACCGAAAATATTTGGCAGCGGCTTGAACTTTACCGAAGGGTTTGACTTAGACTTGAATTTGGAACTTTTGGAATGCAATCAAAT
>Ga0172379_10002964_pt1 | contig 28344 bp, 25 predicted proteins | sample GrowelOW334metaG_FD_119756 | JGI IMG/M metagenome (GOLD analysis project Ga0172379, IMG submission 119756) | Groundwater microbial communities from an aquifer near a municipal landfill in Southern Ontario, Canada - Groundwater well OW334 metaG | ecosystem: Environmental > Aquatic > Deep...
ATTTGTTCATTTTTAATTTTTGGAATTATTGGAAAGTCTTTTGCGTCTAACCCCTTAATTGTAGAATTATAATTTTCGCATTTTAAAGAAACTATATTGTTTTTAATATTTATTTCTATTTTATTGTTTGGTAAATTATTTATAAAATTTACTAATAATTTTGCGGGGATAGTAATGCTTCCTTCTTTTTCTATTTTGCATTGTATTTGACTAATAATTGCCATCTCTAAATCTGTGGTTGATAATTTTAATTGTTTTTTATCAACGCTTAATAAAATATTATTTAAAATTGGTAGGGTTAAATTTTTGCCAGTTATATTGGAGACGTTGTTTAATCCTTTTTTTAAATTTTCTTGAAGACAAATTAATTTCATATTTATATTAAATTAATAATTATTAAATAAATTTATTATTACTATTAAGGATTAAATTTCTGTGGATAATTTAAATTTATAGTATAAAAATTAAATTATTAATTGTGGATTAAACCCCTAATAACTATCTTAAAATTTGTTTTTAAACTGTGTTAAATTATTTATTATTATTAATTAATAACCGATTATTAATTAATAATTAACAGGTTATTATTATAATGGTTCACTATATAAGCGTTCCTTAATAAGGTTTATCTCTTGTTCTAATTCGTTATTATTTTTAATTTCTTCATCTATTTTATTACAAGCATAAATAGCGGTTGTATGATCCCTGCCCCCTAATTTTTGACCAATAAAAGGATAGGAACTTTTTAATTCTTCTCTCATTAAATACATTGCTATTTGACGCGGTTTAACAATTTCTTGTTTTCTGTTCCTGTTTATCAGATCGTTTGTGTTAATATCGTAAAATTCTGCAACAATTTCGGCGATTCTTTTGTAATTGGTTCTTTTTTGGGGACTAGAGACGGCAGTTTTTAATATTTGTATCAGCTGTTTCTGGCTGGGAGTTGTGTTGTTAAGCCTTATAAACGCAATAACCCTGTTCAGTGCTCCCTCCAATTCTCTAATGTTTTTTTGGATGTTAGAAGCAATATAACTAAACGCTTCCTCTGAAAGTTCTATTCCAAGTTCCTTAGACTTTCTTTTTAAAATGACAAGCCTTGTCTCGTATTCCGGCATGCTGATATCCGCTATCATTCCTCCCTCAAATCTAGATCTTAATCTTTCTTCTAGCGTGGCAATTGCTTTTGGCGGTCTGTCGCTAGAGATAATTATTTGTTTGTTTTTTTCGTATAAATTATTAAATGTGTGAAAAAATATTTCTTGTGTTTTTTCTTTTCCTGCTAAAAACTGGATATCATCGATAATTAAAACGTCAGTTTTTCTGTATTTGTTTTTAAATTCTTCAACCTTCCCCTCGGAAATTGATGTTATTAAATCAGCACTAAACTTTTCAGAAGAAACATAAATTATGCTTTTGCCTCTATTTTTTACAAGTTCGTTTCCAATGGCTTGAATTAGATGGGTCTTTCCCACGCCCACCCCTCCATATATAAACAGGGGGTTATAAACCTTTCCCAGGTCATTAATTACCGATTGTGCCGCAGCATGGGCCAATTCATTAAACGATGCAACCACGAACGAATCAAACGTATAGCGGGGATTTAGGTTTGTGGCTTCGTCTATCTTGTATTCTTGGATATCTAACTGTTCCTTTAGTACTAAAGTTTTTTTCTCTTCAGATTTTTTCTCTCGTTTTTCTTTTATTTCTTGGGTTGGTTTTAAAGAAGAAGAAATTATATATTTTACGGTTTTTACTCTACCGATAGAATTTCGGAGAGCAGAAATAATGATTTTATTGTATTTATTCTCCAGCCACTCTCTTGTAAATCCGTTTGGCACCCCAATAACAATTTCGTTATTTTTTTGAGAAATAATATTAGTATTTTTAAACCAAGTAGTAAAATTCGGCTTTGAAATTGAAAGCTGAACCTCGTTCAATACTAGTTGCCACAATTCGTTATTGGTCATATAAAAGATTATACCATGAAAACTTATCCACAAAAATTTAGTCAACAACCGTTTTTGTTAACAAGATGTTAATGATCTGTGGATTTATCCGGTTGACCGAGTCAGACTCGGTTGACCACTCTATTATTTATTGCTAAGCTAAGTCATATGGCACAACAGGGATTAACATATAAACCGAAAAAAAGAAAAAGAAGCAAAAAACACGGCTTTAGATTAAGGATGAGAACCAAAAACGGAAGAAGCGTGATTAAAAGGAGAAGGCTTAAAAAGAGAAAAAAACTCACAGTATAAAATGCTTGCTTCGAAAAATCGTTTAAGAAAAAAGAACGATATTGATAATGTTTTCAAAAAGGGCAAGGCAATGGCCGGTGGTTTGTTTTTTTTAAGGTTCGTGAAAAACGACACAAGCACCAACAGGTTTGCTTTTGTGGTGAGTTGTAAGGTGTCAAAAAAATCCGTTACAAGAAATAAAATCAAAAGACGACTAAGAGAGATAGTAAAAAAACTTACCTTAAACACGCTGTCCGGATTCGATTTTTTGATTATAGCCAAACCGCCAATTATTAATAAAAGCTTTAAAGAAATAGAAAAAGACGTAAATGAAGTTTTTTATTTTAAAATTAATAAAGTTATATCAGGGTAGCGTTTCAGTGCTTATTAGTAAAATCAGTCCCAAAAGTGGATGTAGATTCCATCCGTCCTGTTCGGTATATTTTTCTCAAGCAATAGAAAAACACGGAACAATAAAAGGTTCTTTAAAGGGAATTAAGAGAATTTTAAAGTGTAATCCGTTTAACGACGGAGGGATAGATGTATGTTAACAAACCTATATAACCAAATTTTATACGAACCAATCTATAATTTTTTGGTTTTTTTATATAACAACATTCCTGGGCACGATCTAGGAATTGTAATCGTAATTTTAACTCTATTGATTAGGGTTATTTTGTTTCCCCTGTCTCAAAAATCAATCAAGTCTCAGATGAAGATGGCTAAGCACAAAGACGAGATAAAGGAGATTCAGAACAAATTTAAAACAAAAGAAGAACAAAGTCGGGAATTAATGAAGTTTTACAAAGAAAACAAGATTAATCCTTTTTCTGGTTGTCTACCGCTATTGATTCAATTACCGATTATTATTGCTCTCTATCGGGTGTTTATAAATGTTTTAGGCGCTAAAGACGGACTAATTAGTCCGATGTTTTTGGGAATTATAGATTTATCACAGAAAAGTCCAATTTTAGCGATTTTAGCTGGCGTTTCACAATTCTTTGCGTCTAAAATGACAATGAAGCGTACCGTATCAATGCCTCAACCAGGGGTTTCGGATAAAGCAGCAGAGGCTCAAAAAAGCATGACACGATCAATGACATATATTTTTCCAGTTATGACGATTTTCATTGCGTGGAATCTCCCTGCGGGATTAGCATTCTATTGGGTTGTGAGCACGCTTTTGGGATTAGCACAAGATTACTATTTATACAAAAAATATGGAAGAGATCAAAAAAATAATTGAGAAAATATTTAAAATAACGGATCTCAAAGAGCCAGAAGTTAGCATCAAGAAAGACAACTCTCTAAGCAATAAGGAAGTATTTGATGTTAACCTTACAATAAACTCAAGAGACGAGAATTTTCTTATTGATAATAATGGCGAAGGATTAAATGCCTTGCAACACTTAGTTAGAGTTTTATTAAGTAAGACTAACCCAGGACATTTTGTTGTTATAGATGTTAATAATCACAAAGAAATTAGAAAGAACGAGTTAAACGAAATTGCCATAGATGCTGCAAAAAAAGTTAGAAGAACAAAAGAGGCGTTAACTCTTGAGCCCATGTCCGCCTACGAGAGGAGAATTATACATCTGAAGTTGGCTGAATTGCCAGACATTGTAACCGAAAGCACAGGGGAAGAGCCAGAAAGAAGGTTAGTGGTTAGACTTTATCCATAAGGACATATATGACACTAGTTAAAAAGATAGCTTATAATACGATCATATCGACTGGGGCGCGCCTAATGGGTGTCGCCCTTTCTTTGATAACAATCGGATTCGTTGCAAGGTATTTGGGTAAAGATGGGTTTGGTAGTTATAGTTTGATACTGGCCTTTTTATATACCTTCGACAGCTTAGCAGATCTAGGCCTCTATTCTTTGATGGTCAGGGAAATTTCCCGACCAGAAGTTGACGAAAAAAAGGTAGTAAGTAATATTTTTACAATCAGAGTTGTTGCTCTTCTGCTCTTAATGGTTATCGCTTCGTTAGTTATTTGGGTATTTCCCTATTCCGATCAGGTTAAGAGTGGCACAATGCTCGCTGCGATATCGTTTTTGTTTTTGTCTATGGGGCAAGTTTTAATGGGAATTTTTCAAAAATATCTAAGAACAGACAAGTCAGCCATAGCAGATATTTTGGGAAGGGTTATTCAGTTTATAATCGTGATTATCGTGATAAAATTAGGATTCGGTTTTTACGGAATAATTGTCTCTTTGATTTTGGGTTGTTTGGTTAATTTTCTGTTTCTGTTTGCCTTTGCCAAGCATTATGTAAAATTTTCCCTGGAATTTGATTTTGTATACTGGAAAAAATTAATTAAAGCAACAATTCCAATTGCTGTTTCGATTGTTTTGACTCTAATTTACTTTAAAATTGATAGTATTTTTCTATCCATCCCAGCGATTAATAATAACTCCCCAAGCCCGATGTCTGACGTTGGACTTTATGGCATTGCGTATAGAATATTAGAGGGGTTGATTTTCTTTCCGGCAATGTTTGTTGGTTTGATTATGCCGCTTTTGTCAGCTAGCGCCTTCAATGATAAAGAAAAATTTAATAGAATTTTTCAAAAGACACTAGACATCTTGTTTGTTTTTATTGTGCCGTTAATTATCGGGATTTTGATTCTCTCTAGCCAAATAGTAGTTCTAATTGGAGGCAACGACTTTGCTGGTTCGTCTGGACCATTGAATATTTTGGCCATAGCTATTGGTTTGATCTTCTTGGGAAGTCTTTTTGGTAATAGTATTATTGCGCTAGACAAACAAAAGATCGGAGCATGGATATATTTTGCGGGGATGATCTTCAATATTATTACAAACATAATTTTTATACCTAAATATCGATATATAGGTGCTGCGTGGACAACCACTGTCACCGAATTGTTGGTTACGACTTTAATGTTTGTTCTTGTCTACAAAACGATACACTATTTTCCAAAATTTAGAATAATTAGACCGTTAATTGCTGGAGGGGTTATGGCAGGATTCCTCTACCTGTTTAGTGGATTAAATGTGATTTTATTGATTGGTGGGGCGTTGATTGTTTATTTAGTGGCATTGTATTTAATCGGCGGTATTAAAAAAGAAGAAATTCAATTATTAACCGAAAAGGAAATATGAACAATCTAAAGCGGGGAATATATTTAATCGTTTTCTGTCTGCCGTTATATTTAATTAGATTCGAAATTTTAATAGTTCCAATGACAGTGTTGGAGCTATTGGTTTATGCGCTGTTTGTGCTCTGGGTCATAAACAGGGGCTACAAGGGCCTGTGGACGGCCTTAAAACACGAAAGATTATTGATTTGGGGAACATTACTACTTCTGTTGGGAGTTAGCATAGCAACCGCATTTTCTTGGGACATAAGATTAAGTGCTGGGATCTGGAAGGCATGGTTTGTCGATCCGATACTGTTCTTTGTCGTTTTTATAACCGTCATTAAAAAGGAAGACGTTAAAAACGTCTTTAAGTGTTTGGTGTTTTCCGGGGTTGTGGTCGCAATGATCGCTTTAGTTTATTTGATTTGTGGAAATTTGAATTATCAGGGAAGGTTGCAGGGGATATTTAATTCGCCAAATTATCTGGCAATGTATTTAGCGCCGATGTTAATAATTTTGATGTTTTTGTCTAAAGAAATTCAATCACAGAAAGGCACGCGTCAACGCCCCAGCGAGGCGTTGCGCTCTGTCTCGGCCTCGCCCTTAACCATGCGGCTCGGCCTGCGAGAGGTCTTTCTTGCGATTGAATTTTTGACAATATTGGTTGTGTTATTTTTTACTAAATCTTTTGGTGTTCTGTTGGGGATATTGGTGGCTATAGGATTTGGGGTTATGGTACATTTATACAATAAAAATAAAAAAAAGTTGTTGCTGGGGATCATTTTTGCTATGTTTGCCTTAATTATGGTTATTGGTTGGGCAAAAATAGGCTCATTGGAAGGGTTAAGATCGTTTGATGCGCGGTTTGTTATCTGGGAGAAAGCGATTGATGTTATCGTACAATATCCTTTTACGGGCATTGGACCGGGGACATTCGAATCGTATTTCCCACCTTATCCGAAGTGGGGCGTTCCTCAACCGCACAATGTCTTTTTGGCGTTCTTAATTCAGACCGGATTAGTTGGTCTTGTTGGATTTGTATTGATATTGATTTGGTTTTACAAAAACAACGTTAAAAATTTAACGTTGTTATGTTTAATGACATATATTTTAGCTCACGGACTAGTAGATACCACGTATTGGAAAAATGATTTATCTTTGATGTTCTGGACGATAATCGGAATAGCAGTAATATTACAATTCTATAGAATAGAGCAAACCGTTCCCCTTATTAACGAAGAATAGGTAGTTTTCTTGTGGAGACAAAAATAATTCACTTGCATCGTAACTCATGCTCAAAATTTCTCCCTCTAAAATATTCGTTTTTTCACCAGTCTCTACATTAATTTTGTAAAACTGATCATCTCCAACAAAAACTCCTTTATAGAAGTCATCGGGTAAAACCTTGGCTTCTTTTATATTTTTAGGAATTGCACAGAAAATGTATCTAATATCTTGTGACCAAACGCATTTTTCTGCAAGAGTAGAGATTCCAACTGCCTTCTTATTGCCACCGTTATTGTCGGCAGTGGAAACTCTTATGTTGTCTCCTTTTGAATCGGTTTCAGAATACAGTAATTTATCTCCTTTTTGAGACCATTTTATGCTGAATCCGTAGACATTAGAGATTAACTTGTTTAATGATCTGGATGAGGGGCTTAAAGAATAAAGAGTGCTTTGCGCGAGTCCAGACGGCTTTTCTCTTAAAAATATATTTATTGACGGCCATTCGACGATTAAGTTTTTCATTCTCGTGCTCAAAATCACGGAAAATTTTGAACCATCGGGATTTGCGACGCTTATATCGTTAGCGCCGGTAGCATCATTTTGAAATTGATAAACGATCTTGTTACTATCAGTTGACCATGAAATGTAACTTAAATATTTATTAAGTGGAGACGATTTTTTGTCAGATAGATTATATAAATATTTACTGACATTCTCCATATTGTCTTGAAAGACGGTTATAATCTTACTTTTGTTTGGCGCCCAAAAAGCCTTTACTAGGTTCTCAAGATTTGTTTCCGAAATAACTGTTCCGGTCGCGTTTGTAAAATCCGACTCAATAATGTTTCCATTAGAACGAAGAAAATAAACAACTTTTGTTTTATCGCCGTTTATTGTTGGAGAAAGGACCGCCTCTGTGCTAATGGCTTTTACTCTCGATTCTTGTTGATAATCTGTCCCATTCGTTCCATTATTTGTTCCTCCATTGTTGATTCCGCCATTTCCGTTATTGTCACCGCCTGGCAATTCTCCGGCATTGTTATTGTTCGTTACTATTGTTTTCGGTTTAATTAGAAAATTATAGACCAACAATCCAATTAAAGCAATGATCAAAAGGATAATTATGACAATTAAGATTTTTTTAAAAGTAGTATTCATGTTTTTTTGTGGATTGTTTTAATTAGTTACAAGGTTCTTGTTTTGTTAAAAAATAGAATTCGGTTCCGCTTTTCGCTTTAAGGCACTCACTGTCCGCAACAGATGCCGTAGAGATGTCTGTTCTGCAGAATTTTTTATAGGAGAATCTTTCCGGAAATTTAATTTTATCGCAATACATGGACGGATCAGGATATGTCATTGGGTAGTGACAGTAGTAACAAGCCCAACCCATTTGTGGTGACGGAGAAGTGGATGCCCCCAATTTAAGATTTACTAAGTCAGGATTTACAATATTTAAAATTAGAACTGCACACAAAAGAATTACTATCCCTAAAAGTGCTTGAGTTATTCTGTCTTTGGCGTCACCCGCTTTCGAAGAGTCACCCGCCGAAGTGGCGTATTGAAACGCGCCAACGATGATAGAAAACAGTGCTACTACTCCACAGATACCCAGTGCAAATTTATAGATGTAGCTTATTAGTTCTGGCACACTGCTTTGGTTGCCCAGTTTTTCTCCCCCAATACTTGGCCAGTCAAGCAACAGTTCAACTGCCAAACATTCTTGAGCAATAGTTAAGAATGTAAAGACTATGATTACAAAAAGTATAAATTTTTTCATCTCTATTAAATATTGATTTTAATTGAATTATAGGCGCTTTGTTCTGTTTCTATTAAATTCTTCACGTTTAACCACAAACTTTGTTCAATGGTTTGATAAGTATTTTTGTTAGAGACACCAATGTCTAGAATGCTGGCATTATAATTAGAAGAGATAATCGGTTCTTGTCCCGAAAGCGTCCACTCGAATTCTAAATCAGTCAATTTGTTAATGCTAAAAAAGTACGGCCTTGCAATAATTGAAAACTGATCGTTATTGTGTCGGGACAGCACAACTTCAGACTTGGTTATGGGTATTTCTATTGTTTTCTCTTGGAAAATAGTTCGATCTTCATTAAATATTTGGACGCGAATAGTATGATATCCACCCGGCCTTTGTTGGGCGTAGAAATAAAATGAATTTTTGCCATAACCGGATTTATTTTGTTGAAAAATATTCTCCAAAAACCAACTATATTTTAAATTTCTTGCATCGCCATCGGATAGGCTTATATCGGCGTTCACAAACACTTTACCGCCTCTTACGGGAAGTGCCCTGCCCTCGTATTCAAGTGGTACGTAGGTATCGGCAGACCAACTTAAATCGAATTTTTTGATGCTGACATTCGAGGACGTAGCTTGTTCTCCAGACAGGAGTTCATTTAAAATCGTATTAATGTCAAAAGATGAATCTGTAGTTTCCGCCAACACCATTAACGGAGAGACGACCAGCAAGGAGATTATTAGTAAATAAATTTTTATTTTCATGTTTAATGATTTTTATTTTTAATTCTCTGTTCTCTCGATTTTTTAGCTAAGAATTTTCTACCCGTTTTCTTGTCCGCGAAATATGTATATAAGACAAATGTTGTCCATGCAGGGACAATGCCAAAAGGTGAAAACTCGAGTAAGAATGTGCCAAATAATTGATAGGTATAATTTTTCTTAACACCTTCGGAATCCTTTAATGCTCCCGCTAACCAGAAAATTAAAACAACCAGGATATCTACCATTCTCACGATAATTGCTCCAAATCCAGTTATATCGAGACCGCCCATCAAATCAGTAATGATTGCTATCGGGAGGAGGATCATAAGTTTTCCCGTGCTCACCTTTGGCTTTTGGGTTTCTGTTCGGTGTGACATTCTTGTGCTTTGAGACTCTTTTCTGCCCTGTTGCAACTCTTGAGTTTGAATCTGTTCTTCGGTTGTTGTCGTTGTTTCCATGCTATTTTAACTCCTCTTTCGCCTGATTAATTTTTGCGATTTGTTCTGGATTGGTTGTAACAATCTGGTCTTCGGTGTAAGATGCGACAACTTTTATTGCAGCATGTTTTAATCCTGCAAAGAAAATTCCTTCACCAACATCAGCTTGTAATAATAAATATTTTTCTTCATCAGTCAAATTAAATGTTTGTTGGACCACATCAATCGTAGAAGGGGATTGTTTAAAAAGCAACTGAATTGATGAATTGCTCACAATCGGTTTTCCGTACTGGGAATTCATGAAATCAGGGATGTCTTGGGTTATGGTCGTAAGTCCAAGCCAATATTTTCTACATCTTTTAGCGATGCCATGTAAGAATGATCCGCCAGCTTCGGTTTTTAACATCCACCACGCTTCGTCGACAACCATAATTCTTTTTTTAAGTTCGCTTCGGATTAGATTCCATATATATTGTAGAATTAAATACATTGCAACAGGCTTAAGATCGTCTTCCATATCACGGGTGCTAAAAACAATAAGACCCTTATTAACGTTGATGTTCGTTGGTTGGTTTAAAAACCCAGCAAAGCTTCCTTTTGTGTAACGCTCTAATCTCTTTGCGATCCTGTTTCCGCCAGCCATATTATTGAGGACCGTTTCGAGGTCCTGCATAATTGGCGGGGTAACGTTTTTAAGATCTGATTGAGAAGTTATGTCTTTTGAGGCATAAGTTTCAGTTAATGCTCTGTCTAAAATAGAATTTTCTTCGGGGGTTAATTCACCCAAAGCGACCCTTAAGAGACCGATTAGATCCATTATCTTTGAACGTAAAACGTCTTCCGTTGATTCATCTTCTCCTGGCGGGGAAACGTCAAAAGGATTAATATGACTATCTGACGACAACGATATCTTAAAATAGGCACCATCTACGGTTTCTGCTAAGTGCTGATATTCGTTTTCGGGATCAACAACAATCACGTCTGTTCCAAACATTAAAGATCTCAAAATTTCAACTTTTACGGCATATGATTTCCCCCCTCCCGATTTACCAAAAATAACCATGTTGCCATTTTCCATTGAAAATCTATCGAAAATTATCAGACTGTTATTGTGTCGGTTGATTCCATAAAGAATTCCTTTATTCGATGACAAATTTGAAGATACGAACGGAAAAATAGTCGAAAGCGGAGCAGTGTTTAGGGAGTTGGTAATTGATAGTTGGTCTTTGCACAAAGGGAGAGTTGAATTTATACCAATTTGTTGTTGGAATAATGCCGGTCTAGCGTAGATCATTTTCGCTTCAAAAAGTCCGGTAATGTGCTCTTCGGCTTCGTTTAATTTATCAACAGAATCTTCAAAGATGGTTATGTAAAGAGCGTATTTAAAAAACTTTTCTGTTCCCTGAATCAGTTTATCGCGTAAATCCTCGACGTCACCCCTGGCCGTATCTAAAATTGGATTTCTGATTTTGCCTTGTTCTTGTTCGGTACTGATTTGTGATTCAATCTGGGTAATTTTTCTTTTTAGTTTTTTGAGAATTATTCCCGTATCGGCAGGATGAATAAACATCGAAACATTAAGAACTCTATCTAAATTTATGATTGGGGAAAGCCAGTTTACGGTTAAGAATCTTGGGTAGGTGATTATGAAAAATGTTCTGGCAAATTTTTCGCCAATTTGAATATAATTTGAAGTAATCTGAAGGGCCGAAGGAGAAATTGTGTCTGCCAAACTACTTTCAATCTCTTTCATTTCTTCGACTTCTGAAATTTTATCAATTTTTGTTTTCTTTTTAAACATAATACAGATATGCGAATTTAATGCCAATCAACGGATTGCTGATGTGTTACTTGTCGATGTTATAAAATTCGAAATAAAGTTGAGTTAGTTGTTCGTCGTTTAATGGAATTGTCTTAATTCCCAATGCCTGAAGTCCTTCGGCGACCAAATTAATTCTTTGATCTAATTGTGCTTTGTATTGATTTAGCTTTTCTTCCTCAAATCTTTGTTTTTTTGGTTTTTGAGCACTAACAATATTTTTGATTCTACTAAAAAAACTTTCTTCCCTTGCCTCGACAATAGAAAACGGCACGATGACATAAAACGATTTATTCATTATGTTGGCAAATTCGACAAAACTTCTGACAAAATTTATATATTCCGAAGTTTGAATTCGTAAAAGTTCATTCGTTTGTTTTTGTTCTAACTCGCCAATTTGACTTAAATAGTTTTCAACTTGAAAATGTCGTGAAGCAACAACGATTTGTATCGGGAAATCAAGCGAATTCAAGAATCCTTGAAAACGATCAATAACAGCTTCTTGTTCCGTTTGGCTCAACAAATCAAAATTAATACTCGAACAAGCGCAGACAGATCTAATACTTTTGTCCTTCATTATCACCATTCCATTCTTGATTTCCTGAATTTCAACAAATTTTTGCACCTCTGGTGCGTTTTTTGGTAACTTTACGTTTTGCATATTATTATTTTTCTATTTCCACTTTCCACCCCATATCCTGTAGGTTGTCTTTAGCTTCGGGCTTTATTTTGGTCTTTGATGGCATCTTTTTTATAATTTCAATATCATCTTGTTCGGAGGGTTTATTCTTGCCCACCGGTTTTTTCCAAACATAGAAATCCGGTTTTTTTATGAATCCTAAAAAATTCTTAATAATAACCATAAACGGTTGACCGCCAACTTTCACGAAGGATACGGCAATAGCGATACTGATTATGGGAATTGCCAAAATTATTGTAGTAAAGAGATTAAATATTTTATAAAGAATAAAAATTATTACTCCCGCACAAAGCAAATACAGAAATTGCTTAATTGTCAGGGGACCAATAACTTTATCCTCAATATCAATAAATTGTGGTACTTGAAATTGCATTCGATCAATTTAATTTTGATTATATGAGAGATTTCCAGTTAGGGTTTCTCTTAAGATCTGCTAATAGTGTTGTAAACTTAGTACGCACTACTGGGTTAGGATCAGTGGCAAGCTTTTTCCATTTATCAATAAACGCCTGCTTCATTGCAGTAGATATGTTTCTACCTATATCGTTAGCAGCCGTTGTTTCAACAAATTCGGCAATATCTGGTATAGAGCGTGGGTCAATTTCCATAAAATCACGCGGTTTCATGCTCTTAACGAATGTCTCAAGAGATGTTCCGTTCACTCCTCCCGTTGCGCCGTCACGAAACGCATGTTGTAATTGTCCGGTAATGGCAGCATAAATACTTCTTAGTTTGATATTCTCCTGATCCGTAAAATCGTTATTATTGATAAATGTAGCCAACAATCCTCGTGCATAGGCTTTTTGTGTGTCGAGTTGCATTTGTTTCGCAGTCTCTATAGCAGCACTTACGGTTGGTTCCAGTGAAGCAAAGTCCGCTGCTGCCACATATCCTTCTGTGCCTTCGAATACAACAGGCTTAAATTCTTTGTGAATGTTTTTAACTTTAGCTTTTTTAGCCATTGCCCTTCTCTTCGTCTTATCCTTAATAGAACTGAATCTTTTTTCTTCTAGATCGCCGGCATCTTTTTCATATCCGTAAGACCTGAGGACGTTGATAGACGACCTGACTGCGTCACGATCTTTTGTTTTATAGATATCTCCACGCTTTTGAGCCTCTTGAACAGCAGCCAACTTAAATGATGGTCTGAGATGTGCGGTATTTATCTCGGCAATGATATCATCCTTGTTCATTAATGCTAATTGTTTTCTATATGCTGCCAGCTCTTTCGTTTCGGCAGTCTTCTGTTTTATCATCTTCCCACTAGATTCCATTCTTCTACCGGTACTTCTGAATCCTGGTACATTTTTAAGTATACTTCCGAATTTTTGTGTTGCAGCCCCAGCTCCTCGCATCCCATACTCTTTTGCCACTCCCGTTGTTTTTCTTTTCGCCCAATCAGTTGCGCTTTTTTTAGCATTGGTCGCAAGTTTCATCGCTACGTCTGCTCCCGCCACGCCAAGCTGTTTTGCCACCATAAGTCCACCAATGAGGAACGCCGCTATGAGTAGATAATTTATCAATAATACTCCCGGATTTATAGTAAACATTGTTGAAAGAGTATTCCAGTCCGCTGTTGGTAATGGATTAGTTGACGCTGCCAATCGTGATGCCACAGTGCTTTGTGCAAATCTAATTGCCAGCCAGACAAAAAAGGCATAAACAGGAGCAAAGATACAGTAATTTAAAAATTTACTCCACCATTTTTTCCAGTTACTATCGAGTCCGGGCATAATGTAACACATAAACGCCAAAGGGGATATAACAATTAACAGCCAGATAGCCACGACCCTCACCAGAAGCATCATCCCGCCAGCGAATAATGTAAAAGCCGCTATCAACATTACGATAGAACCTATTGTCGTGGATAGCAAAAGACTAAGTAAAGATTGTTCTGTTTCAATCTGTATTCCTCCGTCCTTCTTGCAGTCATTGTAATTGCTTTCTGCGTTTCTAAGGCACTGAAGTTTACCACCAGAGAACACCCCCCATCCCGTAGATTCATTACAAAATCTAATGGCGAGTGTTTTATAATTGTCGCAGTTTGTGAAATTTATTTGGGAGTCACCAAGCTTAAATGCATCAACAAATACGGCAGAGATTGCTCCCTTTTCACCACTCGTGTTCTGTCTTATGTTTTTAATGAAAAATTCTCCAGTAATATTGCTGGAATCAACGATTATTGAGCAGAAAACCATACTAAAATTTATTAAAAGAGCGACACCAATAACTTTTGGCAACAATTTTTTAACTCCATATTTTTCCGATCTTAAAATGGTTCCAAATGCGATAACCACCATTATAAGAATGAAAAACATATTACTAATATCTCTGGCAAATTTCCATCCCTCCGTTATTGCAGCACTCATATCTTTCGTAAAACCAACATCTAACATGCCATCAAAGAAGGCTGCGCCAGCCAACACTAACCAATTAAGTATGGTTTGTATAATCTCGCTTAATAATGAAAAAATTCCTCTTGCTACAGCCTTTTCTATTCCAAGAAGGGCGTGCGCATATATAGGCGTCGTCAACCCTAAGACCACCATCCCAACAATCATTATCATTGTTGTGACCCTGAATCCATGTTTGCTGGCAGGCAGGTTTGATTTCTTCCGAAAAATATTTTTTATGTTTATTTTCATATGTTAGATGATTATATTTTGTTGTTGCATTGATCAATGTTAGTTCCGTAATATGGGTAATCGCTGTCGCCTGGATCACATTTAGCACAAACATGAATTGCTGATTTAGTATCTGTGTTGTTGTTGTGATAAACTCCGGCATTATAATTTCCTGCACCGATATTGGTTAACGTCCAATCTTCTTTAGAAATTGCTTCAGCACTCCAGACAACTCCCGATGGCGCGGTAGCATCTGTTGGTGTGCCGTCCGGGATCATGTTGTCATCAACATCGGTATTATTCACTCTTTCGTCTGCTTCAGAACACCCCGCTCCATTTGCAATATACAAAGTATCGCCGTCGGGTTTGTTGTTGGAATAAACATATAGTTCTGCCCCATTGGTTGAGAAACCTGCATTAGCACAATCTCCACCTACGCTTCCAGAGGTTTGCGGTGCTCCCGTCCTAGCATATGCAATTGGTCTGTACCCATCATTATTACAATAGCACCACGGCTCCTGGTCAACAGGCTTTCCGTACGTGCATGAGGTTATTTCGTCGGCTCCTATGCATTGCGAATATTCTTTGGAAGTCGTGTTAAACGATTTACAACACTTTCCTCTACTCGCTAGCAAGCCATTTGCCACGAGCCAGATACCAGGCTCGCCACCGGTCGAAATTTGTTTATAACCACAATCTGCATCGCTGGGTTTATTGTCGTTTATGTCGTATAATTGTTGATCCGTAAAATTACTGGTAATTGGACAAAATGTTGCACAAAGACTCTTTCCCAAATATTTATAATCAGGGAGTATTCTGCAAATCAGAGAGACCTGAGTCTTCGAGGTTGATGTTGCGGCGTCGGCGTCAGCACATGTCTTCTCTTTTCTTCCCGTCCAGCCAACTTTATCTTTTTCACACCAGTCACAACCAATTCCGCTGACTTCTACGTGCCTGAAAGTTCCTGGATATTTAATCACTGCCCTGGCCATGTAATCGCCCACTTGGTTACAATAAGTATCGGGCATGAAATAATTTTTGAGACAACTATAGCAATTTGCTTTTTGTGCTTCTATAGAACATTTTTTATAAAAATCCTGACCATCAACAACTCCACTGATATTGCCATAATTATTACAAATACTATTAATGCAGTCCGTTCTGTTTGTCGCCGAATCTTTGCCGTCACATTGCTCTTCTGCCCTATTAAGACATTCCGAACATTTGTTTGTGACGTCGATATATTGTCCTTTGCAGGAATTATAAAAATCTTGTTTCTGCTCGATGATGGAACTGTTATCAAGAACAAAGTTTTTTGCTAGGGGAGGATACGGCGACGGAGGACAGGTTAATCCATCTGGTGAAAACATGCATTCACAATTTTTATTTCTTGAGACTGGTGGCAACCCACTATTAATGTCTGCACAAGTAGAATTGAAGCTTTCGCCTGCCCCCTTTAATAAATCAGTACATTTTGTGGGATATTTCTGCCAAGGGACAACATCCCAACTATAACCATACGTTTTAGAGGGAGCAAACAACGGATCTAGAACCTCATAATCGGGCTTTAGATCAACAGCCTGGTTGCCGACATAAAGAGCTTGACTTTGTTGATCTACAATTTCAGCATATCCCTTAGCTATGGCATCCAAGTACTGGGCAGTGCTTTTATCGCAGGTTATTGTTGAGCGATTCATGCCTTTCACTATTCCTGTTGTACTACTTAACACTCCGGAATTTAATTCATGCTCTTTTTGTGGGGTTAATGATTCATTCAGTTCCTTAAAAGCAGAAGACGGATTAGATGAAGTAAGCGAATCCTTGTTAACAGACGACGAATTGTTTGCTGATGGGGTAAAAATTGAACCAACACCATTTATGATTTTATTGGTTAATGCGCTGAACAAAACTTGAACTAGCTGATCCAGTTCTTTGGTGTTTATTAGCCAGTCCATGTCGCTACCTACAGCCTTATTAACTTCGGCACTAATTGTTGTGCCGACATTTTTAACTGTCTCATTGATACATATGCCAGCAGATGATTTTTCGCAAGATTTCATACAGGCAATAAAAATTGCATTCGGCGCACCATTAAGTGTTGGCGGGTACTTGGTGCAATTTTTTGCACACGCTTCCTGGTCTGTTTGTGAACAGATGGCATCGCTCTTGTATCCCTGGTTTGCCTGGGCCTGTGCCTGAGCTGCTGTCTTTTCCTCTTCTTCTGCTTCCGCCTTTCTTACGGCCGCCATCAGATACGATCCCATGAAGTTATTATTCGGTTGCCTCAATGCTGTCCACGTGTCCCATCCATAAACACTAATTGACGGGTTTTTATAAAATTCTTCAACATTATCAACAACGGCCTCCAACGAACATGCTGCATACTGATTATATGTGGGGACGCTCGTTCTTGGAATGTCTAGTCCCAATGCAGTACTAAGCGAGACTTTAATTGGTGCACAAAGAGGAGTTAAATTAAACTCCTGTATAAACTTAGCAGAACCAAGATTGACGGCCTGTTTAAAAAAATCGCTCCATTGGGTTATGGCAAATGGTTGGTTGTCGTCTCTAAATCCACCCTGTGCCCAACGCATTATATTCTCTCTTAATCTGTCAACGGCAAGTTTAACAATAAATCTTGCAGCGGTATTTAAGTCCACGGGAAGATCTTTTATGAATTGTTTTATCGTATTCTGGATTTCTATTATCCATGGATGCACCGTATCCTCAATTCCAATGATGGCCTTGGCTTTTTGGGCTCCCAGAGTGAAGTTAAAACCAAATGCCACAACAAAAATAAGACCAACAATAACAAGTTTTTTAAAATATTTCATAGATTATTGATTGCTTAATAAGGAAATTTGATTCATTAAACTTTCCCATTTTTCAGGAAGTCTTTGTAGTTCATCAAGAGCCAACTGGGCTTTAATAAAATCATTTTGCGTATCAGCGAATGATATAAAAATGTTTCTAGTTAAAATGCTCAATTCAAAAATTTGTTTTTGGATTTCTTTTTGAGACGACGGGACAACAACGTTTCTTATTTGATCTATCTTGTCATTGTTATTATTTATAATGTTGTTAAGTTCAGTAAAGTTGCTACTTTCGAAAGTTTTAGACAATATTTTAAGTCCATTTTTACTGAACAAAAAATCATCGGAACGTATGACAGACAAAACCTCTTGTAGGTATTTATTAATTGAGTCGGGATCATTATCTTCAGAAATTTTTATGTCGCCATCATTAACATTAACAATGAAAAGATTTGGTATCGTAACAATAATTTCGTTAGCCTTTTCCATTAACGTTGGTGATCCATAGAGAAGTGCTCTTGTCGCCATCTCTTTAATTGTCGGTGTTGTGGTTGTCGACAAGAAACTGTCCGCGTCACTAATGCCCGAATTATCTTGAACATAGTCATTTTTTTGGGTGACATATGATTGTAATAATTCATCAATAATCTCATCGCTCAAGACTTTTTTTGTGATGTTGTATTGATCACCAAGTGGCAGTGGAAAGAATGTCAGATTGTCTCCAGGTCCCTTTACGACTGGATTATGTCCAGAATTAATTTCCTCACCATCTAAGTATCCATCACCGTCTGTGTCGGGATTTAATGAATCTGTTTTATATAAACCCTCTTCCCAATCTTTCAGTCCGTCACTGTCAGAATCTTTGGTTTGGGATTCGATTGTCGTCTCTTTGCCTCCCCACAAAGTAAATTCAGAAAAGGCATCTTTCCTGGAATAAGCACCGATGAATAAAATTAACCCAACAGCAAAAATTATTGCTAATGGGATTATAGCTAAATATGATTTCTTTATTTTTAATTTCATAGTTCAATTATAACAAATTTTTATTTGTCAATATAGTGTATAACTTTATCCAATCATCGATTGTTAAGTTTTCGGCACGAATGTTTGGATTTAAGTTTAATTTTTCAAAATTAATTCCAGAAATGTTATTTTTTAACATTTTTCTCTTTGATGCGAACCCTCTCTTCACGACTCCGAAGAACTTTTTCGTGTCAATTTCTGGCGCTGTCTGAGGTGTTATTTTAACTATAGCCGAATCAACTTTTGGCACAGGATAAAAACTATTTTTTGAAACACAAGAGACAATCTCTGGTTTAGCGTAAAATTGCACAGATACGGCGAGCAGAGACATCTTTGGTGGTGAAGCGCAGATACGCTGTGCCACTTCTTTTTGAATCATTAAAATTATTTCGCTTGGCTTATTTTCGGACTCCAAAAACATTCTGATCAACGGCGAAGTAAGATAATATGGAATATTCGCTACAACCTTATAATTGTTATTTTCAATTTTGTACTTTAAGATATCAGCATTTACAATTTCGACATTATTTATTCTTTGATCTATAAGAATTTTTTGCAATATCTCACATAATTCTTTGTCTTTTTCAACTGCAATAATTTTTTTTGCTTTTTTTGCTAGTTCTATGGTTAAAATTCCCAACCCTGGACCAACTTCGAGAACAACGTCATCTGGTTTAACTTGAGCGGTTTCGATAATCTCGTCTAGGACATCTTCATTGATCAAAAAATTCTGCCCCATAAACTTATTGGGCTTGATGTTGTATTGGTTTAAGATATTTTGGATTTTAATCATTAAAAATCAATTAGTCCTTTAATGTCTGGCTCGAATTCTTCGTATTGAATTAAATGTTCGGGAATTTCCGATAAAAATCTTGACGGGGGATTCGCTTCTTGTGATCCCCAACTTGTTCTGCGTTGAGAAACAATTAAATGTAAATGGATTTTACTTCTAGTGATGCCGACATAAAATAATCTGCGCTCTTCCTCGATATCTAATGGATTTAATAGGCTTCGCGAGTGAGGCAAAATCCCTTCTTCGCAACCGATAATAAAAATCGCAGGAAACTCCAGTCCCTTGGCGGTGTGCAGGGTCATTAAATGTACGACATTTTGGTTGTTTTGAATTTCATCGGCGTCAGAAAGTAGTGCGGTTTTTTCTAAAAACTCATTTAATCCTTGTGGCGACGGCAAACCATCGTATTCGGCAGCAACACTGACCAATTCTTCAACGTTCTGCCAACGCGCTTCGTCTTCGGAAAGTCCGGCTTGTAGTTCGTTATCACCATACATTTTTTTGAGATAGTTTTGGTATTCGGTTTCCTTAAGAATAAATTTTAAAAGTTTCGATAATGGTGATTTTAGGGCCAACTCTTTTGCCTTTTGAATAATTTTATAAAACAATCCTACTTCATTTTTTTCTTCAGCGATTTTTTCAATTCCATTCTGGATAATTTTATCAATCGTAATTTTACCAACACCCCGAGTTGGAGTGTTAATGATTCTTTTTAAGCTCAATTCGTCACCATTAGAAACGTATTTTAAATATCCAATTAAATCTTTGATTTCTCTTCTTTGGTAAAATCTAATTGCACCCACTAATTTATAGGGAATATTATTTTTAATAAACGCCTCTTCAACTGCGCGTGATTGAGCATTGGTTCTGTAAAAGACTGCAAAATCACTTAGTTTGTATCCTTGTTGTGCCAATTCGGCAATTTTCTTAACAATGAATTCTGCTTCACTTTTTTCGTTCCATGTTCCAACAACATTAATCAATGGTCCGGAAGGGTTTTCCGTCCAGAGATTTTTCGGTTTTTGGTAAACGTTTTTGGATATTAATTTTGAGGCGGCATCTAAAATGTTTTGTGTTGATCTGTAATTTTGGTCTAGGGTCACGACTTTTGCTTGCGGATAATCCTTCTCAAAATTTAAAATATTCCTGAAGTCCGCGTTTCTAAACGAATAAATTGATTGCGCATCGTCCCCGACCACACAGATATTTTTATATTTAGCAGAAAGCAATTTTATAAGTTTATATTGTGATGGGTCAGTGTCCTGATATTCGTCAACCATAATATATTTGTATTCTTCCTGGTATCTTTCTAGGACATCGGGTCGATCCTCAAATATTTTGACCATAAACATAATTAAATCATCGAAATCTAAAGCGTTATTTCTTTTTAGTTCTTCCTGATATCCCCGATAGATTTTAGCAATTACTTTTTCGAAAAATTCTTGTGCACTGTCTTCGTATTCTTTGTAACTAATAATTTCATTTTTTAGAGAAGAAATTGTGTGCAGGGCCCTTTTGGCGGAGAATTGATCTTGGTTGATTTCCAGTCGTTTAATTACATCTTTTACCAAGCTTAATTGGTCGTCTTCGTCATAAATCACAAAACTTGGTTTATATCCCAGTTTAGAGATTTCTTTCCTTAGGGTCTTTAAGCAAAAAGAATGGAACGTTCCAATAAAAGGAATAAAGTTTTCATCTCTTAGTAGTGTTTGCATGCGGTTTTTCATTTCCCCCGCCGCTTTATTTGTAAAGGTAACCGCTAAGATATTTTGTGGCAAAATTCCCGATTTTACCATGTAAGCTAGGCGGTGAGTGAGCACCTTTGTTTTGCCCGAACCCGGCCCAGCCAATATCAAAACCGGTCCATTGATGGTGGTCACCGCTTCTTGCTGTTTTGGATTCAAATTCGTCAAAATATCGTCCATAAATCAAGTATAACACAAACATTAAAATTCTATTAAAAATCCTTGACACGGGTCTATTTTTATGATAGTATTGAAAGTACCAAAACTCAGTTAGGTGCTTTTTATTTTAAGTAATCGGTCTAACCAGAAACTTATTTATAAGAACCAAACAACTAAAGATTTTATGGGAAAACTGCTCAAAATTCCTTATTTTAAGGTCGTAGCAGTCTTTTGCGTTGTATTCACGGTATTGTTCGTAACTACAACCATTGCAGGCAGTTTTAATAACGGCTTCTCCGGCAGTGAAACAGACGATACGACCATAAAAAGTTCGTTTGTCTATGCCACAGAATATTTAAATCCGTATGAAAAAATCATAGAAGAGACATATTTTGACAGTGGCTTTACTGAAAATCCTAATATTTTACTCCAAGAAAGCGCTTTTATGGCCAACAATTCGCCGGTTGCAGTTTCCCCGTTTTTAGCCACAGAAAGAAGTGGAATTATCACCTATGAAGTTCAACAAGGAGATGTCCCATCAGAAATTGCTTCAATGTTCGGAATAACCACAAACACCTTGCTTTGGGCAAACAATTTGAGTCCAACAAGTAAGATTAAAATTGGTCAAGAGCTTACGATTTTACCAGTCTCGGGGGTCAAACACACAGTTAGAAAGGGAGACACTCTAGACGGCATTGTTAAAACATACAAAGGGGACGTAGAAAAAACTATTAATTTAAATGGTCTACCAGCAAACGGTATATTGGCTATTGGTCAAGAAATAATCATTCCTGATGGTCAGAAATCAATTGAATATATTCCGTCTGGAGCAAGATCATATGCCTCTTATACTCAAGAAGAACTTGGACCATATGGCAGTACTAGTCGTAATTTCCCTTGGGGACAATGTACTTGGTATGTTGCCCAAAAAAGATATGTGCCATGGAACGGGGATGCCAAAAGCTGGCTAGCCAATTCTAAGGCGTACGGATTTGAAACTGGCACAGAGCCAGTTGTAGGAGCTATCGTTTCCACAAAGGAAAGTATCTATGGTCACGTTGCTTATGTTGAAGCGGTAACAGAAGGCACAATCACGATTTCAGAAATGAGTTTGGGTCGTGGTATTAAACGTATTAGGGTTATGAACCGAGACGACTGGCGAATTAGAGGTTATATTTATTAAAAAATCCCGCAACTGCGGGATTTTTTAATTGACAAAACCTGTTCATATGATACATTATTATTGTGGAATTAACCCACAAATATGTACATTGGGAGGACAAAGAGATGAACACAGCCGTATGGATTGTCACTGTTTCGTTGTTAGTCGTCGTAGCGGATATTTATCTGATCAGGAAATACTTAGAGAAATATCTGGACATGTTCAAGCTCCCTTCTTTTTACGGAGAGCTTGATAGGATTCGTGAAGATGGAGGCGTGTGCTACATTAAAACCACAACCGACGAGAGAAAGATCCGCGTTGGGATTGTTAGGGTGGGGAGAGATTTTGTTGAAGTCCAAGGAAGGGAGAGTGACATCAACGAGTTAATTCCTTTTTCAATGATCACGTCTGTCGGCACCTTTCGCCCATAAGGGCTAATATTTCGTACAGAACTCACCGTGGCGGGACTCTGTCCCGCCACGTTTTTAATTTATTTAAAATATGATAAATTGAAAAGAAGGAGGAACGCATGCCAGAAAAATTTCAACCGGGAAATGTGTGCGAGATTGTCGAACTGGGACCGGGAGCACTTCATCGGGACGCGAAGGAAAACTTCGTAGGCAAGAAGGTTGAATTCGTAAGTCACGGCAAAAGCTCGTTCGATGGAAAGGGATTCATCGCCTGCACCTTACGTCTGTTGGAAGACATTTGCACAAATCAAAAAACAGGAGAACGGATGTTGAAGGGACACTCCTTCTATTTCCCCTGCGTCAAACTCGTTAAAGCCACTTCGTAAAGTGGCTTTTATATTTCCATTTTCGGCCTATACTGTAACGCTTCGGCGATGTGGATGTGAGTAATGTTGGGTGAATCAGCGAGATCGGCAATGGTGCGGGCGAGTTTTAAAATGCGATGATAACCACGTGCAGACATATGCAGATTATTTACGGCATTTTTTAATAACATTTCACCTTGCGCGTCGGTCTGGCAATGTTTCTTCACTAACGGGATATTCATTTCTGAATTAGTTACGATATTATCGTCTTTAAATCTTTGTAATTGAATTTTTCTTGCTTTTTCCACTTTTTGTCTGATTTCCTCGCTTGAACCCTCAACCGATTCATCGGTTAATTTTTCGTATTTTACATGTGGCACCTCTACATATAAATCAATTCTATCCATAATTGGTCCAGAAATCCGTCTCTGATACTTGCCGATTTGTTGTTGATTGCAGGTACATTGTTTTTCTGGGTCGCCATAATATCCGCAAGGGCAAGGGTTCATTGCTGCCACTAAAATAAATCTTGATGGAAAACTGTAATTTGCTCTTGCTCTCGAGATATGAACCACTCCATCTTCAAGTGGTTGTCTCAAACTTTCCAAAACATCTCTGTGCACTTCGGGAAATTCATCAATAAACAAAACTCCCCTGTGCGCCAAAGTTATTTCTCCTGGCCTTGCAAATCCCCCGCCCCCGATCATGCTTGCTTCAGAGGCGCTGTGATGAGGGGAGCGGAACGGTCTCTGATGAATTAAGGGTTTTTTGTGAGACAGTTTTCCTGATACGCTATAAATTTTTGTAACTTCCAACATTTCCGACCAAGACATTTTAGGTAGAATTGTTGGGATCGCCTTGGCGAGTAATGTTTTTCCTGAACCCGGTGGTCCGGTCATAATTATATTATGATTTCCGCTAGCAGCAATTTCTAATGCGCGTTTAGCATTTTCTTGTCCCTTAATATATGCCATATCAACGGTTGCCTGGAATGCAGTCTCAAATCCTTCCAAAAATTCTTCGGTAAACGGTTCGAGTGGTTTAATCTCAATTCGGTTTTCTAAAAATCCAATTAATTCTGCTAACGACTCAACAGGATAAATATTTAATCCATCGACTAATCGCGCTTCATTGCTATTTGATTTGGGAATAAAAACATTTTTAATTTCTTTTTCTTTTGCCATTAGACATGCCGGTAAAATTCCGTTAACTCTACGCACCTCGCCGTTCAATGCCAGTTCACCAATAAACATTTTATCACTAGAATCAAATTTAATTTGTTCCGATGACAACAAAAAACTCAACGCAATCGGTAGATCATATCCCGAACCCTCTTTGCGTAAATCGGCGGGTGCAAGATTAATAATTACGCGCTTATTTTGTTTGTGCGGTGGTTCGGCACCGCTATTTTTTATTGCTGCGGCAATTCTTTCTTTCGACTCCTCAACCGACTTATCGGGGAGGCCGACAATACTAAAAAAGCGGAGCCCAGATGATAAATCTGCCTCCACTTCTATGGGTTCAGCTTCAAGCCCCGTGATTGCCGCTGAAAAAACTTTATTCACAAGTGTCTACAAATTACTAATTAGTAGCCGAGATGTGGATAAGTCCATCCACATCTGTCAATATCAAGGTTTTTGATCAAATCGGTGTTTTTAGAGCTAAAATAAGAGTTTTTACTCTTGACGTTGAAGAATTTTATTTTTCTAAAATTATGTTCTAAACAAGTTATCCCCATTTATATATCCACTCGATCTATGATTGCGCGTATGGATTCTTTACTTGTAGATAGGATAAATAAGTTGTTCAGAATAGCATAGTCGATGCTTATGTCGGGATTGGGAAAATTGATAAACCTGATTGGTATTCCTCTATGTTCACTGTTTGTGAAACTTTTGTTAGCTGGAATTTTCGGTTGTTTGCCCAAAAAAAGATTGTATAGGTTTTCAATCATTGTTTTTTCCCAGGATCTTAATTGTTCTCTTAAATTGTTGCTATTATTAATTTCAACTATCAAGCCGAATCTTTTTTCGTTTTCCTCTTGCCCGTATAGAACTAAAGTATAATTATTTTTAAATTCCGAAAAAACATATGGATCAATGGAAATGTTTAATTCTTTAATTAATTCACTCAAGGAAAGAACTTCCTCTCTTCCGTCAACCGAAGAATTTTTTATTGGCACAATCCTTCTGAATGTTTTTAACGGCTCCACTTTTAACTCGTCTTGTAATAGAATCAAGAAAGAAATATTATTTTCAACTTTTAAGGTTTTAGTACTATCGACAGAGATTAAGGATTGTGGAATTTGTAGTTTATTTTCATCCACAGGCAAAGGTGACGGATTTGACTCTATTTTAAGCCCGCGCAAATAAAAGAAGCCTAACACCACTACGACCAAAAGTATAATCCCCAAAACTATTAACAATAAATTTTTTTTGTCAGTTTTTGTTTCTGAATCAAAAATATTTTCAGTTTTTAATTTTTCGATAGTTAGTTCTTTTTTTAATTCTTCAATCTGTGGTCTTTTTCCGATCTCTTTATTCACTTCTTCAATTCTTTGTTCGATTTTTACTTGGGGCGGGGGAGTTGGGACAATAAAATCCTCTATTTCTGGGAGAGGAGATTTTATTTTTATTGGTTCTATCTTTGGAGTCGAAATTTCAATCTTGGGGACGGGGATTTCTTTTACCGTTGGCATTGGAACATTTTTTGGTGCAGGGATATCGATTTTTGGTGTGACGATTTCTCCTCCCAGCCCATTAATGTCACCATCCATTGTCCTTATTTTGTATTCGGGCAAAGAATTAATCGTGGCACCATCACCATTATCATCCTTATTATTGTTGTTGTCGTCGTTGTTATTTTTCTCCATTTTATTTTTTAGACAAAACTTCGATTAAACTCAAACTAATTTTACCATTATCTTCTACTCTTTTAACTTTAACACGAACGATATCTCCTTGTCTAATAACATCTTCAACCTTGTCAATTCTTTTTGTTGTGCTGAGTTCGGAAATATGAAGTAGTCCGTCTTGTCCAGAGAATAATTCAATGAACGCTCCGAAATCCATAATCTTAACAACCTTACCTTCAAATTCTTCGCCCGCCTTAGCTTCGCGTGTCATTGATTTAATTCTGCTGATTGCTTGCTTTGCACCATCAGCATTGTCAGAAGTGACAAAGATTGTTCCGTCCTCTTCGATTTCAATAGTTGCTCCAGTTTCTGTGGAAAGTTCATTAATTGTTTTTCCACCAGAACCAATTACCAATCCTATTTTAGCAGGATTAATTTTTATTGAATATACTCTCGGCGCAAATGTTGATAATTCTGCACGAGGCACATCAATTGTTTTTGAGATTACGTCGAGAATTTCTAGGCGTGCTTTTTTCGCTTGTTTAAATGCGTCCTTCAGAATATCCATCGAAATTCCATCAATTTTAATATCCATTTGAAGTGCATTGATTCCATTTTTTGTCCCAGCAATTTTTAAATCCATATCGCCATAATGATCTTCTGGTCCCTGAATATCGGTTAAAACCTTGTATTTCTCACCATCCATCATCAATCCCATGGCAATTCCTGCCGCTTTTTCTTTGATTGGAACGCCAGCATCCATTAATGCTAATGTCGAGCCGCAAACGGACGCCATTGAAGATGATCCGTTCGAAGACATAACCTCAGATACAACTCTAATTGTATAGGGGAATTCTTCTCTTGAAGGAACGATTGCTGATAACGCTTTTTCAGCTAACGCGCCATGACCAATGTCTCGTCTGCCTGGATTTCCCACTCTTCCAACCTCTCCTACAGAAAATGGAGGAAAATTGTAATCATGCATAAATCCTTTTTTGCCCTGAATTTCCATTTGGTCAAAAATCTGTTCTGATCCGGGAGAGCCAAGCGTAACAGCGGAGAATACTTGAGTTTCGCCTCTCTGGAAAATTCCTGATCCGTGTAATCTTGGTAGAATTCCTACCTCAGCGCTCAATTTTCTTAATTCGTCTATTTTTCTCCCATCTGGTCTTTTGTCGTTTTTAAGAATGTTAACATGAGTAATCTCGTCGATTTTTTCTTCAAGATAATCCATGACTAGTGCGGTTTTTCCTTTTGTTTCTTCGGGATATTTTTCTTCAATCAGGGCCTCAATTCCTGCGTTGATTTCTTCTAGTTGTTTTACTCTGGTTTGTTTTTCTTTATGATAAATCGCTGTTTCAATTTTATCTTCAAGAAATTTATCAATCAATTTTTTAAGATCGGCGTCAATTTCTGGGATTGTTGGTTCTAATTTGACTGGCTTAATTTCCTTAATGATGTCTTGCTGAAAATCAATTAATTTTTTAATGTATTTTCTTACAACATCAATTCCTTCAAGCATTTGCTCTTCGGGAACTTGTATTCCTTGTCCTTCAAGCATGTTTAAAAGAATTTCTTTGTCTTTTTCAATTCCAGCGGCGAAAATTTCTGAACCAGTTTTTGCTTTTGCGCTTAATGTTGAGGTAACAATCCATTTGCCGGTATCATCTTGTCCGGCAGAAATTCCTGCGATTGGACCATTAAATGGTATGTCAGAAACAGATAAAGCCACCGAAGCGCCAATTAGCGCTGGTAGCACCGGATCATTTTCACCATCAAATGATAAGACGGTTAAAACAACCTGTAAGTCGTTTCTTAGTTTTTGATTAAAAAGAGGTCGGATTGATCTATCAACTACTCGGCCAGTTAAAATTGCCTCGTCTGATGGCCTTCCTTCTCTTTTAATAAAGCGACTGCCTTTAATTTTTCCGGCGGCGTAGAATCTTTCTTCGTAATCTACGGTTAAAGGGAAATAGGTTTTTTCGCTTTTGCTTTTGCCCAGAACCGCAGTTGCTAAAACGGTTGTTTGACCATAGGTCACCAATGCTGAGCCATTGGTTTGTTGAGCTAATCGGCCCAACTCGACAGAGAGTTCTTTTCCTTCAATCTCTGTTTTAAATGTTTTCACATCCATATATTTTTCGCCCTGATCTGCAAACTTCAGACTACGATTCAAAGAATCTATAATCTATGTGTCCACAGACCAAAACGTATTACTTATTAATCCCGACGTGAAGTCGGGACAGGTTATTTATTTCTTATTCCTATTAGGTACTTTTGTGGGGAAGCGCTAAGGTCGACAAAGTCGTCGACGGCTTCTCTTAATTTCGCCGATGCGCTTTTGCCAA
>Ga0172379_10002965_pt1 | contig 28339 bp, 25 predicted proteins | sample GrowelOW334metaG_FD_119756 | JGI IMG/M metagenome (GOLD analysis project Ga0172379, IMG submission 119756) | Groundwater microbial communities from an aquifer near a municipal landfill in Southern Ontario, Canada - Groundwater well OW334 metaG | ecosystem: Environmental > Aquatic > Deep...
AAATGATTGGGAACAGGGGGATGAGGTCGTGTTTTTTGACACCGCAAACCGCCGCCTGTATATTTCCCGTCCCGAAACGGGCGATGCGACAACCGAAAGCTACCGACCCGACGATGTCGCCGCGCAAACGAAAAGATGGAGGAATAAAGAGTAAAACACGCGATTTTACCTAGGGTAGTCCTAGGTAAATTTTTTCGGCGACGATTTTTCTTTTTATATATTCGGAAAAATAATCTTGATACTTTTCTCGCAGTTCCGGTATTTTCCAGTCGTTTTCCGTGAATCGTTTCCAGCAATTCGGCGCACCGCAATGGCAGTCCATGTCAATATCTTCGGGAATGCTCACCCCGACGGATTCGGAAATGATCATGGCGTAGTCAAAAGTTATCTCTTCGTCTTTGGCGATATCACGCATCGCAACGAGAAAAATCTGACCGTGAAAACCGGCGTTCGGGTTGCAATTGTGATTGAAATAATCCGTATCTTCCGGATTTGACGATGTGGTGCCAAAAACAAACCGTTCTTCAATTTGCATAAGATGGCTTTGGTTCTGTTCGGGAAGTTTGTTCATTTCGTCAATAGTCAGAACCGTTCCCCCGAAAATAGCCAACCGTTCTCCTTGCTTGATATCCTCTTTTGCGAACACCCCTTTGCCCTCCGTTTTTGACCCCCTCACTTCAAGCGACGGATGTATCCAAGAATTTCCCGTTTTCATGTAAAAAGATTACAGATTATTGATTAAAGATTAAAGAATATTACGACTCATGCTGAAGAATTATTCGGTTTCTTTTTGTTTTTTAAGATAATCAATCACACTTTGCAGTCCCGCTCCGGCGGTGCATTTTTCCGCAATCCATTTTTTCGCTTTTGTCGGATTCATTTCCGGGTTTTCGTAGAGGGCGATAATTTCTTTTGCGTTGTTTTTATAATACTCAAAAAATGCCTCTTTATTTTTTATATGAATTTTTGAACCGTCAAATTCCGCGATTCCTTTTTCAAAGAGACCGTTTAAGACGAAGGTATCGGCTTGGAAATATTCGTCGTCGGGCGTATTGCCTTCTATTGATTGAAGAGCCATGCCGATGGACTGGGCGATATATTGATCTTCCGTGTAGGGAAGCGAACCGTTTTTTTATAAGTTCTCTTACCAGACCGCGATGAATGGATTCACCCACCAATTCTCCGGCAATCATTTGTTGTTCAGGGCCAAGCCGTTCGGCCTCCGGAGTCAAACCGGGATAGACGCTGTGTGAAAATTCGTGAAGCTCCGTATCTGTTCTGGACATTTCTTCAATCTGTTCGGCTGAAATTCCTTCAAAGGCTTTTTCAGAATCGGCGATGAGAGGAAGGAATTTTTTCAAATTTTTGTCGTACGATTTGATTTGCTCGTCCAAAAACATCATTATCGCCGGATCTGATTGCGCGGCGGCCTTAAAAGTAAGATTGACCCCATAAGACCCGATGGAAAGATAATTGCGGACGGTCTGTTTCTTCATTTTTTCAGCAAATTGGGGGATATTAAGAAGGGTAAGATTATCAGCAAGAGTTTTTTGAAGATTTTGAAACTGTTCTTCTTGTTTCTTTGTGTCCTCCGTTCTAACAACCACGCGCAGTTCCGGATCAACATAGGGAGGTTTGTAATAACCTTCAACATTTTCATATCCGCCAATCGGGGAAATTATATTGATGGGAAATTCGGTTTTTGTTACGTCATTGAATGCATCCAAAGCAATTTTCCGCAATTCCTCCGTTTTGCTCGGATCTTTTTCGCCGATATATTCCGACAAAGCCATTGCATACGCCGAAAATTCTTTCGCGCCGGGTTCGTTTTTCCATACCTCGTTATTTTTTCCGAGAGCGGCGAGTTTTGCCTCAATGAATTGCGTTTCATGCGGGAAAAGTTCCGCGAAGGAATGAGGTTTTTCATCCGGTCCGATGGGGTTTGTCGGTTCAGCACTCTCCGGCGCTTCTGGCGAAAGTTGCGTATAGGCAAGATAGCGGATAAAGAGCGGGTCGGCCTTGACGGAGGAATCAAGCGAGTCAACCATTACCTGTCGCAGATTTTCGTTAAGTCCGAGTTTTTTCAAATCCTCGGCTTCGGCTTTTCCGATTGCTTGTTTCCAGATGCGCGTTTCAATTTTTCGCGTAATATGGGCAAGGACGGACATGAGCACCTCTTTTCGTTTGCCTCCGATTTCTTCGCCGAGTTCTTCAAACCAGCCGTTTGTGAGAGCATTCAACATTTCATCATCGGGGAGCTCGGCGATGGATGGTATTTTTTCTTTGACGCTCGGCAATTTCAAAAGCACGTATTCCCGCACAATATCGCGAATTTTATCCGAAAGTTCCAATCCCGAATTCCACGTCCCGATTTTTTCGGAAAGGTTTTTCCAATTCGTTTCATTGCCGTCTTCATCTTTTTCCGGCGCGAGCAAAGCGAGAGTTTTTTCTATATATCGCAAATGCGGAGTCGCCGGAATGATTTTTTCCGGTTTTTCTATCGTATTTTGTTGTGGCTGTTGTTCCATAAAAAATAAAGATACCAATATACGAATTTTTACGAATGATACGAATAAATACGAATACGGACGGCAAACCCCACCCCGACCTCCCCTTTAAAAAGGGGAGGAGGTACGCCGTCGTTCGTCTCTTTCCCTTATAAATGCAAACGAGGGAGAAAATGAGAGATTTCTCACATTTTTTCCGAGTGAAGCATTTATATGCTTAGCATATACTAATCCCATATACTCCGTTACGCCTCCGACAAATATCCCCACCCAAGCAGGCGGTCGCTGTCTTCGGACCAGCTGTCGCCGATGTCGCTTCGGTAATACATGTTGGGTATGAGGACATTTTGCACACGACGATAGGCTTGGGATTGCGCCTGTTTCATGGTCGCGCCCTGTCCGACCACAATAAGAACGCATCCGTCCACGCCGGTGATTGACCATACGCCATTGATGATGTGCGCCCCCTCAATATGAATGCCGTCCAACTGGTCTTTCTTTTTGAAAACAATAGCCGCGTCTTCCGAAAACATCTCGTATGTTTTTCGGTCTTCAAAAGGGAAGGGCGGAACAACAACGCGTATGCCGACGGAAAACCCTTTTTTTGCCTTGAAATCTTCGTCTACGCCGGTTGCGAGATTGTACAAGAATTGTCCTATCGGCGTGGTTATCCCGTCAGCTTGTATTTGTATGGTCGGATATCCGAAGCGTGACGTAAATTCAAGAGGATAAATGCCGTATCCGTTAACGATGGTGTTGACGTCAATATACCCGACGAATTTTTCATCGCGCAATTTTCCTTCCATTTTTTTCAACGTGCTGTTGAAGAGCTTGTTTGATTTGCTCCACAGCATGCTCGTCCCCATTTCTCCCGTGGATGGTCCGACGTTTCCGGGAAACAGCTTTTTATGTTCAAAGTTGATGTTGATGGGTTCAAGAAAACGGTTGCCGTTGAAGAAAGCGCCGACCGCAACTTCCACTCCCGTCACTTTTTTTTGCAGTTGAAAGACCTTGATGGTGTCGGACCATATTTTTTTATAGGTTTGCAGAAGTCCGATAACGTCGGAACCGTCGTCTTCCATGCCGACAAAGAGCAAATGTTTGGTGTTCGCCGCTTCTCCGCACGGTTTGATGACGTATGCTCCCGGATGTTCCTCCACATATTTGATTCCCTCGTCAAAATCGGTGAAATTTTGGTACGGCAGGATGTTCACGCCGGCGGCCTTGAGTTCGCTTTGCCCGAAACCGCGGTCATCTTCCAGCATATCGGTGTACGGCGTGCCCCCCACGACCGCCTTGCCTTTTTTCCGCATTTCCGCCGCAAGCGTGCCGTGTCCCAAAACATCGTCAAACACGATGACATCCGCCCAATCAACTTCGGCGCGCCAATTGTTGGTTTTTGGAACGAACCCGTTTCCGAGCGCCCGCTCTTCTTTGTCGTCAATATAATATTTTACTTCATGACCTTCTTTGTGCACCATCCACGCAAGATCAATGTGAAGGCCGACATAGGAAACGAACAAAAAGTTTAATGGTTTCAATGGATTTAAAAGTTAAGGGTTAGTAATGCTTTTTTAGCGAAATTAAATAAAAACTTTAGATATGGTGGGGGGGAACGATTTTCAGGAAAAAGTTAAAAGAAAAAAGTAAAAAGTACGACCGCGTTTGCGTTCTTTTTTCTTTTAACTTTTTTCTTTTTTCTCAAAGATGAGGTAATCATACGGTTCTCCCGTTTTGTACCAGTTTTCAACTCTTCTTACGAATCGCGCGCCGTATTTTTGAAATCCGGCACTGCTCGCGTTATTCGCATTTGCGTGCAGAGCGACGATTTTATCCGGGCAATATGCCCGAAACGTTTTTATCAGTTTGCCGAAAAGTCCTTTTCCGCGCATATCGTGGCGAACCACGATGGAATGCAAATAGAGCGCTTCGGGAATATCTTCAATCAAGGGGTCGGCATCGCCCCGCAAATCTTCAAATTCTTCGGAAAAATCCACCGCCAAAAGATACCCGGCAATATGTTCTTCTTCGTCGTACGCGATGACATTAATGGCGCTCGGTTGAATGAGCGTGTCCCGCATTTCCTCATGGCAAATATGAAAAACCTCATGGAAATTATCGCGTTCCATTTTTCCGATTTCGCGAATAATGTCTTCCGTAATATCTTTTTCTATTATTATTTGGTTGGCTTTGGACATGACATCATTATACCTTTCTCTTGCAAAGATACAAATAAAAGATACCAATATACGAATGCATACGAATGATACGAATGGCAACGAATACGACGGATAACGTAATCGTCCGTATTTGTTGTCATTAGTATATTGGTACCCTCCGCCGGCTGGCGGACGTATATTGGTATATTTATTTTGTATATTGATATCTTCATTCGTATTTATGATATAATGACCCCATGAAAAAGCACAATCATATTTATATAAAAAAAATCTGCGACCACGGCGCTCGCGAGGTTTGGCTGGTTGACGGGGGGATGGTTCGGCGCGATTTAAACGATGATTTTGTTGAAAGCGGGTATCATGCCTGGCATAAAATGATTCCGCAAAACGAAATATGGATAGAAAAAGACACGAACGAAGATGAATGGAAATATTTTTTGGAAAATATAGATGTTGAGGAAAAGGGCGTGGAAGAAGGAATGACACTTGAAGAATCGTCAAAAAAAGCGGATGCGGTTGAAGAAAAAGACCGCCGAAGAAAAAGCAGGATTCAAAAAATTCTTACGTCGCGGGAAGAACGAAAAGAAGCGCTTCTGAAAATTCATAAGCGCAAACTTGAAAAATACAGCAATGAGAACCTTGATGTGTGGCTCGTGGACGGAGAAATCGTGCGCGGAATATACGGTCTGGAATACGGTTTTGGCGGGCATGGTTTTGTCTATCATTTTGTTCCGAAAAATGAAGTGTGGATTGAGGAGGTGCTTGATCCGCATGAAAGAAAGATCATATTGCTTCACGAACTCCACGAAAGATTTCTCATGTCGCAACACGGCAAAGAATATCTGCCCGCGCACGAAGGAGCGACCATTGTGGAAATGCATTATCGCAAAAATCCCGAGGGGTTGGATGAACGCTTGAAGGAAGAGTGCGATAAAAATAATTTTTGATTTTATACAATTGTCCGTTTTTGCGCTTTCGTTCACAATATAATGATAAAAAAGCATAGCATATGGAAACACGAGAAAAAAACAAAACAACATTGGAAGAAAAAATAAGCGGTCTTTTTGGTGCGGAACGCGCCGACAAAGAAAAAAGCGGAAACGGGGAGGAGAAGCAAAACGAAACGCCGACGAAAAAGATTTCGGATGATATCGCGGACGAAATAACGCGAATAAAAAACGCGCTCCAAACCGTTTCCGGTCCCTCTTTGCGGGAACTTGAAAAGGAAGTGAGGCGGTGTTTTTCAGAAAATAATTTTCACGGCTTTCTGCGGGCGATTCAACAATACGAGAGTCTGAAAAAAGAACGCGGAGATTCTGAAGAAGAAGAAAAGCACAAAGAAGCGAAAGAAAAAATGTTCCGTTTCCGCATGGAAGAGGCGGCATTGCTCTTGGGAAGGGAAAACATCATCATGCCGGAAGATATCGGCGCATCTGTTAATCGGGGCGATATGCCTCCTTTTCCGCCGGTGGAAGAAATTGAGAGAGCGAAAAAAGACAATCTCATGATGGTTCTCATGACGGACAAAGGAGAGAACGGACAACCCGTTACGCTGGAAAATCTCACCGCCGACGGCAAAAAAGATTTCAACGTGTTGGATAACAATATCGTCCGGCTTCGCGGCAATCAAAACGCTTTTTTCACCGAGGAAAAACCGAGGAACCGATGGGCTTTTATCGGAAAAGAATTTATCCCCGGCACGGAAGGAAAAGATTTGGTTGAACAGCTGGAAATCGCGGCGGAAAATCTGAAAGCGGAGTACAAGGGCAATCTCCCGCTCGCTTATGAAAATGCGATTCGGGAATTCAATCAAAAAAAAGAGGGGTTGAAGTCAAAAATGACGGAGAAAAAAGAGGAAGAAAGCTTTTTTGAAAGAGCGCGATTCTTGCTCACCGGAAAAAAGAAAGCGGAGGATATCATGCCGAAAGTCAATCTCCTGCATGAAATCGCCGATTTGTCTTTAACCGGTCTTGTGTTTCCGAAAGCCGTTGAGCTTGCATATATTGACGTTGCAAATCGGAGAAGGACGGGGGAATCGCTTTTCCGCGGCAAAGAGATGCTGACTAGAAGCCGCACCACGGGGAAACACATTGTTTCCGGAAAAGACCCGCTCGGAAATCCCGTCATGCATGAAATTTCCGAGAGAGACGACGACCAAGTTACCCTCACTCAATCGGGAGAAATTGATTTGATACACTCCGTAATGCCGGGGACGGTGGGGGCAACCGGAATCACGCCGTTCCGCGTTTATGAATATTCCGACAAAAGTTTTGCGCGCGCAAAAGACATGCTTGCCAAAATGCCGGAATATAAAACGGAAACGGACGAAGACAAAGCCAAAGCCGAGGCTCTCGTCGCCGGGTATATGGAAGAACAGCGGCAGAAGCAAATCTATGAAAATTATGAAAACCGCGAAAAGGAATTTTATCTTCAGATAGACGCGTATCTCCATAAAAAATACGGGGAACGTTCCGGTCTTTCGGAAGATGAGTTTATCCGTCTTTTTGCTCCGCTTCTCAAAAAATTGCCCGAGCTGGCCACGCAAGATATACCCGAAGGACACGTTCCTTTCGTGCTGGTGGTCGGCGATAAAATCGTCGGCATGGAAGAAAAAGCCAAATCGCTCGCCAATCCGAACGATATTGATATTTCTTTATTGCACAGGCACACTTCCGACGCACCCGCGTATCTTTTGACGGATGTTGACGCCGAAAGAATGAGTTCCGGCATGCCGCTTATCTTTGAGGAAACCCTTGCCGTTCTGGAACAAAAAAAGGACCTCGTTAAGGGGAAAGAGATCAGAGTGTACGGCGCGGGACTTCTGTCCAAAGAAGCGCACTACATAAAAATGCGCTGGCAGAAAAATTGGAATAACTTTGAAGTTGTGGACGAAGATACCACCGATGCGACCAACCCGAATTTTCAATACAAACATGTTTACAGCACCGTCAAAGAACCGCAGTTATCCGTTAAAGACGACGGATCGGCGAAAATCGTTTTTGTTGAAAAAAGAGGGGACAAGCTTTCCGAGCAGGGAGAGATGTTGCATTGCGGTGGCAGAATATTTCCGGAAAACGAAGGTCTGAAACCGATTCAAACGCGGAAGGAAGAAGTTTCAGAAGAGAAACATTTGTCGCCAAACGCCATGCGCGATATCGCCATGGAGCCAACGGTGGAAGCTTCTTTCTCAAACGAAACATGGGATGAATTTTGCGAAAAATACGGAATAAAAAACGTTTCTCAATCGGCGGAAAATTACAAAAGTTATTTGTTCGGGCGCATAGATGAGTGCAGAAGGAGAGGAAATTATTATGCCGTGGCGGTTCTATGCGGCAAAATGGGAAACTACGCCGATGCAAGATTGTTTTACTTGGAAGCCGCCAAAACCAAGGATAATTGCAAAGATGATTTTGACGTTGGCGCATTATATGAAAGAGCGAACGATTTCAACAATGCGAGAGAAGCGTATCTTCGGATGGCGAAACATTTTAACAAGAGCGTTTCAGCGAATGCTTATTATGCCGCCGCAAGAATTTCCCGCGATGAAGAAGTAAAAAAGCTTTACGAAAAAGCGGGAAGCGCGTATCGTGGCATGTTTTTGGAAGGAAATCACTATAACGTATCTCCGACGGAGGGCGACAAAATCCAAAAAGCGCTTTATTGCTATGAAAAAGCGGAAGATTACGATATGGCCGAAATCATTTGCGAAGATGTTATGACATATCCGTATTTGTCGGAAGACGAGAGAGAAGCATGGAGGGAGAAAGAAAAGAACATGCAAAAAAAGAATATTGACGCGTGCGAGAAAGCCGGACATTTTTACCGAGCGGTTTACGTGAGTAAAAAACTCGGTGATGCGGAACTGACCGAGCGATTATACGCAAAAGCTGAAGAAAAAGATTTGAAGGAAGGGGGAATCAGCCGGAGACAAAATCCGCAAGCCATGGAGGAAGCGTGGAAAAAAGAGTGCGAAAGATATCCGAAAGTTCGTTCCGAATTCGCGTCGCCCGAAGAATGGTGGGACCATCAAAAAATGGTTATTGAAAGTATTGAAAGCAAGGGCGGGTATTACAGTGCGGCCGGTTGGAGCGAGGCGCTCGGCGAAAAGAAAAAAGCGCGACTTTTGCACATTCGGTTGGCGGAAGAAGCGGAAAGAGAAATAGAATCAATCCCGAAAGAGAATCGTCCGGAGAAATTTGTAATGATTGCCGAACATTATGAAGATGCGGCAAAAATCTGGGAAGACAGACAACTTTGGGAAAAAGCCGGAGATGCGTATACGTACTCTGAAAAACCGGAACTTTATTTTACGGCGGTGTCGTGTTACGAAAAAGCCGTGAGTTGGCGCAAGGCCGCAAATGTTTCAAGACAACTGGCATCATTCTATGATCCAGACCACTGGAAGCAAAAAGCCAAGGAGTATGAAAAAAAAGAAAAAGAGTTTGCGGCAAGTGCAAAAGAACTGGCAAAGCTAAAGAAAAAGATATCCCGCACCGCAAGATGGAAACATATGAATTTTTTTGAAAAAATGAAAGATTGGATAACCGGGTCATAATCTGACCTGCCTGCACTTTTTTCGTCGACCTCCTCACCTTTTCAAAGGGGAGGATTGAGGTGGGGTTCGCAGGAAATAAACCTGAAAATAGGCACAAAAATATGATTATTTTAATAAATACCAAAAACAGCGGCAGATAAAGGAATGTTGTTAATTTTGAGCTTTGTTCGTTGTTGCACCCCATCCCATCCTTCCCCTCTGAAGAGGGGAAGGGGCACGACGCTGTAAAATGCAGATGAAAAGTGTAGGCAGGTCGGGGTCATAATATCAAATAATCAAACACGTGTATGAAAAAATTTATCGCGATTTTTATCGGTTTACTTGTCGTTTGTTTCGGCGGATGGTATCTGGCAATCCGCCTTCAGACCCAAAACAAAGCCGTTCCGGAAAAACCGGTTGCTTCCGTATTCTATGTCTGCAACGGAGAAAAAACCATCCAAGCGGAATATTATAAAGGAACGCCTGTTCCGGTAAAACCCGGCGAACCGCCCGTTCCGACCGGAAGCGTACGATTGAAATTTGATGACGGAAGATTGCTTGCGCTTCCGCAAACCATTTCCGCGGACGGCACGAGATATGCCAACACGGACGAGTCCTTTGTCTTTTGGGGGAAGGGAAACGGCGCAATGATTTTGGAAAACGGCGCGGAACCCTCCTCCGTCCGCCCGCCGGCGGACTCCGGCGCGGCAAAGGAAAATTATATCGGATGCGTAAAAATCGCCCCCGAACCGGCAGGATCCGGACTCTCGCAAATATACACTGAGCCGAGCGGAAAATTCTCCCTTCGTCTTCCTCCCGATTATGCCGTTGTTCCGTCGTATAAGTACGAGATGGAACCGGACAAAACCATTTCGGGAATAAAGTTTCTTATTCCGCAAGCTTTTTCCCGCGGCACGAATCTTTCGGAAGACAGCTATATAAGTGTGGAGAGCTTGCCCGAAACGGACAAGTGCGCCGCAAATCTTTTCCTGTACGATTCGCGCATGGAGGAGAGAACGGAAAACGGAACGGCGTATTCGGTCGCGTCTTCCACTGATGCCGGCGCCGGGAACAGATACGAAGAAACGGTGTACGCTTTTCCCGAAACGAATCCCTGCGTCGCGATACGGTATTTCATCCATTATATGGTTTTTGAAAATTACGCCCCGGGCATGGTAAAAGAATTCAACAAATCGTCGCTTATTCAACAATTTGACCAAATTCGGAGCACACTGATTTTGAGATAAAACACCTAGGTCAGACCTAGGGAGAAAACAATCATATGGAATCAAAGAAACTTGTTTGGATTTTTATGTCCGTCGGAATGGTTATCGGCGGGTATCTTCCGCTTCTGTGGGGCGGAAGCGAATTTTCCGTGTCGGGAATTCTTTTTTCCGGCATCGGCGGTATCGTCGGAATTTGGATCGGATGGAAGTTCAGTCAATGATATTTACGCATCATTTATTCCGCCATAAAGCGCGTTGAGTTTTTTGCGCGTCAGTTTTCCGACAAAACCGGTTTGCGGAATATTGTATTTTTTTTGAAATTGCTTGACCGCGAGAAGCGTGCAGTTGCCGAAATAGCCGGACGCGGGGCAATCATTTTTGCTTTTGTTTTTCGGAGGATAGAGATTCTCCTCTGTGAGAGCGATTTGCAGGGCGAAGACATCTTTGTCATTTTTCATTTTAAGAGACACGTTGCGCTTCCATTGATAGGGGAATCCGGCGCTTTTGTCCGGTTCGGAATATTCTTTATTGAAATATTTTTGTATGCCGAGATAGGTTTGCGCGGCAAGTTTTTTAAAAGCAAGCGGGCGTATCTTTTCATCAATAAACTGCGGTTCGTACAGATAGCCGTATTCAATGAGCATTGCCGCCGCAGTATCCAGACTTTTGCTCGCGCCGACGGCGATGAGTTCCTGATCTTCCACCACTCCGGCGGATTCTTCCGGCATGTCGCTTTGCGCAAAAAACAGAGTAAGCCGGTCGTACACCGATTGGGCGATCGGCATGGTCGCCGTTGCGTTCGGATATTGTTTTTCGGGCACGTAAATGACGAAACCGGAATATTTCCCCGTTTTGGTTGCTGTCCCGTTCCTATATTCGTTGAAATGAACGTGAATGACCAGATCAATGCCGTTTTCATTCACCCATTTGTTGATTCCGAAAAGTTTCAGTCTGGTGTCATCCGGGGCGCGATTGTGCGGAACGCTTTGATGAACTTCCACCAGCCCCCGCTGAATAAAATTATCCATCGCTTCTTCATGCGCGCGGATAAATTCCAAAATGTCCGCTTTCTTTTCGGTAAAATAGTTTTGAAAGACATTGGTGAAAAAAATTCCGTTGCGGGCGAGCATGACGTCAAATTTTTTATCGTCGCGGAACAGGTCAAAAAGTTCTTTGCTCATTTCCATATTCAAATCCGCTTCCCTGACTCCATGAAAAGAAGCGCCCGAGGATATACCGTCATGTCCGGGCACAATAAGTATTTTAATCGCTTTTTCCGGTTTCGGTTCTTGCGCCGCGCCGCCGGCAACCGCGCTCTCCGCGTTCGCTTCGGTCATAAAAGAGATTCCGACAAGCAGAGCGAAGATGAAAACGCTTCGGTAATTTTTTTTCAGGCTCATATGTTTCATTATACCTTTGCTTGGATCAAAAAGCCAAAAACAAAAAACACCGTCCGTTTGCGGGCGATGTTTTTTGTGAAATATTTTTTTAATTTATATCTTTTTCGCGACTTCTTGAATCTTTTCTTCCACTTTTTTTGCCAGTTCGCCGGCTGTTCCGGCATCGGTATAGTAGCTTTTGACTTGGAATAAAATGTAAAATCCGATAGCCGATCCGATGAGCGACCAAAAGAATCCGCCGAGATTGAAAGATGAAACAACCGCATAGGCCAATGATACGAGTCCGGAATAAAAAAGCATTTTCCATCCCGCTTTGTGATGACTTTTTAAACCGGGATAAGCGGCCGCCATAAGTATCGTTTGAAGGGCGAAAACGGCAAGACCGAGGTAGTATTTGAAGCCGAAACCGACGCCGATATACACGCCCAACCGCGCGTAATACGAACCGGCGGTAAGAGCGGACAGAATTGAAAAAACCGATAATAAGACCGAAAAAACGACGAGCAACGGCGCCCATTTCACCAGCCATTCTTTTACGCTTTTCGGCAATTGATAAGGAGCGTTTTTCAAGAAAACGTTCTCAAAAGATGTTTCTAATTTTTCCATATGTTTCATTGTAGCAGAAAGGACGGCGAAAGGAAGCCTTGCCCGTGTGGAGAAATAAAAATGGGACAAATCGTTGTTTTTTTGCAAAAACTCCTTTTTGCTATCGCAGTATTTTTTCCCGCATTTCTTTTGAAATATTGATGTTTTTATCGGAAATACGAGAGGAAAGCCCGATATATTTCACTTTTTTAAGCGCGGGCGCTTCAAAAATATCGGCGTTTCCAACCGCTATGGGACCGTCCACCATTTGAAGAAGCGGCGCTTTGAAAGTACGAGCGCGATAAGCGTTCAATATTCCACCTACCGATTGCAGACAAGGAAGATTAAAATCAATCGTTTCGCCGGCGATCAAACTTTCACCGACGAATGCCAGCCGAGGCGCTTCAAAAGTTTTGGCGTTTTTTACTTCCATAAAACCATTTACCGTTTCAAGGTTTGAATATGTCTGATTCGCCGAAACGTCAATAATATTTCCCCGCCATTCCGTTAAGGAATGTTTTAACTCGGGGCGAAGTTTTGTAAGGTCGGTTGTTGCGGAAGGAATTTTTGAAATCAAATCAAGTTCTTCTTTCGTCGTGGCGCTCGTCGCTTCAATCTCTCCGGAAAGGACCAAAGCATCTTTTTCGGGATCGTAATCGGCGTACGGTATTTCTCCCCGTTCCGTGCAGATATGATTCGGAGAAACGCCGATATATTCCGACGTTTCCAAAACGGATTTTATAATTCGTTTATTTCCATCGTCATCAACCGTTTCCTCCATTTTTTTCAACGCTTCAACAAGATCGTTAAAGAACGGATCAGAGGGTGAAAGTTTCGTTTCAAAGTTTTTTTTAATTTGAGTAATGGCATCTTTATTTCTATCGTACTCAATGGTTACGACAGGGAAGTCCCCATCCTTTTTGCGGAATGAAAAGGTATCAATATCTCCCGCCTTCATCCGGTAAATATATGAGGAAGCGCTGGATGGTGCGCCAATGCAGTGGTTCATTTCTTTCCCTTCTTCCGTGAGATGGGGCTGGTTGAGGAGTCTGGCAAGATAATAATTTCCGGAATCCGTTTCAAATTCCACAATGTGGGGATTAAATGTTTCTTTATCATTCATTTCAATACGCCTCCTCATTTTTTCGCGGGTTTGTTTGAACGTTCTTGTCCGATAAGTTTCAATAAGATTTTTGAGAGAACCTTTCAGAAAATTCGGTGTTTCAAAGATTGCTTCACGCAATAATCCCGCGTCTATTTCGTTGTCGTTTTGGAAATATTGGATGAGTTTAAGCTTGAGTATCGCGGATTTCGCGCGTGGCAGGTCAAGAGAAAGAGCGCAAAGAGCCTCTTCTGTTTTTTGTCGGATTTCCTCGCGCTTGTTCTCTGGCGTTTTTTCTATCGCCGCATTTACTTCTTCCTCTATTGTTTGAAGAAATTCAATTTCATACTTCGCGTCCGGTATTTTTTTTTCTTCATTTTTAAATTTTGTTTCCATGGTTGTTTTCTTCAATTATACACCCTTCTCGGCGTTTGACGCAAAAATTTTCTCCTTTTGCGAATTTTTTGTTATACTGTAATCAATGGAAACAGAAAATAATTCCCGCGAAAAAAATACGTCATCGCGCGCGTTCTTTTGGCTTATCATCGGCGCGGTATTTTTTTCCGCTTCATTTTTCGTCAGTACCCGTTATCTGGAAAGTCTGATTCCCGTAACCTATGAAAAAAAAGAAACGGTTCCGCCGAAGCCCGTGCTTGATATCGTCGCCTACGACCAAAAAATGAAAACATTGGCCAACAATGCCATCTTGAGCGTTGCCACTTCCACCGCCACGTCCACTTTCGCTTTCGCCGCCACAACCACCAGCTCTCTTTGGCCGGTCAAAACGACGTATCCGAACGCCGGCGCGATTCTCCCGTTCAATCGCATTATCGCGTACTACGGAAATTTGTATTCCAAAGGAATGGGGGTTCTTGGAGAATATCCCGAGGATGAAATGCTGGCGCGTCTTGATGTTGAGATGGCGAAATGGAGGAAGGCGGATCCGAAAACTCCTCCCATTCCCGCGCTCCACTACATCGCCGCCACGGCGCAAAGTTCTCCCGGGAAAGAAGGGAAGTATCTGCTTCGCATGCCGGATGAACAGATAGACAAAGTGCTCCGCATCGCCAAAAAAAGAAACGCCATCGTGTTTTTGGATCTTCAGGTCGGTTTGAGCACGTTGCAAAAAGAGCTTCCCTATATTGAAAAATATCTGAAAATGCCGAATGTGCATTTGGGAATTGACCCGGAGTTTTCCATGAAAACGGGGGCGAGGCCGGGAACGGTTGTCGGCACGTTTGACGCCGCCGATATAAATTATGCGGCGGAATATTTGGCGAAACTGGTTCGGGAAAACGATCTTCCCCCGAAAGTGCTCGTGGTGCACCGTTATACGCAAAAAATGGTTACCAATTACAAAAAAATCAAACCGCTTCCCGAAGTGCAGATTGTGATGCACATGGACGGATGGGGAGGTGCGGCGAAGAAAAAAAACACGTACCGGCAATTTATTTACAGCGAGCCCGTTCAGTTCACCGGATTCAAACTGTTTTACAAAAACGATGTTTTTGATCCCGGCACAAAACTGATGACCCCGGAGGAATTGCTCACCCTCACGCCCCGGCCGGTATATATACAGTATCAATAAAGTTTTTTCATCCGGTTGAAAGAAAGAACGGCTTGTGGTACGCTGAAGGCGGATTTCTTCTTTTGAGGAGGAGTGGTATTTTGAATATTCAAAAATGGCATTATTGCGTTGCGGTTATTATTTTTCTTGCGTTTGTTTTTGCGAATGGAATCCCCGTCAATTCCGACGCATCCGCGCTTTCTGCATCGGCCGGCGCGAAAAGCTCATATTCTTATCCGAAAAACGTTTTTCTGCCCGATGGTGGTCTTGCGTCGGATGTTTCATTAAAAATAAATCAAAAAAACATGCTTAAAATAGGACATCGCGGAGCGGCGGGGTATGAGCCGGAAAACACGATTCGGTCTTTCCGAAAAGCCGTCGCTTTCGGGGTTGATGAGATTGAATTGGACGTTCGTTTTTGCAAAAGTGGCGAGCTCGTTGTCATTCATGACGATCGCGTTGATGCGACGACCGACGGAGAGGGATTCGTTCGCGAGAAAACGCTTGCGGAATTGAAAAAACTGAATGCCGGCAAGGGCGAAAAAATTCCCACGCTGGAAGAAGCGTTGGACTCCGTGGATAAAATGGCGAAGGTCAATATTGAAATAAAAGACGAGGGAACGGCTAAACCGCTTGCGGAAACCATACGCCGATACATTGGCGAAAAACAGTGGACGAGGGAAAAATTTGCGGTCATTTCAGCAATACCGAACGAACTTCGCGTTTTTAAAGAATTGATGCCCGACATACACACCGGCATTATCGGCAATCCATCGCCGGAATTGCTTCAAACGGGAAGGGAAGCGAGCACAAATTCCATTGATGCCAATTTTGCAACCGTAACGGAGGAATTCGTCGGCAAGGTTCATGCGCAAAAAATGAAATCAATCGTGTGGACGGTGAACCGCGAGGAAGATATCGCAAGAATGAAAGCGTACGGAGTTGACGGAATCGTTTCCGATTATCCGGATAAACTTTGAGGTAAAAACAAAGACCCGAACGGCAATCGTTCGGGTCTTTTTATGTTTTCATATGTTTGCCAAGCTGGTATACTATTGGCATATGTTTGAGAATTTTTTTTCTTTTGCAAAAAAAGACGAGAAAAAAGCGGAATCCGCCGAGAATTCCGCGAACGCTTTGAAGTCGGAGCATTTGAATAAAGGAGTGCGACCGATCATTGCCTGTATCGGGACAATCGGGGATTTTGATGATGATCCGGGTCTTGTCGGGAAAATATATCGGCCGGATGGCGATGATGCGATTCAGAACGTGAATTATTGGGGCGGTCATAAGGATTTGGTCAAAAAGAATTTTAAAAATGCCGAAGACTTGTCATATGTTATTTCTCCGATAGATGATAAGGATAAGATATCAAAAGCTTTCAGGAACTGCACGGGAGTGGCGATTTCCGGAACGGACAAGGAAACGGGGAAAAATATTTCATTTCTCAGTCATCAAGATCCCGGTTATTTTTTGCCGAGTAAATTTTTGCCGATACATCCGCATTCCGACAGATTCGCAAAAGATATTGGACAGCAAATTGCCGCCTTGAAAGACCGATGCATTCCCGGGACGATTGATGCGGTGATTTTTGGAGGCAATTACGCAACGGAAGAAGATGAGCCGTGGAACAAAAATCAAAGCAACAAGGAATTCCGGGAAAAACACATCCGATCAATTGATTTATTGGCATCTGAAATTTCCGAAATTCTCGGTTTTGAGCCGGTTGTTATTACGGGGCCGAAGACAAATCTGTATGACGGCAGTGAAGACGACGTGTATTATGACAACAAAAACAGAAGACTGTACATCGTAAGACCGAATGTCGGGAATTCAGCCGCCGAAAGTTATTTGCCGAAAGACATAAAGAAACAAGAGGAGAAATGGGCAAAGGATTTTCTTGACGATCAAAAATAAGAGATGCTATTTGCCGTCGTTTTCGCTTTTTTCGTGATGGAAAAATCGCTGGGTGGTGGGAACGCCGACGACCGTCGTGTCGCGCGGCACATCTTTTATAACGACCGCACCGGCGCCGACTTTCACATTTTCGTTGAGAGTAATCGGACCCAAGATGAGGGAATGCGCACCGATCAGAACGCCGTCTTTTACCGTGGGATGGCGTTTTCCTTTATGTTTTCCCGTGCCGCCGAGCGTGCTTCCGTGATAAAGAATGACATTATCTCCGATTTCGGCGGTTTCTCCTATGACAACGCCCATGCCGTGATCAATAAAAACTCCTTTTCCGATGGTTGCGCCCGGATGAATTTCCACGCCGGTCCAATGCCGCGCGATTTGCGACAAAATGCGAGCCAAAAGACGCCAGCCGTTTTTGTGGAGCCGATGCGAAAGGCGATGAATAACCAGCGCATGAAAACCGGGATAGCAGATGATTGCTTCCAGTTTGCTTCCCGCCGCGGGGTCGTTTGCGAGTACGGCGTTTAAATCGGCTTTGATGTTTTTAAGCATAAAATAAATGATTTTTTGTACATACATTATATCACAAACAAACTTTAATGTCAAAAATTGTGATAGGTAACTGCTCACCTCGTTGTCGGTTCGGGGTTGCCACCGCAACGTGCGGGGTCCCGCTTGCGAGCGGGATACCCCGAACCGAAACGTTTAAAATTTCACATTTTATCTCAAATATTCAAGAGTTCTTTGTTATCTCAAACGTTTCGGACTGGGGTATAACCCCACTCCGGCGACGAAAAACAAGACTATTCTACGGTGTGTGAGCGATTTACCATGAATTAAATTTGCATTTTTGATAATAATATGGTATTGTCAAAAACAGATAGAAACAAAAAATATTGAGGAGGATAAAATGCCAAACGAAGAAGGAATGGATATGATAATGGAAACATGGGTAAGAGTCGTTACGGATAATTACGGCAACAGCCTAAAAGTTATCAAATTTTTGGTAACGGATGATTATGGATATGTCGTCGGCGTACGATATGCGATTGTTCCCGAACCGGAATCATAAGTTTTGAAAAACGGCGCCCCATTTGCGGCGCCGTTTCTTCTTTTTTGCGAAAATTGATTTTACGGGTTTTTTTTGCACCCTTTATTATTTGATTTTTACCACCGTTCCGTTTATTATTATACGTATGGAACAATCTTCCCGTCCGGATACCGATAATCTTTTTTTGAAGTATTCGGGAATTAAAATGATCCTCCGCATATTTCAGAGGATAAAAAGAACTTTTTCCGTCGTTATCATAGCGGCGATTCTTTTTTATATCGTTCGCGCCGCGAGCGGTTTTCAGGAAATAGACATTCTCGGAATGGTTATCGCGCTTCTTGCGGGGTTATCCATTTTTCTTTACGGAATGTCAAAGATGGAAAGTTCTCTTGACCGTATCGCGGGCAATCGCGTCAAAAAATTGTTGGAAACCGCAACGGAAAAGAAACTTTCCGGAATGGCGACCGGTGCCGCCGTTACCGCGCTCGTCGGGTCTTCTTCCATTACGACGGTGCTTCTCGTTAATCTTGTCGGAACAAGTATCCTTTCTTTTGCGCGTTCCGTTCCGGTTATTTTCGGAACAAACATCGGATCAACCGTAACTCTCCAATTGCTCGCTTTTAACGTTGACGCATTTATTCCGTATTTTCTCGTATTCGGATTTCTTTTGCTGTTTCTCAACAAAAACAACAAAAAATGGTATGCCGTCGGGAATGTCGTATTCGGACTCGCGCTTATTTTTTTCGGACTTTCGCTCATGAAAGGCTCTATGATTCCGCTCCGCACTTTTGAGCCCTTCCGCAACGTGATGATGAATATGGAGAATCCATTCCTCGGTATGCTCGTAGGGTTCTTTTTCGCCGGTCTTATTCAATCAAGCGCCGGAACGGTGGCTATCGTGATAGCGCTCGCGATGAACGGATTGGTAACGCTTCCCGCCGGTATCGCTCTCATTCTTGGCGTTCATATAGGAAAATGCAGTACGGCGCTTCTTGCCGGCATCGGAAAAAACGGATTGGCGATGAGAGTGGTTGTCGCCACTATCATTTTTGCCGTTTCAAGCGCTCTCATTTTTATTTTCTTTATTCCGGAATTGGTATATGCCGTGCGCTGGGTCGGAGGAAGCACGCCTCGGCAGATCGCGAACGCTCATACGATTTTCAATGTTTTGGCGGCTTTCGCCTTTTTGCCATTCACTTCGTATTTCACGGCATTTATTGAAAAAATCGTTCCCGCCAGAAGAACCAAAGAAGAAGAAGAGTCAATACCGAAATACTTGCGCACGGAAGATGAAATTCACAGCCCGATGGGAGTATATTTCGGGCTTCTCGGAATCAAGCAGGAGCTTCATCGGATGGGAACGACCGTTCTTGAAATGTATGATGACGTTTTGCGCGGCATGCTTCACGGAAAGGAAGAAGAGCTGGAAAAAATAATCAAAAGAGACAACAGCGTGGATATTCTTTATGACCGGATTTATGAAAATATCATGGTCATACGGCTTGCGGATAAAACGGAAGAGCAATTGGAAATTTTGGATAAATTGGAACAATTTGCCGATGAGTTGGAGCGCGCCGGCGACACCGTGAAGCGCCTCGCTCATTACGGAATAGAACGCGATGCAAGGGACATAGAAATCAGCGAAGGAACCCAGCAAAAAATCACCGAGATGCACGGACTTATTCATGAGCAGTTTTTGCGCCTGCTCAATATCATTTCAGGAGTCATGTCCAAAGAAGAGAGAGTGAATACGGAAAAAGAAATCATTGACGAGCGCAATCTCATATTCAAACGCACCGAAGAAATTATCCATTATCTTGAAAGAATTCGCGGTGAAGGGGAAATACCCTTTCGTTTGGAAGCCTTTAAACTGGAACGCGACATGCTCCGCTATATGACGAGATTTTACAAAAAAATCCACCATATGGCGTCCCTCCATCTTTCCAAGTTTTCCACGGAAGAAGAGGAAACGCTCGTTTCGGAAGGCGAGTAGCGCGCCGACCCGGTTTGCTCATCGTTTTTTATAGCGGTATTACCAGTTATAACATTATATGCAGTATATAACATTTTTTATTCTCGTTGCCTTCTCCGCCTTTTTTTCAAGTTCGGAAACGGCATATTTCAGCATTCGGCACAGCCAGATACGGATAATGCAGGATCATAAAAAGAAGAATGCCAATTTGGCGCATAGACTCAAAGATAGTCCGGAGCGCCTGCTCATAACCATTCTCGTCGGCAATAATATCGCCCAATTCTCCGCCGCCGCATGCGCAACTCTCTGGGGAGTGGAGGCGTTCGGGTCCATCGGGGCGGGTATTTCAACGGGTATCACGACGTTTTGTCTCCTTATTTTCGGGGACATGCTTCCGAAATCCTTTGCCATCTCTCGCAATACGATTTTAGTGCGCCTCTACGCAAAGCCCCTTTATTTTTTCTTTGTGGCGTTCTATCCGATCGTGTGGTTTTTGCTCAAACTTCACCGCGCGTTCAATTCAATGATGAAAGTGCATAAACCGTCCGTTGTCAGCGAAGAAGAAATTCGCGCCATGAGCCGTCTCGGAGTGGAACACGGAGAGATTGATCAAAGCGAACAGGAAATGATAGAAAAGGTTTTTCGCTTTGACGACGTGAAGGTCGGAGATATCATGACACCGATTGATCGGGTGGAAGTGCTGGACGGCGATGTGCCGGTGGAACAAATCGCGTATTTTGTCGCGCAATCCGCTTTTTCGCGGTTTCCCGTTCACGACGGGGGAAGCGCCGAGAAGATTGTCGGATATGTGCATGTAAATGCGATAATGAAAGCTCTTAATTCCGATGAGCGCGAGCGTCCGGTTATTGATTTTATCACCCCGATAAAATGCGTTTCCGAAAACAAACCGGTTGACGATGTGTTCCGAAGCATGCAAAAAAGCCGCCATCATCTGTATTTGGTGTATGAAGATATGAATAAAACGGCGGTCGGTATCGTAACAATGGAAAATGTGCTGGAAGAAATCGTAGGGGAGATCAAGGACGAAACGGACGATTAACGAGTATAGGTATATGGTATACGTATAGGTATACGACGATAATGATAGATAAAAAAAGAAACCGTATCGCTCAATGGGCGATACGGTTTTTGGGGACGGGGAATTGACGAAATTACTTCATATCAATTTCTTTCAAAGCTTTTTGTATTTCCCAAAAGGGGATTGCTCCCGCTTGTGATGTGGGGTATTTTCCGGTATCAAATTTTGTTGCGGCCGCCATCCCGATGAATTTAAAATCCAAGAGGGATATGACAGGACCGCCCGAATTGCCCGAGTTGATTGGCGCGACAAAATGAATAAAGGGTATGCCGCCAAATTCAAAGAACGTGTTGTTTCCAAGAGTTCCTTTTGTTAGCGTAAAAGGAAGATTAAGAGGAGTTCCCATCATTGCCACCGGTTCGTCGGGGGCAAAAAACGGTCCGTTTCCCGATACCGCTTTTCCATCAACGATACTTGGCGAACCGGTGCGAAATTGTACAGGTATCCATTTTGGGGGAAGCGGTTGAAGGATGCTCGCTTCTTTTTGTTTTGGCTTTAGTACCGCCAAATCTATTTCCGGAAAAGTTTTTACAATATCAACCGGAAAAGAAATTTTGTTGGCATCAGTAAAGATATATTCAATTTTGAATCTTACACCCATTAACGCGGAAATTGGAACATTTCTGTTTTTTGCCAAACTTTCAAGGCATTCCGTTTGTCTTGATGAAGGATCAAAAATATGGTTGCTGGACGAAAAATATCCATTTTCACTAACGGTATAAGCGGTGCCCACCCCTTGCACGCACAAGGACTCCTCTTCCTTTTGTGTCGCTTTATTTTTTTCCGAAACAAACACTTTTACCCGAACGGTAAAAGTTGAAGGAGACAGCAACTCGCGTACATATTGTGATTGCTGATACTCCGCGATGGCGGGGCTGTTTATCGCCGCCGGTTGCGGTTTTGGCGCGTGGAAAGAAACGAAGAAAATGGCGGTCCAAACGATTATTAGCATTAAGATGATATTTCGCGCGCTGGCGAGATACTGTTTCATGCATGACTCCTTTGTTTACATATGTCAAAAATTCAAGCTCTGAGTTTAAATTACTGTAATCGCGGGTTATTGTCAACGGTTTTTTGGACAAAGTTTTTTACGGCGTCTTGCTGTTTTTTTACGATTTTTCTGGTATTATCACTGTATATGAAAAAACAATATTTATTTGCCGTTGCGGTGATTTTTGTCATTGGCGCCTCTCTCGCCGTGTTTTTCAGTCTATTGAAAGGAAACGCCCTCATACCGATTCCCGCACAAACGAGAACCGAAGAAAAAACGGAGGAACCACCGGCGGTATCCGCAAAAGGCGCGCTGTTTCAAATAACGAGCCCGAAAAAAGGAGAAACGATACAAAGCCCGTTTACCGTCAGAGGTTCCGCGAAAGGTACATGGTACTTTGAGGCCTCGTTTCCCATAAAGGTTGTTGACTCAAACGGAAAACTGATCGGGCGGGGTGTCGCGCAGGCGGAAGGCGATTGGATGACCGAACAGCTTGTTCCGTTTTCGGGAACCATTCTGTTTTCCGGAAAAGAAGGAGAAAAAGGGGAAATGATTTTTGAAAAAGACAACCCTTCTGGGCTTCCGGAAAACGCCGACGAACTTCGCGTACCGGTACTTTTCGGTGAAGCGACAACGCCCGTTGCGGTATACTTCGGAAACGCCAAAGATGGAATCAACGAAGATTGCTCAAAAGTTTTTTCCGTGACACGTTACGTTCCGAAAACGACGGCGGTTGCCCGAAGCGCGCTTTTGGAATTATTGAAGGGTCCGACAGATACCGACAAAAAGGAAGGTTTTTTCACCTCCATCAATGAAGGTGTGAGAATACAAAAACTTACGATTGAAGACGGAACGGCAAGCGTTGATTTTTCAGATGAGATAGAAAGAGCGGTCGGGGGTTCGTGCCGAGTAACAAGCATTCGCGCGCAAATAGAAAGAACATTACTGCAATTTAAAACGATAGAGAGCGTGATAATTTCGGTTGACGGGAGAACGGAAGATGTATTACAACCATAAAAATTAATTACTCACCTTACGCACGCAATTTCTCTGAAAAGCCGACTCGTCATCCGTCATCCTCGCGAAAGCGGGGATCCACGTTGTCGTTAAAGCCTATTCCGTGGATTCCCTTTTTCAAGGGAATGACGACGAGGAGTTATGCTTTTCAAAAAAATAACGATTTTATCTTTGTGTTATCGCGGTCGTGCGTAAGGTGAGTAAATTATATGAAATACGCTATCAGCATCACTGTTTTCGTTTTTCTCGCCTTCTTTTTCTTCGTAAAATTTGACGATGCTTTTGCGCCTGCATATTTTCAAAAACCGGATCAAGCCAAACCGGTTGTTTCTGAAAAAGCCGTAACTGTTGTCGTCGTCGGCGATATGATGCTCGGACGTTTCGTTGAGGACTTGGCGATTCGCAACCATGATTGGAACTATTCATTCGCATCCACCTCGGGCATCTTTGCCGGCGCCGATCTCGTTTTCGGCAATTTTGAGAGCGCTCTGCCGAAAGAACACGTTAAAACGCCCGTTTACGGATATCAATTTTCCGTTCGCAAGGAAATGGCGGAGGCGGCAAAACGCGCGGGAGTCAATGTGGTTACGCTCGCAAACAATCATTCAAGCGATTTTGGCGCGATCGGGTATGAAGAAACCGTTTCCGCTTTGAACGAAATCGGCATTGCGACCATCGGCAAACATTCCGATTATCTTTACGAACGGGACGGAATAAAGGTCATATTTATGGGGCTGGATGACACTTTAACGCGCCTTTCCACCAGCACGATTGCGGAAAGCGTGCGCTCCGCAAAAAAAGAAAACGAGTTTCTTATCGCCGCCGTTCATTTCGGAGAGGAATACGCCACCACGTCAAATGCGAGACAGAAAGTTTTGGCGTACGCGCTTATAGACGCGGGGGCGGATGTCGTTATCGGGCATCATTCTCACTCCGTTCAGGAATTGGAGAAGTATAACGGCAAACCGATTTTTTATTCGCTCGGAAATTTTATTTTTGACCAATATTTTTCGGAAGAAACGCAAAGAGGACTTGCCGTCAGGATAACGATAGAGGAAGACGGCGCGAGGTACGAAATACTGCCTGTAAATTTGGCGGAAAGCCGCCCGCGACCGGACGTGAGTGAAAAACTTTTAGCTTTTACCGCCGAAAGAGGAAAGTAAAATATTTTATGGTATAATGCATCTATCGTCGTTTTATCAGATATAATAATTTGTTTTGTCATGTCAATAAAAAATCTCAAGCATATAAAATTAAATCATAAGGAACGCGGTTTTAAACCGGGCGCCGACGACAGACTTCAGGAAGCGATGCATAAGAATCTCCATGCCGCGGCAAAAGAAGCATTGAATCGCGGCGATGTGGAACATCATGCAACCATAAAAGAAGACATTGATGCGTTGGATCAATTGAGAAAAGCCGATGAAATAAATGATCCCCATGATGCCGTACCCGATCATCCGCACGGAGGTTATCAAAAGAATGATGATTGATGATTTGCCGCATCCGGGCATTCGTTTTATTGCAAAAATTTTATGATAACTTTACTGGTCCCCGTATTTTTAATAGCGATAATAATTATTATTTTTATGAATGAATCAATCGTTTCAAAAGAGGATGACTCAAAATTAAAATCTTCTCCCAAGGATGTTTTCCTGCATATTTTGATGATCGGAACGCTGTATGTGAGCACGTTCATGTTCTCGTCGCTCTGGTTTGATTATGTGAACTTCTGGTTTCCGGATAAATTGAATTATTATTACCGCGCGATACTTGACGGAATACTCGTCGGAACTTCAACGCTTATCGTCGTATTTCCCGTTTACCTTCTTTCAGCTTGGCTTCTTGAAAAAGAGATAAAGTCCGTTCCCGAGAAAAGGGAATTGCGCGTGCGGAAATGGCTCGTGTATCTGACGCTTTTTGCGGCGGCGATTGCCGTTATCATTGAAGTTGTCCTTCTCGTCTACAATTTTCTTTCCGGAGAGCTCACCATGAATTTCTTCCTCAAAGTGCTCGTTGTCGTTGTCGTGGCGGCGGTCATCTTCGGATATTATCTTTGGGATGAAAAGCGCGCGGTCGGCTCGGTGAGCAAATTGCCCGAGTATCTCGCTTACGGCACCGGCGCAATTGTTTTGGGAAGCATCGTTCTCAGTTTTTTCTTGGTTGGTTCGCCCGCCGATCAAAGGGCGGTGCGCTTTGACGATCAGCGCGTTTCCGATCTGCAAAACACGCAGTATCAAATTATCTCATATTGGCAACAAAAAGAAGTTTTACCGGACACACTGGCAGACCTTACCGATAGCGTAAGCGGATTTGTTCCGCCTACCGATCCGGATACCCGCATGCAATATGAATATGCGGCGAAAGGTCAGCTTGCGTTTGAACTCTGCGCCACATTTGGGGCGAAAAGCATTGATAACGGCGCGCCCGACCGAATGTATGCCGTCCCCGCGGAGAAGGGAGGAATGGGTGTTCCCGCGGAAAACTGGGCGCACGAAGCCGGCAGATCATGCTTTGAAAGAACGATAGACCCGGCGATTTACAAAACAAACAAACCGCTTCCGGTGATTATCCAAAACCAACCCAAAGGAACTCCTCCCGCCGTTCAAGTGCAATAAAAGACGGATTCAAAAAAACAGCCCGCAATCCGCGAGCTGTTTTTTGTATCGCGCTTGACATAACATAGGTATTGGTGTATAATTTGGTTTGGGTTTTTGAAATTTCACTCATTGCAAAAAAGGAGTACTTTTATGTGGCATGGCATTGAACTCTACAGATGGTTTTCTCGCGACGACGGATCTCGCGATTTTCTTTTATTTTTGAAAAAACTCAATAATGCGGAAAATGCGGACAAACGGCACAGTAAAGAACAGGAAAGATTGTTACTCCGTCAAAAAAATCTTTTTCGCCGGCATTCGGTATTGAGAGGAAAATAAATATTTTGTTCTTTTAACGCGATTCTTAGAAAAGGAGGCAAACGACATGACAAGAGTGTTCCGTTTTATTCAAGGAAGAAGGGTCTTTTTTGAAAGCATGGTTCTCGCGTGGATGCTTGTTATCCACGATGGCGACCACCGACATCGGATGTCGCATACGACATTGCGCCGTCCGCCGGTATCGCACCACAAAAAAATCCGGCAAAGACATCACCGTCTTTTGCCTCGGAAAAAAGAGTAAACCGGAATCAAACACAAAACGGGGACATCGCGCCCCGTTTTTTTTGCATCAGTGCGCTTTCTTTTTTATTACTTTTGTGGTATTGTATTTTTACATTTCCCAACACGGGATTTTTTATTGAGTAAAAAGTTAAAAGGAAAAAGTAAAAAGTATGGACGGCCGATGGCGGACTTTTTTCTTTTAACTTTTTACTTTTTTCTAAACTTATATGGAGATACGAAACATCGCTATCATCGCCCACGTAGACCACGGCAAAACCAAACTGACCGACGCCATCATGCGTCAGACAGGGATGTTCCAGGAAGGAGAAAGTATGGACTCAAACGCTCTTGAACAAGAGCGCGGCATTACCATATATTCCAAGAATACTGCGACATTCTATAAGGGCACGAAAATAAATATCGTTGACACTCCGGGACACGCCGATTTCGGTTCGGAAGTTGAGCGCGTGCTGAGGTCCATTGATTGTGTTCTTTTGGTGGTGGATGCGCAGGAGGGTCCGATGCCACAGACGCGCTTTGTGCTCAAAAAATCTTTGGAATTGGGATTGAAACCGATTGTCGTCATCAATAAAATAGACAAGCCCGCCGCCGACCCCGACAAATGCGAGGAGGACGTATTGGAACTTTTCATGGAGCTTGGCGCGACGAACGAGCAGTGCGATTTTACCGTCGTGTACGCCATCGGGAGAGACGGCGTGGCAAAAATGAAACTCACGGACGAATCAAACGACCTCACTCCTCTTTTGGACACCATTTTGCGCGTCGTCCCGCCCGCAAACGCCGACACGTCGTTGCCTCTCCGCGCTCAGCCGTTCAATCTCGGATACGACAATTACATGGGACGTCTTGCCATCATGCGCATTTATGAAGGAATCATGAAATCCGGCGACACCGTGTACGCGAAAAATGCCGATGGACACATTCACAGCGGAAAAGTTACCAAGCTTTTTTCATTCAGGGGCGTTGGAAGGGAAGAAGTCGCGGAGGCGGAGGCGGGCGATATCGTGCTTATGGCGGGACTTCCCGAAATTTATATCGGCGAAACGGTGTGTATGTCTCCCGATACGGAACCTTTGCCTGCGATCAAAGTGGACGAGCCGACTATTTCCATCAATCTTTTAGTCAACAATTCTCCGTTTGCGGGGAGAGAAGGAAAGTTTGTTACATCCCGCCAGATTCGCGAAAGGTTGGAAAGGGAACTTGAATTGAACGTCGGACTTAAAATTGATTTTTCTCTGTTGGAAAGCATACGGGTCTACGGCCGCGGAGAACTTCATATTTCCATTCTTTTGGAAAACATGCGCCGAGAGGGATATGAATTTCAGGTTTCTCAACCGCAGGTAATCATCAAGGAAATTGACGGCGTGAAAAACGAACCGTTTGAGGAGGTAACCGTTGAAGTGCCGACCATCTATCAGGGCGTTGTCATAGAGAAAATGGGAAATCGCGCCGCGATTATCACCATGATGAAACAGCATGAAAGCATTTCCCGCATCACGTTTGAAGGGCCGACGCGCGGGCTTCTCGGGTATCGCAATCAATTTATCACCGACACGAAAGGTCTCGGCATAATGGCCTCTCGCGTTATCGGTTTCCGTCCGTGGGCGGGAGAAATAAAACGCCGCTCTGTCGGTTCCCAGGTTTCCATGATTACCGGAAAAGTCGCGGGATACGCGCTGTGGAATTTTCAGGATCGCGGAACCTTGTATATTGACCCCGGCACGGAAGTGTACGAAGGAATGGTAATCGGCAATGCGTCCAAAGGCGATGATATGATCGTCAATCCCGTGAAAGGAAAAAATCTCACGAACGTGCGCTCTTCCGGAAACGATGAAGCCATCGTGCTTACGCCACCCTATCGTCTGGACATTGAACGCGGGCTTGAAGTTATGGCGGAAGATGAGTACTTGGAAATCACGCCGAAGTCAGTACGGCTTCGCAAACAAGGTTTGACCGAAAATGATAGAAATAGAATGAAACGGGCGACGCAATAAGTATAAGGGATTAGTATCCCC
>Ga0172379_10002966_pt1 | contig 28335 bp, 31 predicted proteins | sample GrowelOW334metaG_FD_119756 | JGI IMG/M metagenome (GOLD analysis project Ga0172379, IMG submission 119756) | Groundwater microbial communities from an aquifer near a municipal landfill in Southern Ontario, Canada - Groundwater well OW334 metaG | ecosystem: Environmental > Aquatic > Deep...
GAAGACGGTGCGCCGTACCGAGATTGCCAAGAATCTTGAATACGCCCGTTCGCTCGGCGACCTCTCCGAAAATGCCGAATATCAGGAAGCGCGCGACCTGCAGGCAGCGACCGAAGAGCGTATCAAGAAGCTTGAGGAGCTACTCAAGAACACCAAGATTCTCACCGATGGTAAGAAGAAGAGCGAGGTCAGTTTCAATTCAAAAGTTTCAATAAAAAGAGAGGGGAGCGATGAGGTGCACGAATACACGATGGTGGGCAGCGAAGAAGCCGATATGCGCGTGAAGAAACTCTCACACGTCTCTCCGCTCGGTGCCGCACTCATGGGCAAGAAGAAGGGTGACACATTCACCTTCGAAACTCCTGCCGGCAAACAGACCTATACGATAGAGAAGGTGGCGTAAGCGCTCGCCGGCTCATGGTAAAGTAGGGGGGTATGGCATTGCTTGAAACGGTGCGAGCAGAACGACTTGCGAAAATAGCCCGTCTTACCGAGGCGGGGATGGAGGCGTATCCGGCACGGACGCTCCGTACGCATACCGTTGATGAGTTCCTTGAGAATCATGGGGTGCTGGAAAACAACAGCGAACAAATAGTGCTTGCCGGACGCGTGATGTCTATACGCGAGCACGGCGGTTCGCTGTTTGTTGATATCTTTGACGGTACAAAAGGGCAGTGCTATCTGCAGCGCGATAAGCTCGGCGAGTCAGTGTACGACCTCTTTACCGGCACGGTAGATACCGGCGATGTTGTTGAGTTCAGTGGTTTGGCGTTTATGACCAAACGCGGCATGCCGTCACTCGATGTGGTGGGTTGGCGGATGCTTGCGAAGTCGCTACGCCCTCTGCCGGACGAATGGTTCGGGATTAAAGATGAAGACGAGCGTTTTCGCAAGCGCTATCTGGACATATTGCTCACCAAAGATTTGGCCGAGCGCATCAAGCGTCGCTCCAAATTCTGGAACGTCATCCGTACGTATCTTCTGGAGCGGGATTTTATTGAAGTAGAAACGCCCGTTTTGGAGACGACGACCGGCGGTGCTGACGCGCGTCCGTTTGAGACACATCACAACACACTCGATATGGATGTGTATCTGCGCATCTCGGTTGGCGAACTCTGGCAGAAGCGTCTTATGGTCGCCGGGCTGCCGAAGGTGTTCGAGATCGGTCGTGTGTTTCGTAACGAAGGTATGTCTGCAGAACACGCCCAAGACTACACCGCAATGGAGTTCTACGAAGCGTTTAAGGATTATGAAGCGGGTATGGGAATGATTACTGACCTCTACCGCACCATTGCCGACAAGGTCTACGGTACGCAGACTTTTACCATCAAAGGATCCACTGTTGATTTCAGTAAAGAGTGGGAGATCTACGACTTCTGTGCGCTTATGAAAAAGGAATACGGTCTTGACCCGCTTGACGAGAGTGCGGATTGGGCGCTCGCGTTAAAAAACAAGAACATTCCTTTTGAGGGAGGTGTCGGCATGGAACGCTTGGTTGATACGGCGTGGAAACAAATCAGAAAGACGCTTGCGGGCCCCGGCTTCCTTATCAACGTGCCCGTATATATGGAGCCACTCGCAAAGAAGAGTGCGAAAGATCCCCGTACGGTTGAACGGTTCCAGGTGATGATTGCTGGTTCAGAAAATGGGAAGGGGTTCAGCGAACTGAACGACCCTGTTGATCAGGCGGAGCGGTTTGCACATCAGGGTGAATTGCGTGCGGCGGGTGACGAGGAGGCACAGATGCCGAACGCCGACTATGTTGAAGCGCTTGAGTACGGTATGCCGCCGGCATTCGGTTTCGGTGTTTCCGAACGCCTCTTCAGCTTCCTTGAAGGTGTGTCGGTGCGCGAGGCGCAGATTTTTCCACTTCTTCGTCCGCGCCAAGACTAATCTCTTCATCAGAGAAAAAAGAAAGCCGCTCCTGGGTAGGGGCGGCTTCTCTTTTTACTACGGGGGCGGTGGAATATTGGCAGCGTAGGAGGCCAGGATTCCCGCAGCGGCGAAGGCTTTCTGAGAACTTTGCAGAATGACGACAAGTGTTCTGCTGAGCTCGCTGAAGACCGTAGGTAAAAGGGAGGCAAGAATGAGCAAGAAGAGTCCGGAACCCAGTGCGCGGAATACTTTCATAGAATCGCGTGATGGATAAGCCGTTTCTTAAGCGGCGAGACAAATGGCGTGTCTCTGGGGACCCTTGGGTCAAGGTGCTTCTATTTCTTAAAACCACGGCCAAGCGGCTATGGTTACCGGCGTGTGGATAACCCGATTAGGGGAAGTGGGGAAGAGTGGGATATACTTCAGTAATGGTTAGTGAAGTGGGAAGCGGAGTCATGGCCGCTCCTCGCCGGACAACCATCTTCCGCTATGTTTCTTGGAGAATACCTGCACACTTTTGATTCGAAAAATAGGATTTCGCTTCCGTCGAAATTCCGGAAGGATTTGGGCCGCGTTGTTGTCGTCACACGCGGCCTTGACCATTGTTTATACGTTTTTTCTCGCAAGGCGTGGGAGAAGGAGGCGCACTCTTATGCTGCGGCAGTAAACGGAAATGCCGCTCGCCGCGGTCTCGCGCGTCTCTTCCTCGCTGGTTCGTTTGAAGCGGAGGTTGACCGCACCGGTCGCGTTCTTATTCCGGAAAATTTAAAATCATTTGCCTCGATCAACGAGAAGGCGATTATCGCCGGCGTTGCTGATCGTGTGGAGATTTGGGAGGAGAGCGCGTGGAAGACGTACACGCAGGAGATTGAGCGCAATGCGAATGAGTTTGCTGAGAAGGTGGGTGAACACAACTGATATGGAACCTCGCCACGACAGCGTACTGATGGACGAAACACTCGCGGCACTCAAGGTAGAACCGCACGATACAGTGGTTGATGCGACCCTTGGAGGAGCAGGGCACTTTGCCGCTCTGCTTGCCTCACTACAGGCCGACGGGGTGATTGTCGGCATCGACGCGGACCTTGCGGCTGTTGAGCGCGGACGTGAAGCGTATGCAAACGACCGCCGACCCGAGCGCCCGGTCGCACATTTGGTCAATGACAATTTCCGTAACCTTTCGCGCATACTGGAGCGACTCGGTATTGCTCCCGTACACGCGATACTTCTTGACTTGGGGTGGAGCGGATATCAAATCGCTGCACCTCGCGGATTCTCTTTCCAGAACGATGAACCGCTTCTGATGACCCATGGCGAGGGTGGGGAGACAGCGGCAGATATCGTGAACCGTTCCTCCGAGACCGAGCTCGCCGACATCATCTTCACCTACGGCGAAGAGCGTTTCGCACGTCCCATCGCGCGCGCCATCCTAGAAGCGCGCTCCCACGAACGCATCCTCACCACCGGCGCACTCGTTGCCGCGATTGAGGCGGGCACCCCGGCCTGGTATCACGGGCAGAAGATTCATCCGGCAACACGCACCTTTCAGGCACTCCGTATCGCGGCGAACGACGAGATCGGCGCTCTCCGCGAAGGGCTTGCCGCCGCCATTGACGCACTCGCACCGTGCGGACGTCTTGCTGTCATCTCGTTCCACAGTATTGAGGATCGGATTGTGAAGAACGTGCTTCGCGACGCGGCGTATGCGGGCTTGGGCTCACTCTCGCCCAAGAAGCCAATCCTCCCGACCCGTTCTGAAATACTTCGGAATCGTCGTGCGCGGAGCGCCAAGTTGAGAGTGTTTGAACGCGCCGGTGTTCATGCCTGCGTCGATGCTGGGGCACCCATTCTTTCGTATGCGTAAACTACGTTTCCACCTCCCGTTCTCGGTCGTCTCGCTCTGCGGAGGAGTCGTCGCTGTACTTGCAGTTGTCTATATCGGCCTCATCGCCGCAGTGATGAGTTATGCGGCACTCACGATTGAATTCTCACAATCAGTCAGGAACGACGAAGCTGCGGTCGCCGTGCTTGAAGGGCAATATCTCGCGACTGTTGCGCACACGGCCGACACCGACTACGCGGCAGAGGGATACGTCGTGCCCACCGTGAAGCTGTTTGTGAAAGCCAAGAGCGCGACCGCATTGCGCTAAGCATCATGCGAGCACAGTTCCGCTCTCGCATCCGTCTCATTCTTGCTCTTCTTATCCTGGCCACGCTCGGCATTTTTCTACGGCTCTACTTTATTCAGATTGTGGACGGGGACGAGTACGCGCTGAAGGCCGATCGGCAATTCTCGTCAGGCGGGAGCGGCCTCTTCGATCGCGGATCGATTTATTTCACTCGCAAGGATGGAACACTCATCTCGGCGGCGACACTCGCCACCGGATTCTTGGTCGCCATCAATCCACAAACACTTGGCGACCCAGAAGCTGCCTATACGGAAATAGCGAAGCTCGCACCCTCGGTCATCTCGCACGACGCTTTTATCGCGGCCGCAGGAAAGAAACAGCAAGTCTATATCGAGGTGGCGCATCACCTCTCGGACGTCGATGGAAAAGCGCTCGCTGAACAAGCAATTCCCGGTGTACAAGTGCTCCGTGAGCGGTGGCGACAGTATCCTGGTATGACGCTCGCCTCGCAGACAATCGGCGTTGTCTCATACGGATCGGGCAACGCGCTCGTTGGGACGAACGGACTGGAAGCACAGTACGATGACATCTTGTCGCGTTCCGGGGATTCGCTGTATAAAAATTTCTTCGCAGAGCTTTTCTCAAACGTAGGAAATCTCTTAGTGAACGCACGAGACACACGAGAGGGCGACATCATCACCAGCATTGAGCCCGAGGTACAGACTCGACTTGCCGACGGCATCACGAAGATAAACCAGCGCTATTCAAGCAAGGAGTCCGGCGGCATCATCATGGACCCATACACGGGCGCGATATTCGCGATGGCGAGCTACCCGACCTTTGACGGTAATGATTTGACGGAAGTGAATCCGACCCTGCTTGGGAACCCATTTGTGGAGCACGTGCATGAGTTCGGCTCGATTATGAAGCCACTCACGATGACCTCGGCGCTTGACGCGGGCGTTATCACGCCGAATACGACCTACAACGATACGGGGTGTATCACGGTCAGCACAGAAAGTATTTGTAATTGGGACCACAAAGCGCGTGGCGTTATCCCGGTGAAGCAAATCATCATGCAGTCGCTCAACGTCGGTGCGTCGTGGGTGGCCACACAGCTCGGGCAGGACAAGTTTCGTACCTATTTCACCGCCCTGTTCGGACAGAAGACCGGTATTGATCAACCGCACGAAGGTAGGGCGCTTCTCAGGAATCTCTCGACTAAAGAGCAGGTCAACTATGACAACATGTCCTTCGGGCAAGGCATAGCGATCACGCCCGTGCAGATGATTCGCGCGTTAAGCGCGATTGCCAACGGTGGGTACTTGGTACAGCCACACATCGCGAGTGCCGTGCGTCTTAATTCCGGCATCATCAGAAATATTGAATGGGGAGAGAAGGTGCTGGTGTTCTCAGCGACCTCTACGCGAGAGACAATCACCATGATGGACGCACTGAACGATGAAATCCTCTATAATGGGAAGGCGAAGATTCCCACGATGTCGGTCGCGGTGAAGACCGGCACGGCACAACTCGCGACGTCGGAAGGAGGGTATTACACCGACCGTTTCTTCCACTCCTTTGTTGGGTTCTTCCCGTCGTATCATCCGCGTTTCATCATCTTGCTCTACACGAACGACCCGAAGGGCGTGCAGTTTGCCTCGGAAACGCTTGACTCAACCTTCCTTGACCTCACGCATTTTCTCATTGATTATTATGCGGTGCCGCCCGATCGCGGCTTCGCGACCACCACACCTCTATGAAAAACTTACTGAGAACGATTGTTGCGCGTATGCTCGCCCTTGTTGCGCGAACGGTGGTGCGTCGGTATCACCCGCACGTCGTGATGGTTACCGGTTCGGTAGGGAAGACGTCTACGAAGGATGCCGTGGCCGCCGTGCTCTCGCCTCGTTTTCTTGTCCGCAAGAGCGAGAAGAGTTTCAATAGTGAGTTTGGTGTCCCTTTTACGATTCTCGGTGTCGGGAATCCGTGGGGCAATCCGCTCGCGTGGGTCTTGGTGGTGAAGCGCGCGCTCGCACTCCTCCTCTTGCCGAACCATTATCCGAACATGCTTGTGCTCGAGGTGGGTGCGGACCGGCCCGGAGATCTGGCGCGGATACTGCGCACAGCGACTCCTGATGCGGTCGTCGTGACACGTCTTCCGGAAATCCCGGTACACGTGGAGGCGTACGCCTCGCCGGAAGCAGTTCGGGAAGAAGAGTTCTCTCCCGCGTATGCGCTCGCTGCGGATGCACCGCTTATTATCTCTGCTGACGATCCGTACTCACTTGACAGCTCGGTGCGCACTGTGGCGCGCATTATTTCATACGGTACCGCAAGCGACGCGACCATACGTGTGAGCGACAGTGATTTCTATGAAGAAGAGGGAAGGGTGGTCGGCATGCGTGCGCACATCACGATAGCGGAGAAGGAACAGAGTCTGGTCGTGAAAGGCTCGGTCGGTCTCACACAGCTTCTGCCCGCTGCGGCCGCACTGGCGGTGGCCGGCGCCTTTGGCGTACCACTTTCCGAAGCGCTTGCCGCGTTTCAGGATTACGAGCCACCGGCTGGTCGCGGCCGTCTCCTCCTTGGCGTGCATGACTCGATTATCATTGACGACTCGTACAATGCATCACCCGCCGCTGTTGAGGAGGCACTTACTACGTTACAGAAGTTTCCTCACGCGAAACGGCGCATTGCCGTGCTTGGGGATATGCTTGAACTCGGGCGCTACTCAGCGATGGAACACGAGCGTATCGGTACACTCGCAGCCGATTCAGCCGACCTGGTCGTGGCAGTCGGGATACGCGCCCGTGTGTTCGCCGCACTCATGGGGAAAGTGGAGATGATGCAGTTCGATAACGCGGTCACTGCCGCAAAAGAACTCCCCGCGCTAATCCAGGAAGGAGACGTGATCCTCGTGAAGGGTTCTCAATCTATTCGCACCGAGCGGATTGTTGAAGCGTTACTCGCGAACCCGTCTGACGCTTCGTTACTTGTACGCCAAGAACGGGAGTGGAAAAAGAGAAAGTAACAAAAGTCTTGAGTGTATTCTATAGAGTATGGAATATAAAAAATACTTTCTCGCCTTAGGTCTTATTGCGCTTGTTGTCGGGGGCATTTTCTATTTCTTCTTCCGCCCGCAAAAAGACATTTCCGGATTACTCACACACCTGAACGAAGCAGGTCTACAAGCGACACGCTACACCGAGCCACTCTCGCCCCTCGACGCACAGGTTGTTGCGGGAGCTAGAGAGGAAATTGGGAAAATACAACAAGCATCGGGGAATATTGTAGTGCCGATAGATGCACAAGATTTAAAGATTAACGACATTGTAGTGAAGGTTATGCAATACAAGACGGTAGAGGATGCGCAGAAAATATATGCTCTACAATTGAGGCTTGAAAAAGCGGGTCGGGAATACGACACTGCACACCGCTTGCCGCATCCCGGTTCAGATTTCTATATCAACGATACATTCCTTATGCGCATTGACCACTACCAGACGAGACTCGTCAACGGGAAGGTGAATTTCGGCCCTCTCGGAATGCAGAAGCTTGAGCTCGACGCACCGACTCTGCTTACTATCGCCAACGCGTTCGGATCGTATTAATAATTTATTTTGTTGTAGGTACTGAAAACCCCCGTCATCCGTGACGGGGGTTGGTGCGCTCGGCCTACCGAGTCGCAGCCTTTTTCTCGAGTGACTCGAGAGTCACTCGCGGGTCATACCCGGGCTGTTCTAGGTAGAGTATCTCCCTACAGAGAATGTCCTCGATGAGAGACGGGAAGTAAGGTTCCCCGTTACGCCTCACGACAGTGATAATCGGTACCTGCTCTCGATGGTACGTCAGCAGATGTCTCGCCGTTACCAGGTGATGCACGAAATCCTTTTCTGATGACACCTTCCCCTCGGTGGTCACGTGGATATACAGGCGCAACTTGTTGCCGGGCCCCGCAAAGGGCAAAACGGCGATTTCGACCTCTTCGAGATAGCCGTCGCGATAGCGAGTAACTACCTCGTGGACGTTATACTTCCCGCTGTTGACCACCTCGGCATATTCGCGAACAAGTATCGCCTGTTTTGCTTTGGAGTCGCGAATCGCGCTTGTGAGGCGCAAAGTAGAAATCTCCTTCGCCTGCTCCCCCGTGTAAGCCTGGGGGAACGAACGTCGTAGTACGACGTCGTTCCCGAGTGCCGGAAGTGCAAAAAGCAGAGACAAGACGAGAAACAGAGACAAGACGAGCAGAACGCGCATGATCATTCCCCCTTGTGTACAGTGAACCTTTCATCTCTATATCTCAATTAAATGGTGGCGTCAAATAGCGTAAATTTTGAGTACAGAAGCCGGGAAAAGTCTTGATATAATGAACTGTATGAATATATTTAATTCAAACATGTTCGGGGTCGGTTTTTTCAAGGTTAAACGAAATGATTCAGGCGTCGGGTTGTCCGTCTACCTCATTTTGTTTGGCGTGCTATTCGCAAGTACGGGATTCTCTAAAGTAAGTACAGATACGTCGTCCTGGCAGTTTCCAATAATCGGCATCGCGATTTCACTTATCGGAGTCTTCTTGCTCGTACGCTCGCTCATACGAGCTCGTAATATTAAGAATTTGATTCGTACCGGACAGAAACTGCAAGGTGTGTTGATTGATGTTCAGACAACACAAGACAATCATAAGAGAAATACCTACCAGATTGTGGTATCGGCGACCGACAGTATGGGTGTCGTGCAGAATTATGTGAGCGATCGCCTGAACAGTATCGGAGGTCTGGCGATGATGGATCCTCGCACGAACCCTATACCGATAGATGTCTATGTAGACGCTACAAATCCACAAAACTACTACGTTGATATCTCTGACATACCCAACCTAACCCCAGAGCGGATTATTGAGTTACTCCAAACAGCTGCGAAGACAGCGCAACCACAAACAATATATCCCCAGCAATCTACGCCGCCAATCACGGAAACTGCTCAAATTCCAAATGTGTGACCCTACAGAGAATCGAACTCTGATTTAAGCCTTGAGAAGGCTCCGTCCTAGCCGTTAGACGATAGGGCCTCGCTGCGCTCGGCCATACATCCGTCGCTCGCTCGGGAAATGAAATAGAGATTTCTTTTCCTCTCGCTTCGCTAGGCTGTAGGGCCGTCAATACGCACGTTCTTTTTATACCAAAGAAATGCGGGGGAGGGAAGCGTGTAGGGAATAGATAAGGGCGGGTACTGGAGTACCCGCCCTGTGGAAAGCCGTGTGGCGGCTTCATTTGCCTCGCGAAGTCGCAGGGCGCGATTTGCGTGCCGCCCGTTGCTGGGCTGCGAGGCGCAGTCGCGCCGCGTTCGTTGCCCCGGACCGTCCGTCTTTCTTCAATATTTCTCTGAAGAACGGACTTTTTTCCTTTATCATTATCTTTACCTCTATTTTGAGACCGAACTTCCAACTAAGTCGCAAAAGGGGGAGGGACAACGTCGCCCTCTTTGTTCATCGTGTGGAACGCGTCTTCGTGTGCCTTGGCATCTGCGAGAAGTTCAGCCTTTTCGTCTTTGCGACGATGATTCGCTTCCGCGGCGTGCCTTCCGCCGAGACTTCCAAGTCTCTGCAGAAAGCGGGTGTCGCCTTCGGCCATTGCCTTCTTCACCGCCTTTGGTTTTTCGATGGACATGATTCAACCCTCTTTACTTTTGGACTGGATAAATATTATAAAGCATTTCTACTAAGAAAGCAAGTTATCCACAACCGCTTTGACGTCGCCCCCGTCGGCCTTGCCCTTGAGCTCCTTCATAAGCGCGCCCGTAAACTTGCCGGCGTCGGCCTTGCTCGAGACGCCGAGCTCTGCCATCTTCTCCTTCGCTATCTTCTCTATCTCCTCGCGGCTCATCTGTACGGGGAGGAAGAGCTCTAGAATGGCGATCTCGGCCTTCTCGGGCTCCACCAGGTCGTTGCGAGATGCCTTCGTGAATTGCTCAATAGAATCCTTGCGTTGATTCAACGCGCGCTTCAAGACCACAACCGCCTCTTCGTCGGTGAGGAAGTCCTCGGGCTGGCGTTTCTTGGCGATCACTTCGTTGGTCATCGCCGCGGTGACTGAACGGAGCGTGCGGAGCCGTATCTCGTCTCGCGCCCGGAGTGCTTCAGGGATAGCTTTCTTCAATGTTTCGTGGATAGACATATGACAGAGTATACTATAGCCATGGACATTTTCACTGTCGCGATGATTGTGCTGGTTCTTCTTTTTGTACAAGGTGTCGGGCTCTATTTTATATTTCGCCGACAAGAGACACCGACAGAAGACGGTAATGGGATGGTGCTCCTCCAACAGCAATTGCAGAATCTAGAGAGAACGCTCGACGCTCGCGTCACCGAGTCGTCCCGTGCGATGCAGGAGAGCTCGCACCGACAGTTCTCCGAGTCCAGCCGGCTTATCAAAGAGATTACCCAAGAGGTCACTTCGGTAAAGGAGATCGGTCGTCAGACTCAGAGCTTCGCCGAACAACTCCAGTCGCTTCAAGATTTGTTGAAAAATCCGAAACAGCGGGGCATCTTGGGCGAATACTACCTAGAGACCGTGCTTAAGAACGTGCTTCCGCCCGGGATGTACCAAATACAGTATCCGTTTAAGAACGGAGAGATTGTAGACGCCGCGGTCTTTGTAAATGACAAAATCGTTCCGATAGATTCCAAGTTTTCGCTAGACAATTACAACCGTTTTGTGAGTACGCAAGTGGGGAGTGTCGAGCGCGTCGCAGCCGAGAAGGCATTTGTGAATGATCTTAAGATGCGTATCCAAGAAACCGCGAAGTATATCCGCCCCGAGGAGAACACTATGGACTTCGCATTCATGTTTATCCCTTCAGAGGGTATCTACTATGACCTCTTGACCAATCAGGTCGGTGGCGGCGAAGAAGAGAATCTCATCCAGCGTGCCTCGAGTAAACATAAGGTCATTATCGTCTCCCCGACCTCCTTCCTCGCGTATCTGCAGACCGTGATGCAAGGTCTAAAAGCACTTCAGATAGAGAAGAAGGCGGTAGAGATACAGCAGAGGGTGGGGGAACTAGGGAAACATATCGGTGCGTGGCAAGAGTTCTATCGCAAGCTCGGCATCTCGCTTGGTACTTCAGTCAGCCACTACAATGCGGGCTACAAAGAGCTCGGGAAGATAGACAAAGACGTCTTCCGCATCGCCGATGCAAAAATTGGGATAGAACCAGAATTGCTCGATAAACCTGTCACAGAAGAGTAGACCTTGCCTTATATATAGAAGAATGCTAGATTCTAGGGACTATGGAAGTGGCCGTAATCAAGACCGGCGGGAAACAGTATGTCGTCTCTAAGGGCGACACTATCGCTATAGAGAAGCTCCCGGGGGATTTGAAGAAGGGTGACACAGTTGTCTTTAACGAGGTGCTCCTCGTGGATAACGGCTCGGACACGACCATCGGCGCGCCAGTTATCAAAGGCGCGGAGGTCAAGGGCACCGTTGTTCTCGCCGGATTAGGTAAGAAACTCGAGGTGGTGAAGTACAAGCCGAAGAGCCGCTATTTCAAGCGCAAAGGGCATCGCCAGCCGCTTCTCAAGGTGAAGATAGATTCGATTTCTTAAATTTCTCTTTTTCGAGAGCAGACCTACCAAGGGGCTTTTTGCCTTTCTATTTTATTTATCTAGCCACATTACATTATGCAAGTAGGGCGTTGGAATCATCAATCATCTGGGAATTCTTCAGGAACACAAAGAAGCGGCAGTAGCCGTCCGTATTCTCCGCGTCCGTCCGGACAAGGGAGTGCGAGTGGGCCGCGTCGTTTCGGGGGAGGCAGTTCCCGCCCGCCGTCTCGAGGAGGAGGGTACGGCGGCGCACGTGGCGGCTACAGCAGCCGCGGGCGTGCTCCCGCACGTGGCCGCGGCTTCGGCTCCTTCGGCGAGACCGAAGCGGAGATTTCTAAATTTATGAACAAGACAGTCGTCACGACCGAGGAGCCGGTCTTCGTCCCCGAGCACAAGTTCGCTGACTTTGACATTAACGATCATTTGAAACAGAACATCATTGCAAAAAAGTACGAGCTCCCGACGCCGATTCAGGACAAGGCTATTCCGCACGCACTTCTCGGCCAGGACGTCGTCGGTCTCGCTGAGACCGGTACCGGCAAGACAGCGGCATTTCTTATTCCGCTTATCGACAAGGTGATGAAGCAGAAGGGTGAGCACGTGCTTATCATGGCGCCGACTCGCGAGCTCGCCGTGCAGATTGAGCACGAGCTTGCCGGTTTCGCGAAAGGTCTCGGATTCCGCGGCATGGTGGCCGTGGGTGGTGCGAACATTAGTCCGCAGATTTCACAACTTAAACACGACCCTGCATTCGTTATCGGCACCCCCGGACGTCTCAAAGATCTCATGGAGCGCAAGGCACTTGTGCTTACCGACTTCGGCACGGTCGTCCTCGACGAGGCGGATCGCATGTTGGACATGGGTTTCATTGAGGATATGCGCTTCATCTTGAGCAAGATGCGTAAAGAACGTCACACACTTTTCTTCTCGGCGACGATGGGGAAGGATATTGAGCGCCTTATCGGTGATTTCCTCACAAGCCCGGTCATTATTTCGGTCAAGCGACGCGACACACCGTCAAGCGTTGATCAGGACGTGGTCCGTATTCCGCGCGGGAAGGACAAGTTTGAGGTGCTTTCTGAAATGCTGAAAGATCGCGAATTCAGTCGTGTGCTCGTCTTCGGTCGTACCAAGTTCGGTGTAGAGAAGCTCGCAAAGGCTCTCTCCCGTATGCACATACACGCCGAGAGTATTCACGGCAACAAGACCCAAGGAGCGCGCCAGAGAGCTCTTGATGCCTTTAAAGCCGGTAAGATCAGTGTGTTGGTAGCGACCGACGTCGCCGCTCGTGGTATCGATATCCCGGCTGTCTCGCACGTCATCAACTACGACCTACCGTCGACCTACGAAGACTACGTGCATCGTATCGGCCGCACCGGCCGCGCCGACAAGAAGGGTAAGGCACTTACCTTCGTTCAGGGGAGATAAGTCGCATACGTAGAAACGCCCGGGAAGCTGTCAAATAGCTTCCCGGGCGTTTTCGTCATGAACGGACAAGAATGACTTGCGTCGAATCTGGCAAGCAGACAACCTCGGACGTACCTCCTTGTTTATTAAGATGACATCTTATCACCTCGATTTCGTCGGCTTTCTTGCATACCAACCTAAAGGCGACCCGATAGACTGGAACTTCCTGATCTGTGACCGGTAGGGGTATGAAGTAGTCGCCGACGCGTAAAGAGCTAAGTGTACGCGTGTGTATCGTAATGTCTTTTTTCACGACGGTCTCCCGATTGTTTCCTGGGGCGCAGGATAGCACACAACTACGTTTCTTTGCGATTAGAGAGAGCGGCGCGGAGTGTCTCGGCGTCGGAGTACTCAAGTTCGCTCCCGGTGGCGAGGCCGCGGCCAAGCTCCGAAGTTTTCACCTGATCGCGATACGGCATAAGCAGTTCTCTCACACGGTCAGCAGTGTGCTCGCCTTCGCTTGTTGCCGAGAGTGCGAGCACAACTTCTTTTCCGCCAGAGGCGGACTCGTCTCCGGCGGGCAGACCTTTTTGCAAATGTTTTTCAACTCTACGCACCAATTCCTTTTCGCGAATGGCGCCCTTACCAGAGAGAGTGAGAACACCGCCCAAGACGAAGTAGCGACCGCGGTACGTGCCGGCGCGCTCCACAGCGGCAAGGTCCTGATCCTTTTCAATAATCATGAGCTGCGAATCGTCGCGCGTCTTGTCGGAACAATAATTACAGATTGTTGCGTGGCTGCTGTTGTAGAACCGGAGGCAATCGGGGCATTGGTGAACGTCTTTCCCAAGTGAGCCGATAAGTTCTGCAAGTCGGGCGCGTTCTGCTACTGGGGACGCGAGTAAATAGAAAACGAATCGCTTGCCCTGCCTCGGGCCTATGCCGGGGAAGCGGGCGAGCGCACGAGCGAGTTCTTCAATATGGTCCATTAAAATTCCTGGGCGAGTTCACCGTACCCAGACTTATCGACCGGTAGGAAGGTAGCCCTCTTCTCGTCGAAGTAGAGCTCGGTCCTGCCTGTGGGGCCGTTACGGTGTTTTTCAATAAGAATCTCTGCAATGTTCGGTCGGTCGCTTTCTTTATTCTGTTTGTCTTCGCGGTGGATGAACATCACGACGTCGGCGTCCTGCTCGATACTTCCCGAGTCGCGGAGGTCGGAGAGTCGTGGCTTACCACCGCGTTGCTCCACCGCGCGGTTGAGCTGGGAGAGCGCGATGACAGGCACTTTTAATTCACGCGCAAGAGATTTTAGAGAGCGCGAAATTTCTGTAACCTGCTGGACCATAGAGTCAGAAGCCTTCGTCGAGGTCGGTGCCATGAGCTGGAGGTAGTCCACGACAATGAGTCCGATGCCGCGATCGCGCTTGAGTCTGCGGGCGACCGCGCGCATTCCGAGAATGTTGTTGCCCGGCTTATCGTCAATATATATCGGTGCCTTAGAGAGCGACTCAAGCGCGTCCCGAATACGGCTGAAATCGTTTTCATCTTTTACCTGTCCGGTGCGCATCTTCCAGGAGTCCACGAACGACTCGGCGGCGAGCATGCGGTCAATTAGCTGTTCAGAGCTCATTTCCAGTGAGAAGATGCCGACTGGGACGTTGTGACGCACCGCGGCGTTCCTCGCGATGTCGAGCGCGAGTGAGGTCTTACCCATCGATGGGCGGGCGGCGAGGATGACAAGATCAGAAGGGTGGAAGCCCGACAACAGATTATCCAGATCGGGGAAGCCGGAGGGCACGCCGCGTATCCCACTCTCTTTCTTAGAAAGTGCCTCAAGACGGTCCCACGCCTCGTGAATCTTATCGCCGATGGCGGTGAACTTGTGCGCGGCTGAAGCGTCTCCGATGGCGTAAATACTTTTTTCCGCCTCGTCTAACACTTCCATCGTGTCGCGCGATTCGTCATAGGCGAGTTCACCAATTTGATACGCGGCGTCAATGAGTCCGCGCATCAGAGATTTACGCGAGACGAGTTCTGCGTAGTGCGAGAAGTTGCCGGGCGCTGGCGCGGAGCCGACGAGCTCGGCGAGATAACTTCTGCTACCGGCTCGTTCCAGCAGTCCCTGATCTTGCAGTCGTTGCGAGAGGGAGAGGAGGTCTATCGGCTCACCGCGCTCGGCAAGCTCGCGCATCGCTCCGAATATAAGCCGATGCTTTTCTGCGTAAAAAGAATCAGGACGAATGAGATCCAGTACGTCGTGAATCGCATCGGGCTTCAGGAGGAGGGCGCCCAGAAGAGCGCGTTCGGATTCGAGCGATTGGGGAGGGATGCGGTCGGCAGTGGCCATTGCCGCCAATTGTATCAAAGAGTGGTCCGAATCAACACCGGGCCATTTGGGCTGTCATCCACACGATATCCACTCTTTTCTATTTCGTCCCGAATGCGGTCAGCTTCGGCAAAATCCTTGGAAGTACGCGCTGTTTCCCGCTTAGCGAGCAAATCGCGTATCGTGGCAGGTATATCAGCCTCTTTCAGCTCTGGTTCTGTTGGCGGGTGTACGAGGGAGAGGCCGAGGTGCGTATCGGCGTCGATAATGAGCCCCCACTTTTCTTCAGGCGTATACTCCTCACTTTTGAGCGACTCCCAAAGAACGCTCAATGCTTGCGGAGTCGCGAGGTCGTCGCGAAGGGCGGCAAGGAAGCTCTCGCGCGCCTCAGATGGAGTGTCCTTACGTTTTGATTCCTCAGCAATGTCGCGAGAAATTTTCCACAGTCGCTCAAGCGCTCCGGCCGCACCAGCAAGAGCGTCCCAGGAAAAGGAAAGTTGAGTACGATAGTGTCCTTGTAAGAATACGTAACGGAGAGCAAGTGGGTGGAACCCTTTTGCAACAACGTCGGAGAGATAGATGACATTGCCGAGAGATTTTGAGATTTTCGTATCGCCCATGTTCAGGAATGAGTTGTGCATCCAGTAGTGGACAAAGGTTCGGCCGCTCGCCGCCTCAGACTGTGCGATCTCGTTGTTGTGATGGACGGCGATATGGTCTTCGCCGCCGGTATGAATATCAATCTCTTGGCCCAGAAGCGAGCGCGACATCGCCGAGCACTCTATGTGCCAGCCAGGGAACCCGAGGCCCCACGGGCTCTGCCAGCCAAGTTTGGTGTCGGGCTTCCAGAGGACGAAGTCAGCGGGATGACGTTTCTCTCTATTCATTTTTATTCGCGCACTCTCCTGCTGTTCACTCGTATTGATGCCGCCGAGTTTGCCGTATCCGGAGAAGCGGGCGGTGTCGAAGTAGACACCGCCCTTCGTGCGGTAGGCATACCCCTTTTGTTCAAGAGTCTTAATGAGCGCTATCTGTTCGGGGATATAATCGCTCGCGCGCGGGAAAGTGATTTGTTCCGCGTCGATATTAAGTGCGCTGATATCTTCTATAAAAATATCGGTATATTTCTCTGCCATCGTACGCATGTTTTCAAGGGTGAGTGCGAGTCCCTCCCGACGCAGACCCTTAGTCATTTTGTCCTCGCCCTCATCGCCGTCGGACACAAGATGTCCGAAGTCGGTAATGTTGATGACTCGTCGCACCCGGTACCCAGCGGCGGTCAGTGTGCGGGCAATCGTGTCTGAAAAGATGAAGGCGCGCAGATTTCCGATATGTGCCGGGCCGTACACGGTCGGTCCGCAGGAGTACATCAACACCAGACCCGGTTTCTGCGATATGAAAAGTTCCTTTGTACCGGAAAGAGTGTTAGTGAAGAATACCCGCGGTGTTCGGGTCGGCGAATGCTTTTGCTTACCAAGAAGTCGATCGAGCCACTGCATACCCTAGAAGAGCCAGCGCTTTCTTGCCAAGAAAGCCGTGATGATGACGCCGATGGTGAACATACTGCCGGTGATAATCCAGAACGCATTTGGATTCTGGTCGAGCGGATCACCGAGTGCGTGCATGCCGAATACGAAAGTGAGAAGCTCAAGCGGGAGGAAGATGAAGGTGATGACCGTCAGTATCTTCATAATCTCATTCTGATGTGCGCCGAGGATGGCGATGTTGGTTTCGCGCATTTCAGTCGCGATAGCACGATGCGTTTTCACTATGTGTGAGACATGTGTTCTCTCCGCAAGAATGCGAGCTGAACGTTCGGCAAATGATGGGCCAAAGAAATTGTATTGGTTAAGCGCTTCAAGGAAATGTCGGAGAGACTCTTCTTGGTTGGCAAGCGCCGCCTCCATGTGGAGAAATTCTCGGCTGATGTTTGAGATTGAACGAACCGTCGTTTTCTCACGGCCTTCAAACATCTCCTTCTCAACATGAGCGAGACTCCCGGCGATATGGTGTGTGTGGTCGCGCATCGCGGTGTAGAGATGTGCGAAAAGGATTTCAAGCAAGACGTCGGTGGTGACCGGCGCCTTACCCTCAACCAGCTGTTGCGCCTCCAGAAGTTTTTTCAGGTGATGCAGAGGGGCAATAACTTCGTATCGTACTGTGAGAATAAAATTTTTCCCGACGATGAAATCTACTTCCTGATTCTTGGTCTCGCCGTCTCCCATGCCTTGAGAAGGGAAGTGGAGGACCAGAAGCACGGTTCCATCCTCTCCGGTTACGGTCGGGGAGGGGGTAGGCGAGAGGAGCTCGCGCTCCAACCTTTCATTTATTGAAAACTCCTCTGCAATTTTCCGAATGTCATCTCCGCTCGGCTGTTCGAGATCCACCCACACGCCGTCCAGATATTTATATCGGAATATCATACTCCTAGGATACCACGTGTTTTGTGTGCAAATAAAAAGTCCCCCGAAGTACGGGGGTTGCCACTCGTCGTGTTACACTGGTGCGACATGGATTCAAAGGAGATATATCGACGGGGGCGAGGTGTCGCTACTCGCGGGATCTCACTCGCGCTGGTTGCCGCTCTGGCGTTTGGCGCGGGCATCACGATGGGTGGTGGCTCAACCGCTTCGGTTGTCTCGCATATTCCGCTTATCGGGGACGGTCTTGACGCGACACCGAACACCGAAGCTGACTTCACTGATTTCTGGAAGGCGTGGAATGCGCTTGAGACGCACTACGTGATTACCCACGCTTCTTCCACACTTCCGTCGGTGAAGGAGCGTCTCTTCGGTGCAATAGAAGGCCTCGTCGCCTCTTACGACGATCCGTACACCGTCTACTTCCCGCCGGAGGAGGCGAAACAATTTGCCGAGACCATTTCCGGAAGTTTTGCTGGTGTCGGCATGGAGATTGGTATAAAAGACAGTGTGCTGACGGTCGTGGCGCCGCTTAAGGGAACTCCGGCAGAAGCGGCAGGGATCAAAGCTGGCGATCAGATCGTCACCATAGACGGCAAGTCTACGGACGGTCTCTCGGTTGATAAAGCAGTGAGCCAGATCCGCGGTCCGATCGGCACCACCGTGCAGCTCACGATTATCCGCGGTGGCAAACCGCTTGATTTCAAAATCATTCGCGACACGATTACCGTGCCGGAGACCGAAGACGGTCTGGATGAAAAAAGCGGTGTGTACCACATCGCGCTCTACGAGTTCACCGCGAGCTCGGCAAATCTTTTTAATCAGGCATTTGCACGATTCAAAGCGTCTGGCTCAAAGAAGCTTATTCTCGATTTGCGCGGCAACCCGGGTGGCTACCTGGACTCCGCGGTTGATATCACAAGCCATTTCCTCCCGCGGGGCACGACTGTCGTGACCGAAGATTTTGACAAGAAAGAAGAGAATCAGGTGCACACCAGTCTCGGCTACAACGATGTACCGGCAGGAACGAAAATCGTCGTGCTTATCGACGGCGGTTCGGCCTCCGCTTCAGAGATTCTCGCCGGCGCTCTGCAGGACAACAAGGTCGCTACACTTATCGGTACGCGCTCTTTCGGTAAGGGCTCAGTACAGAGCTTGATAGATCTTGATAAGGGTTCGCTGAAGATTACCGTCGCGAGATGGATCACCCCGCTCGGGCACTGGATCATGGGCAACGGTGTGACACCGGATGTTACCGTTCCTTTTACTGCCGCCGACTCTTCGGCGAAGACCGACCCACAAACCCTTCGCGCCATTCGATTTTTGACGACAGGCAAGTGATAAGGTAGGCTAGCGCTATATGAAAGTCATTTTGATTAAAGACGTGAAGGGGATTGGGCGCGCCCATGAGTCTGTAGAGACCAAGGATGGCCACGCGCTCAACTACCTTATTCCGAACAAGTTTGCTATCGCGGCTACCCCGACGGCCATGAAGGAGGCTGAGACGCGTCGTAAGCAGTCCACTGACCGTGCGGCTCTGGATACCGCACTTCTCGCACAGAATATCGCGGCTCTTGCCGAGGCGCGCATTGTGATTAAGGCAAAGGCAAACGAAAAGGGTCATCTCTACGATGCGGTAGGGAAGTCAGAGATACACACCGCGGCTAAGGAACAGGCCCGTATCGACCTCCCCGAAGACGCTATTAAGTTGGAAAAACCGATTAAAGAACTCGGTACGTTTGACATCCCGGTCGCCACAGGCGAAGTGTTCGGCAAGTTTTCCGTCGTCATTGAAGCGGAGGTCTAGAGTATGACTCGGCGAGGCTCTCGCGGGGAAAGAAGTTCCAGATCGAATTAAAGAAAGTTTGTCGATTGTTACCGTTCCCTTTTTGAATTTCAGTGGGGAAGTGGGCGAGGGTCAGCTTGTGGTGCATACCGACCTTGCTGAAGAAGTGACTCGCCTCTTTGAGAAATTGCAGAAAATCCGCTTCCCAATACAGCAGATAACCCCGGTCGTGACCTACGAATGGGACGACAACGCCTCAATGGCCGCGAATAATACGTCCGCGTTTAATTATCGTTTTATTGCTGGCACCGAGCGTCTCTCAAACCATTCGTATGGGCGCGCCATAGACATCAATCCTTTTCAAAATCCATACACACAACGTGATGGGACTGTAGTGCCAACAGGCGCTGTATATGACACAACAAAGCCAGGGACAGTAACGTCAGAGATTGCATCAATCTTTAAATCGTACGGTTGGGAATGGGGCGGCGACTGGAACGAACGAAAAGACTGGCAGCACTTTGAAAAGCCCGTAAGAGAAAATCTTAAATAACGTCAGCGACTTTCTTGGAGACAACGCGACCGGTGAAATTGGTCTTACGGCGCGTGCGGTAAGCGACGGTGCCGGTGGCGAGTGAGAAAAGCGTGTGGTCCCGGCCGACGGCGACGTTCTTTCCGGCTTCAATCTTGGTGCCGCGCTGGCGGACAATCACCATTCCCGGGCGGGCGGCAGCGCCGTGCGTGAGCTTAACCCCGAGATATTTCGGGTTTGAATCATTCAGGTTTTTCGCTGAGCCGCCGGCTTTGGTTGATGCCATAGTGGTATAATCGTGTCGTATGACTATAGCAGAGGTACGCGAAAAATGCAAAACCCTTTTCGCCCGACTGCCTGTCTCGGCCGGCCCTTTACCGACCTCCTCAGACATACCCACAAAAGTCGGCATTCCGAGGGATATTCTCACTATTTCCATCCTGATTCTCGCCTCACTACTCAGTTTTGGGCTCGGGTATATGGCGGGAGTAGATGCGGCACAGGAAGAAGGTGTATCGGTCGGAATTTCTCCGGAAGTTGCTTCTACTACCGAGGGTGCGGTCGTCGCTTCAAAAAGTGGCATGAAATATTATCTGCCGTGGTGCGCGGGTGTGGACCGCATTTCAGATACAAATCGGGTGTGGTTCGCCTCCGCGCTCGACGCTCGTGCGGTCGGTTATACGCCGGCCGCAAATTGTGACGGGTTGTAATCTGCTACAATTTTAATATGAATGACGATTTGGTACGCAAGAATCCTCTTGACGAAACTGCCGAACGACTCGCACAAACAGTGCACGAGGGTCGTCGCACGATGCCGAGCGACCGACCACTCTTCGTCTGCAAGCCGAAACAGATAGAATCCTGGCGTGTGTTTAAGATTATGTCCGAGTTTGTGGAAGGATTTGATATCATCCGTCGCCACGGACTTGCTGCAAGCTTCTTCGGTAGTGCGCGCGCGACGCTCGAGAACGAAACGTATTCTCACGCCGAAGATCTTGCCGGGCGGCTTGCGAAGAAAGGTTTCGCCATTATTACGGGCGGCAGTGCCGGCATTATGCAGGCGGCAAATAAAGGCGCCTATGAAGTCGGTGGTGTTTCCGTGGGACTCAACATCAACCTGTCGGACTCTCAGAGCTACAATCCGTACCTTACCGAGAAATTCGGTTTTGAACATTTCTTCGTGCGCAAGGTGATGCTCACGTACGCTTCTGAAGTCTATGTATATTTCCCGGGCGGTTTCGGTACCCTGGACGAATTTTTTGAGATTATTACGCTCGTGCAGACCAAGAAGATTCGCAAGGTGCCGATCATTCTTTTCGGCAAGCATTTCTGGGAGCCACTACTCGGCTTTATAGAAGACAAGCTTTATAAGGAACATGCGTCTATAGATAAGGAGGATATGCAGCTCTACACGCTCGTTGATACGGTTGATGAGGCGTACGACTACATCATCGCGAACGTTACTTGCTAAAACGAGGTTTTTTCGTCTTTGAGAAGGGAAGACCCTTTATATAGATTTCCAGGTTTTTTAAAAAGATGGTATTTCCCGCACCGGGGAATGAGTATCTGTAGAATCGTCTTTGGTTCTATACATATCCGTACAAGAATCCTTCAGTGGCATCACAGAGACTCATTTGTATAAGAAATAGCCGGGGGACACCTCTTCCCGAGATCTCTCTAGAGGCAGGACGTAAAAGATATATTGTGCGACACACTCTCCTACAATGAGTGTAGGTACGTACTGAGCCACTGCCAGAGTTGAGAGAGGAGGTGCGTGACGTACGCAAGATTGGCCTGTCCTGCCGGGGAGTTAATAATTGTTTCTATAGAGATACCCAGGTACGAGAGACTGAGGAGGAGGACGAAGACCCAGAAGAGGAGGTTGAGCATCCTCCTCATTATACACGCGCTTACGAGGGGGGTGTTAAAATCTCGGCATGACGAGACGCGTCTCTGCACTTAAGCATTTACAATGTGTCGACCCGCATTTCTATAAGGCGACAAAAGCACACCACACTTCCCTGCCAGCGCAACTAGTCGCAAAACGGACGACCAATGAATTGTTTGAATCGCTTGTCGCCACAGTTATTTCGCAACAACTCGGGACGGCCGCGGCTGATTCTATTTTCGCGCGAGTTAGAAAAGCATGCGGAAATCGGCTCACACCGGAATCGGTCTCAAAGGTCCGTCCAGAGGCACTTCGGAGGGCCGGCCTCTCGAGCGCGAAGGTTAAAACAGTGAGATCAATCGCAACGGCGGTAAAAAATAAATCACTCAATCTTCTACTGCTGAAAAATATTCCGGAGGCCGACGCCACAGAAAAACTTATGCAGATATGGGGGCTCGGACCGTGGTCGGTTGAAATGTTTCTGATGTTCGCACTCGGTAGGAGCGACGTCTTCTCACCAGGCGACCTCGGTCTTGCTCGAGCGATGGAGACAATCTACGGTCTACCGAAAAACACTCCGCGCGGGACACTCCTCGCAATCGCGGAAAAGTGGTCGCCACACCGCACCTACGCTTCCCTACTCCTCTGGCGTACTAGAGATACGAAAGTGGGTTGAGGTATGCGTCGAGAGTTGCGACCGGCATCGTTGCGTTCGCACAGCCGACGGTAGCGCCGCGGAATTGTTTCAGCGTCATAATCTGCGTTCCCTCCGTCGCATAGACACCGAAATGGAGGTGCGGACCGGTAGCGTAGCCCGTCATGCCCGAGAGGCCGAGTGTCTGGCCGGTATTCACCGACTGCCCTTTGGACACATCAATTTCTGACAGGTGGGAGTAGAGCGTACTCAAACCGTTTCCGTGCACGATCATCACCCATTTCCCAAACGAGTAGCACCCTTTTACAAGGTCAGTGTTCCCTGTTCCGAGCACGACACCCGAGAATGCTGCGGTCACCGCCGTACCGATCGGCGCCGCGACATCTATCGCATTGTGTCCGTGACCGTTATACACCTGCGGGTTCGCCGTAGAAAACGCGGTGTTGCCGAAGTATTGTGTGATGCAGAAGAGGTTGCCGAACACACTCTTTCTCTGTGTGCAGTTGCTCATGAAGGCGAGTGTGAAGGGCCAGGAGAGTACGCCCGAGCCGGTCTTCGGCAGAAGACCGGGGTGCACGATCAGGTTGAGTTGCCCTTGTAGATTAACGAGCTCTTGTTCAAATGATTTCTCGGCCGCCTGTTTCTGCGCAACGAGTTTCTGATAATTGCTTTCCTGATTCTTGGTTTGTGAAAGTAGTTGTTGCTGAGTCGTCTTGTTTGCATCCACCGAACGTTTCTGCAACGTGAGATCGTTTTGCAGTGCAAGCAGATTGGCCTTCTCGGCGGCTACTTTGTCCCGATTGCTTGCGAGCGCGGTGCGCGCGGTACGCAGGTCGCTGATATTTTTTTCAAGCGCTCGATTAAACTGCACTGCCGTATCGGCTACCTGCCATGCGTCACGCATAGAGTCGGAGGAGATGAGCTGGATGATAAGTGGCTTATTCTCATTTTCAGCGACACTGCGAAGCGCTTTTGCAATAGCGCCTTGATTTGCCGCAATCGTTTCTTCTTTATCACCGATAGAGAGTGTGAGCTCCTTGATCTTCAGATTTGCCGAAGCAATTTTATTTTGGGTCGCCTGTATTTGAGTAGACAGTTGTTTCTGAGAAAGGGTGAGCGAACTGATAGTGGATTGCAGTGTGTTCTTCTTCGTGCCGAGTTCGTCGAGCTGTTTTTGGTAAGTCGCAATTTCTGCCTTCAACGTGGCGAGCTGTTGATTGTTCGCATTGATTTGAGCCTGAATATCTGATGCCGCGTCGGCAAACGCAGTTCCCGGGAAAGTAAAAAGAATACTGGAGAGAAATATGAAAAGAGAAAATAAAGATGCGAGGCGTATCATTATCCCTCGAGTATAGCAATCGCTTTTCGTATATGCGAAACGGCCTTCTCCGCACCGAGGACTGCGATGAGGGTAAATGGGTCGGGCGAGCGCTCCTGGCCGGAAAGGGCGTAACGCAAGGGCCACAGAACAGCTCCCCGACCTCCCTTCCCTTTTGCCTCCTCGGCGTCGGCGAGCGGCATCAGGGCCTCTTTAACCGCGCCGCTAGATACTCCCTCCGGAAGGGCTTTTACGGCCTCAGAGAGGCCTTCTAGGGCTGTTTTGGTCATCCCCGGGTGCTCTGGGAGCTCCTTAGCAACCAGCAAATTCCGATCCAATATAGGGTCTTCAAAAAGGCATAGGAGCTCACCGGCGAGCATCTCGCGCGCCTCCTTAAAGGTGCGGACGCGTTCCTGAAGAAGAGGCACCGCTTTTCGGAGTATGTCGGCGTCGTACCCAGAGAAATTACCGCGGGCAATGAACTCATCAATGGAGAGAGTTCGCATCCAGTACTGATTGACGGAGAATAGTTTTACTTCATCAAAGATGGCACTTCCCTTCTGCACACGGGAGAGATCAAATGCTTCGGCAAGTTCTTCGTGCGTGAGATACTCGCGTCCGTCGCCCGGGTTCCAGCCGAGAAACGCAAGGTAGTTCAGCATCGCTTCGGGGAGAATGCCTTCGTCGCGATATTCGGTGAGCGCCTTTGCGCCGAATCGTTTGCTAAGTTTCTTATGATTACTGTCCATGATGAGCGGTAGGTGCGCATACAGTGGTAGAGAGAAACCAAGTGCGCGATAAATAAGCATCTGTCGTGCGGTGTTTGAGATATGGTCGCCGCCGCGGATAACATGTGTGACGCCCTCGTCTGCGTCGTCAACCACCACGGCAAAATGGAATACGGGCTCATCAAAGGATCGGGCAATTATAAAATCACCGAGGTCATCTACTTTTGTAACTATCTCACCGTGGATTACGTCGGCGAAAGAAACTTCGCCTCCGGGATTTTTGAAGCGAATCACCTCTTCCCGATCTCCCGGTTTCTGCGGCGTTTCCTTCGACACGTAGGCGGTACCGTCGGCAACGAGCTTTTCCAGAAGTTCGCGGTGTCGCGGCCGGTGTTCGCTCTGACGATACTTCTTGTCTGCCGGAAGTTTGAGCCACTCAAGTGCGTCAAAAATATTTGCTTCATATTCCGGTTTCGAGCGCGCGAGATCCGTATCTTCTATACGCACAATAAACGAACCGCCGCTATGTTTCGCGAAGAGATAGGCGAATACGGCGGTGCGATAATTACCGGCATGCAGAAGACCGGTCGGTGAAGGAGCGAAGCGAGTAACGGTGGTGCTCATGATTCGTGAGAGAGCGCGATGGAGAGAATTGCGTCCGCTAAGATGCGCCCGGCGTCCGGATCGGTGAATCCTGCGGCGGAATCACTCATGCGTTTACTGATTTCGGGATCGCTGGTGATGCGCTTTATTTCAGAGACGAGGATATGGGGCGTGAGATTATCCTCTTCTAGAACGACGGCCGCACCAGTTCGGGCGTATCCGTACGCATTGCTACGCTGGTCATGGCTGATGGACTCCGGAATAGGGATAAGGATAGCCGGCTTCTTCCAGAGACCGAATTCAGCGATAGCGTTTGCTCCTGCGCGCGAGACGACCACGTTCGCAACGCCTGCAGAGCGTTGAAGTGACACCTCGTCTAAATAATTAATCGGATGGTATCGGTCCATGTGCTCATTTTTCCCCAACACGACATTGGCGATTTCCTGAACACCAGTAAAATTCGCCTGCCCAGTCTGGTGGATGATGTTGGCGAAGGCGACAAGGTCCGGAAGTGCGGTAAGTACGATTTCATTTATCTTCACGGCACCTTGAGAACCTCCCAGAATAAGAATGGTGGGTATGTCGGGCTCGAGTCCGAGATATTGTTGTGCCCCCTCCATCTCGACTCGCATGAGCGCTTTGCGAATAGGAGTGCCGGTGCGAGCGATCCGGTCCTGCACGCGCTTGGGGAAATACGCGGCGGCACTTTCAAACGAGATTGCGATTTTCGTTGCCCACGGTGCGGCAAGCAAGTTTCCTCGTCCCGGTTTCGTATCGGATTCGTGGATGATAATAGGGATACGGAGGAGACGTGCGGCGATCACGGTGGGAACGCTCGCGTACCCGCCCTTGCTCACCACCACATCCGGATAGAGACGGAAGAGGGTGACGATTGCGGAGATTGTGCCAGTGAATGTAAAAAAGAAATCCGTAATATTGCGTACGGACATATATCGACGCACCTTCCCTGCTGATACGGGGATAAAGGTGATGCCGTTGTCAAAGAGGGCCTTTTCGTCAAACGACGTGGGCGCCATGTAGTACAACTTCGGTTCAATAAGAGTTTTCTCACGGACGACATCTCGGAGCGCTTCAGCGATGGCGATTATGGGGTAGAAATGCCCGCCCGTTATCCCGCCGGTAAACACGATAGTCATATTCGCAGATTATATCAGCTTTCAGGTCTTGCGGTGGGCGGCGACATTGAGAATAAACCCGCACATGATAAGCGTTGCCATGAGCGCGGTGCCGCCGTGAGAAATAAACGGTAGGGGTTGTCCGGTAAGCGGGATGATGCCGAGCATAGCGCCGATATTAATAAATGCCTGAAAGATGATGATGAAAGAAAATCCGAAAGCGACTAATCCGCCGAAAAGGTCTTGCGAATTCCCGGCGATGGTAATACCGCGCGCCGCAAGTGCAAGAAAGAGCGAGACAAGAATAAGCGCGCCGATGAACCCAGCTTCTTCGGCAAACACAGCGAAGATAGAGTCTCCTGCGGGTTCCGGTAGGTAATTAAATTTCTCCACGCTCTGACCGAGCCCTCTGCCGAGCAGGCCGCCGCTCCCCACGGCGATAAGTGATTGTTGTATCTGGTACCCACTACCGAGGGAATTTGCCGACGGATTGGCAAATGTCTTGATGCGGTCAAGCACATACGAATGCACGGGGAGGACACCACTCACCGCGAGCACGAGACCGACCGCAAGAATGCCGAAAAGAATCCCGAAGTCTCTCCACGGGGCTCCTGCCACGAAGTACATCACTCCCCCGGTAATGATAAGCAGTATTGTGGTTGAGGTATTCGGTTGTAGAAGCAAGAGAACGACAGGGATGACCAGTATGCACAGAAACGGAATCAGTCCCTTTTTAAAATCAGCAAGTTGGCGCGCACGCGGAGCAAGCCACCACGCCAGTGCAAGAATGAAACCAATTTTTAAAAATTCAGCAGGCTGCACGGTGGTAAAGCCGAGGTTAATCCAACGAGTCGCTCCGCCCGCGTGAGAACCGATGCCCGGCACAAAGACGAGTGCGGTGAAGAGAATAGTCGCGCCGTAGATGAACGGTACGAAACGTTTTACCACTGCGAACGGTAGAGCGCGTGCGACCAGTAGCGCAAGGAAACCGAGACCGAAGCCGAGACCCGCCTGCAGGAAAATGTCCTGCGAGATAGAACTGTTTTCTCGGGCGAGAAGACCGAGGGTGGCGGAAGAAAAAATCGCCAGACCGGCGAGCATGAGCCCGAGCACCAACATGAAGAACATTTTGTCTCCGGAAACAAATCGCATACGTTATTTGATGAGGGCAACGGTCATGCCCACAATGGCGCAGACGATAGAGATAATCCAGTATCGCATTGTGACCTTATAGGACGGCCACCCGATTGCTTCAAAATGATGATGCAGAGGTGCGATCCTGAACACTTTTTTCCCGCGCAGTCTCTTGGAGGCGACTTGAATGATGTTTGAGAGAACTGTGACGACAAGCGGGAATGCGATAATCGGAAGCGCCGCGACACCGTAACCGTTGCCGGGCGTGTCGGTCATGAAGGCGATGACCGCGAGGGTCAGCGTGAGACCCATCGTACCCGTTTCTGTCATCCAGAAGCGCGCGGGAGGAATGTTAAACCAGAGGAAGGCGAGGATGGCACCAGTGAGTGTCGCACAGAACGCGGCGAGATTAATCTGATTCTGGAAAAATGCGATGCCCGCGTACGCCATGAAGGCTGTGCTGAAAACGCCACCCGCGAGCCCGTCGATACCGTCTATCACTCCGCCGGCGTACAGACAAATTGAGACGAGGATAAACAGTGGGACAATAAGTGCGCCGAGATAGAACGTTCCGTCGCCCGGGACACCCACAGTGACGACACCGAGCTTCACATAGAACCACCAGCCGATGAAGCTGGAAATAAGTGTAACGAAGAGTAGTCGGGTGCGAAGTCGTATCCCCCGCTCCCCCGAGGGGTGGATATCAAGGAGATCGTTGACGAAACCGACGAGCGCGCCCGCAACAAGGGTGAAGAGCGGCACCCATGTTTGACTACGGCTAAGGAAGTC
>Ga0172379_10002967_pt1 | contig 28329 bp, 21 predicted proteins | sample GrowelOW334metaG_FD_119756 | JGI IMG/M metagenome (GOLD analysis project Ga0172379, IMG submission 119756) | Groundwater microbial communities from an aquifer near a municipal landfill in Southern Ontario, Canada - Groundwater well OW334 metaG | ecosystem: Environmental > Aquatic > Deep...
TCCGCGGATAGGTATATTCCATCAACTGGAGTGCTCAATATGATTATTGTTTCATCGGTTGCAAACCTAAATCTATTGCCACGATCCAGGCTTTTCTTACTGATTTTTGGGCCGCTTTTCTTCCATAATTCACCGTTATTGTCCAAAGCGAATATCCCGTGATAATCAACCGCCAGCAAAATAGTTGTTCCGTTTACAATAATATTTCCATAGCGATTAGTCCAGCCATCCTTAATCAACCCATTCTGTATTTTTGTCCAAAGCTCCCCATTGTTAGTTGATTTATACATACCACCCAAGGAGGGTCCCGCACTTGCAATAAGGGTTGTTCCACAGGTTGCTATCGATTGAATTTCGAACCTTTCAAGCAAACCGTTGTTTGCACCAGTCCAGGTAAATCCATTGTTGTTCGTTAAGAAAATGCCCTTTGATGTTCCTGCAAAAATAGTTGAGCCATTTGCCGTGAATGAATAGACTTCAGGGATTTGGGCCATAGCATTAAAACTCAACCTTATTGAGAAGATAAACCAAATAAGAAGAAATGTTTTTGTTTTCATGTTTTTGCATTTATTATGGTTAATATCTCAAGCACAAGTAGTATTAAAGTTAAGTTGGGTGATGTTTTACCACAACCTAAAATCGAACTCGAAATTCTCTTTACGCGAGGTTGGGTTCTGTTTTCCCTGGGTAAGTGCATTCACTTTACCGGCAATATAATCCCTAAGTTCCGATACCACAATTTTACCGTCTTTGTTTTTATCGGCATTTCCTGTTTTCAAACCTTCGAGCAAGGAAAACGTGAAAACCCCGTTGTTCCATGCAGCCGATTCGTAAGCGAACTCAGCACCCGACGCCGAGCTAATTACCGTGGTACCGGTTCCGTTGCTGATGTCGGAAAATAGGTTCTGCATCAATTGGAACGAGTTTTGCAACCCCAGCGACTGGCTTTTTGAGGCTACGCTCTTAAACCCACGCGATTTTACGCCAGTAACTGGTTGGGAAGTGTTGGCCACCAATTCTGCATCCTCTTTATCCACTTCGCCCGAATTGCACGCATCCATCAGCATAAGCTTGTTACGCGAAGGAATACTGTCTAACAAACCTTCCAACTCCCCATATGCCAATCCCCGTGCCGCAGGGTTATTAAAATCGACATCGGTGGTGGCAAAATACCAATCCAGTTTATCGTCGAGCAACCCGTGACCTGCCACAAACACAATTACCTGATCGCCCACTTTCGATTGCATCAAAAATTGTTTGGCTTTTAAAATGTTTTTTCGGGTAGCCACCGTATCCAGAATGCGCAACACTTTGGTATTGGTAAACTCCCCTTTGTTCATTTCTAGAAGTTTAGCCAGGTCACCGGCATCTTTGGCCGCATATTTCAAATCGTACTCATTATTGGCGTAATTTGATACTCCAATGGCCACCACATACCGATTTTTAATCACGGGTGAAGGATCGTTACAAGTAATATAATAGGTTTCTTTCATCGATTCTGCTCCCTTTTCGTTCAATGCCGATACCTGGATTTTGTTTTTCCCCTTGGTGAGTTCCACATTGAATTTTTCATGAACCGATTGCTGTTTTAAACTTCGCACCGAAAACCCTTTTGAACCATACACCGGGACGTCATTTATAAGAATGTTGACACGATCAATCAGATAGGTATCGTCTTTGGCATCAAACTCCACTGTTGTGTTTTTTGAAGTCGTTTCCTGTGAGCGCGATTGCAACACAATTTCAGGTAAATGAATATCGTCCGACATATCCTCTTCGGTCAATCCCATCTTGGTCAGTCGTTTTTTGTAGGCCGAATAGTAGGCTTTACTCAGCATTTCATCGTTAATGCCTACCCGTGCCAACATGATATCGGGACGGTTGAATTTCAAATCGAACTGCTCGAAAGGATAAAATTTAGCTGCTTTATCGTATCCTTGATTGATATGGTACCCAATATATTTACCCCCATGTTTTGAGCTGGTAAAATACCCATCGTTGCTCCACAAAATCCATTCGTTTTCGGTTCCAATAAACAAAGATGCTACTGGATATACTGCACCTGCCGAATAAAAGTCGAGTGCTTTTTGAAAAAAATCAGCTTCCTCTTTTAAGTTATATTTATTAAAAACTTCAATAAATTCTTGCCACGCTCTTTTTGTTTTTTGTTTCGATACATCAACCATATTAAGTTTTTCGTAGTAAATCTGAAAAACAGGTTCTATTACATCTGCCACCGCGGGAATTTCAGCAGCCTCTTTTCCAAAATCGCTGGTTTTCCAGAATTTGATGGTTTGATCGTCGGAACAGGAAACAAGGAACTTACCATCAGCCGTTGGTGCCATATCGGTTATACGGTTTGAATGGCCAATTAAACGGGAAATCATTTTACCTTGCGGATTGTAAACCAGCATAACCCCACGTTGTCCACCGGAAACAATGTTGTTGTCTTTCAGGAAAGTATAAGCTAAATGATCAGTACCGTCCATCTGTTCTTTCACCATTTTAGTTATTTCGGTACCATTTTTAAAAACGCTTAATTTTTCAAGGGTGTAATCGCCACCCGACCAATATTTAAGCGATTCTTTACCTGCTACCAACGATAAATCGCCTTGTGTTAAAACAGCCCGGCTTATTTCAGTTGGAACCGATGAAACGGTACTGATCTCTTTGGTGAAGAGGTCGAATTTTTTAGTTAGGGTTGTTTTGGTAAAATCGTCGGCTTCTTTGTCCGTAAAATACACTTGGTTCAACACAGTTCCTATCCCGAAAACCGATTTCCCTTTGCCCGAAAAGCGCTGTATTTCTTTTGGATTTACACCGTTTGTTTTCGGGTTTTTCTCCCATTTCAAGGTAACTATCTCTTTATCGTCACCTCCGGCACAAACGGCCGTGTTGTTATCGATAAAAGCCGTGGCAAGGGCAATATTTAGTTGATTGTACGAAGAGGTTTGTTTCCATTCGGTTCCATTAAATTCATACAAATTTGCCTTCAAGGTATCGCCTTCGCAGCCAAGGAACATCTTTTTACCATCGGGTGAAAAGGCAATGCTCGATGGCGATGTTTTGTTATCAATTACCTGTTTCACATTCAAATCACGGTCGTAAATTACCAACAAGTCATCGAAACCTCCGGAAGCGATAATGCTGCCATCGGGTGAAACGCCCAAACAGGAGACCCCATTTTTATGGGTGGAATCAATTTTTAGGGTTTCTGATTTTTCAATGGAATACATGAATACTTTCCAATCAAAGGCGCCACTTATAATTCTATTATTGGTAATGGCTATGGAGTAAATGGCATTGCCATGCTCGGTATATTCTTTCAGGAATTGTCTTTTTTCTACATCCCACAACTTTACGGTAGGTCCGCTTCCGGCAGCAAGGTATTTGGAGTCTTCGGAAAAGGCCAAAGCATTAGTAACATCACCTTTGCCTTCGCTTTGGAGCAACCCAATGAGTTTCCGCGATGCAAAATCATACAACCGGATAGCGCCAATCTTGCCGCTGAAATCGTACGGTGAAGCGAAATATCCTCCCACTGCCAAATATTTATTGTCGGGCGATAGGGCCATGGCATAAATTTTCCCTTCCGATTCTTCACCCGTTTGTCCGTAAAGGGTTTCAATCAAATCACCGGTTTGAGTATTCCAAATATTGATAATCTTATCATCACCCGTTGAAATGATATTTTTTCCATCCTTAGTTACCGCCATTTTCCGGATAAGCGTTTTGTGGCCACCGTTGTTGATCACAAGTGAAACGTTCGCATTTTGAGCCAATACCGCAGAATAATTAATTACCATGAGCAGTAAAATTATGCCCCAGACAATTCTTTTAGAAACTGAACAAAATAGTTCTTTCCCTAAATTGAGGGAGCGCGATGTTTTGGAACGTTTCATTTTTGTTTTGATGTTAATTATTAATTACATATATACTTTGTTATTTTCCCCTTCCGCCCGCCGCGGCGGGCACCTCCCCCAGGGGAGGACTAGCGCTGAGTGTAAGTTGGTAGAACAAAAAAAAAACTCCGGTAGTTCGTACAATTTGCACTACAACCATTCTCCCCTAAAATTAGGGGAGATGCCGACAGGCAGAGAGGTACTAGAAACACTAAAAGGGAAAAATGTCAGACACCCTTCCTCACTTGATTATCCCGGTTCTTAATTCGCAGTAACCCACCAGGTCACTATTTTCCACGATTCAGTATGATCCTTGCATCCGTCAACACTACAAGCAGCAGGGTCATCGTCATACGAACGGGTTGAGTTAGCCGGTACAGAAATCCGCCATATCACTTCAAATTTTTGAAACGATTCACCCAACATAAAGGAGGTGGATTTACATTCAAATAATAGCTTCATATGCACATCTATGTCGGAAGCAGTATTATTTTTTACTTTAAATATTACACCGGCATACTCATCTGCATAAAGGGTAATTCCATCCTGAGTTCCAATTTCTTTGTAATAACGCTCATAACTTGAAGCACTGCTTACGTATTCAGCTACCTTCTCACTTGCCCCTTTTTTTGCCGATGTCCAGCTTTTTCCATCATCGGTAGTATAATACAAAGTTCCGGCTATAACCGTATAAATGTTAGTCCCAGTTATTCCTAAAGCGGTATTATCGCCCGTTAGATCCGAAGTATATATATCTTTCCACGTTTTTCCGGCATCAAATGAAGCATGAAGGCTATTGTATCTCTCTCCGGCCACGGCAGCGGATCCATTTACAGCGATTAGACGTATTTCATCATTTAGGGTATTAACTGCAGTCCATTTATTATTTTCTGCTAAAAACGACGACATTCCACCGATGCCACCTGCAAGCACATTGGTTCCACTGGCAGCCAGGGCATATATATACGTATATTCTAAACCTTTGCCTATTTTTTTCCAATGCATTCCGTCGTCGGTCGATAAATAGGGTTCGTAAGAGTCACTATATCCTACTGCTGCAAAAATTTTTCCTCCTGAAATTGCCAGTTTCTGTAGGTAGGCATCTTTCGATTTTTTACCTTCAGTCCAGGTAACAGCATTGTCGTTCGATACAAAAAATCTTCCTTTATCAACAATCATAGCAACTTTTGATCCTTCTGCCGCCAAGCCCGTGATAGCGAAATATTTTTCTCCATCGGGTATTTTTGGTAAGCCGGAATTTGCAGGAATCCAGAGCTTACCCTTGTCATGTGAAACAAATACTCCACTTTCCGAAGTGCCCACAAACATTTCAGAGCCTGAAATAGCCATGGAAGTTATCCGGTTATTGCCAAGGCCGTTACTCATTTCGTTCCAGGTTTTGCAACTATCGGTTAAAAGGTAAAGCTTCCCCGGTGAGGTAATTACAAAAACATTGTCTTTGTCGGTTACCAACTTTTCTATCCACAGGTCGAATTGCGCATTAGCATTTACAAATGCCATACTTGCCCAGAAAATTAGGCTCAATTTTTTGATTGCGTTTTTCATAGTTGCTTTTATTAAGATTGTTATAGAAAATCAATTATTTCTGCAAATTCCAAACAGTCACATAATCACCATTCGCAAGCTCTTTTTCTTTAAGTTCTTTTAAGCCTTTTCGGAATGCATCCAATATAATTGTTTTATGAACAATTCCCTCGAGTTGACTTGGCAAGTCATCATTTGTAAAGGCAGCTCCTGTGAGGCTTTTGATGGTTCCGGTACAATACTTGGTACTTGAATTTCTTCCATTCGATTTGCCAATAATCTCAAAAGCAAAATTTGGCATCATAATCACTTTTCCATCCTTAGTATTTGCAATGGTTAAATCGAGGGTCATAGTCAGGAGTGCGTCTGCTCCAACTTCATTCATAATCTTCTGGCTATAATTATTTGCTCCATAACCTTCATTTATGGGCAAAAATGCCTACAACACTTTTGTATTCCTGAACGATCGGGTAAAATTTACTTGGTTGTTTACATCATCCTTAGCAAATGCTTCGACAAATTTGTATGGTTGGGAGTTGGTGATTTGGTCAACAGGAATATCCACCGTATTAAATTCCTCATTTACAACCGCCATAAAATCAGGGTACAGCTTTTCCAACAGCGCATCCCAAACCTCGTTGGGTTGTTTAGGAAATTCCAGGGTGGTGGTTTTGGTTGTTGTAACTGTGGTAGTTTCTGCTTGTCCGGTTGCACTTATCCCCTTGTAATCGGTTGATGTGGTTTGTGACGATTCATGGAAAGTAGTACCGCGTATTGAAAAAGAAATTACACCAATTTTTTTAATTTGCTCAAACGGACGGCTCAAAAAAGCATTCGGCTTAAAATAATTACAATCTAAATCGTTCTCCGTTTCTTTAACAATTAAGCCGTTATTCAAAATAGGTTCATTGGTAACATTTACAAGTTTTCCATCGGTATAAACGCTGGTATATGGAAATGAAGTTAAACTACCAGTAACTTCTGTTGCGTTTTCAATACTTCGATGCCAATTTCCAGAAAACTTTTTTTGTAACTGTATATTGCATCCCCTCCAGGTATAATTGAGATATTGCGAAATGCAGCAGCGGGAATAGTTATTGTTGACCCTGAGCGGATATAGCATATATCATAAATGCTCTTAATGCTTACCTGATTAATGGCCAAACCAACTTTTAAGATTGCGTTTTCAGGAATAACTGCTCCTTCCAGTTCAACAACTACATCTTTTGTTAAGTCGATGGATATTTTATCTTTTTGACCGTTAATGGACGTTATTTTAAATTTATTTTTGTTTGGTTCAATAGTAAAGCTTGATTTTTCACCCGTAGTGTTAACAATTTCTATTTTTCTGGGCAACGGATTCGCATCAGTAATGAGGCTGTAAGTTCCGGCTAAAACATACTCCATCGGCATTCCATCAACAGTAACGCTTCCGTCAATTTTAAGAAAACCAAAACTGCTTTTCTTACTGAACCCAAAAGCAACTTGGTCTCCACCCGTTCTCCATCCGGTAAAAAGGGATTGCGAAATTGTACCTAACTCAGCGGTAGGTAAATTGCTTTGAATTCCACCTATAACCGACATATCGGTTAATGTGTTGGTGCTTTCCGTACCGGTAGGCATCATTTTTGCTATCTTAGTTATTGCTTTAGTAAAAAGATTCTGGCCATAGCTGATATGTGCTATCAGTGCAAAGGCAATGATTAATTTTAATTTCATCTCGCTATATTTATTATGTTTGGTGTTGTCTCGTTTTTTAAAGTGGGTTCTGTCTCCACTTTTTGCTTGATTTAATAATTTTTCAATCTTCTGATAAAAATAATCAAGGTTCAACGAGGCATATTCTTTAATACATCGCTAATACTGAGCCCATTTGCCTAATCTTTAAAGAAAAGGTATAATAACAAACACGTATTTTTCATCATTAATCTCAATTTAAAGTCGATACCAAGTGTTTAACAACTAAAGCATTCTACTTTACCACCTCAAAACCAAACTTCTGGTAAATATTGTCCCTATCCACTGTGGGGTGCTGCAAGTCGTTGCTGGTTGTTGCCACATCGGCGGTAACGTATTCCCGCAACTCGTCGGTAGATACAATCCCATCGTTATTCTTATCGGCAACATTTGTCGTTAGTGCAGTAATTATGGACTTGGTAAACAACCCATTTTTAATATCGCTTCTCTCGTAGCTAAACTCCCCCCCTTTTGACGATGAGTAAACAATGGCTCCGCTGCGACGGGCAAGGTCGTTGTATATGTAGCGGTCTTTTTGAAATAAGTATGAGTGTTTAGTAGCAGATTGCTTCGCTCCGCTCGCAATGACGCCAGTTGTTTTAAAACCTCGGCTGGCCATACCTGAACCAGTTGCAGCGGCTAACATTTGGCCTTGATCTTCGTCGTCAATCTCACCGCTTTCGCAGGCGTCCATTAGGAACAGTTTATTGCGGGGTGGAATGCCTTGCAGCAAATCTTCGATGGTTTCGAAATTGGCAGCGGTGGTTTTTAAGTTCTTAATATCGGCATTATAAGTCAAATAGTAATATGTTGCTTCTGGGTCAGTATCGTGCATACCATGGCCAGCAATGAAAAGGATGAAGGTGTCATCGGGTTTGGCGTTCTTCACAAAATCCTTTGAAGCCTTTATTGCCTCGGGAGTTACCTGCTCGTTGACAAGAATCTTGGTGTAAACGTTCTCGAAGCCCTTTCCTTTGTAGTTGTCAATGACTTTTGATAGATCCATTGCATCTTTGTCGGCATAAGCTAGGTTGTATGCTGGGTTTTGGTACTTTGAAACGCCAAAGCCGATGTAGTAGAGATCGCCTTTTACGGTTTCGTTATAATTGGCGTAGGTTAGAGCCCGAAAGCTTTCGGCTCCTTTTTCGTTGATGCACGAAATTTCAATTTTATTGGTGCCGGAGGTAAGCTCAATATTTTCTGATAACGAGAGATTGTTCTGTCCTGTAATATCTTTACCGTAAGCACCAAACAACGGTACATCGTTCACATAAATATTATATTTTCTGAGGGCAAATTTATCGTCGTTGAGGCTAAAATTTAGGGTTACAAATTTATCAACTGGCTTTGTATCGGTAATTGTTGCAATGGGTACATGAATTTCAGACGATAACTTTTCTTCGGTAAAACCGGACTTGCGTAAGCGTTTTTTATATTGGCTGTAATAATGCCGAATAAGTTCATTGTCAGTACTTCCCAAGCGCTGCAGAATTATATCGGGTCGGTTGTTTTTCAAGGCAAATTGGTCGATGTTGTAACCATGATTGTTAAGCACCATGGATACCGATTGACTGCCGCCGATGGAGCAATCGAAATACATATCAGGGGTTACCGCCAACCAATCGTTGTTATACGAAAATAACGATACTTTTTCGTTGCCGGAATCAACATCCCATATTTTAATCGATTTATCTTGGCTACATGTCATTATCGTTTTACCATCGGGCGAAAACCTTGCAAAACTAACAACGCTTGTATGCCCGGTAAAAGTTTTTACCAAATTTCCGGTCGAAATATCCCACAATTTTGCGTATCCATCGTTAGTGCCGGAAAGTGCAAACTTTCCGTCGGGTGAAAAACAGCTAGACCATACTGATTCGGCAGACCAGACTTTATTTGAGGGAACAATATAGGCCCTAATTAATTCACCGCTTGAACTATCCCATAATTTCATGGAGTTTTCGGCACCTCCTGAAAGTATGTATTTATCGTCGGGTGAAAAGGCAGCTTCAGCAACTAAAATTTTATCGGCGTACATCGTTCTAATTTCTTCGCTGGTTGAAATATTCCATAATTTCACGTAAAAATCGCAACTTGACGACAGCGCATACTTGCCGTTATGGGAAAAACAGACTGAATTAATACGGTTGGTATGCCCTTCAAAAGACCGTATTAATTCCCCAGTGGAAACATTCCATAATCGCATAATGTTATCATCGCCACCCGTGAGCACAGATTTGCCATCGGGTGAAAAACAGACGGATTGAATTTTTTTTGAATTGGCAATAAAGGTTTTAAGCTCTTTGCCGTCAGCAATATCCCAAAGTATTATAATTCCGTCAATACTTGCGGAAATAACAAACATGCCATCGGGCGAATAGCAGACTGAATTAACAGCGGAAGTATGTCCTTTAAAAATACGGATTGTTTTGCCCGTTGTAATGTCCCAGAGTTTTAAAGTACCATCGTCGCATCCTACAATAACGGAATTGCCGTTGGGCGAAAAACTGAATTGCCTTACTGAATTGGAATATCCGGAGAAAGCTTTAATTTCTTGTCCGGTGGCTATTTCCCACGATCGGATTATTGGATCATTGCCGCCTGCAAGTACAAATTTACCGTTGGGCGAAAAACTTACAGACAGAATTGTTTTTGAACTACCGGCAAAAGTTTTGAGTATTTTACTGGTTGAAATGTTCCAAAGCTTTATTGATGCATCGTCACTACCGGATAGGGCAAACAAACCGTCGGGTGAAAAACTCACCGTATTTACATTGTCGGTATGACCAACTAAAATTTTAACAGCTTTGCCGGATGAAACTTTCCAAAGGGTAACATTTTTATCTTCACCTCCGGAAAGTGCAAATTTTCCATCGGGTGAAAAACAAACTGATTTAACCGCAGAAGTAATTCCCGAAAACGATTTTATTTCTTTTACGCTGGAAATTTCCCACAGTTTAATGGTTTTATCGTCACTTCCTGAAAGAACATACTTTCCATCGGGCGAAAAACATACGGAGTTTTCAAAATCTTTATGTCCGGCAAAAGTTTTAAGCTCTTGTCCGGTAGATAAATCCCAAAGTTTTATAATCCAATTATCGCAACCCGAAATTGCATACTTTCCATCGGGCGAAAAACCTACTGAAAGAACCCAGCCGCAATGTCCATCCATGCTTTTCAATTCTTTTCCGGTGGCAACGTCCCATAATTTTACGCTATGATCCCAACTGCCCGAAAGCGCGTACTTACCATCAGGCGAAAAACATACAGAACAAACTAAGCCTGTGTGCTCCGAAAAAGTTCTAAGCTCTTTACCGGTAGCAATTTCCCAAAGTTTTAATGTACCATCAAAGCTTCCGGAAAGCATAAACTTTCCGTGGGGCGAATAGCATACCGCAGAAACATAGTCTGAATGTCCGGCGTTTACGGTTAAAACCGGTTTTTGGGCAAAAGATGCTATCGAAAAAATCAGCATTGACAATACCCACCACGATTTAATTTTTGATTTTTTCATAATTTTGCGCCTTTCTATTTCACCTTAATTGGTTATTTAACAACCGTAAACCCAAACTTCTGGTAAATATTATCCCTATCCACTGTGGGGTGCTGCAAGTCGTTGCTGGTTTTTGCCACATCCTCAATTTTTGTAAAATATCGAAGCCAAATCACTACGAACCTGTTTAAAAATGGATGTAGTTTTTAAGTTCTGCAAAAAACGGAACAATTCCCCAAATGTTCCGTTTTTAAAATTATGACTTCTTAATCTACTTTACTTTTCCATCTTCTTTTTGTAGTACTCACCAAAATCTCTTACAAGGGCTATGTAAATATTATCGAAGCCTGCAAAGTTCAATTTATCGGTTTCAGGGTCCTTCTTATTTTTATTATAAATCAATGTTTCAGGTATAACGCTTCCTCCATAATAGAACAAACCTTTCACGTGAGGAATCATCCCGCCTTTTGATACTTCGGGCATAGTAGGGTTAGGGCCAAACATTATGAAACGCACATTAACTAATTCTATCTTAGAATCTTTTGGCATGAAAACAGTCATAAAAGTAACCAAAACAGCATCAACACCTAGTTGGGTGCATAAATCGTAACCTAACGATTCGGTCATATCTGTATCCTTATCGTAAAAATAAATTTGGTCATCAACTACATTGTCTTTACGGGTCTGGAACAATCCTGATTTTTCGTAGTTGGCAAAGGGTTCCTTAACAATATCGGCAACTATAAAACCACCTACGCTACCGTAAATAACATCATGGTCTGCCGCTCCGAATTTGCTTACCCAATTGGCAAAACTTTTTTCGTGTTTTACATGAAATGAGTTATAGTAATTCTTTTGCTCTTCAGTTTTTAAAAATTGATTAGGAAGAAGTAACTCAATTCCCAGTGTCTTAAATTCTTCCATCATTGGAACAATAGATGTCTCAAATGCCCCATAGGCAATTTTGTTTGAAATAGCTCCAGTAGATAAGGTAGTTTTGTAATAGTTAGTGAAAGTTGTTTCCATTTCGGGTGATCCGTATAATCCAGCAGCAAGAGTGCTTGACCAAGTTGGTTTTGTACCAGTTTGATCGCCTTTTACCGTATATGAGGTTGACCATGTTTTGGTTAACCCCGGATCGAAGGCGTAAAACGATACCAACGCCACTTTTTTAATGCCGTTGGGTAAATTGCCAATATTGGCGCTAAAACCTTTACCACTTTTGCCTGTACGGCCTTCTTTTGGAAAATCTTCTTTTACTTTCACTTTCGAGGGGTCGGGATACTTATCGGGCAATTCACTTTGGGCATACCCACTTGCAATTAACAAACTGCAAACAAAAAAAACCAGTACTTTTTTCATTTTAATCAAGTTTTATGTTAATAACCAAAAGATAATTCTGCAAAAAAAACACGATTAATTAGAAATATAGCCATTCAATTTCAACAAATAAGAGTTTTGTATCAACATCAACACAATCGCTGATAAAAAACACACACTTTACTGAGATGATTAGCCGAAAATTTTAAAACATTTTTTAACCCAACAAATTTGTGGAGATTAAATTCAAGGTTCAATAGGGCAACTAATTCAATTTTATAGGGTTATTACCCTATAAAATTCAGCCGTTAATCAAACCATTTTTAATGCAAAACCGTACCAATTCCACAACGTTATGGACATCAAGTTTACGCATGATGTTAGTCCGGTGATTATCAACGGTTTTGGAGCTGATATGCAATTCTGATGCTATTTGGTTATTGGATAACCCATTGCATAAATGGTAAATAACTTCCCTTTCCCTTACACTTAAAAGTGCAGGTTTCAAATTACTATCATCCAGATGGTTTTCCTTTCCTTCTTCAGGTAGAAATGGCTCATTTATTTCATCGGCAAAATAGGTTTTGCCTTTTAGTATCTGATTAATGGCAAATACAAATTCACATTTATCGCAGGTTTTTAGCACATATCCTTTAATTCCTAGGGTTTTAATGCGTTTTAAAAGGCTCTTTTCTTTGTGCATCGAAAGGATAAGTATTTTTATATCGGGATAAAGCTTCAGGAGTAATTCAGAGGCTTCCAGCCCGTTCATGCGGGGCATGTCTAGGTCAACAATGCATAAATGGGGCAGGTTTTGTTTAACAATTTTCACCAGTTCCTCGCCATTACTGGCCAGTGCGGAAACATTCAGGTTTTCTTCGGAATTAATGAGCGCCGATAATCCTTCAATCAAAACTTCGTGGTCATCGGCTAAAACAATATCAAATGCTTTCATTCCCATAAGGTTTGGATAGGTCCACGCGCACAATGGCGGTGGTACCTGAATGTGAATCCGACTCAAGGTTCAATTCACCGTTAATAACATGCAAGCGGCTGTTTATGTTTTGGATGCCAATTCCTTTTTTTCCCTCTTGGTCAATGCCCTTACCGTTGTCCTGTACTATTAAAATACAATGCTTTTCCCTTTTAACCAATTGCACTTCCACATTTTTTGCATCGGCGTGTTTTATAATATTGTTGATAAGCTCCTGCGCAATACGGTACAAGCCAATCTCAATGTGCTGCGGCAAGCGCTCTTCCATGTTGTGGTGTTCAAAACGGCAGGCAATCTTACCATTTGCGAAACTTTTATCAATCATATCATCGAGGGCATCAACCAAACCAAATTCTGTTAAAGCCCGTGGCATCATTTGATGCGATATGGTGCGAACATCGGCGCCCGCATCAGTAATCATACGTTTCATTTTTTCAATATCGGGTTTTATTTCAGCGCTAACTGCCCCTATTTTTTCCTAAAGCATCTGAAAATTTAAACTCACCGCGCTAATTTGCTGCCCAATGCCGTCGTGCAGGTCTTTGGCTATACGGATACGCTCATTTTCTTCGGCATCAATCACTGCTTCAAGCCCAACCCTTTTTTGTTCGGCTATTTGCCTTTCTGTTTCCGATTTTTTCTTTAAGCGGAAGCGGTTAAACAGCAACAAAAACAATGCAATAATAAGAAATATGCTTATGCTGAAAAACCAAATCAGATTTTGTTTATTTTGCTTTTCAACGGCCAGTTTTAGCTCCTGCAATTCATTTTCTTTACCAAGTCTGAGGTTTTCTTGTTCTTTTTTTTCGGTTTCAAATCTTGTCCGCATTTCTGCAATATCTTTGGTCATATTTATCTTATAAAGACTGTCCTTTAACAACGACTGTTCTTGGTATGCCAAAGAAGCTTTTTCAAAGTTTTTAAGCCTTGAATAATTGTCACCCAGTTTACCGGAAAGTTGAATTATAAATTCAAGTGCTCCAACTTCCTTGTAAAGTTCATTTGCCCTTTTAAAACTTTTATTTGCCTTTTTATACTGTTTAAGTTTTGTGTAAATGACACCAATATTGGTATATGCATTGGCTTGTTGTTGGGTTGCCCTAATCTCTCTACCAATCATTAATACAGAATCATAAACCTCCAACGATTTATCAAATGCATTTTTTTTGAAATAGTTCTCGGCAATATTTATTAAGGTATTTATCTGTCCCAATTTATCGCCTGTTTGTATTTTAAGCTGATATGATTTTTTAAAGTTGATTAAAGCCTCATCTGTTTTGCCCAATTCATCCAGAAAAGTGCCAATACTATTGTATGCATTTGCCAACGATCGGTTGTCATTAAACAATTCAGCTATTCTTTTTGCTTTCTTGGCATTTATTAATGCTTGTTCTATATCTTTTAAATAATAATAGATACTTGCAATTTCCAGCAAACTAAGAGCAACACCTGCAGGATCCAATTTCTCCTGAATTTTTATTCTCTCCAGGTACATTTTTAATGCTTCTTCGTATTTTGCTTGAAAGCTATACGTTAATGCAATATTGCCACCGAACTTTAATATATAAACTGAATCATTCAGGTTTTCTGCTATGGCTAACCCTTTTTTGTAAAAATACAATGAAGAATCGTATTGACTTAATCTATAATTCATAATCCCCAGACGGTTCAAGGCATCCATCATACCTTTATTGTTTTTTGTTTTTTCAGCAAGTATAAATGCTTCTATGGCAGGTTGCCGAGCGCCAATAGTATTTGTAAACAGATAATCAACTGAAATTTCGTTCAACAGTTTTATTTTTAGCGAATCGGAGCTTGTTTGTTCAATTTGTTGGGTTAAGCTATCAATTAACTCCTTATTTTGCGGATAGGAATATAAACATGATAATAAAAAGGCAAGTAATAAAATTGATGCTTCCATTTTAAGTAATTAATTATAAACAAGATAATTACTATTTTTGTTTTTTCGCATTTGTGCAATGAATTTTCATCGGAGTAACCTTAATTGAATTTTACTTCGACCAAAAACTAGAATATTTGTAACTATTCAGGGTGTAAGTTAGCGATTGATTTCTACTACCTGTCGGGTTTTAAACCGTCCCGGTACTTTTTGTTCAACTTTTCATTGCTTTTATCATTGAATTACCAAACCCTAAAATCAAACTCCAGATTCTCTTTGCGCGAAGTAGGATTTTGCTTTCCCTTTGTTAGCTTTTTTACATTTTCGGAAACATAATCCCTTATTTCGGAGGCCATTATCTGGCCATCTCTGTTTAAGTCGGCCTTGCCCGATTTGATTCCTTCAAGGAATGAATAAGTATATACTCCATTGTTCCATTGTTCCGATTCGTAGGCATATTCCGCGCCCCCAGCCGAACTGATGATGACAGCCCCGGTACCTTTGGAAAGGTCGGCAAATAGCTGTTGCATCAAATCGAATGAGTTCAACAAGCCGAGCGCATTGCTTTCGGTTTTTATTTTTTTAAACCCCCGGCTTTTAATCCCGCCTTCATTGGTAACCATTCCTTCAGCCACACTCATGCTTTCTTTATCGGCTTCACCCGAATGACAAGCATCAATGAGCATCAATTTCTTTCGTGCCGGAATTTGGTCCAAGATATTTTCAAGTTCCTCGAACACAATTCCGCGGGCCTCTGGATTAGCGAAATCTATGTCTTTTGTGGCAAAATACCAGTCGAACTGCTTGTTCAACAAGCCATGGCCTGCCGCAAATAAAACCACCATATCGTTTACCTTCGATTGAGACAAAAAGGCTTTTGCTTTTCCTATATTCTCCTTTACAGCCAATTCATTATTAAGGGCCAAGGTTTTTACGTTGGCGAATGCCTGCTTATTAGCCGAATAGGCCGCAATAATATCGTTGGCATCCTTGGCGGCGTATTGCAGCTTGTAATCGGCATTGTCGTAATTTGAAACGCCAAAAGTTACTAGGTATAAATCGGGTTTGGTTACTACCGTTGTTTTATATAAGATGCGAACGGTTTCAATGGCCGATTTTTGTCCCGATTCATCGATTACCACTACTTGAATTTTGTTTTTCCCCGGAGTAAGTTCAATATTGGTTTCATAAGGAATTTCGCTCTCCGCTGATGAAAAGGATGCCGTTTGAATACGAACATCATTTACAAAGATATCGGCCAATTTAACGGGAGCTCCCATTGATTTGGCTATAAATTTCAATAAAACAGATTTAGCCGTAACTACCTCAGGCTGAGTAAGGATTTCCACCTCTGGAGCATCAAAGGTTGGCACAATGTTTTCTTCGAAAAATTTGTACTTTTTAAGGCGCTTCAGATAGGCGTTTTTGTAAGCCTTCAATAGTAGGGTATCGGAATTTCCCATGCTTTTAATTACCAAATCGGGTCGGTTTAGCGCTAGGTCCATTTGTTCGAAAGTGTAGAAGTCGGCTTCCTTGTTCCGGCCGTTATTGAATTGAAACCCGATAAACTGTCCCCCTTTGCGCGAACTGGCATAATATTGGTCACGGGTATAACAAATCCACTCGTTGTTAGTGCTAATAAAAAGCGAAGCCAATGGCGAAACAATCACATCTTGTTTAATGCGTTTTCCGGGACTTCTCAAATCCCAAAGCCTAACTATTTTGTCGCTTCCCATGGTCAATAGATACTTGCCGTTTGGAGAAAGTGCCATGGAATTGATAGAGCCCGTAAACCCTTCCAACCGTTTTATTTCGCGTCCATCACTTCCATATAAACGTAAATAAAAATTAGTAGCCATTATTACATTGCCATTTGGCAGGTAAGTAAACGAATTCAAGGTACCCAGAGCTCCATCGTCGTTTATTGAAGAGCTTCCGCCGATGCGTAATTCCGATATATTCTGATTACCATTAACAGCCTCCGGCCGTTTAAGTAAATTGCCCTGATAATCGTATTTCAATCGGTTCGAAACTTCGGAATTGTTCGGTTCAGCCATAAATTGAAGCATCCTGAAATCAAATGTCACATTGATCCGTCCTTTTTCATATACCATAGGTTTACCGGCTATGTCTAAAGGCTCATCGATTGTTAGTCCAATTTTAAGGCTATCGTTAAGAAAAACCGCACCATTGAATTCATTGCTAGCCGATTTCAGTGTTTTTACCGTACTTCCGTCTGCGGTATTCCAAAGAACTATTTTATTGTCCAGAGCGTTAGCAACCAGGGTATTCCCAATAAAAGCACCCACTTTTTTGCCGGTTTCGTCTTTTGAAGTTACAACCTTATCCGATGAAAAGCCATACACGCTATTTCCCATGAGAATATTGGTTCCATCGGGCGAAAACTGGATTTTACCCTCAACCGCCAAATCTACTTTACCGCGTGAATTATTGTACGTTCCATTAGCCAACTAGTTGTGAACTTCAATATCATCGGCAGTTATTATAAGCCCCCCTGTAGGTGAAAAAGCGGCACCCACAATTTCCTTTTGATGCTTTGCAAGGTATTTGAGCGATTGAGGTACACCGCCTTCCATCACTTCGCCAACCTTAAACCATGCAGGGTTAGTGGAATAATAGCGCGATACTACCATGGTTTGCTCATCGGGCGAAATGGCAATGTTTGAAATGCCTTGCTCAAACTGCAACACGGGTATAACAGGTGGAATGGTATCGGGTCCCAGCATGAGTTCATTGGCCAGTTTTTCTTTTGTCCAAATGCGCAAGCGGCTATCATAGTTACCGGTAACAAACAGGTTCCCGCTTTTAGAGTAGGCAAGTGCCGTAGTTGCATTGTTTGAACGGGCCAGCACACCTGTCATTTTACCAGTTTTCAAATCATAAAACCGAATGTCACCTACCCGTGGCCCTTTGTTTTGGTCAAAAAACCCGCCAACGGCAATGGTATTCTGATCGGGACTTATAACAACCCGGTTTACTTCACCCTCGTTGCCAGGACCAATCATGCCCCTGAACGTGCGGATGTTGGTTCCGGTTTCAACATCCCAAAGACGCACGGTTTTATCTTTTGATACCGACACCAGCATTTTATTGTCGTTGGTAACCGCCATATCCATAATCTGGTCGATATGGCCTTGTGGATCGACCACAACCATAGGAATTTTTAAAAGTTGATTGGTGGTTTCTTCACCGAGCAAGAATATGATTCGGGTTAAAAAACGTTCCTGCACATCTATCGACAATACTTTTGAAGCTAAACCCCTTGAAAAATGGAGAGCTCCTTTTTTACAAACCTCTGTAGTCTTTCCATCGTTGTATGTTGCCCTTGCCAATGCGGCTGTATTTCCGTCGTAACGCCCATCGGGAGTAAAAAGGAGCCATTCATTGTTATCGAACAGAACCAGAGTTAAAAGAGGAGTACCTGTGATAATTTCCGTTCCAGCAGCACCAAATTTATGGATGCTCTTTTGCCCGGTAAATTCAATTATGGTTCCCGATTGAGCCCAAATGGTTTGACTTGCTGTAAGCAATGTAAACACAAAAACTATACGCACTATGCTCCTTTTCATCTGATACGGTGTTTGAAGTTACTGGATATCCTTAACAAAAAACCCATGTCAATTCATTTTGTAATTGCAACATGGACTTATTTTGTTTAAAAAAAACGACTAACTAGTCCTTAATTTTACCAAACATCAATTCTGTTTCACCGGTGGCCAGGTTAACTTTACGCAGCTCACCATTATCAAGTCCCGCATAAACATATTGAAGTTCAGGGTCGATAGCTAAATTATTGATTGATTCATTGAATTCATATTTTTTCAACAGGGTAAAGCTTTCCAAGTCAATTACCAAAATATATTGATAATAGGTAGCTATAAGTAATTTATCGTCGGCATATTCCGGTTCAACTCCGCCGTACTTCGAAACAAAATTAAATGTTAGTGATTTGATCGGTTTGCCAGTGGCTACTTCATATGATACAAGTACACTATCTTTACAAGTAAACAACATTTGTTTATTATTTGAAACAAATGCATTGTATATAGGTAATTCATAAAGGGTTGTACCTTTTTCAAGGTCAATATATTTCATTACATCATTGAACCTAAAATAAGCATGCTGTAAATCAACAACCAAATTTAGTTCCAATTCCTTTTCTACCAACTTCAAGCTTTTTTGCAAAGCTCCGGAAGTTAGGTCGTAATAATTAATTGCGTTGTTTTTATAATCTTGTACTACCACCGTTTTATTGTCGATTACAAACGGCCGACTGCATTTGTCTTTAAACATCAAGGTATAAACCTCTTTATTTGTTTTTACCTCTTTCACTGCTACAAAATTGGCTTTTTTCCCATAAACCTCATCCTTATGCAAATAATACTTTAAATCCTCAGTAAAAAAAACGGCTATACTAAATGCATCAAGTTCTAAGGAATCGATTCTCTCACCCGTTTCAGAATTCCACACAAAAAATTCACTTGAATATTTTGAAACAATTTGTTTTCCCTCATTAGCAAGTCCAACAAAATAAATACCGCTATGGGCTTTAGGGAGATAGGTAAACTTTGTAATCCTGAAATTATCGGCTCTAATAACCCTTTCTCCCTTAACAATAAATCCGGCATGGGTAATCGGCAATTTAATTTCCTTTCTTATTGTATTCTGGTGTTCACCGTTCACATACAATGAAAATCTGTCGTTAGTAACCCTCAATACTATACCATTAGAGTTTTCCCCCGGTTTTACTATGCCAGACTGGCTCACTTCGTCATCGTTACTGGTTGATGTAGTAATGGCTGAATAGCCATTGGCGTTGATAGCTCCAATGTAATTTACCCCATTGGCATCGGTAATGAAAATGCCAAACAGCGATTCCTTGTCGCCAGAAACATAGGAAACCACTGACCCGAATTCAACCGCATCAATTTTGGTAATTGGATCCAACTCATGAGCCAAATATACTTGGTCCTTCACATTTTCAATGCCATATTTTCCATCTGCAACCCAAATGTGTGCTAGCCCTTCTGTAAGCTCATTGTTTGGCCAATCCAACGCAATTTTGGCTGCATCGTCGAATTCTTCGGTATATATTACTTCAGCAATTTGCGAATAGGCACTCAATACTGAATATAAAAGAAAATTGAATAGAATTAGTTTCGTTTTCATAAGGCAAATATTAGTTGTTTAATTTGTTACAATACACATTTGATTAATTCAAATATAACAATTTATCAATAGAATGAGAAAACTCATAATAATTTGTGATACCTAGTGCAATCTATCGTTTTTTATAAGAATGAGAACCAAACTACCATTTATTATATCCTTTACATATTGAGGTACCTTTTTTCTAGCTTTCGAGATAATAATTAGGTTCTAAACTCACCCTGACCATCTAAAAGTACTGTGGCAAATTCCGGTTAATTGAGTATTTGAGCCCAATTCTCACAAGGCTTTGAAAAAACGTCCCTGAAACAGCATTTTAACAATGTCGATGTTGTACCACATTTTGGCATAAAAATACATGAGGATTAACAGCCCAACCAAAAACATAAAAACTAGCCCCAAATACTTCCCGGCAATGGAATGCCCCACTTTGACGAATTTTTTTGAAAAAATGTTCAGCCACTCTTCCAGTTTCATGAAAAGCGGATAGAAAACCAATAATATCACTCCCATGGATATGAGTGTGAACCGTAACGGCTTAATATCGTATTTGTAGCTTACTAAAATGTTGGAAATGTATGATGTTAGAAGATTTGCGGTTAGTATGGTAAGGGTGGTGACAAAAAATTTAAACAATCGTCCGTACATAAAAACCTGGTTTTAAATTTAGAACAATAGTATAAAATTTCAGGTTATTACTACTTAAAAAATCAATAAACCGATACCCAAATTTAAATTAAAGATTGACATTCCTAGAAGTCTGTTATTTGATATAATAAATGTAGCATTATCATTGGTCAAATTATCGTCTGAAATAATATTCGAAAGTGTTTTAAATACATAACCAAAGCTTACCCCAAAATTGGTGACAATTCTATTAAAAAATATGCGTTGATTCCCCATCTGAAAAACAAGACCATAGGTAGTGTATCCATTTTCATTTACAGCTATCATATCGCTACTGGAATAACTGTTATTAGCTTTAGTAAATGTATAGGGCATATACAAAAATTCTGTCATAATGTAACTTCCTAATGGAGCCACATTTTGACCGTATATTTTTAAGTTAATACCATAGCTTGCTCCGGTTACATCGCCCCTTAACGACATATTATCAGTCTCAGAAATTCTACCTACCCAATCAACTTTGGAATTATAGGTGTTATATGATAAACCGGCAGAGAGTTTTCTGGTTAATACATATTCGAGTTGAAAAGATTTTAAAACATTAACAATGCCTAAATCACCGGTAAAAGATAAGGGAGGTGCCGGATTTAATAGAGCCGGCGAAACCCTTAAATTAAATTGTACCAATGCGCGCTTACCCATAAAGCCCGGAATTTGCGAATAGCATCCCTCATTAATAAAAAAGAGGAAAATAACTAAGGAAATAATGTAATACTTTTTCAATTTTTTAAAATTTTAGGGGTTATTTAGCTATTTGGTTAAAAGTATCATATACCGATGAGTTAATAAAATCTCCCGAAAGATCAGATCCCGCAAATTCTTGAAATATTGCCAATTGTTTTTCGCCTGTTTTTATATCAAAAAGAATAGAATAATAATAAGTATCATACTCGGGAATTAATCCCCATATTAATACAACAGGCAAGCCAAATCCCGAGGTTAGAACTGTTGTGACCGATGCTACAGTTAAAAAGTCTTTTCTTCTTCGCTCTGAAAAAACGCCAGTCCATAAACAATATTTGGTATCATAATAATCAGAGATTTGACTACTTAGATAGGAAGAATAGGGTACAAAATCATAGTCAATATTAAAATCCGACCGTTCGCCAATCCATTCGTTAAGTAATGATAAATTATTCAACTCATTTACCGATGTTGAACGTAAATTCTTTGTATTAATCATTTTAACTTCTAGGTTACTGGCTTTATTACATTTTTCAATCCTATCGACATACCTTATTTTATTCATTTCTGAATCTTTGTAATCAATAAAGGTATTTTTACGGCTATTGATTTTAATATATTTAGGATCGGCCACTACAATTTTGTTTATTTTTAATGAAGCCCCATAATTAATTAATCTACGATCATATTTTTGCTCTTGTTTCTTCTTATCTTTTCGTTGTTTACTTTTTTCCTTGTGGCTTAATTTGTTATAATTTGCTTCTTCCTCTTCCAGTTGGGCTCTCTTTTTATCCAATATTTGTAATTCATTCAATATTTTGTCATTCTTAGTAATATCTTGTGCAAGGGCATTCAAATAATACAATTCATTATATTTTTGATCCTGACTATTAATGTTGGGGCTTGCCACAAGTTCATCCTCAGTAAAAAATTCGTTTAATGCATGCTTATTTTCAATAATTAAATCGGAAAGTAAATCATCGAGAATTAAATTAGTATATTCTGAGGCTCCGTACTTACTCATTATTTTATTTAAATAACGTAGTGATAAGACAGTTGATTCTACACTATTCATTTTATCAAATAAATATTGTAATTTCTGTACTTCAATACCATGATTTGATGCAGGCATTGAAAACTCATCATTTTTAACAATTGCGTATTCACTATAAGTTTTTAAATGGCTTATTTGGTAGAGTGAAGATGCAAGTAACGTTTCTAAATATTTATTGTTAGGATACTCTTGTTGCAAAACAAAGGAATTATAGATTACATCAATATAATTATGAGAAAGCACCAATTGCCTAAGGCTTTCAAATTGACACGCTTTTTTAACATAATCGAATTGTTCACGCGATACAATGAATGATTTACGCTCATTATCATTCTCCATTATTTTCATGCGTTTTATAAGCATTTTTCTTTTTCGAATGGCGGGATGAGTAGCATGTTCACTAGAGCTTTCCATTTCTTCATCCTTTTTTGCCAATTTATCAAAGTCTAATTCGGGTAAGGAATCTAAATGATAACCTAACGGAAAGGAATAAAAATGATCCTCAAAAAAGCTTAAATTGAAGACAACTTCCCCAAAAGGAGCCTCAGAAACAAGCATGTAATGGAATAATGTATCCAATTCGGATAATGTGTATCCTGAATTTTTATAAAACCGCTTGTAAGCAATTTGGTCCGCTTCCATTTCATCATCTTTCGACATTTTATTGATGTCCAGAATTGCATTATGGATATCGGATCCCTTGTAAATACCTTTTGAGTGTTTTATCCGCTGTTTTTCCAGATAACTATTAATGTTATGTTTTTCAGTGTAATGTGCTATCTCATGCGCCAAAATAAAGGCCAATTGGGCTTCTGAAGTCAATCGGGCAATTAAACCTGTATTTATAAATATTATTCCCTGATCGGTTGATGATGCATTATATACGGCACTTTTGGCGGTGAAAAACTTTAATTCTTTTTTTAATTTCGGTTCATCTTTTAGCAGGATGGCTGCCACTTCATTAATGTAATCAGTAACCGGATCATTAAAAACAATTTTCCCACTTAATAATAATTCATCTATCAAAAAATTACTACTCTGGTAAAACTCTTTTTGAGCCTTTTCATCAAATTGGCTTGTTGAATGATCCCGTTTGTTTTTTGACTGATTCTTGTACTTATCATACGATAAAGTCGTTAATTGGTCAGGTAAGATACCTTCTGATTGCAGGGTAGTGAAATTATCAAAAGAATTTTCCTGAGCAAAAGAATTGCAGCTAATTAAAAATATAAAAAAAAATACTACTAAAATTCTGTAACATTTAGGAGTTATAAAAAACAACTGTTTCATATTATATACAGTTTTATTTAATCGTAAAACATTGATTTTAAAGGCTATGATATCAACTATTGTTGTTCTTGGTGATTATTTTGTGTCTTTGTGACTTTACTCACTTTGTTTCCCGAAAAAAATCGGGACAGGCCGTGAGAACGCTACACTAAGTCGTGGCAAGGATTCTAGCCGCCAAGGCACCAAAACACTAAGGTATCACAAAGGTTTTAACATCCATAATAATTTATATCATAGCCTTAGTATCGTAACATTGTTCCTGTTTTGAGTATTGATTCTTTTTTGATTTTTGAGTATTGATTTTTTGAGTTTTCTTATTGACATTAAATAATGGGTATTTCATAATTTTAAAATGAACAAACAGTAAATTTTACCATTTACCATTTAAAGCTTCATTATACATTTTTATGTTTTTATCATTTATAAAACCAGTGTTCGACTTAGTTACATTTATACCTGCAATACTTCCGGAAACTTTGGGATAAACAAAGGCATATACATTGGAAGTGTGAGCATCAACCAAGTAATGTAAATAAACATAATTACCACCCGATGGTGTAGGTACTACCATAACATAGGCAATGCCCTCTTCTCCAGTTAGAATAGCATTTCTCCAATCCTCATAGGAAACCACCTTTATTTTGGCATCGTATAAATTTTTAATTTCATTTATGTCAAATTTTGGACTCAACCAGAACTCTGGTATATATAAAGTTTTATTTTTCAGTTGTGGCGTATTTTCCTTATAAACATCCTTAATTTTCATATTTGACTTTAAATTATTATCATCCATTGTTTTGCATAAATGCTGTAATGTTGAAATACCGTAAACTAAAATTTCTTCAGTGATTTCATCGTCCTTAAAAGTTGGTATTAAAACAGAAACTAACAGTTTGTTTTTTCCAGTACCAATTTCAATTTGATGTCCTTCAGTAATATATTTATATTTATTATTAGAACCTGGGGTTGAGTGACTAGGTGAATAACCAACTTTTTTTCCCAACTTCAAAACCATTAAATTGTCATCCAATTTAGCTTTTTTTGTTGCGGTTTCAGCGTTTTCAAATGCAATTACTTCTGAAAATGACCAATACTTGGTAATAACTCTTCTAAGTATTTCATCCAATTCATCATTACCAGAAAGTCCAACTATTACTTTAGAGTTTTTTATAGCTCTAATATCATCTAATTTAGCAACTTGTGCACTTAAGGTTGTACATATTAGTACCCAAAAAAGCATTGACAATACATTTTTTTTCATTTGTTTAAATTTAATTAAAGGTTACTATCTAATTCTTAAAAAATATTTTGTTAAACCTAATAATTTATTTTAAGGTAACATAATTTAATAATCGCAAATTCATAATCTTCATTAATAAACAACAATCATTATATTAACATCCAATTTTCACAATCTAATAAGGATTTCTCAAGAATCAATATCTGAACATTTGCCAGGTTTTTAAAATCGCTGCTATGAAGCTTAGTGTGTGATAGCGGTACGGCTATATTGTTGTTAATAGTTCCATTGTCTTTTTTTCTTTTTCCGCAATTTTTTTCAACATTTCAGATGCTTGTAGAATATTCTTAAAGTCTTTGGTTTGGCTTACTTTTTCGAATAATTGAGAAACAGAACTCCAAAGCTCAGCAATTTCAACAAATGCTTCGTGCCCTGCTTTTATTTTATCAAGTTTTATCAAACCGTAGCTTTCTTTTAAAAAGTCGCGGTATAAATTTCTAAACAATGCCCCGCCTGTTCCAGCCTTTTCCATAAGCATTGCCGTTGTCTTAAAGTCATTTTCAATGTCTTTACTTGTATTAAACCACTTAATTATTTCAGAACTTGTTTTTATAATTCCCTTGTATCCAATATTTGTAATGGGTGGATTAATATGTTCCGTTGCATTGTTTCTAATTGCTGTAATTATTGCAGTTTTTATGTCAAACATTTTGTCTGTTTTACGCAATGAGTAATACAAATTTTTCGATGACATGGGTCCTTTTTCCGCTCTTGCTAATGCTAAACTTTTTAAACTTGTTTTCACTTGCCCGCCTTGTTGATTAGTATCCACCAGAAAGGCGTTTTCACTGTCATAACCATAAAGTGCAGCATAATGTCCTGCAAAGTGAAATGCTCTTGAAAAATACTCTAAATAATAGCAATCTAATTTCAGCCCGACAGCTTGTCCATTGTCAATAAGTTCTTTTACATTTTCCCATGCCTTTTGAGTTGATGAGTTTTCTTTAACAGTCAATTCAAGGTTTAGATTTTTCGCAATATTTTGGGTTAAAACATCTGGTTTTACACGTCCACCAATAAATGGAAAATTCATTGATTTCATACTCCAAAAGATAAACCCAAGCCCTTCGCCTAAACCAAAAAGCATTGGTTCGGAAAGTTCAATTCCGAGTTGTAACAGCAAAGTTCCTGTGGCTGTTGTTTCACAATGTTGCCCGTTAAAAGGTTTTAAATTCTCAATTTTCATCTTTTTCAAAATTATATTGTCCATCCGATAAACCTAGATCAATAAGTGTATGTCTTTTTTAGCTAACCGCCAACTTTTATGTTTAGGTTGTGGCTGATTTCGTGAACACTTTCCTATCAGGTGTGAGAGGCGTACTGGCGGGAATTCACGTCAGCCGTCTACTCGATTATGCACTGGTGTTTAATTTACTTTTTTTAGTCAATGCTCCAAAATTGATTTAGTATATTCAATCCGATCATTTTCATCAATTGAACTGTCAATAAAATAATCTGGTTGAAAACCTATTCCTTCAATTGGATTTTCATGAGCACTTGTACTTATAGTCATTCCATAATACAAAACAAAATTGCCATCAGGAAAGTCTATTGTTTTCATATTTGCAATATCTATCATTCCTGCTGTTGTTGTACCAAATAGTTTTACTTTCTTACTCTGTATTGCATATGTTAAAAACCCTTCATCAGCACTGGCATTTGCTTTATTGCAAATTATACCAACATTGTGCGGATAGGGATAAACTTTTTCTAATGTAAAATTTACGTATTTTGAGTCTGAAAGACTTATTAGCTCTCCTATATGTTCTCTCATTCTTATTGCTGTGAGGTGACATCGAGTACTAATAATTGAATCTTTAAAGTCTTTTGCATAATTATCATATTCTTTGGCATTCAACTCACTTGCTTTATACAGATTATTTGCCAATCTAATTGGATTTGTATATAAATAGGGAATTATTTTTTCCCACGAATGACTACTGCCACCTGTGCCATTTCGAATATCAATAATTAAATTTGGTGTTGATTTCAATAAAGAATCATATTTAAACAAAATGCTATCAATATATCTTTTTTGATTATAATAAAATGAAGGAATACGTAAGTATAAAGTCTTATCATTTAATTGTTGAATAAAAGGAATTTTTGAATTGTTAAATGAAATAAGCAGCTTTTCATTAATTGTTAAATTATTTTCAGGATATAATCTTGTCCAATAATTGTCTATTAAATAAAAGATATTGTTGGATTCATTTCCAAATTTCAATTGAAATTTTTGCAGTGAGTGATCCCGCATTTTAAAATCAACAGAATATGTTTTATTGTCATCATTCAAAGTAAGTTCAGCTTTTACTTGTTTTGGGAGCCAATAAGCACTGTCAGCCTTAATAATAAAAGCGGTAAATTTTTTATCTGATTTTTCATTTCTGATAATTCCAAGGGTATAAGTATTGTTATTATTGTTATAGTACCAAATTCCTTCAATCGGATTTCTTTCCTCCTTTTTTTCTAAAATGTCAATTAACTGTTTTTCAGTCAAGTCAATAGTTTTTTCATTTTTATATTGTTGTTGTACTATAGAATCATTTGGCAATATTTTATCTTCGTTTGTGTTTTTAATTCTAACTGCAAGATGCCCTTCCCTAAAATACAATAACCAATTCTCCATAATTTTCCGACAGGCAGTTTGCGATTTTTCACCCTCAGTTTTTTTTCTAATTTCACTTGTGAATTTATTATAATTATCTATTCCTTTTTTATCAACAACATATTTAAAACCTGCATCATTCTGTTCAATAGTTTTTACCATCCAATCAAATGATTCCGTACAATTACAATTTTGTGCTGAGGTTTGTATAACCAACAAAACGATAACTATAATTGAAATGAATAATTTTATCATTTTTTAGTATTTACCTGTCGCAATTACTTCTCTCGCACTAGTGCATGCAATAACTATAAACCCAGTGCTTATTGATTACCTTATAGTTTGCGGTTTATTCATAGCTGATATAAATTTTGTGTCCAAGTTAACATATTTTCTGAAACCGATGAATTGAAAATCATAAACACCTTTAAAAAATAAACACTTATGTGCATAAAATTCAGTTGAGGCGGGGTTAATGAATGAGAACACAGTTAAAACTTATAAGTTGCAGCATTTGGTTTATAGCCATTAGTAGCAGTTTATTTCATTCCTGTCAGCACTTTTTCTAATATTAAATTGAATTCTGCGGGTTTTTCTATCATTGGATAATGTCCGGTTGCAGAGA
>Ga0172379_10002968_pt1 | contig 28321 bp, 24 predicted proteins | sample GrowelOW334metaG_FD_119756 | JGI IMG/M metagenome (GOLD analysis project Ga0172379, IMG submission 119756) | Groundwater microbial communities from an aquifer near a municipal landfill in Southern Ontario, Canada - Groundwater well OW334 metaG | ecosystem: Environmental > Aquatic > Deep...
ACAACGTGCGAACCGCCGGTTACCCAAATCAAAGCCTCATATTTGTCTGTCTTTATCGTTCGCTTTTCGTGAATAGTGAAAAGTTCCGGATGAAGAGGCCTTTGGTAAAGGGTGAAGGTCAATTCGCTTACTATAACATTTGTGTTTGGTAGTTCCATTGCAAAACCCATATAAGACTCAAGTTAGCTGCTGCTTCTTATGGGTGTATTATATCAAAAAACACGATTCAATACAAGTGCGTTTTCAGTACTGATAATGCGGTTTTGGGCTATTATAGGACGATTATAACACAAGTGTTTAAAGCTGCTGGAATAAGGATTTACAAAAAAAGTGATAATTTTTTAATAATCGGTTTGCTTTTGCGATTTTTTTTGCCTTTCAGCAATGCTCAAACAGCCAGGCGTTGAGTAAAGTGGCGATTATATCGTAAAAAGCATGTGTTCCTGCGGCGATTCCAAAGCCCCGAACCGCGAAGATAATCGCGAAAAATACCCCCGCGATTGTCCGAAAAGCGAAGGGCATTATTCTGAAAATTTCAGCGTTTGCGAACTGGCCGTTCAGGAATACAAAGTGGTGATGAAGGCTGAAAAGGACAGATGAGATAATTACCGATGCGATAATTGAGTTTAACTTTGGCATACCAAGAACCAACTCGAAAAACGTCATTGAAAGACTTATCAACACTAATCTGAAAATAAGTTCTTCATAAATGCCCGCTCCGATGCCCGTGAGTATATCCATTTTTACGCTTCGGCGGTGGAGACCTGCGGTGGTTTGGTTGCTGCTGTTGCTTGGCTGGTCGGTTTGCAGAGGAGCGATGGAACTGCACGCTGTTATTTCATTGAAAACGCCCGCGGCAGATTGAGGTCTTGGCGCCCTGTTAAGAACCAGCGCAAGTACGATTAGGGGTATAGCCAGAACAATACATTCGCCGGCCATTACCGCAAAATCGGTTAGCTTGACCTTCCAGCTCTGTCTGCACGTCATCTGGAGCGTTATAAGCGTTAAAATCACAACCGCCGGTGCGAAAAACCAGGCGTTTTTTGTGGTCATTCCGAGGGATTGGAGAAAATTCTGCACCCATACAAACGAAACAACCGCTCCGCGAACATTGCTTGCCGGGGCGCTGAGCAGTTGCGGATTGACCATTAGAACCAGAACTTCATAAAGGATTATAAAAGGCAGAATGAACCAAAGGCCATAGATAGGCCTTGCAGTCCGTGCATAGTAGCTGTTTTGCTCGGCAGCCTTGCTCTTCCTTGAGGGCTTGTCAGTTCCATCTGATTTTCGCTTTGCCATTGCTGTGGGAGTTTAACCGAAAGAATTAAAAAACGCAAAAGAAAACGTTTTTTTAGACACGAATTAACACGGATTTTTTTATAACCAGCGTGGGCTAATAGCCCCGCTCTACGAAACTGTTTTTGATTTTGGTTTTCTGAGGGAGAAATTTTTATTAGGGTAGTTGATAGTCAAAACATAATCCTTTAAAAAATCTTTCTCGCCCAAAATAACCATATGCAAATTAGGAACAACCGCAAATTCTTTTTTGGGAACCCTTATTGCGAACCTGTTTGGGTCCACTTTTCCGTTTGAATCCGAGTACAAAACATCTAAAGAAAAGGTATGCATATAGACTTTGACTTCGCCGCCAATCCCCGAACTCATATCTTTTTTGGCCTTATGACTTCTTACATCGTGATACAGAGCCTTGGCAATGTACTCAGGAATGCAGGTCATATCGGCTCCTGTATCAATAAGTCCCCATGTTTCATAGCTGAAGTCATTTGCGGGATTATGCAACACCACTGGGACTAACGGCTTATTAAAAGGGCACTCCGCAGAAACTCTGAATGGATAAGAGTCTATTGGCATTGGCAGGCTTTAGTAAATGTGTATAGCGTTTTTTCTGGGTATAAAAAATACGACAGGCGATTTACAGCCTTTATCAATTGCTTTTTGTCTTACGCCGCCGGGGTCTTTGCCTGAAGCGACAACATCTTTATGATTAAACGAGCGCGTAGCAACAAACTTGCCGGCATATTTCCCGCCGTTATTTATAATTGATTTAGCTGCCATAACATCTCCGTTTTCTATTTGCTTTAAAGAATCTATTTAATTATACACAAAAACCAGCGAAAAAGACAAATGATTATTTTAAACACGACTTTTGGCCGCCAGAACCCCGAATTCTATTGCCTCTAAGTCCAAAATTCGTATAATTTCTGCAATGAATATAACCGGACAAAAATTAAAAGAGATATACGCTCTGCTGTTTGAGCGGTTTGGCTGTCAGCACTGGTGGCCGGGCGAAACGAAAGACGAAATCATCGCAGGAGCAATCCTCACCCAGAATACCAATTGGCAAAACGTCGAAAAGGCGCTGAACAATCTCAAAAACGCGGGCCTTATGACTATAGAAAAGCTCCACGGCCTCGACCACGACACTTTGGCAGGGCTGATTAGGCCGGCAGGCTATTACAACATCAAGGCGAAGCGACTGAAAAATTTTCTCAACTGGTTTTTTGAGCAGCGGGGCGGCTCAACAGAGGGTCTGGAAAAATTAAGCACGGCGGTATTTAGAGAAGAACTGCTTAGTATCAACGGCATAGGCAGAGAAACGGCTGATTCGATTCTGCTGTACGCATTCGAGCGGCCTGTGTTTGTGGTTGATGCTTATACATACAGAATCGCTGTCCGCCATCAGCTTATCGAGCCGGAATGCGATTATGAGCAGCTTAAGAGTTTATTTGAGGATAATCTCGAAACGGATGTTAAACTTTTTAATGAATTCCACGCTTTAATTGTTCGGGCTGGAAAAGAATTTTGCAGACCACAGGCAAAATGCGAAAAATGCCCGCTGGAAAATCTGCCGCATAGAATTGAATAGCCACAAAGGCACGAAGACACGAAGAAAAAAAATATATGAGAAAAAAAATACAATTATGCGGACAGGTGCAGGGCATCGGGTTTCGGCCATACGTTTATAAACTGGCGAAGGAGCTTGGCCTGACAGGCATAGTCTATAATCACAGCGAGGGGGCGGCAATTGAAGTCCAGGGCGAAAAGAAAAACATCGATGAATTTATCTCAAGATTAAAACTGGCGGAAAAAAGCGATTTGCCGCTGCTGAAAATTATCTCGATGGAAATTTCAGATATTGCCTTAAAAAGCGAAAACACTTTCGAGATTAAGCAAAGTCAAACCGCAGGGGCGGCAAGGGCGGAAATTACGCCTGATATGGCTATCTGCAAAGATTGTCTGCGCGAGCTTTTTGACAAGAATGATTTTCGCTATCGCTATCCATTTATCAACTGCACAAACTGCGGCCCTCGCTATTCGATAATCAAAACCATACCATACGACAGACCGAACACAACAATGTCCGCATTCAAACTGTGCGACAAATGCAATGGGCAATATGGCAATCCCGCGGACAGACGATTCCACGCCCAGCCTGTCGCCTGCGCGGTTTGCGGGCCTAAGATAAAGCTATGCGATAATAAAGGCAGCACAATTGAAGCTGACTCCGATTCGGCGATTAGAAAAACGGCGGAATTATTGGCTGCCGGCAAAATAGCGGCAATCAAAGGGCTTGGCGGATACCATTTAGCCTGCGACGCTGAAAATGATGATGCGGTCAAATTGCTAAGAACCCGCAAAATGCGAGATTATAAACCGTTTGCGATTATGGCAGGGAGCGTCGATATAATTCGTAAGTTCGCCTGTGTGGATGAGATTTCAGAGAAAGTTCTTAAGAGCATTCAGTCGCCGATTGTGCTATTGCCTAAAAAAACGCCGAACACAATCGCGGCATCCGTCGCGGCGGGCGTGAACACGTTCGGTTTTATGCTGCCTTATACGCCTTTGCATTATTTGCTTTTTGCCGAGAAAAAATTTGATTGCCTGATTATGACCAGCGGCAATGTTTCCGATGAACCGCTGATTTGCAAAGACCAGCAGGCTTTTGAAAAATTAGCTGATATTGCTGATGTTTTTTTGATTCACGACAGGGAAATTTACAGGCAGGTTGACGATTCGGTTGTGCATATTGTCAAAAACGAACCTGTGCCCCTTCGCCGGTCGAGGGGTTTTGTTCCGCAGACATTTGTTTTGAAAGGGATAGATTCCCGCCTGCGCGGGAATGACAAAGAGATTGCCGCGTCGTCCCGAAGCGGAACTCCTCGCAATGACATATTTGCCGCGGGGGCGGATTTGAAAAATACTTTCTGCCTTGCGAAGCAAAATCGTTTTGCCGTCAGCGAGCATATAGGCGATTTAGCTGATTCCAATGTTTATAAACACTGGATAGACTCCATTGGGCATTTAAAAAAACTGCTTGATATTGAGCCGGAAGTCTTCGCCTGCGACCTGCACCCAAACTATTTTACAAGCCAATACACAAGAAAAATCTCAAAGGGCAAAAAACTCATCGAAATTCAGCATCACTGGGCACATATCGCATCAGTGATTGCCGAGCATAATATAGCCGGCAGTGTAATCGGCCTTGTCGCTGATGGCACAGGCTTCGGCACGGATGGGGCTGTCTGGGGATGCGAATGTCTTATCGCTTCATTAACGGAGTTTAAGCGTTTTGGGCATTTGGCGTATTATCCTCTTGGCGGCGGCGATTCGGCCGCAAAGCAGGCAATCAGGCCTCTGTTGGGACTGGCGGCAAAATACAATTTAACTATTCCACAGGATATTCTGGAATCCATTGAATCGGACGGCGAAAAAATAAATATTATAAAAACGCAGTTGGAAAAAAATATCAATACCGTCCAGACATCGAGCTTGGGCAGATTGTTTGACGCTGTCGCGGCAGTTTGCGGACTTGGCGGCAAAAATAATTTTGAAGCTGAATTGCCGATGGCACTTGAAGCCGCCGCGGACAAAAACATCAAAGATTATTATACGTTTGAACTGATAAATGGCGAAATTCAAATAGGGAAAATGCTCGAAGAAATTTTAACAGATACAAAAAAGTTGTCATTTCGACCGGAATTCGTCCCGAAAATCGGGACGAATGAAGCGGAGAAATCTGTTTTAAATAGATTTCTCGATTCCGGCGACAAAGTCGCCTCCACTCGAAATGACAGGGCTGAAGCATATTCTAATGTGGGCACAATTTCCGCGAAATTCCATAACACCATCGCGCAATTTTTTCTCACTCTGGCCAAATCCGCAAAAGAACAGACCGGTATAAACATCGTTGCGGTGAGCGGGGGGGTATTTTGCAACAGATTTTTGCTTGCTCGGCTGATTGAGCTTTTGGAGGCAAACGGGTTTGAGGTTTTTTATAATCGGCTTGTGCCGGCAAACGATGGCGGAATCTCGTTAGGCCAGGCAGCGATAGCGGCAAACAGAGAATAAACACAGATTGTCGTTTATTCATTCGCAACGTCTTTTCTTTAAATAAGTTATGCAATTTTTAGCAAAATAGTGTCAATTTTAATTTTATATGCTATAATTTGCCGACGTATATAAAATATGGAAAAACCACCGTTCACAAAACAAAATTTTGCGAAAATAGAAACCGCTTTCCACAGCAATTTTAATATGAGGCTGGAGACGACTGATGCGGCAGGCAGGGAGATTCTCTCACTTTGCAATAAAGACTGTCATCCGGCGTTCTGTAAAATAATCCGCAGCAGCCCGGCAGGCCTTAAACGATGCAGACAGGACAGGCTGCGAAGTGTAAAAATGGCTTTTGAAACCGGCCAGCCATACATAAGTGTATGCCATGCCGGCATCGTTCTGGCATGCGTACCGGCGATGGATAAAGACGAGCCGCTTGGCGGCGTGTTCTTCGGCAAGTGCCTCTGGGATAAGCCGGACGATATTACTATTGACGAAATCAATAAACGCGTCAAAGGCATCAGAATCAACAGGGATAAGTTAGTTAGTGCGATTGAAAAACTCCCAGTTGTGTCGGGCAGGAAAGTTCACGAAGCGGCGGAATTTTTATTTGTCGCTCTTTACGAAATCACCGGCCTTGACCCGCATATAATTCAGTGGCGAAGACAGCGAAGTCAGCAGCAGTCCGAAATCGGCGAACTTATAAGGAAAGAAAAAGAAAAAAGCAGGGCAGGCCAGTATCCGCTTGAAGCTGAAAAAAAATTGATGGACAAGGTCAAAATCGGCGACCGGCTCGGAGCAAGAGAAATTCTCAATATGATTCTGGCATGTATTATGCTAAACGACCCCGGCGATTTGGCGGTACTCAAGGCCAGAATGCTTGAATTGCTCAGTATCCTCAGCAGAAGCGCAGTCGAAGGCGGAGTTGATATAAATTTCCTGCTCGAAAAAAATCTTGACTATATAAATAAAGTGATGCTGATTGACAATCAGCAGGATTTATGCGCGTGGATTGGAAACGCCCTCAACGATTTTATTGAGCAGGTTTATTCCACACAGGACAGCAGAAGAGTTTCGCAGATTAAACCGGCGATTGATTATATTATGACGCATTACTGCGAGCCGATTACACTTAGCGATGTTGCCAAAGCGACTCATTTAAGCGTTTCAAGATTAAGCCATGTGTTTAAAGAGCAGACCGGCTTTACGATAGTCGATTATATGACCAACGCGAGAATCGAATACGCAAAGGAACTTTTAATATCCACCAATAAAAACTGCACGGAGGTGTGTTTTGAGGCGGGATATAATAATCAGAGTTATTTTACAAGAACATTTAAAGAGGTCGTCGGCGTTACGCCGAGAAATTTCAGGGATATCAATAGACGGAAGTAAATGAAAAAGAATATAGCGATATTTGGTTCGACAGGTTCGATAGGGACAAACGCCCTGCGGGTTATTGAGGCTCTTGGCGATGAATATAAAGCAGTTGCCCTTAGCGCACATAATAATATAAGACTGCTGACAGAGCAGGTAAAAAAGTTCAAGCCGCAAACAGTCATTTTGACCAACCCAGCGAAAATCGACGAATTCAAAAAATTGCTCGGCAGGACAAATGTCGAAATACTTACCGGCAACGCCGGCCTTTTGGCAGCGGCGGCTGATAAGAATACTAATGTTATAATCGCTGCGGTTGTCGGCTCGGCCGGGCTTGAGGCGCTTTTGGCCACGGCAAAGACCGGAAAAGTTTTGGCTGTCGCCAACAAGGAGCCGCTTGTCATTGCGGGTGAACTGCTCACAAAAGTTGCTGCGGAAAACAACGCTAAAATTCTGCCGGTTGACAGCGAACATTCGGCAGTTTTTCAGGCTTTGCAGGCAGGGGACGCAAAGGAAGTCAGCAGGATTATTCTTACTGCCAGCGGCGGGCCTTTTAGAGGAGCAACGGCGGAACAAATTGAAAACGCCACGCTCCAGCAGGCTCTTGCGCATCCGACCTGGAATATGGGCAAAAAAATCACTATCGATTCTGCCACGATGATGAATAAGGCTCTGGAAATAATCGAAGCCAAATGGCTATTTGATGTTCCTGTGGAAAAAATCGAAGTGATTGTCCATCCTGAGTCGATAATTCATTCTATGGTGGAGTTTGTTGACGGCTCGGTGATAGCGCAGATGTCCCCGCCTGATATGTGTCTGCCGATTCAATACGCCCTGACCTTCCCGCACAGGGTGAAAGGCATAACAAAGCACCTGAAATTGGAAGAAATCGGCAAGTTGACCTTTGAAAAACCCGATATGGAAGTTTTCAAGGCTCTAAAGATTGGTTATCAGGTCGCAAAGGCCGGCGGGACTGCCGCAGCGGTGTTTAACGCCGCAAATGAGGCTGCCGTAGAAGAATTTCTGGCGGGAAATATAAAATTTGTTAATATCGTCGAACTTATTGAGCGTTGTCTCGATAAACATAATGTGAAAATGAACGCGACGCTGGAAGAACTGCTTTCAGCCGACAATTGGGCAAGAAATGAGGTAAAGAAATGTCTGAACAAGGTAATGTAAAATCAAAAAATATGACTAATCTGCTGTTTTTGGCGGCGCTGATTGGAATCGTGATATATTTCATTTCCAAAAACGTTGAAAAGAGCGCCAGTATCATTCTGTCTTTTGTCGGGCTGGGTGTGGTGATATTTGTTCATGAGTTTGGCCATTTTATTGCTGGTAAACTGTCGGATATTTGCGTCGAGGCATTCGCGATAGGATTTGGTCCGGTTGTCATAGGCGTTAAACGATGCGAGAAATTTCTGCGGTTCAGAATCCTGCCAACTATATTGCTCAAGGACAATGACCCGGACGGCGAAGGGCTTTTGTGCTTAAAACTGCCGATGAACTGCAAAGCAGGCGAAACGGAATATCAATTGAGAATTTTCCCGCTGGGAGGGTTTGTAAAACTGCTCGGCCAGGAAGATGTCGGCGCAGACAAGCCAAGCGATAACCCACGCTCATTTTTGAACAGGCCTATTTGGAAAAGAATAATGGTCGGTTCTGCCGGCGTGATATTTAACGTCATTCTTGCGATAGCTTTTTTTGTCGTTGTTTTCACCAGAGGTATAAATATGCCGCCGGCGATTGTAGGCGGTACAATACCGGGCTATCCAGCCGAGAAGGCCGGATTGATGCCGGGCGATGAGATAATTTCGGTTGATGGAAAAAACAATATAGATTTTACTACTGTCGCTATGGCAGCGGCTCTGTCAGGCAAAGGCGAGCCTGTCAATATGACTGTAAAGCGGGCAGACGGCAAAATAGAAGATGTTAATATAATTGCAAAAGAGCTGCCGGGAGCCGGTTTCAGAGGCTTTGGCATATTACCATCGTTCACGCTTGAAATGGCAAAGATTGAAACCCCTGAAGCATTTTTGGCCGCGACAGGCTTAAAAGCCGGCGATATCCTGACAACTGTTGATGGCGAGAAAATTGAACAGCCCTGGCAATATACTGAAAAAATACAGCAAGTTTTTGAGCCGACAGTTGAGTTGTCATTCCAAAGGCCGGGACAAAATAAGCCTGTAGTTTTCACAGACAGGCTTGAATTTAATGCATGTATAGAATATCAGGATGGCGGAGAATTTATACCTTCGCATATCGGCGGGATTATTCCGAGACTTAAAATTATTTCCGTAGAATCGGCCAATGGCAACCAAAACCTTAAAAGGATTTCCAAAATTATTTCTGTCGAATCGGCGGATGTCAATCAAATACTGCAGAAGGGCGATATTATTGTCCGTGTCGCCGATATCGCCAATCCCACGTATCAGGAACTGCGTCAGGCGACAATTACATATGCCGAGCAGGATTTAAAACTCACAGTGCTTAGAAACAGCGAACTTATTGAAGCAACGGTAGTTCCGAAAATCGGCAAAGACGGCAGGGCGGTCATAGGAATAGGTGTAGGCCTTGATATTGATAATCCAATCGTCGCGGCTGTCGCTGATGCCAACACATCGCAGATTGGCAGTTTGCCCAGAGGGGCGGAGATTGTTTCCTTTGCGGGCGAAGGAGTGAAAAACTTTTTTGATATCGCCGCAGCCCTTGAAAAAAACAGGGGCAAAACAGTTAAAATCATTTACAGAAGTACATTGGATGAAAAACAAATGGATTATGCTGTGGGGCAATATGGCGATATTTTAGCCGTAAGTCCGATTACAGCGTATGAATTGCCGTTCAAGCCGCTCAGGAAACTCTATCGTGCTGACGGCGCTGTTGATGCTATGAAAATGGGAACTCGAAAAACAGTTGAATTTATCGCACAGACTTATATGACGATAAAAGGGTTGATTGTCGGCGATATAAGTCCCAAGAGCCTGATGGGTCCGGTCGGTATGATTTCCGCCAGTTCGAAGATTATCGAAAGTAAGGAGTATATTCATTATCTTAACTTTATGGGTATTATCAGCGCCTGTCTTGCGGTAATGAATTTTCTGCCGCTGCCGATACTTGACGGCGGACTGGTTTTGATGCTGATTATCGAAAAAATAAAAGGCTCGCCAGTGCACACAAAGATACAGGAATGGCTTGTTTATATCGGCCTTGCCCTCATTGGCGGACTGTTTGTGCTGATAACCTATAACGACATTTTAAGAGTATTCTTCGACAAATAGGAATAATACTGATGAACGAAGACAAAAAGAATATTCTCAAGTGGCGAAAAAAAAATTCCTATTACTATCGGTGGATTGAGAAAATTCACAAATTCGTCATAAGGCCGAACAGCAGAGTTTTGCAAATCGGCTGCGAAACCGGTGAATTGCTGGCAGGGGTTAATCCATCTTATGGTCTTGGCATTGATGCCGATGCCGCAAAAATCGCCGTTGCCAAAGAACAGTTTGGTCATTTGAATTTTCAGGTTGCCGACCCGCATCAGTTCACAATCGATGAAAAATTTGATTATGTGATTATCTGTAATTCGCTTGGCGGCTGGCACGATGTGCAGAAAGTTTTTGAAAATATCCGCCCAGCCGCGACTCCGGATACGCGGATTATCATCGCGTATTATAATTATCTGTGGGAGTTTGCCCTTGAGCTTGGCTCGCTGCTTAAAATAAGAAGGCCTTATGAGTATCAAAACTGGCTTTCGCAAAACGATATAGTGAATTTGCTCGATTTGGCGGGCTTTGAATCCATAAGGCAGAATTCATTTATGCTGCTGCCAAAGCGAATTTGGCCGATTACGTCAATTTTCAATTATTTTCTAACGCTGCTGCCGGGCTTTAGATGTTTTAACCTCATCAATCTGATAATAGCCAGACCTATTCCGCCGCAAAAACCGCAAAACGAACTTTCAGTTTCGGTTATTGTTCCCTGCAGAAACGAAAAGGGCAACATCGCCGATGCGATATTGCGAATTCCGCCGATGGGCAGAGAAACCGAAATAATTTTTGTCGATGGCAGCAGCAGCGACGGCACTGTTGAGGAAATAGAAAAACAAATCGCTTACCACCCCGAAAGAAAAATCAAACTGATTCATCAGGGCGATGGAATCGGCAAAGGCGATGCCGTTCGCAAAGGATTTGCCGCAGCCGCCGGCGATGTGCTTGTGATTCAGGATGCCGACTTAACCGCTCCGCCGGAGGATTTGCCGAAATTTTTCAAGGCAATCTGCGATGGCAAAGGAGAGTATATCAACGGCTCTCGGCTTGTTTATCCAATGGAAAAGCAGGCGATGAGATTTCTGAACCTGCTCGGCAACAAATTTTTCAGTATGCTGTTCACCTGGCTGCTTGGTCAGAAATTCAAAGATACCCTCTGCGGAACGAAAATGATTAGCCGAAAAAATTACGAGCTTATCGCAGCAAATCGTTCGTATTTCGGCGAGTTTGACCCGTTTGGCGATTTCGATTTGATTTTCGGCGCTGTCAGGCAGAACCTGAAAGTTGTCGAAGTTCCGGTTAATTATAAGGCCAGAACTTATGGCGAAACAAACATCAGCAGATTTAGACACGGTTGGCTGCTGCTGAAAATGAGCTGGATTGCGTTTAAAAAAATTAAATGGCTGGGTAAATATTGAAGTTTTTAAAAATTGCAAAGCATAAGGATTCGGCTGAACTTGATATGCCTGAAACAACGATTCGGCATTGTCAGATTATTCAGCAAAAGCGGTTTCTTAAAAACATATATGTCGATTTTTACAGCCGATTCAAAAAAGCGTTCGGCAATCCTGAAAATAAACGCCTTGTCGAACTTGGCAGCGGCGGCGGCTTTATAAAAGAAATTATCCCAAACGCAATTACCTCTGATGTAATAAAAGTGCCCGGCGTTGATATGTCCTTTTCAGCAGAGCAAATGCCATTTGAGAATGGAAGCGTTGATGCGTTTTTTATGTTCGATGTGCTGCATCATATTCCAAATCCGAGGCTGTTTTTCAGAGAAGCCTGCCGATGTCTCAGACCCGGCGGCAAAATAGTTATGATTGAGCCTGCCAATACTTTATGGGGGCGTTTCATATACAAAAATTTTCATCACGAGGCGTTTGATGAAAAAGCCGGCTGGCAAATGGAATCGACTGGCCCGCTTTCCAGTGCCAATGGCGCTGTTCCATGGATAATTTTTAATCGCGACAGAAAAATTTTTGAAAATGAATTTCCTGAATTGCAGATTTTGAAAATTTCGTTTCATACGCCGCTGCGGTATTTGATTAGCGGAGGGCTTACTTTGCGTCAACTGCTTCCGGGTTGTTGCTATGGGTTAGTGGCGGGATTGGAATGGCTGCTTTCACCGGCTAACAATATTTTGGGGATGTTTCAGACTATTGAGATTGAGAAAAGACACAACAGAGGTTAATTTAACGATATAGACATGTATAAAAGAATAAAAAAACAATATTTAAGAAAGTTGGAAGTCCTATGATTGGATTGATTGATAGATTGGCCATAACACGAATTAAGCTGTTTTTTGCCCGGATACTTTATTGTCTGATACATCTAATATATCGCAAAGACAAACGTATTATCACTAGGAATGGAATTACTTATGAAATTGATTTATCGGAATGTGTCGATTTATCCATTTTTTTATTGGGCCATTTCCAAAAACATGTTTCTAATAATAAACGTCTCTCTTTGTCTGAGAATGCAATAATTTTTGATGTGGGGGCGAATATAGGGGCCATGGCTCTGCAATTTGCCAAACAGTCCCCATTGGGAAGAGTATATGCATTTGAGCCTACTTTTTATGCCTTCGCAAAGCTGAAAAGAAATCTTGCACTAAATCCTGAACTTGCGAATAGAATTGTTGCAATTCAAAGTTTTGTCTCCTCGGAAACGTCGGGTGAAGCTAATATAAAGGCGTATGCAAGTTGGAAAGTAGGAGGTTCTGACGATAGCGGCAAGCACTTGATTCACGGAGGAACCGTAAAGCCTGCCCAGGGGATAGGGGCGATATCTCTCGATGATTTCTGTGAACAGAACAACATCGAGAAGCTGGACTTTATCAAAATAGATACCGATGGACACGAATTGGAGGTTTTAAAAGGAGCACAGAAAATTATTGGAAAGTTCAAGCCTGCTATCATTTTTGAAATCGGAATATACCTATTGCAGGAAAGAGGCGTTGATTTTTCAGACTATTTAAAATTTTTCGCATCCTTAAACTATTGTTTATTAAACTGCGATAGCCTCAGGGAAATAACTGCGGATAATTATCGCAGGCATGTTCCATTAAATAGAACAAGTGATATTTTGGCAGTCGCCAATACTTGAAAATCAAAAGGGTTAATAATGGCTGTGCAAAAAGGAATTAAAATTCGCCGAAGGCATAAAAAGCCAGCGAATGAAAACTCTATTCAGATAGTTTCTCCTGAAATTATAGCGCAACGTGAAAAATACTTCGGTATTTTAACCATTGTCGTTCTTTTTGCCTTTGGCGTTTACCACTCAATTCTTTATTTCGGTCATACGGCTGTCCCCAATTCGGATTTTCCTGCCTTTTTCTCTACCGGCCGGCAGCTTTTATCTTTTCACATCCCATCAAGTTTTAAGCGTGTTCCGGTTCTTGGGATTTTGCAAGTTCTTCTTTCCTGGATCATCGGCGGCCAACATCCCGGCTTGACAGCCGGTTGGCTGCTGAATGCGATATTGCATCCGTTCAATCTTATCCTGCTGTGGCTCATCTGTAGAAAGTTCGTAGGTAAATCGGGCTTGTGGATTGCAATAATTGCAATACTCAATCCAATGGTTATTTATCTGCTGACTGAACCGATAGTAGAAACTACATTTTTATTTTTTATACTTTTGACTTTCTATTTTATTCTGAAAAATTCCCGGTGGAGTTATCTTTTTGCATCAATCGCAACGATGACTCGTTACGAAGGCGCAGCTCTTATTCTTGCGGCTTTTATAATCGATATGATAAACAGCAAAACAAAACAGGAACGATTCCGAATTTTCCTCTATTCAGCATTGGCGGCGACACCCGTGGCAATTTGGATGGTCGGTATTTTGATGACCCCGCATGCAGAATCGTATTTAACTGTTTATGGAAAAGAGTATGCCAAATTGTATGCGCAACCGGAAGAAAGCAGAACTGGTTTTTTTATGAATTTAGGCGTGTTATGGGAAACAGGATTTCAACCTCTGCTGATACCTTTTTTCAGCGATAACAGCGAAGACATAAATATGGTTTGGGGATTGAGTAAATTTTTTGCGATTATGGGGTTTGCTTTTGGTTCGATTTATGGACTATTCAAACGCCGATGGGAAGTGCTCGCTTTGCTCATATTTCTGATATCATATTTTGCGATTCATTTAAAATTTCCTGTTCAGTATTCGCGATACTATATGCCGATTTCCTGGGTCGCACTTTTACTGTGTTGGTTCGGCTTGCAAAACATCTGGAACCTGCTGAATAAAAACAGGCGTATCCCTAAGCCGATTATATTCCTCTTACAGGCAATTATTTTGACAATTACTATTATATGGCTGATCAGCCTTCCTCTATCGTTGCCGAAATTAACTCCTGCCAGCGCCGTATCCGTTTCAATGCCGTATGTTGCAATTGTGGTCGTGTTACTTTTGCTTGCCGGACGTACTTATATTTATAAAATTAAAAACATATTTTCTCAGGTGGTTATTCTTGCGGTATTGGGGCTTATTATCGCATCGAATCAATTTATACTCGCTCCCACGCTTGGTAACGGCCAAAGAGATATAGAGTTCAAACTTCTGGGGAATTGGTACGTTGCAAATGCTAAACCCGGCGAAAAAATGGGGCTTTTTTTGTCACATGTGGTACAGATATATGCGCCTAAATACGCCGACAATCTTGTTTACCTGCCCACTTCCGATAACCCTGTGAATTTTGTAAAGGCCTGCTACGATGCAAACATCACTTATGTCGTCTGGGCATCACGCGAAGGATTGAGTAGGGATGCCAGCTACCATCAGACGAATTTAGATAAAAACATAGCTATGCTTCGCGAACCAAAGAGTATCGGCCCGTATGAGTATATAACAACTATTAAGGCAAACCAATACCGCTATGTTAATATTTTTAGACTCAAGCCTCGGCCATAAATCACAAAAAAGGGCGGGGTTATAACCCCGCCCATAATATAAATATATCATGACCGTTTTTAGCCGCGTCTTCTAAGCATCATACCACCTATAAAAAGTAGTCCCAGCGTCGCAGGCTCCGGTACCGCGAAAATATAATTGAATCTTGAATCTTTTGCGACTATCTCACCAGCAAAACCAGACATAGGACTCAGTACAGAAGGGTCCATTGCATACAACCTGTTTACACCGGCAACACAGGGATGACTTGAGAAGCTCGTTACAGATGCGCTGCCTATGCCTACATAAGCATCAGTCATCGAAATATTATATGAGTTGAGCAGAATACTCGCTTCTGAGGCTCCCCAACTCCAACCTCCCACATACATAACATTGCCGCCCGAATTTGCATAATCACGCATTTTGGAACCTAAGCCCGCACCTGCCCAGAGCCAAACGACAGCAGAATAACTGCTCAAGTCTGATGATATCCAGTTCTGGGGGTCAGAAATGGTGACGGTATAACCGGCACTTTGAAGCGATTGCAGTAAATTTGAGCCAGTTAGCTGACGATCATAGTAGGCTTTGTCAAAAAGAATTGATTTGTTGGAAGAATCGGCCGTGAGCCAGTTAAGCGAACTTACGGCGAAATGCTGATAATCCTGTGAGCTGGACGTAAGCATCCAGTCATCGGCAACCGCGACAAGCTTCCCTGCGGCAAATGCGGAACTGCCAAACACTGATACAAAAACTAAACTCCACAATACGTTTTTCATGTTCTCCCTTCCAAAAATAGTTTATGGTTATTAATTAGTGTACATACACTAACATCACAGATTTAATTTAGAGGAGAGAATTCAAACGGCATGATATGTATTCTCTCCGCCTCCAAGTGGTAATTATAGATTACTTTCTATCTGATTGCAACTATTTTTTCGGACTTTTGTGAAAAAAATTGGATTTTTCACAATCCGAAACAGTCAATCTATCAAGCAGACAAGCCAAGCAGCCTGATATGCCTGACTGCGGCAGGGCGGCAGCTATTGCGGTAAGGGTATCCTTAAGGCAACCTCTAAAAATGCGTAAATTCAGAGCCGCGAGCGTAAGCGACCGGTCAAAAACAACGTCTATTATGTTTGATTGTCAATTTTTAGAGGCATCCTTAAACTTTCAGACCGTAATCAGCCAGCAGTTTTTTAAGTTCTTCTTTCTGGCCGGCGGTCAGCGGTGTCATCGGCAGCCGCATTTCTTCCGAAGCCATACCAAGCAGGGCGATGGCAGCCTTTACCGGTATCGGGTTTGTGGCCATACTTAGCATCGTCCGCGAAAGCTTGAACAGCTTGTTATGCCATTTTCTTGCTGATACAAAATCACCCTCTAAAATCAAATCCATCATCGCCTTTACATCGGTTGGCACGATGTTAGCAACGACACTGATAACGCCCTTGCCGCCAACCGAGCAAATCGGCAGGGTGAGCGAGTCGTCGCCCGACAGAATCGTAATATCGCAGGAATTTGCTATATCGCTTGAAACGTCCAATTGGCCGGTCGCCTCTTTAACCGCGACGATATTTTCAATTTGAGCAAGTCTGGCTATTGTCGCAGCAGTCATACCGGCTCCGCATCTGCCGGGGATATTGTAAAGAATTATCGGCAAATCCACTTCCTCGGCTATCGCTGCGAAGTGCTGATAAAAACCTTCCTGTGTCGGCTTGTTGTAGTAGGGCGTAACCTGCAATGAAGCGTCCGCTCCGGCCTTACGCGCAAATGCGGTCAATTCAATCGCCTCAGCGGTGCTGTTTGAGCCTGTTCCCGCGATTACAGGAACTTTGCCGTTAGCGACTTTTACAACCCGTTCGATTACCTGTTTGTGTTCGGTGTGGCTAAGTGTCGGCGATTCGCCGGTTGTGCCGCAGGGGACAATACCATCAATGCCGCTTTTTATTTGAAATTCGACTAATTCATCAAGCGTATTGAAATCGACCTGGCCGTTATCAAACGGCGTTATGAGAGCTACCATTGCTCCGGTGAACATTTTACAAACTCCTTACGAATTTTCTTTCAGTATTTTACAGTATGCCTTGACGGCGTTTGCCAGACCCATATCGAGCGCATCAGCGATAAGAGCGTGCCCTATGGAAACTTCCATTACCGGCCTTACCTTTTTACAGAAATAGCCGAGATTGTCAAGGTTCAAATCGTGGCCGGCATTCACGCCGAGGCCGATTTCGGCGGCTTTTTTAGCTGCCGCGGCATAATCCGCAGTCAGGGATTCGAGGTCTTTTTTCTGGGCAAAAGCAGCCGCAAAAGGCTCGGTATAAAGTTCTATACGGTCTGCACCAATTTTTTTGGCCTTTTCGACCATCTCAATTACAGGGTTCACAAAGAGACTTACCCTTATGCCCAGCGATTTCAGTTTTTCGATGACCGGCAGGAGTCTTTCGCAGTTTTTATCGTTCAAATCCCAGCCGTGGTCAGAGGTATTCTGACCTGGCATATCAGGAACCAAAGTGGCCTGTGTCGGACGTATTTGGGGCATTAAGTCCATATATTTGCCTGTAAATGGATTGCCTTCGATATTAAACTCAACCCGGCTTACGACATTCTTCAGTTCGTGAACATCGGAATATCTTATGTGCCGCTCATCAGGCCGGGGGTGGACGGTAATGCCATAAGCGCCAGCGGAAATACAGGTCGCGGCAGCATTAACCACGCTTGGAATACCCAGCGAACGGGAATTGCGAACGAGAGCTATCTTATTCAAATTTACGCTTAAATGTGTCATCGTGGGTTAGTTTATACAGCAGCCAATAGCCGGTAGTCAATAGCCAATAGAAATTAGCTTCGCCGTGTGATATGCCTTTATTGAGCGTAGAACAAACCTGAATGAAACATAACATATATTATAGGACGTTGATGGTAATGCAAAATCTTGGCTTTTAAGCTTCTATTTAGACACTAATACAACATTCGACTTTTCATCCTGAGCAACTGTGTACGCTCATTCATCTTTATTTAATAGAATAGAAAATCGGTAATCTTAAGAAATTTATCGGAATTTAGCCTTGCAAAACACACCTTAAACCAATTATAATTATCTATCAGTTATATCCTTCAAATGTAAATTACTTTTTTTTGGAGAAACACTATGAAAAGGATTGGAATTGGACTGTTTGTTTGTGCCGCTGTTTGTATCGCTATTGGTTTCGCAGGCTGTACCAACAAGGCCGATGAAAACAAGCCCCTTAGTGAAGTACAGGCTGATGCTCAAAAAATGGATGTTGAGCAGTTGAAAGCAATGGCAACAAAATACAAAGAGGCCATTACAGCTAAAAAGGCGGATGTGGACAAGGTTATGGCCAAGATGAAAGATGTACCCCTTGCCGATGCTATGGGCAAAGAAGCTACATCGCTAAAGCAGGAAGTTGATGCTCTCGCCAAGTCCATAAAGGCGCTCAACGAGCGTTTTGACGTTTATTACAACAAGCTCGTTGAAAAAGGCGCGGATGTTTCAGGACTGAGCATTTAATCAGCTTCTTTTCTTGGATAAATCGCTTATTTTGCCATAAATAAGGCTTTTTTGTTGACAGTTAAGCCTTATAACCTATAATGACTTGGCGTATTTTTTAATTAACGCTGGCTTTGCGGAGCGGGTCTATGAAGAATTGTAAAATTTTGGTCTTATTAGGTTGTGTATTTCTGAGTACGGCAGTTTTTGCCGAACAACTGCGGGATGACTGGAACGACTTCCTGCATTATACGGTCATTGGTCGATTCGACCTTGCCGCCGGCTTTGCCCAGAAAATTATCGACAGCAACGCCAACCCGGTTGAACTGCTTCGGCTCAGCGAAGAAAATCCCCGCGGCTACGCCATTGTTGTAAAGGTTCACGCAAACAACCCGCAGCTTGCGCCCCTTGCGGAAAAAATCCTCGGCATCATAGAGCAAGGCCGATTCGCAAGACGCACTGATTCTGAAATTATCGTTGAGGAAGTCAAAAGGCTCAGCGGCACTGTTCGAGGCAAATACACCGCCATCGAAAGACTTCGCAACGCCGGTGAATACGCCATCCCATATATGGTTGACGCAATGGCTGACCAGAATCGCAAGGCCGAGTTCCCAAACATTACGACCGCCCTGCCTGAAGTCGGAAAATCCGCAATTAGACCTCTTGCCGCCGCCCTTGCGATGGACAATCTGATTGTCAAAGCCGAAATAATAAAAGCTATGGGCAAAATCGGCTATCCAGAATCGCTTGGCTATCTGAAATACATCGCGGAAAAAGATTCTTCACAGCAGCTTCGCCAGCTTGCTCTTGAAAGCATCGGCCAGATTGATTCTTCCGCATCAGCTAAAACAGCGGCGGAGCTTTTCTTCCAGACCGCCGAAAATTATTACTATAAAGCCGATTCTCTGATGCCGGCATCAGATGTCAATTTTGCCAATATATGGTTCTGGAGCAAAGAATCAAACGGCCTGGTAAAAGAAGCAATCAGCAGAACTTATTTCAGCGAAATGATGACTATGCGCTGCTGCGAGCTTTCTTTACAGGCAAATCCAGACTTCGGTGAGGCTATTTCGCTGTGGATTGCGGCGTTCTTTCGTGCCGAAGGCATAAGTAAGGTTTATCCAAAATATTTCGGCCAGGGCCACGCTAATGCGATGACTTACGCCACAACCGCAGGAGCCGAATATCTGCACAGCGCTCTTGCCCGCGCGGTTAAGGATAAGGATGCCGTTATTGCCCTGGGTGTGGTTGAGTCGCTCGTTCGCAACGCCGGCGAAAAATCACTTATGTACAGACTGAAAACTTCCCAGCCTCTGATTGATGCCCTGACCTTTGACGACAGAGCCGTCAGATTCAGCGCTGCTATCGCTATTTCTCTGGCGGGGCCTGCCGAGCCGTTTAAGGAAAGCTCATTAGTTGTCAAAAATCTTGCTGAAGCGATTTCAGCCCCTGCCGATGAAAAATGGCAGAAAGACACCGCTGATACTTACGCAATTAGAGCCTGCGATGCGATGCTCAAACTTGCTCAGACAAAAAATCAGGTCATAGACCTTTCAGCCGCCCTTTCGCAGCTTGTCTCTGCCACAAAAGATTCGAGAAATGAAATTAAAATTTTTGCCGCTCAGATACTCGCTTATCTTTCCAGCCCGGATGCTCAAAGGGCAATCGCGGATATGGCGATTATGGACAGCAATCAAACCGACGTTAAAATTGCTGCTTTTGATTCTCTTGCAGTCTCAGCAAAGGTCAACGCCAATCTGCTGCGGGACGAGCAGGTTAATCAGATATACTTGATTGTTCAGTCAACAACGATAGATACCGAGTTGCGTTCAAGCGCAGCGGCTGCATTTGGTGCGTTGAATCTGCCGAGCAGAAAGGTAAAGGATTTGATACTTTACCAGGCAAAAACCAGCCTCTGATTTTCTTTAAAAGTGGTTGTTTTGCCTGTACTATGCCCCCGCAGCGAGGTGCCAGTATGGCTAAAATTACCGAAAAAACCGGCAAAATTGACGAAAAAGAACGCAAAAATGCGATAAGCGATTTCGTCAAAACTCTCTCGGCTGAACACAGAATGCTGATTATACTTAAAAGTCAGCTCTATGGCGGCGATTGGGACCCGATGTACAATGATTTGAAAAATCGCCTTGATGGAAAACCGTATATTTTCAAACTGGCAAATCGCATTAACGATGACATTGAGAGAATCGAAAAAATGAGACAGTTTGAGCGGCAGTTTGACTGCAATCTCTGCGATTTTGTAGATTCAGTTGAATAATAGCTTCGGCCAATGGCCGAATCCTCATTTTTGATTTTTTATCTTTGATTTTTAAAAAATAGGAGCTATACGTTGAAGAACTTTAGTTTTATTTGTTTATTTGTTGTTATATTTTCTGCGACTGTTTACGGCGGAGGTATCAGCGAAAAACTTCTAAATCAGGCCGGTCTTTCGACCGTCTGGCAAACCGCTGTCGCTCTGGATGCTGGAGAGAACATTCAGAGAATAGACATTCTCGGCGATTATATCTATATATTAACAGGCACAAATTATTTATTCTGTCTCGACAGAAACACCGGCAAACTAAGTTTTTCCGCAACCGTCGCCCTGCCGAAAATGCCGGCCTCGGCTCCTTCATCTTATAAAAACACAGCTTATATTGTCGCCGAAAATAAACTTATCGCTTTTGACATTCTGCAAAGGACTGAAATTTCCAGAATTATTTTGCCTATGCCTGTTTCTGCTGCCGTAGCCGCTAACGAAAAATACCTCTATTTGCCGGGTATGGACAAAAGATTGCACATCCTCGATGCTAACAGCGGGCATGAACTTTTCAAAGTTACCGCTGATAATTTCTCAGGCATTACCAGCATTTCGGCAACCGAAACCTCCGTCATTTTCGCCACAGCCGGTGGAAATGTAATATGTATGGAAGCCTCATCGCCGAAACGGATTTGGCAGTTTAACGCCGTCGGTGGAATTGTTGCTCCGCTCGCTTCAGCGTCAAACTATATATACGCAGCCAGCAAAGACACTAACCTTTACAAAATAGATCCCAACAGCGGAAAAATGGTATGGAACTTCCCATTCCACGCCGGCTCTGCTCTTACAACCCAGCCAAGAGCAACACAGACGACCGTTTATCAGTACGCCGAAAATAAAGGTGTTTACGCCATAGATGCCGACAGCGGAAAACAGCTTTGGCTCTTGCCAGATGGCACAGACCTGCTCGCAGAAAACGGCAGCACCGCATATATTATGGACAAAAATAACAACTGCGTCGCGATGGATAACCGGCAGGCCAAAAAGATTTGTATAATAAATTTCGCTCCAGTAACCGCTTATGCCGCCAATACCGCTGACGCGAAGATTTATATAATGGACGGCAAAAACATTTCCTGTATCGCCCCGGCTGCAAAATAAAAATATATCAGGGAAGAAAGACGATTCAAATGGATGTGAAAATCAGCACCGCCTTAATCAGCGTATCAGACAAAACCGGCATCGTTGACTTTGCAAAGAGCCTTTCAGCAATGGGCGTTAAAATTATCAGTACCGGTGGAACCGCGAAAGCCCTCGCACAGGCCGGCATAAACGTCGTAAGCGTCGATTCAGTTACCGGCTTCCCCGAAATGATGGATGGCAGAGTAAAAACTCTCCACCCCAAAATCCACGGCGGACTGCTCAGTATCCGCGACAACGCCGAACATCAGGCCGCGATGAAAAAACACGCCATCGAGCCGATTGACCTTGTCTGCATAAACCTTTATCCGTTTGAACAGACCATCGCAAAGCCCGATTGCAAATTTGCGGATGCCATAGAAAATATCGACATCGGCGGACCAAGTATGGTTCGCTCGGCTGCGAAAAATCATAAATTTGTAACCGTCGTTACAAACTCCACCCAATATGAAAAGGTAATCGCAGAGATGAAAGCAAACAAAGGCTCGGTGAGTGAAGCAACACGAACTGACTTTGCCAGAATCGCCTTCGGTATGACGGCATCCTACGATTCAGCCATCTCAAAATACCTCAATAAACAGGCAGGCGTAAGCTATCCTGAGCGAATGACAATATCGCTTGCCAAAACGATGGAACTTCGCTACGGCGAAAATCCGCACCAGAGCGGAGCATTTTATAAACTTCCAGCAAATTCTGAAATGAGTGTGTCCTCCGCAAAACTTATGGAAGACGAAACTCAAATCAGCTTCAACAATCTGCTCGATGCCAATGCCGCCTTTGAATTAGTCAAGGAATTTTCAGAGCCTGCCGCCGTTGTCGTCAAACATCTGAACCCCTGCGGCTGCGCCGTTGACGATGACATTCACAAGGCCTATCAAAAAGCCTATGAAACCGACGTAACAAGCGCATTCGGCGGCATCATTGCACTGAACAGAAACGTTGATAAAGCTCTTGCCACTACAATTATGGAATCTTATTCGCTCTTCGGCAAAGCAAAGGGAGCGGCTGGATTTTTCGCTGAGGTCATTATCGCCCCTGAATTCTCCGCAGAGGCTCTGGAAATTATACGCAATCTAAAACCCTGGGGCAAACGAGTAAGACTTATGGAAACAGGCGCAATCGACCGTATGAAAATTGACTGCGGCGAATTTGACATCCGCTGTATTATCGGCGGAATGCTGCTCCAGCAAAGAGACCTCGCAGGCTGGGAGCCGCAAAATCTCACATATCCCACAAAAGTAAAGCCCGACAAAAAACAGCTTGAGGATTTGAGAATCGCCTGGCTCTGCGCAAAGCACGTCAAGAGCAACACTATCACGCTTGTCAAAAATAAAAAACTCATCGGCGTTGGAGCCGGCCAAATGAATCGTGTCGAATCAGGTCTGCTCGCCTTCAAAGGCGCAGGCAGCGAAGCAAAAGGCTCTGCCATGGGCTCGGATGCTTTCTTCCCATTCCCGGACAATATCGAAAATGCCGCACAGCACGGCGTTGCCTGCATAATCCAGCCGGGCGGCTCTAAGAAAGACGATGAAATCATCGCCGCCGCTGACAAACACGGCATCGCTATGGTCTTCACCGGCAAACGGCACTTTAAACACTAATAAACAGTTGGCGGATGGAACTTTTGCTTTACAATAATTGGCCGACTGGTTATATTCAGGACAAAGGAGGCAAAGAGGTAAGGAATCAAGGATTTTACAGAGCCGCGACAGTACTATAGCGGTAAATCCTTATTTCTTTACATCTTTATTTCCTTATTTTGTGCCGATGTAGCTCAATGGTAGAGCACGGCTTTCGTAAAGCCGGGGTTATGGGTTCAAGTCCCGTCATCGGCTTTATGTGTTTAGTTCGTCAGTCCCGCAATTGCGGCACCGATTAGCGTGGCATTATCAACGCTGATAATTTCCCAGTAAATCCCAACCTCATTTTCAAGATACTGCTTGAGGTAGAATTCAATCCTGCTTTTCAATCCTTTCATCTGATAAAACGTCGTGCCTTCCGCAACAATACACATAGGTTTATCCGGGCGAGTATCACAACCGGATTTAATCGCCATTGCTGAAAGATTTATCGCCGCCAGCTTTGCCGCTCGCTCAATCATTCTGTCCGCCAGATAATACATCTTAACCGCATCATCGTTGTCTCCGTTTTTGCATGCTATTGCCAAAGGATTTTCATCATACGGATAAAACATAAAATCATTTAGCTGCTTAGTTTCAAGCCCCCGCATTTGCGAAATCGCTTTAGCCGCATCGCTCGAAAACAAACCGTCATCGCAGGCCTTTTGAATTGTCGCAAAACATATCGCCCCCAAATATGCGCCTGAAATCATTTTCTCGAATATATGTTCTCCGGGATTAGCCGTAGTCTTGTCAAATTCCTTATCAATCGTCCCTCTTTGACAACGCGAAAAATTCGCCGACTCCGCATTAATAATCTGCCCTCGAAGCAAATCGGGGCCTTTTTGTTTTTTGATATTGCTGTTCTTTTCCACATAACAGCAGTTTGTCCCCGTGCCGAGAATGAAACCAAGATAACCGCTGAATATTCTGTTGTTATATCCCACGCCGGCCAGAAGCGTCGCCACTGTATCGTTCAAAATTACGATATGCTTATCGCCGCCTGATTTCATCTCAGCCATAGCACGATTAAGATTTTCACCGATTAACTGCCCTGCAACATCTTTGGCTTTGACCTCTTTTGTTAGACGAATAAGTTTACCGTCTCTATTGGGTAAAATTTCCGACGGGTATGAAAAACAAAAACCGATATTCTCCGATGTTCCAGCAACATCCTTAACATAATCCGCCATTGCTCTAAAAAATTCATCCCTACTCACCTGCCGCTGTACGCCGGGCATTTGATACTTTTTAATATTTTCCACGACGGGCTGTTTTTGCTCATCAAAGCGAACGACAGCAACTCGAAAATTTGTTCCACCGGCATCTATAACTATAACAGGCTTGTTGGCCGGAACATCCGAGCCGACTTCGATATAGGTCGGTATCATTTCAAGGCTGCTCTTTTGCCCGTCAAGTCCCTTTCGCATTTCATCGAGAAACGCCTTTATATTCGTCTCAATATCGACGCTCAGATAGTCCATCTGATATTTATCGAGAAATTTTAATACGTCGTTTTTTATCTTGTCCATAATTAAATCTTGTCATCGGCTGTAGCCGTTCGGGTTTTTGCTGTGCCATTTCCACGCTGTTTCAACTATTTTTTCAAGTTCCGGAAATTTAACTTTCCAGCCCAACTCCTTTTTCGCCTTCGTCGCATCAGCCGTCAAAACCGCAGGGTCTCCATTTCTTCGCGGTACTATCGTTACCTTAAAATCGGTTCCTGACACCTTTTTAACAGTCTCGATTACCTGCCTAACAGAATACCCCTTTCCATTGCCGAGATTATAAATCTGCTCGCTGCCGCTTTGAAGTTTTTCAAGCGCAAGCAAATGCGCTGAACACAAATCCTCAATATGAATATAATCCCTTACGCACGTCCCATCTTCAGTCGGGTAATCGTCGCCAAAAACTTTTATATCTTCCCTTTTGCCCATTGCCGCTGCGATTATGAGCGGAATAAGATGGCTTTCAGGCTTATGGTCTTCGCCAAGCGTTCCGTCTCCGCCAGCGCCGGCAGCGTTAAAATATCTCAACGCCGCATAATTAAGCCTCCCCGTCAAACTCTGAAAATGGCACATCCTTTCAACAGCCCACTTTGTCTCGCCATAAGGATTGATGGCTTTTTTTTGCAGTTCTTCGGTAATAGGTGTTTGAGCGGGAATGCCGTAAACTGCCGCTGTGCTGGAAAAAACAAACTTGCCGACCCCGCATTTCTCCATCGCACTGAGCAAGTTATGCGTATTGCACAAATTATTGCGATAAAATTTCAAAGGCTCTTTTACCGACTCGCCAACCTCAATAAACGCGGCAAAATGCATTACCGCATCTATTTTTTTATCCGTCAAAACTTTTTTAAGCAAATCGAAATCAGCCAAATCCCCTTTAACAAACTCAGCATCTCTGACTGCTTCTCTGTGGCCGGAACTTAAATTATCAAAAACCGTCGGCTGATGCCCTGCCTCTGCGAGCATTGCCGTCATATTGCTGCCAATATATCCCGCCCCGCCGCAAACCAAAACTTTCATTATTTTTTACCCTTCTTGGGATTGTTCAGTCTTTTTTCAACTTTTTTAAGGATATACGCCTCCAGACTGTTATCCCGTCCGAGATTCACCCAGTCCATTTTACTTTTCTGTTCCTCGTTGAGTCTCAATGTCTGATTTCCTTCTCTGCTCTCCGAGAACATAGCGTATGCTCTCGCCGAACTGTCTATTTCTTTTTCAGGAATTGACAGCCTCTCAAGTTTCACATTACAATTTATGCACATCTGCCCGTTGTTTTCTGAAAACCTCAGTTCCGCTGTCCGCTGAATACTGTGCAAATTCGCCATCCCGCTGTTATACCCGCCGCGGTTATCCTGCCTCCACACTTCAAGGAACTGCCCGCCCGCCAAAGGCTTTGTCCGCACAATACCGCTATCAACATCAAATTTTTCTATAACAAAATCCATTCTAATCAGAGCCTTCTCCGCCTCCAGCATAACAGAATTTGCATCCATACCCGTCAGGCATATAGGCTTAGGCTCGAAATGCTGCCTTTTTGCGCATCCGCTTATCAAACAGGCTGTTATAAACAGTAAAATTATGTATCTTGCCATTTTTTAATCCTTTAAAACTGGTCTGACCAAATTATAAACGCAAAACCGCACACTCTCAAGATTAAATCATCGGCCAGTCGCCGCTGAAAACTTCCGCAGCCGGGCCTGTCATATAAACGCAGTTGTCTTCCGCCGACCATTCCAGCTCAAGCTGGCCGCCGGGCAGATTGGCTTTTACTTTCCTGTCGCATCGCTCGGTTAAAACCGCCGCCACACAGCAGGCGCACGCGCCTGTGCCGCAGGCCATAGTTATCCCGCTGCCGCGTTCCCACGTAATCATACTGAATTGGCCGCGTGAATCCACCCGCACAAAATGAGCGTTAACACGCTGCGGAAAAAGTTCGTGATTTTCTATCGCAGGGCCTGTCTTTTCCAAATTTATCGACGAAAGGTCGTCTGTAAAAAATACCGCGTGCGGATTTCCCATCGAAACGCACGTCATCAGCATTCGCTCATTGCGAACGTCAATCGCCATATTCACTATGCTTTCGCCGTCGAGCAAAACAGGGATTTTCGAAGGCTGCAAAATCGGCTGCCCCATATTAACGCGGACTCTTTCAACTTTGTTATTCCTGCCAACCTCAAGACCGACAGTCAAAACTCCCCTGCCGGTTTCAATTTCCATAGAGGATGCAGAACCACTGCCGCCAAGCTTATGCTCATAAGAGAATTTTGCGACGCATCGAATGCCGTTGCCGCACATCTGCGATTCCGAACCGTCAGCGTTAAACATCCGCATTCGGACATTTGCCTTTTCCGATGGACAAATCAGAATCAGACCGTCAGAGCCTACCCCTGTATGACGGTCGCTGATAACCTTCGCCAGCGACACAGGGTCATTTACCGTCTGCTCAAAACAATTTATATAAACATAGTCATTGCCCAGACCATGCATTTTTGTAAACCGCATAAAACAAATTCCCAATTTTAATTTTTTATTTTCAAAGTTAGAATACGCTTACTTTTATGCCTTTTTCGCTTGTCTTATTAAATGTCTTTTTCATACCCGCCAGGGCATCTTTCAGCTCTTCGCTGCTGTTAAGCAGGTTTTCATAAAGCCTGTCGTCGTTAATAAGTTTGCCGACCGTGCCTTCGCCGCTGTTGATTTTATAAAGCAGCCTTTGCATCTCAATCAGCGTCTCGCCAAGTTCTTCATTGACTGTTACCATTGTCGTCTTGCCCGCAGCCGAGAACTCTCTAATCTGCTGCAGCGTCGAGATTGATTCTCCCGTCGCCTTGGACAGATTGGCAAGAGAATTTTTCAGATTCTGCTGATTTTCCTTATCGCCGACCACCGTATTTACGTTATCTAAAAGCAGACTCACCTTCTCAAACAGAATATTGAATTTATCCTGCATCTCTTTGGGCAAAAATTCGCTTCCACTGTTCGTGCCGTGGAGAACCATATCCTGCTCCAGGTATTTCGGATTCAGAGCGTCAAGCTCATTCTGCGTCATCGGCTTAGAGGCGAACTCTATATAACTGCTCGAAAGCCCCTTGCGGGCAAGCTCCACCTCGACATTAGACGGAATATCCGCGTATTTTTTCTGTATCGCCATAGTAACCGTAATGCGATTAACGAACTGCCCTTTGCCGTTCGACTCCAGCACAGGCGGCGAAACATAAGTTACCCTGCCGATATTATAACCGCAGTATCTTACCGGCGTGTCCGTCTGTATCCCCGGTGCGTATTCAAATTTAGCCTTGACGGTATATGAAGTAATTTTAGTCATCGCAATA
>Ga0172379_10002969_pt1 | contig 28316 bp, 21 predicted proteins | sample GrowelOW334metaG_FD_119756 | JGI IMG/M metagenome (GOLD analysis project Ga0172379, IMG submission 119756) | Groundwater microbial communities from an aquifer near a municipal landfill in Southern Ontario, Canada - Groundwater well OW334 metaG | ecosystem: Environmental > Aquatic > Deep...
TATAGCCATCGAACATAGAGGCTTTCTGACCAGGAGTGCCAGGCTGAGTAGGCTGAGCAGCAGGACCACCTTGAGGCGTTCCCATACCACCACCGCCACCACTACCATCATCGCCGTCGCCGCCATCACCACCAGCAAAGTTGGCTGTTTGAGCGCCGTTAACGGGAGGTGCACCACCTGTTCCGCCAGCAGTTGTTGTGAACTGTGTTGGAGTTGCAATTGGTGGAGTTACACCTCTAGCACCAGGAGTGACATTGACTGCGCCAGGATTGACATTGACACCAGGCTGGCCAGCTACAGGAGGAACGACACGACCAGTGACAGTACCAGTGGCATTTACGCCATCAACCTTGCCAGCATTGTTACCAGTATTGACAGCGCCCATTGGTCTAATAGCACCAGCTACAGCAGCACCAGCGGCTCCAGCAACAGCAGCTTCTTCAACCAATTCAGCATTAACCAGAGAATTTCCGGCGGGGTTCGTAGTCGGCGGAGTTGTCGCTGACTGCATATTTGGAGCGACAACACCAGGCTGTCCAGTTACTGGAGTGGTACCAGTTGGAGTACCAGTTGCACCAACCACCTTACCGTTGACATCAGTTGTCACTTGCCCAGGAGGAGTGACACCAGCGTTTTTAAGTGCTTGGGCAGCAGCTACTGTAGCGGCAGCGCCACCGGCAGCAGCGGCGATAGTAGAAGCAGTATTAGGTTTGTTATTGAACGTTCCTTCTTTAGCACTGGCAACAACCGGTGCGCCAGGGTCAGCAGGGTTGAGTGTTTCTTCTCCAGCAACGATAGCTGTAGTTGGGTCAGTGCCCTTACCGGTGGCCACGCTACCAGTAACTGCAGCTAGCTGAGAGGAGTTAATTGGAGGAACAACCGACTTATCACCAGTCGTGGTGACAGGATTTGACCCAGGTTTAGCGACAACATTGGCGTCGCCTTTAGTAGCATCTAGAGGCTTGCCAGCGCCACCTTTACCCGCATCAACAGTAGTTTTCACAGAACCATCAGCATTGAGATTGGAGCCCGGTGCACCAGGTGCACCACTGCCAGCCATCTTCAAGCCAGGCACCACAGATGAGGCCACGGCCTTACCAGCTTCATCACCTTGACCGGTGACTTCAACTTCGTCTCCAGCAGCTTTCAAAGCAGCTCCAACAGCCGCACCAGCTACTGCACCCTTAGCTAGATCAGCAGCATTGATACCAGCAGCCAAGTCTTTGCCTTTGCCAGTTGCCTCGACACCCTTACCATCAGCTTTAGGATCAACAACTTTGCCAGTGACTGTAGCTTGGTCTTTAACAACTTCGCCAGCCTTGCCTTTGTCTCCAGTAGAAGGAGGAGTGACGCCAGCCTTAATAGGTTGACCTTTAGCATCGAGCAATTCTTTGCCGTTCTTATCAGTCAAGTTACCAGCAGCATTGACCAAGCTACCAGCGGCAGCCGCAGCCTTAGCAGCTTCAGCAGCACTTAGTTCTTTGCTCGCTTGATCGCCAGTACCGGTATTAGCATTGGCAGCATCTTTGTTAGCTGCATTGAGACCGGCATTGGCACCCATCGCAGCCATTCCAGCGCCCACAGCAGCAGCACCCAGTGCTACACCAGCACCAGTTTTGGTAGCACTAGCCAAAGCATCGGCTGTTCCAGCAGCAGGGTTTAGTTTGCCACCCGGAGGCACGGCACCAGCAGTGCCAGGAGCACTCTTGTCGGAAGGTTTGTTACCAGCAGTCGGGTCAGCAGGATTGAGCGGCTTGCCATCGGGACCAAGTCCAGTACCCTTACCATCTTTAGGACCCTTAGGACCTTCTGGTGGCTTGATTGGTTTACCATCAGGGCCGATACCACCGGCTCCAGGTCCACCTTTGCCCTTACCACCGCCGGGCTCAACCTTACCAGTAGCGGCAGCGCCACGAATATCTTTAAGAAGTCCAGGATTAGCTACATCATTAGATAAGCCATTCAGTTCAACACCTTGCGATTTTGGTGCGCCTTTTGCTCCGGCGTAACCAAAGTTACCGACAGCATTGGCAAAGTGCTTGGCACGATCACCGAGCATTCCACCCAGAGCCTTACCACCAGAGAGCAAGCCACCGGTAATCAAACCAGCAGAGATGAAGTCTGACATTGGAGAAATTTGAGCGCGAGCCAAGAACGATGGCACCTGAATCATCAGCTGCAACACGCCCACAGCCATAACAATTTTGCCCCATGGGTTGAAGTCAGATAAGACCACAATCACCATAATTTTGAGCATGCCAACCCACACGAAGGTCCACAAACTCACCTCAACGAATGAGCGCACAAAGCCAGAGCAGACGTTTTCAGTGTCAGGTAAAGCGAAGAAGACCAAAAACAAAGGAGCAAACATATATTGAGCAGTAAGCAAAGCAGTCTGAATTGCTTTGAGTACGAGAATATAAATCAGCTCAGCAATAAGAATGCCGCCCAGCACCAGGTAGATAATCAAACCAACGAAGGCAACTAGCGTACCGACTGTTCCTAAAACAATACCGCCAGCGCCACCAGCGAGAATACCGCCTAAGACCTGACCAGCGACAGGAGCTGTGGCATTAGCAAGCAAACCAGCACCAGCAACCAAACCACCCTTAACAGCTGCAGCCATAGCTGCATCAAGCATGGCCACTTGGTCGGCCGAGTTGAAGTAGAGGGCCTTGATCATTTCATTAGTGATCTGAATTTCAAAGGCATAAATTGTTGGCCAAGCAAGCAAGAGGCCAGCAGTAAAGATCAAACGACCAACTGCTCCCATCATGTTGCCGCTGCCACGAATGGCTGCATCTGCCCAGTACTTCCAAATACATAGAATGAAAAGTAAGAGCAAGAGGTCAACAGCGATGCCGTACATGATGTCGGCACCTTGACGCACATAGGGTGAAATGTCATCAACAGCTGCACCAGGACCACCAGGTGTAGTACTGAGACCATTAACAGCGATGTTAGGGTTAAGCACGAAGATGCGCAAGAAGCCAGTCAAGAACTGCACAGCATCGGCAACCCAACCATTGATAAATTCACTCAACCACTTACCGATCAGCTGACCGATGTTGGCGAAGAAGTTGGAGATGATGTCATCTCCCCAGAATGCACTCAAACCTTGATAGGTCTCGTTATAAGCACCAAAATCAGGCCACAACTGTTGCTCGACGTTCTGAGCGACAGCCTCGGTGTTTTGCTCGGCCTGTTGTGTCACCAAATTGGTTTGGCCAGGAGCGTCATAAATATTTTGCGCGGTAGCCTGTGTGGCGCTAGCACCTTGGCTGGGGTCACCAGCATTAGGGCTGACAAAGTCATCACCAGGCGCAGGCACCGAAGTTTGGGCCACAGCCGCTATTGAAAATGCGAATGGCGCCAATAGCATGAAAACTGCTACCAGCGCGACTAATTGCTTGTGAAAGCGATATTTGAGGTTAGTTAAGGTGTTTCCGTTATCCACTGTTGACTGCTTGCAGAAGAAAGAAAGGTAATTCAGACCAAATACACTCTGGCGAGCGTATCTCTTAAGCAACACTGTAGTGCCAATATAAAATCCTGTCAGTGTGGTTATTCCCATTCTGCGGGCAAAACAGCCATCTTTTAATGTGCTGTTAAGCGTTTTGGCAACATTTGTTATGCGCTCAGAGTCGAACATAATTCACCACCAACAAAAGAAAAAAGGAATGAAATAATTTCCTGACAATACTTTAAGCTTGCTCAGATGCTTTTGGGAGCACGGTCTTTCCCATCCTAGAGGGAAAATCTTGCGAAATTTAAAAGCGATCAGAGCGTATTTAATCTAGGGCGCGCTGCTTCAATTTGATTTTCCACTGGGCAAAGCGCTGTTGCTTGCCAGAAATTTGCAAAATTGGAGTGGTGGCCATGGGCTGCAAAGACTGTTTACCTGGAATGGCACGATGAAAGGCCGGCACAAACTTATGCACGATAGGTAAGAAATACTGGCTAAGCTGGAATAGATTCTGTTTTAGATCACCGCGACGGCCCGATACTTTCGCCTGTCGGGCAGAACGGAAAAAGAGAAGCACAATCAGTAGCGGAACAACCAGGCGCCACTCAGTCAAAATTGACCAAAGAACAGTGGCCACATGAAGGAAGACGCCCGACCAATTAACGCGAGCAGCATAGGCAGCAGCTGAGGCATTGCCGTAAGGAGAGGCTTGCCAATCGGCCCAAAAGTCGCTGTATTTCGACTGATTGATAGACCAAAGGGGCCAGCTTGCGATAACTTGCTCCTGTTCTTTTGATATAGATTGAGCAGATTGCACTGCCTGGGTCGGTTGGCTGAGACAAAAAGCAGCGGCAACCGGGGCAATCATTATCAAACAGAGAGCGACTCGCACCAACTGCTGGTCAAAAAAGTGTTTCGTAAGATATGAGATTTGGCCTTTGCGTCTATTGCGGAAAGCGCCAGAGCCGCCCCGAGAAGTAAAACCCAGTTGAAAGGCTATGCGGCGTCGGATAAATCTGAGTGATTGTTGAACCTTTGAAATTTGCAGTAGGCCAAAAATTCCACAGGCAAATATTGCTGTAGCGAATTGGAGAATCGACCAACAACCAGGCACACTGATAAAGGACTCACGCCCAAAGGCGGACAGCCCTTGATAGGTTTCACTATAAGCACCCAAATCAGGCCAAAGCTGCTGCTCGACATTCTGGGCCACGGCTTCACTATTTTGCTCAGCCTGTTCAGTGACAAGATTTACTTCAAGGGCTTTGCTCGGGACAAATTTAGGGACAGAAGTCACATGCTCAATGATAGGTGTAGGGGAAATAGCCCCTTCTTCTCTGTAGGTAAAATTCTCAGAGAGAAAAATAACGGGGATAGCGACGACACATAAGTACGCCGCAGTAATTGCACCGACCGCGTATTTGAATACCGCTCTATTTGGGCTGGACTTCTGATTCGCCGGTAGATTGGCAGAGCGAGCAAGCAAAAATTTAGCGCGATTAGACATACTGCCACCACCATTGAAAAAGAAAAAGAGGAGCTGCAAACTCGAATTGAAACCAAGAGCTGTCCTCGACTCTAATCTACTGCGCCAGGGCGGTTTTGACAGCACGGTCTTCCCCATCCTTGACGCATAAAATCACCTAAGGACTCAAGTAATCAAATTCTTCTCCAGCCGCGCCAGGCTCTGCGACTGAAGGTAAGAAAGCTGAAGCTACCTGACTCTATGGGCCTTTTTCGCAAACATTTATTTTTAGACGGCAAATTGTAGCTGTAGCGAAAGCTGACGTCTAAAACAAATAATGCGCTTAAACATACGATTAGACCCCCAATAGCCAAGGCAACCCTCAATAAATCACAAAATGTATTAACCAATATGTGACCGCTACCGCCTAAACAATGCGAGATAGTGACAGTCTCACTGAATAAATAAAGCTCTTCGCTGTAATTGTCATTCCAGAGAAAATCTGTCCAAAGCTGTGGGGCAACATTTTCATATTCCTCTACAGTTTTCGGCTCTGCTGGCTCCTTAGGAACAGTTGATGTTAGCTGACAATTTATATACTCAGGCTCTCCATACAAAGAGTATTTGACCATGCCCAAAATGCCGGTGATTTGCAATAAACCTATCTGCAATAGAAACAGCGCCATCAAACGAACGAGTCCTTTCTCGTTGCTGAAATAGACCGCAGCTGGGCGGCCATAGCAGATATGCTTTTTCGATTTGGCCACAGTCTCTGAAAAGCGAGTAGTTTTATAGTTCATGACGGACCGCCGGCTTTGCCCGGAGTTAGGGTCTCTTTAATAACAAGACTGCCTTCCCTCAGCCAGAAGCCAATGGGCGAAGCAGCAGCGTCAATGCAGTTTTGGATAATATCATCGCCACCAAAACTTGTTGGACAATAATTACGGTCTCTACAGGGATAATAATCGGAGAAAAGTAGACTCTCAATATTCTGAGCGATGGGCTCCATGCCCAACTTGGACTGCTGATTACAGAGATTGGTCGAACCGGCAAGATAGGTAGGCGGCACGGCATCGACGCTGTAATTCTCCTGCGGATAAAAAGACGAACAAGAAGACGCGATCGAAGGTGAAGAAAGCCGTAGCGCTATTGGATTGTCGCGGGAACCAGATGACTTGCTACAGACCAAGGTGCCCCGTGCAAAATACTGAGGCGGCGGGTTGAATGCTAAATCAACAGCAGTAAAAAAGATGTGGAATGGAATGTAGAGAACGAGGTAAGGAATGGGAGTCAGAAAAAGGACTGCAGCGGCGAAGTGCCAAAAGCTTGGCTCAGAGTTATCAGTGCGGATGTGTTTTTTTGGATAAGTTGTTCCGAGCCAAGAGCCTAATCGCGCGCAGGCAGCAGAGAAAACTCTAGATGAATAAATCATGACGCACCGCCTGTAGCAAAAAGAAAAATGGAGATACTTGCAAGGAAAAACTGCACGACAAAATAACTGCCAGAGAAAAGCAAATTCCCGAGACATTATTTGAGCAAACAAGAAACTCCTGACTCGAGATTAGCCTAGTAGAGCCATTCTTGGAACACGGTCTTCCCCATCCTGAGCGCGCCGACACTAGTTTTTTTGGGCACAGGTTGCTGCCAAATTGATTTCCAAAACGGTCAGATTTTTGGCCAAAAATCTGACCGTTTTGGATCAGCTCAAAGTGATATCTATAACTCGAAATCAAATTGAGGCGCAAGTCACAAGATTGGTGCCAAAGCAAAAGAGCCAGACTAAGTCTGGCTCTTTCAAGCTTATTCGTTTGACACTACGTTTCTCGAAGCGTTTCAGCTGCGTTTTTCGTTGCGTTTTTCGGTGAGCTTTGTGCAGATTCTCGAATCTTTCGATTAAAGACCGCCACCCAAGCCGCCGAGGTCGTTGATAGCGAATGTTCCGAGCAAGTGCACTGCAGTTGGTCCGCCGAACCCGATGCCTAGACCTTTAGCTACGTTCATCGCTGATTCACCACCATCTCTCTGGCCGAAGGCAATCTTCATGCCAGCTAGTGACGAAGGAACAGTTGATAGAGCAGTAACTACGCGGGAAATATCTCTTGCACAGTCATATCCGTAGTCTGCCAATTGGCCTACTTCGTTTGATTGTCCATAACGTGGGTCGACTGGTGCGCCTACCAAACCTTGTGCATGAGCGGCTTGGTCATATACTCCGAAAGCGAGCAATACCAGTTGGGGTGCCAGAAGGAATCCCAGACGGCTAGCTACTTTGAAGGAGTGAGATTGCGAAACTTTTTTAGCGAAGGATTTAACTGTATTCATGATGTAAGAAACCTCAGGTAGCGTGTTGTCGGTAGTTAGGTTGTTTAGTCAGACTGAAAACTTTATTTGGCTGTCGGATTTGTCCGATGCGCTCGTCTGGCTTATGGGACAACAATAAGGCTTTCCCACGCCCTTGAATATGTGGTAATTCCCATGGAAGACGGAGAATTTGTTTATTTTTCAAAGTTTTTTCTGAAAATCCAGGTTGTTCACTCCAATAATCTCAGGGAACGGCCAGCTGCGGCCATTTCAAGGTTCTCACTTCGAACTTAGTTCTATGGCGAAACTACATTTATATGCGTTGAAAAACGCTGTTAAACAGATTAGATAGATGTTTGTACCTAAGCACGTAGCGATAGCGCCAAGTCACTAGGACCATATGCGTCATCGTCGTGCAAAGCAAAAGCGCGATGTGTCCATGACCATATGCGTCAATACCGTGCAAAGCAAAAGAGCCAGGCTGGGCCTGACTCTTTTAATGCTTCTCGAACTATATCTCGGATTCCTTTTTGAACTTTCGAATCTTTAGATTAAAGACCGCCGCCCAAACCACCGAGGTCGTTGATAGCGAATGTTCCGAGCAAGTGAACTGCGGTTGGTCCACCGAAGCCGATGCCTAGCCCTTTGGCTACGTTCATCGCTGATTCACCACCATCTCTCTGACCGAAAGCAATCTTCATGCCGGCTAGTGAGGAAGGAACAGTTGACAGAGCGGTAACAACGCGGGAGATGTCTCTTGCACAGTCATAACCGTAGTCAGCCAGTTGGCCTACTTCGTTTGATTGTCCGTAACGTGGGTCTACTGGTGCACCTACCAGGCCTTGTGCGTGAGCGGCTTGGTCATATACTCCGAAGGCTAGAAGAACCAGTTGGGGAGCCAAAAGGAATCCCAAGCGGCTTGCAACTTTGAAGGAGTGTGATGCGGAAACTTTTTTAGCGAGGGATGTAACTTTATTCATGGCGTAAGAAACCTCAGGGTATTTCGTGGAAGCATTTGGAGCGGGTGTCAGACTGGAGCTTTGACCTAGCTTTCGTCCGGCTTATGGAGTAACAATAAAACTTTCCCAGGGCTTTGAATATGTGGTAATTCCCATGGCAGACGGTGTTTTTGCTCATTTTTCGATGATTTTCATGGTGCTTTTACGAAGTCAAGAGTCACCGCGCAGCCCTCAAAAGCTCCGAAACGGTAAGCTAGTGACGTTATCGAGCTACACGAAGCAAATTCGTCAATTTCAAATATTTTTTGCCCTAATCAGCGTTTTCTTGCAAATAGGGTTCTGCACTTTCTAGAATGCAGACAGGCTTTAGATTTCCAGCATTTTCCAACAATGGCAAAGCCGGGCAGAGCCCGGCTTCGAACTTCCTATATATGTATTCGGTTTCGCTAACTACATTGATATGGCGAATGCTTGTTTTGACGCGCAGACGTAGCTGCTTAGTCTAATCAGGCCTGCGCCCTTCTAATTGACTGGCAATTAGAGACCGCCGCCCAGACCACCGAGGTCGTTGATTGCAAATGTACCGAGCAAGTGCACTGCAGTTGGTCCACCGAATCCGATACCCAGACCTTTAGCGACGTTCATTGCCGATTCACCGCCGTCTCTTTGACCAAAGGCAATTTTCATACCAGCTAAAGAGGATGGAACAGTAGATAGAGCAGTTACGACACGAGAAATGTCTCTTGCACAGTCATATCCATAGTCTGCCAATTGGCCTACTTCGTTTGATTGTCCATAACGTGGGTCGACTGGAGCACCAACCAGACCTTGAGCATGTGCGGCCTGGTCATAAACACCGAAGGCCAAGAGAACTAATTGTGGAGCAAGGAGGAAACCGAGGCGCGATGCAACTTTGAACGAGTGCGATGCGGCGATTTTCTTTGTCAGTGCTTTGATATTTTTCATTGGGAACTCCTAGGGTGTTCGTTGAAGAGTTTTGATGGGATTTAAAAGTTAGTGCTTGTACTTAACAACACCGCTAACAGCTGTGGTTGTTGAAGCTCCACTGCCGAATGCGCTTGGTGCAGTTGAACCAGGTACATAACCAGTAGGATAGGTTTGAATTGGATTAGCACGAGCAACACGAGCTTGTGGGTAGGATGGACGTCTCAAATGAGCTGTTCCATTTTGTGAGCGGTTCAAAGATCTTGGTGCAGAAGCCATTTTCATAGCCTTAGCAGGAGCAGCAGCAGCAACTGGTGCCATTGCATTTGGTGAAGCAGTCAATGGAATAGCATGTGCCGCTGGCTTACCGAAAGCATTGCTGAATTGAGCTGGCATCAACTGAGCCATGATGTTTGGTTGAGCTACCGGTGCTGCGTGCACTGGAGCAGGAGCTTTCTTAAGGTTGGCGAGAGGGCCAAGCATAGAAGCGGCGCTTGGTGTCGATCCAGATCTTACTGTCGGTGCTGCTGGAGGAATGTAAGACGACCGAGGATAAGTAGGCTCTTCAATTTTGTAATAATTGACAGGAAACTTGAATCTCGGGCTATCGGCATGAGCAGCAGGTTGGGCGAATGCAGCTGTGGTTGCAAATGCTATCAGTGAAAGAAAAATCTTGAATTTCATTGCCTTGTCTCCAAACAAAAGAAAAATTAGAAGCGGAATGCGTTACGAGTACCGAAGCCAGTCATCATCAGACCGGTAGTGCCTAAGCCGTAGAGGCTGTTTGGCCGTCTTATCATGGTGCCAACCAATGCTCCAGCTCCGAAACCGGCGAGAGCGCTTACGGCTGTACCCATGCCTGCGCGGCGAGTGGTGCGTCTAACAATAGGATTGGAAGGTGGTGCTGTAAGAGTTTGTGTTTGGCTCACATTGCCATAAGCGGTCGTTGGTGAATTTTGATCTTGACCAGGCATAATCCAATCTGATGTTCCAGTGTTACCAGGTACTTCTTGCCCACCCATACTTGAGTTGAAGTTAGGTTGGCCTTGATTCATGCCACCTTGGCTCATTTGGTTCATCATGTCTTGGCGAGCTTGTTGTGAATTATTTTGATTGTTGAAATTGTTCATGCCCGAGTTATTCATACCAGGGTCGTTAGAGCCAGCGGGGTTACCACTCATTGCTGAGTTCTGACCGTACGAGTTAGAGTTTGCATTTTCTTGACGAGCTTGAGCTTGGGCTTGTGACATCTTCTGGGCTACGGCTGGGTCTAGAGGCACAACTTCTGGTGGAAGGAATGAATCTGTCTCGGCCTGTAGGCTGTACTGTGCCATCGCTGGCAGAGTGACGGATTGTCCGAATAGGCAAGAGACCAGGGCCACGTTCAGTGCCATTTTGGCGATTCTGTTGTTTGGGGCGTTTCTCATGATTTTCAGGTCCGTTTTCCGTTGGGTGCCAGTTGAGAGGTGAACTGCTTTGTAAGTACATACTACGAAACGTATAGCCAGAAAGGAATCGGGGGGATTCCCATAGTCATGGGACAATCCCCCCGAAGGGTTTTATCTAATTGTCACCCGCAAGCCCCTTACCACGGGCGTTTCGCGACTTTCGGGTCAAACTCAGCCAGAATTGAATCGATTAGATTCTCTGGATTTGTTTTAGAAGTTGGTGATTACTCCGGTTGGGAGCAAGCGTTGGCCAGTTTTCTGAGCGGTTACGTTACCTGGTGAGAACTGGGTGTAGGGCAAGCCGAAGTCAGTTGTTTTGTGGCTGTACATAGGGATGCGACGCATACCTTGGCCGAATTCATAAGACTGGTTAGACTCAAGAGCACCAATTGGGTTGTTTCTGGTGTTGGACAGACCGAAGTCTTGGATTGTCGAACCAGTTGGGATGATTGCTCCACCAGCTTGGAAGCGTTGACCGCCGCCCAGGTCGATAGAACTCGATCTCAAGCCGTTGCCTGTAGGTACGCCAGTTACAGCGCCCCAACCAGCCCATGGCCCCATCCGTACCACGTTGTCTTGTGAGCCGTCACCGCCGAAACCACCAATCATGGAGTTACGACCGCGATATCCCCATTGGTGGGTTTCTTGTCCACCACGACGTTGGGTTGGAATGCTTGTGTTGTATCCGCCAGTTCCAGCAAATCCACCACTAGGGATGATGTTTACTTGCTGCGAAGCGTTGATGAATCCAGGAGGTGCAGTCAACGAACCAGGGTCAGCGCCAGGAGTTGATGGAGGTGCTGGCACGATGCCGGTCAGCGATGGTCCAAGTACTCCAGGAGGAGAAACGATGGCAGGGTTGATGCCCAGAGGGATACCAGAAAAATCATTGTCGATTTGGTTGGCTGGAATAGCTGGAACCCAAGGCATTAGTTCAGGAGATGAAAGCATGCCGGGGTGAACGCCAGCTGGTGTAGGGCCATCACCAATTGCTGGTGGAGCGCCTTCGATTGGAGCCTGGAAAGGAGCGCCTGTTGGCTGTCCTTGAATAAGTGGTGTGCGCAATGTGCTCACTGGGCTGAATGGAGCAGGCGTGCCTTGGGGCGGACTGCCTGGGAATGGGCCTGAGTGAGAGGCGAAGGAGGCGAGTGAAGTAGTTGCACTCAATGTGATGGCAGAGATCACTGCGGGGATGAACTTACGATTAAACATTGTCTGGCCTCCTGAAGCCGTTTTAAAGAATAGATTGAAGGGCTGGAATACTGGTTGTTCGCGGGAGCATTAATAGGGAGCGATGGTCAGTTGGGAGCGTTGATTGTCTCTGAAAAGTGTTCGGTTACCGTGTAGGTCTTGGGTGGTCTGACCTCGGTATTCTCCTCTTTGCCTTGGTCCGTCTTGCGAGAATTGCGGACACATCTTAAGGTCAGGCTTTTCAGAGAGTTTTTGGCCGAAATCGTTCATTCTTGAACTGTTTGGTCGAACATTGTTGGGTTTACCAAAATCGTATGAACGTTGGCCTCCCCATCTTTGTGTTGGAGCATCTCCAACCATTCCACCTTGAGGACAGATGTTAACTACCGAAACTGGAGCTTGTAGACCGTAGCCACCACTAGAACCATTAATGGAGCTTGAGTCATAACCCGCAGTTGAAGGCGGTGGAGTGAGGTAAGGCATTGCCCATGCGTTTACTTCGTCTTTGTCGCCACCCATTGTGAGTGGTACGAATACAGCCGATGGTGGGCTGAAGGGAGTGCTGCAATCACCAGGGGTAACTGCTGGAGGCATGAAGCCGTCACCACAGGGTGGTGGGGCGCCTTCTTGGGCTGGCACCCAGGCTGGGCTGTTGGGTGTGCCGTAGGTGATAGGTGTTCTGAGCGTGTTGATCATGTCAGCTTCACCGTAGGCGAAAGCTGAGGTAGCGAACAATGGGCATGAGAGAAGTGCGCCAGCCATAAGAGCGGTTGAAATTGCCTTTGCTATTTTCTTTGCCGATTGGTTGTTCACGAACTTATCTCCCGGCCATGGATTTGGCTTATCACTACCTTATAGATTCGGCAGGCACTTGTCTTGCGCGTAATTACGTACTACCCCCCGGTTTCTCCCACTATTTCGGGCTCTTTTCACCTTCAAAAACCTCGAAAGCTAATACTGACTGGCATTTAGGCCAAAAAAATTATTTTTGTGGAAGATTCAGTGACTTTGCCTGGCCCAGCAAAGCGCACAACTGTCTATATAAATAGTATGCCCTACAGAAGACCGGCTGCCCAGACTTCGGGATTGATCGCACTGCCTAGAACCTACCATTTGCTACGGGATCAGTCTGAAGGATTGATCCCCGACCACACAGACGGTAGGTCTGCGGAATGTCACCTCGATTACTCAAGGCTGCGTCCGATAAAACAGATAGATCCTTATATAAGCGATTTTCGTAGAATTTAATCAAAGCCAATAGGCGAAATTAATCAACGATGTAGTCAAAACTACTAGCGCAAAGCAGGCAACCACCACATCGTTTAACTTATGTCACCACTGACAGTATCAGCGAAAGGCACCACCCATACACCATTAGCGGTGCTTTCAAGAGGTAAGTGGTGCCTGCACCATTGGCAATGGCAAATTTACTTTTACAAAATCGCGGTTTATCGGTATAGTAGGTTTCACGGAAGGGGTATAAGTGTGAGCATTCATAAAAAAAATACTGCCGATAATTTAGATTTCTCGCCGAATCATGATGAACATGAGGATGCTGTTGCCATCGACGGCTTAGAGCACATCTTTAAATGGGCATCAGAGGCGGTGTCAGATCCTCAAGATGAGAGAGTACGCCAAGCAAGAGACAGGCGTGTTCGTCATCAGGTTCTTGACGTTGTTCAAAAATATAGAGAACAGCGAGTCGTTACTAAGAGCCAGGATGAAGTTGCCTATTTGCAAAGACGAGTAATTGCTCTTCTTTCAAAGATGCAAGAACTGACCGAAGAGAATGCAGCGGTAAAACAAATTATGGTTAGCCAATTCTGGGCTATCCAAAGAATTCCCGTTCTAGAAGAACAAGTACGCGTGTTAAAAGTTGTCGAATACGAAAAAGATGCTGCTGTTAAAGAGCGCCGCTACCTGATGGATGCATTGGCAAAAGTCAAAGTAGAACGCGACTATTTAGAAGACATCTTAGTAACTTGCGAAGACGAAAACTCACGTCTGTCGAGCATCCTCAACACGACAAGAGAAGAGTTAGCACAAGTACAGGCACGCAGATGGTGGCATAGTTTCGTTCCTAAAAGCTTCCTCAAAAAAGGCTAAGCGCAACTAGGAGCTACTAGGAGCTGCTAAGAACTGCTGAGAGATTCGATGAAAAGGAGAGATTGCTAGTCAATCTCTCCTTTTTAGTTCTCTGTGCCTGCAAGCTTGGTAGTTGTCTCAGCACTCTACTAGGCTAGCTCTCTATCATCTTAGCTGTCTATTATCCCAGCCAGCGCCACCACTAAGTCTCGACCACTTCTCGACCAGCAGCTTTGCGAATCTTGCCTTCAAAGCCACGCTCACTGGGTTGATAGTATTTTCGCCCCGCAAGCTCAGATGGCAGACACTGCATGTTATCGGCTTTACCTGCAGCAAAGTCATGAGCGTACTGATAGCCTTTGGCATAGCCGATTTCTTTCATCAACTTAGTTGGTGCATTGCGCAAATGCAAAGGCACCGGATGCTGCACCGTATTTAGTGCATCTTGAGCAGCTTCGTTATAAGCCTTATAGAGTGCGTTTGATTTTGGCGCTAAGGCCATATAGGCAACACACTGAGCCAGAGCCAACTTACCTTCTGGCACACCAATAAATTCCACAGCCTGCATAGCAGCAACAGCCTGAGTCAAAGCCTGTGGCGCAGCCAAGCCAATATCTTCTGAAGCAAATCGAACCAAACGGCGCGCTACATACATCGGCTCTTCGCCAGCTTCCATCATGCGCGCCAACCAGTAGATGCTTGCTTGCACATCCGAATTGCGAATTGATTTGTGCAAAGCCGAGATCAAGTTGAAATGATTCTCGCCGTCTTTATCGTATTTGAGTACCGCTTGCTGCACTGCCGAGCGAATTTCTCGCTCACTAATTTCTGTATGTCCGCGCTTAGATGCCAGATTGGCTGCCATTTCAAGAGAGTTTAAGGCTGTGCGAGCATCGCCCGATGAGTAGGCGGCTATCAGTTTAAGAGTATCGTCTGAAGCCGTTAACTCCAGATCGCCCAAACCTCTTTCTTTATCAACTAAAGCAGTTTGCATAATTTTCAGGAGAGCCGGCAAATCTAGCTCATCCATGACAAAAACTTTCAGCCTTGAAAGCAATGCCGAATTGATTTCAAACGAAGGATTCTCGGTCGTAGCGCCAACTAAACAAATTACTCCGGTCTCAACATATGGCAAAAAAGCATCTTGCTGAGCTTTGTTGAAGCGATGAATTTCATCCACAAACATAATGGTGCGGCGGCCTTCGAGATTCATAAAGGCTTCGGCCTCGGCCATGACACCCTTAATTTCTTTCATACCAGAAGCAACAGCCGAGAATGCAATCCACTTGCTGTCGGTCTCACGAGCAATTATTCGGGCGAGGGTTGTCTTGCCCACACCGGGCGGGCCCCAGAGTATGAAAGAACTCAAAGTATTGCCGGCCAGCATTGTTCGCAGAACGCCGCCTTCTGCCAAAAGTTTCTCTTGACCGTAATATTCGTCTAGCTCCCTCGGGCGCATGCGCTCGGCAAGGGGCGGTCTATTTTTCTGAGCTGTCATTCGATTAGTTTAGTTGCTCATGAACATGAAGAACGTAGATGGCACAAGAGTTCCGAGAAATAGCAAGATCATTGTCCAGACGACAATATACTTGAAATTCTTGCGCAGAAAGTTCTTGCCCTGAAAGTTCTTGAATGAAAGGCCCATGGCTATCTCTATGGTTTGGAATGACAAGATATTACCATGCAAAAGAATAAAAGCGCCCACGGGATGTTGTCCGTAAGCGCCCCTATCCTGATGTGCGACCGAGTAAAGCTATCTAAATCTATATCTGTGCCTATACCTGAAAGTAAATAAAGCCAGCGCCAGCCAGCAAATGACTAATCGCTTATCCCTGTCTAGGGTCAGCTATCCCAGCCTGATATCGACCGTGTGGCCTGATATCAACACTCCCTGTCTGATATTAACCACTCCTGTCTCCATCATTCCACAAGTCAAGAGAATCGAAAAGTGGCAACAGATGAATTTCATGTTTTTTTCCTTCCTAATATTGAAGAAAGCCCTGTAAGCTTCATAATTAGACTCTTCATATATAAGTTATGAGTGGGAGGTTTTTGATGAGACAGATAGGCATACGCCTTGGGCAGGTAGCAAGCAGTGCTGCCGCAGCTGTCGCCATTACTTCTCTCGGCGCCCAATCTGCCATGGCAAAGTTGCCCTCTACTTTCGCCGACCCAGCGGCCGAAGATGGAGCAAAAAGTGCTGGCTCGCCAAGCACTAATCTTTTTGTCGTGCGCACCAGTACTGCCGAAAAGATGCAGGCAATGAGTAATGTCAGCCTGCTCAATGAAAGAATTAGCCAGATGCAAGAAAATTCGGCTGCTGCGCCTAAGCTCAATTTAGACCCAAATCTGACCAAGATTTCTCCGCAAAAACGTGAAATGTTTGAACGAGCCATGGCTGCCAGTCAGAGCCGCAAGCTTGCAGCACTTTTAAACCAAAGAGGCACCTGTCTAGCTCTTATCGGCGAGCGCAGTAAGGCTATAAGCGATCTCGACGAGGCCGTAATCTCAGACAAGAACTACGCCCCTGCTTTCAACAACCGCGCCTGGATGATGGCGCAAGCGGGAAATCTAGATGCCGCTATGGTGGACGTAAACAAAGCTATTGAACTGGCCCCAGAGATGGCCGAAGCCTACGACACTAGGGGCACAATTCACATGGCCTTAAAAGAGTACGACGCCGCCATGAAAGACTTCAACAGCTCGGTTGAGCATAAAGATGACTATGCCGAGGCTTATTACCACCGCGCCGTGTTGCATAAGTTGCAGGGGCGCATGAGCCAATTTAGCGCCGATGAGAAGCGTGCTATCGAGCTGGGCTATCCTGTGCAAGCACAATAAAGATTGAAGTTAAGTTAGCTCCCGTCCAACGTCCAGCGATCAGAGCGGCTATTTTTCGAGTTCATGCACTAACGGCTCAGACAAGCCATCAGAGTTGTAATGTTTGGCGCTAAGAACAGCGGCCTGGTGCAAGGCCTTGAGAGCTTTTACTTTGTCGCCTAAGCGCAACTGCTTTAGACCGATGGCGAGATAATAAATTGAACGGTCTCCACCATAGGTTATCGACTTCAGCAATTGCTCATCGTTAATCTCATCACGCAGATACTTGTTTAGCTCTCTAAGCCAGGAAAGCGCGTCTTTATCAGATGTCTGTCTATAATAGTCAGAGGTTTTTGCGAGCGCTTTTTGCATCATTGGTTCCACTTCTGCTTGATGCTTGGTCACGAGCAGTAAATGGTGGCACATAAGATACTCAGTACAGCTGTCTCTATCAATCATGACATTGCCTTTGACTAAATCTGCGGTCAACAGGGCCAAAGCCTCATCGTTACGACCTTTAGCCAGAGCAAGTTTTGCTCTAACAGTGTTTGCTGAGTCGCGCGATCTAGTTATAAAACTGGCAAATTTGTCGCCAAATAAATAGCGGTCGTCATCGACTTTTTCGCCTGACTTCAGAGTAATTACGCAGCGCGGTATAGAATTGACGCTGAATAATTGAGTCAGGTTCTTGGTAGCAGGAATATTGCATAACGCAGCATTGGTGAGGTCGACACGCACAGGTATAAAGTTACTGTTTATTTCTGATATTACAGCTGGTGCCCTGAATACAGTACGCTCTCGTTTCTTACACGGTGGGCACCAGTCGGCTGTAAACTCATATAAAATCAACTCTTTGTTAAGGCCACCAGGTTTCTTCGCCATCTCATCAAGTTGAGTAGGCGTGACCCAAGCCACACCTTTATCGCGAGGGGCAGCATCTTGAGTCAATTTGGCATACACCCGAAAGCTCAAGAGCCAACATACTAAAACGATGAACCAGACAGGAATTGTTAGAGTATTGATTTTGCCTTTAGTCTGAGCCATAAGAAAACTCCCGACAAGATAAGGCAAAAGCAGCAATTAGGAGAAAGAAAGCAATGTTTGAAATAAAAATAGCAAACTCGTAGGTATCAAACGCAGACGCGGCAGTCATGGCGACCAAGTCAACTGATGATGGGATGAAATCACCGAACCACTGATCGACAAATAGAGAGACGGTTTTAAGCAATTCAAGAAATACATTTTTAGACTGCTCAACTTGCGAATATATACTGCCAATTCCACCACAGCCAATCAAGGTAAACAGAGTGAGGAAAGCTACCAAAGGTGGTGCACTATGCAAGAAGATTATAAGAGAGCACCAACTGGCAGCGTTCAAAATAATAGACGCGATTGTAAGCAGGCCGATATCAATATATGGCACGCCGTAACAGAGGCCGACTAAGTAGGCAAGCAAGATAGCGGCGAACATAAAGACACTGGTTCCGAGTACGGCTGCAAGATATCTCGAGACAACATAACAAAAACGCGTCATCGGCCTGGTGAAAAGCAATGCTAGAGTGTCTGACTCGGCTACAATTTTTCCGCTCGCTGGACCATCACTGATGAAGATATAGCCTAAAAGCAGATACACAGTAGGCTGCAAGATGTAGCCATGGACAACCTCTGCAATCATTTTCTTAGCTTCATCATTGAGCGCAGCATGGGGAAAAACAAACGAAATTACAATGCCAAAACTAGGGACGATAACCAACAGCAACGGCAACAACCAGTAGCGCCGGTCCGCAAATTTGACATAAAGCGTATAGGCAAAAACTGTTGGATTAAAAAGAGTCTTACTGGTTTGCATGTTTAGACCCTCCACCGCCGCCCTCTGGTTCTGGAGCATTTAAAAATAGTTCGACTAGTTCTCGCCGTTCAAAATGAGATGCGTAAACCCGCAACCCGCTCGCAGTTAAGCTAGCGATAATATCGGCAGCCTTTTCGTTACCAGAAACAGCAAATTTGGCCGTCTCGCCAGTTGTTTCAAGCAGCTGGCAGCCTGTGCTTTCTGCTGCTGTAGCCAATGCTGAGGTACTCTCATTTACACTGGCCAACCAACTAACATTGAGTACCTGTCTTACTTCAGAGAGAGCTGCGACGTTTGCTACTTCTTCTATTTTGCCTTTACGAATAAATGCAATGCGATCGCAAACTTTTTCAACTTCATTTAGATGATGCGAATTAAGCACAATAGTCATGCCGTCTTCTTTGCATTTCAAAAGAAGCTTGCGAATCAAAATAAAACCAAGTGGGTCCATACCAGAGGTTGGCTCGTCCAAGAAAAATATTCGTGGATGGCCAATCAGCGCTTGAGCAATGCCAACTCGCTGCAGCATGCCTCGCGACATTTCTTTTACCTTGCGTCGATTAATATCAATATCAAGCTCGACTAGCGCTAAGACCCGTTTGATCTCAGATTCGCGCTCGCTTGCCGGTCGCCCGGAAATCCAGTGGTGGTAAGCAAGAAACTGTTTGATCGTCATCCAGCGATTAAAGCAAGGTCGCTCGGGCAAGAAACCAAGTTGGCTTTTCACATCGAGGTCAAAAGGAGACATACCGTCTATTTTGATTGTTCCGGCTGACGGCTGAGTGAGCGCCAGAAGACAACCAAATATCGTTGTCTTTCCCGCCCCATTGGGGCCAATCAAGCCAAAGACTTCGCCTTCTTGCACTTCAAAGCAGGCATTGTCGACAGCCTTCACTTTGCCCTGCCGGTAAGTCTTAGTAAGATTTTCGACGGCTATTAGAGACAATCAGCGTTTTCTTTTTGGCAGGTACTTTCGGGTTTCCTGATTCGGCGCTTACGTATAAGGGTGGTTATTAACCCGTATGTTATCAGTGCCCGGCTCAGTAGCGACCGAAACTAGACTTTAGTTAAATGGTCAGCTTACAAATTTAGATACCCTCCGCACCGAATTCCGTGGTAACCTAAAAATATCGAATCGCGTGGAGGGTATGACCATGCTTAACAAGAAATTCTCGACAGGTTGCTTTTAGCAATTCCGTTTTCAGATACAGAAATCAGCAACCACTTGTTCTTAGGGGACAAACCATTCTGGGCGCTCACGTACAGAAGCTACTGAGTGTACCCTAGCGCTTTGCCATAGTCATAAACAAGGGTTCCAACTAATTTGTGCGCGTAAGGCATATTACGCGCCTTGGAGTTTTGCTGATGAAATCTAGAAGGTTAACAAGGCGCGAGTTCGCTCGCGCCCTCAGACAGGGGCGCGGCTGTGCCTTTCTGCACGTCAAAGAATATGGAGACAAAGACAAAGGAATAAAAGAAGAACTGTTGAAAGCTTGCCTAAAAAGTCTCGAATACGACGGACAGCTTGAGTCGGGCAGGAGTGGTTGGATTGTAGATATCCTTGATCGCGCTGGCGACATCAAATATTACGCAGAGCCAATCAAAGCCGCACTAGAAGCCGCTCTTAGCGGAACTGGCAATATTCCAAAAGGCGACCTGCTACATCTTATTCACTTAGGCTCATCTCTATTTCTCAGAGGTTTTGGAGAATTTCAAAGCCTGATACTGCAATTCTGCACCCATCCAGAAATGCAAGATGATCCACTTCTACTTGCCGAGAAGCTGATAGATATCGCGGCCTACTCTGGTTTTGAACTGGCCGTAGAGCTAACCGCCTCAGACAAAGTGGTGAATTGGGAAAGACACTGGCTCTATGAATACGCTTGCAGCTTCCTAGCTGACAAGCCTGAAATAGATCAATATCTTGCCGAAAAAGCGAAAGAGAATCAGGCCGTCGCGACCTTTTATAAATCAGTAATCGAGGAGGAAAAAGAGCGCAAGCAAACACAGATCAAGACAGTCCCATCAGAGGAATTCTTGACACTCAGCCAAATAATGCGCGCTATTGAATCTGAAGAAAAACCAAGGCGTTACGTAAGATCGTATTACCGTTTCGCCAAACAAGCCAGCATACGAGATCTACAAGAAATTGCGGCGCTCATAGAGACAGAATCGGACGAAATAAAGCTGTACTACTATCTCTATATATTTACCGAACGAGAGTTGCCGCTAGTTTCAAATAAAGTCATAAACCTTCTATTTGGTCCCAACATCGAGCTTAGAAGAGTTGCCCAAAACTCATTGTCGCTAGTGACCGCGAGAAGCGTAAGGCGAATTGCCCTGGCTCTTATGAATGACAGCAAACAAAGAAACAAAGTGCGCGGTATCAACCTATTGAAAAACAACTTTCAGCTCGACGACCTGAAGTTGCTTCAAGAAACGTTGACTCGATTAAAGAAGGTCGACCTATTGCACCATGCAGCAATGGACGCCCTTGAAATAGCTAGAGGTAGCGAAGAGCTATCCCTGGCAAATTTACTTGAATGGATTCACGATGCTACCCCCTGTAGTCGCTGCAGATTTCGCGCTATTGAAATTCTGATAGAGAAAAACTGCGCACCCGATCAGATGCTCTACGAAGGGCAGTGGGATACCAGCAGCAACACAGTAGATCTTACAAGAGCACATATAGCAAAAAGAACTGGAGGCCTAAAATGACAAAAAGCATTCCACTTAAAGAAATTAGTGAAAGCCAAGATCGGTCTTGGTCTTTTCGCCTGGTTGAGCTACTCAGGGAAGGACATGAGTTGAGCCAGGCTCAACTCGATGACATTGCAAGCACCCTAGCCGCCCTAGACGATCAAAGGGTATTAAGCGCTCTTAGCGAAATTCTATCTGATGACAGCCTCGCCCATAACGTGCGCTTAGCGGCAAGCGATGCTCTCAGTAACAGCACCACATATGAAACGAGCAAAGAGCGCGAGCAGTGGTGGCAATCAGGTGACGATATACTTCAGCGGCATGCCGTGAGAACGGCCGAGAGAGAGGAGGAAGCCTTAATAACAACCATTGCCAGCAATCCAGCCCATCCACTCTATGGCGAAGCTATAGATACACTTGCTTTCTGGTTTGAGCCGCGTTTTCAAAAAATGATTACGAAGGCACTCAATCATAAAGACCGAGAAATTCGAGAAATAGCTGCCCGGTCTCTACTTTGAGAACAACCGGTAGAAGCGGAGTTAAGACTCTTAGAAATTGCCGCTGAGCCAGATAGAGAACCAGCTCTGGCAGCCCTTGACACTCTAAATTATTGCGCTAGCAAGACGATTTTTTTGACTCTGGCAGACCTGATAGCCAGCACCATTGATGAGGAAATGAAAGCAGAGTATAAGCACACTTTTAGAATGGTGAGCGAAGAGTTCACAGGATATCTCGTTGACTATCCGTGGGACAGTGAAGCGGCCAAAATCTATTTCGAGAACTGGGCCAATCCAGTCATAGAGCACCTCCACAAAAAGAATCCAGCGGAAGAGGAAAGGGTAAAATCAGAGAATGCAGATCTAGTAGAAGGAAATGAGCTCCGCGGCCAATCTAGAACCATCAAAACAAACGACTTCGAGCTTGATGTCGATAAAATAATAAAAGACCTGAGCGAAGATGACGGGAAGTGGTACCAGAAGAGCGACAGATATTACCGTATAGAAAAATTTGAGCAATTCAACCCTAGTGATCGAGACAGACTACTAGATTTCCTCATCGCGCACAACGATCCACTTGTTAGAGAAATTGCTGCCCGGGCATGCCGCCTCTGGCAACGCAGCGACGGCATGCTTCGTCTGCTAAAAGATCCAGTGTTTACGATCAGAAAACAGAGCGCTTATAATTGCGGGTTCCTTCCAGCAGATGAGCACCTTGCAGAAGAATTGTTGTTAATTCTCAATGACAAAAATACCGACGGCTGCATGGCCACAGAAGTGCTCGATAGTTATCTGGCTCATAGCCCAACTAAAGACCACCGCGATTGGCTTCTTGCCCTAGCGCTAAATGACGAGCGACCAGCGGTTCGAAATACGGCCGTCAATCAGCTCTCCTCCACAGATGCCAGGAAACAAATTGAGCAGCTACTACCAATACTTTTGGAGCCTCCTTGTAACACATGGAGCCTCCATATGAACGTAATAGACGCCTTTCACGGCCTCAACATTGAGATATCACAATCACATCTAAATCACCTGATGGAGGTCGATAACTTAGATTTACAAGTACGGCTAGCAGAGGTAATTGGCAGAAAATCTGATCAAAATTCTAATGCTTAGAAAGTCTGTTGAATTTTGAGTACTAAGCGCCTTCCTCGTCTTCAGTCCCATCCTCATCACTCTCGGGCAAGCGTTCTTCGTCGTCTTCGACATCTTCGGCGTAAAACTCTTGTTCGTCGACTTGATCGAGAATTGAAACGTCCTTGATTTCGCCGTCCGCGTATTCTCCAGCAGCTTCAGCCACTAGGCGCGGATTATTCTTCTTTCGACCTTTATCGATCGGCTGAACATTCGGCTCCATACCGGTGAGCAAGGGCTTAGCCTTGGGCTTATTCTTCAAGTCTTGCATGAAGGTAAATAGCTCAAGTGCGAGCTTTTTAGGAATACCCTCACAGGCCTCTATTTCTTCTAAAGTTGCTGTCTTAATTTGTTCGAACGAACCAAAATGATCGATTAGTTTTTTGCGTCGCTTCGCGCCCAGACCTTTCAAAACGTCTAACTGTGAGGCAATAACACGCTTGGCCCGTAGTTTGCGGTGGAAGGTAACGGCAAATCGGTGAGCCTCGTCACGCACGGCCTGAAGCAAGTGCAGAGCCTCTGAGCGCCTCGGTATATAAACAGGCATCGAGCGGTTAGGAAAATATACTTCCTCTTGTTTCTTGGCTAAGCCAACAATAGAAAATTCATGCTCCCCTACTTTTAGTTGAGCTAAATCCAAAGCAGCAAGAGCTTCCATAGCAGCTCCTAGTTGTCCTTTGCCACCATCAATAATAATCAAATCAGGAAAGGGTTTCTGCTCACGCAAGAGCCTTGAATAGCGCCTTCCCACGGCTTCTTTCATAGAGGCGAAGTCGTTTGGTTCGCCTTCAACACTCTGAATTTTAAACATTCTATATTCAGTCTTCTTGGGCTTGGCTGCTTCAAACGAAACCATGCTGGCGACGTTATCGGTGCCTGAAATATTGGAAATATCAAAACACTCAATGCGGTTAGGCAGCTTGTTAATTCCCAGACCCTCTTTTAGCGCCGTGAGAGTGCGCTCCACTTTGGCATCTAGCTGAGTGACCCGAGTCACCTCTTGGCCGAGAGAATGCTCAGCGTTTTTGATGGCCATATCGACCATATCGTTTTTGCCACCACGTTGTGGTACCAATATTTTCACTGCTATGTCTGCCTTGCCGCTGACAAACTCGCGCAAGACATCCATGTCGGCAAGCTCGTGTTGCAAGAGTATAGATTGAGGAATAGCTACATCTTCGCAAGCAGTATAGTACTGGTCGACAAAGGCCTGGTAGGCTTCGTCCCAGGATGTCTTCTCAACAAGTGGAATCGCAAAAGTCTCTGAGGCAATTAGCTTGCCTTCTCGCACTTTCATCAAACAGACTGACATCATCTTTTCAGTGTGCGCTTCAGCAACAATATCATTGCTGACTTTATTGCTCTGAAAGAACACTTGCTGCTTCTCAATTACTGTTCGAAGTGCCACCAAGCGGTCTCGTATCTTACCCGCTTGTTCAAACTCAAGATTGTCGGAGGCCTTCTCCATATCGGCCTTGAGCTGGTCAATTACTTCTGTTTGGCGCCCGGCCAAAAACATTTCTACCTGTTTGACCATGCGATCATAGGGCTCGGCCTCTACCTTTTTCTGGCAAGGCGCTAGGCAAAGACCAATATGGAAGTTCATGCAAGGGCGATCTTTAAAGAGAGGCGTTTTCCGCTGTCTCATAGGAAATACGCGCCGCAAGATGCGCATGGTCTCCCACATCTGACCTGCTTCAACATAGGGTCCAAATACTTTGGCCCGCGGGTTATCTTTCTTGAAACGCACCGGGTCGCGAATCATAACTAGTCGAGGATAGGCGACATCATAGGTGATAGCTAGCCATGGGTAGCGCCTATCGTCTTTGAGTGAGACGTTATAGCGAGGCAACTTTTGCCGAATCAAATTGGCTTCAAGTAAAAGCGCTTCTTTTTCAGAGTTGGTGAGAATGGTCTCGATGGTGCTTACTTTTGGAATCATCACAGCAAGCTTGGGACGCTCGCGCCAAGAGATGTCGGCCCAATATGAACGCACCCGCGAGCGTAAACTTAGAGCTTTGCCAATATAGAGAATGTCGCCGAGGTCATCTTTGAATATGTAACATCCCGGGCTGTCTGGCAGTCCCGAGAGCAGTTTAACTAGATGCTCAGAGGGTGAGTATGCTTTCATCTTCTAATTTTTGACTGGTTTCCTGTGAATTTGCCAAAGTTTTTTCTGAATTCTTAGAATTAGAACGCGAGCCAGAACCTAAATTGGGAATTGCCTTATGTAGAGCTTCAGAAATGTTGTCGACACCAATTACTTCCATTCCCTTTGGAATATTGTTTAGTGGAAGCGACGCTTGGGGCACCAATGCCTTCTTAAAGCCTAGGCGCGAAGCCTCTTTCAGGCGCTGTCCGAGATTCAACACTGGTCTAATTTCACCGGTCAGACCAACTTCGCCCACAGCTACCAAACCCGGATCGATTGAGCGATCCAAAAAGGAAGTGGCGATAGCCAAAGCAATACCAAGGTCACCAGCAGGGTCGCTAAAATCTAGGCCACCGACAATATTGACGTAAACATCTAAGCGAGCGAGATGTAGTCCTGCGCGTTTTTCAAGCACTGCAACCAATTGCAATAGGCGGTTGTAGTCCCAGCCGTTTACGACTCTGCGAGGTGAAGGGTTTGGGGTAGCGACGGTGAGAGCCTGCACTTCTAATAATAGACTGCGACTGCCCTCGCCGCCAGCAATCACAGCTGTGCCCGATGGCGCTTGTTTCTGTCCCACTTTCGAGAGCCTGTCACCAAGAAACAGAGCGCTCGGATTATCTACTTCAGACAAGCCTTCTTCTGACATTGAGAATATTGCCAGTTCAGCAGTTGACCCAAATCTGTTTTTCACCGCCCGCAGAATTCGCAGTTGCCTGGTGCGGTCGCCCTCAAACTGCAAAACCACATCGACCATGTGCTCCAAGACTCGCGGCCCGGCAATTGTGCCCTCTTTAGTGACATGGCCAACTAATATGGTGGCAATATTCTTGCGCTTGGCGGCATGAATGAGAAGCTGAGTTCCTTCGCGCACTTGGCTAACAGAACCAGCGGCGCTCGCTATTTCAGGATGATAGACAGACTGAATACTATCCACTACACAAACAGCCGAGTCACTAGCTAACATCATTTCGGCAGCGTTGACGACATTTTGTTCTGCAGCCACGAGCACATTGTCAGAAGTAACGCCCAATCGACCGGCGCGAAGGCTCACTTGAGCAGCCGATTCTTCGCCTGTTATGTAAAGAATTTGATGACTGCGGGAGAGATTCTTAGCCACTTGCATGAGCAAAGTCGATTTGCCCACACCAGGATCTCCAGCAATTAAAATGACCGAACCGGGCATTAGCCCACCACCCAAGACTTCGTCTAGGCCAATCATTCCAGTCTCAAGGCGGCCAGATTCGTCGGTGTCAATTTGTGACAGCGGTAAGGCTCTATTCGCCTGGCCGGAAGTTACAGCACCGTTTGCAGTCCCGGTAGAGACAGCAGAAAGCCTTGCCGCAAAGCCTTTCTTAGCGCCTTCATCTTCAGGCGCTAGCTCTTCAACAAACGAGTTCCAGTTGCCACATTCAGTGCAACGTCCCATTGAGCGCGAACTCTGAAAGCCGCATTGCTGACAAACCCAGCGCGATTTTCCCTTAGCCATGCTAAACAAATCCCTCTTTCTAAGCCAACATTTTAACGCTAATCAAAGGCGTCTACTCTATACTGGCTGCTTGTTCGCCAAGACCTTAAAAAGTTAGTGGAGGGAAAGCATGTCAAGAGTATCAAGTCTCTCAAGCACAGTTATCGCCGGCCTAAGCACTGCACTTCTTACAGGTACAGCTCAACTGCTTCCGTTGCCAAGCACAAGCGAGCGACCATCGGCTCAACCACCTGCGAGTGTTCAGCTACAAAAATATGGCGGCGACCCCAAAGGTCCAGATCCGCACGGCGACGATCCAAGAGATGAGCAGCACGACGCCAATCTTCCGGCTAACAAAGATCGCAGCCAAGGCAAAGCGCCAAAAGACGTATATGGCGGCCAATACCCGAACGACCAGGCACCCTATTAGTTATAACCTATGGTTTTCACTTCTCCCGGACCCATACTCTGCCAGCTAGGCCCGCTCACCGTGCGCTGGTATGGGGTGATGATTGCTGCCGGGTTTATTCTCGCCGTCCTTGCTGCAGTAAGGTTGTGCAAAGCTCGCGGGCTTGACCCCGACAAGCTGATTAATCTGTCTCTGATTTGCTTTATCTCTGGTGTATTGGGCGCCAGGCTTTACTATGCAGCTCTCAATCCTGGCTACTTTCTCCTACATCCAGGCGAAATTTTGGCTACCTGGAAAGGTGGCTTATCTATTCATGGTGGCCTAATTGGTGGCAGTATCGCCGCATATATCTATCTAAAGAAAGAGAAATTGCCGCTGCTAATGTACGCAGACACTCTTTTCGCCTCAATTCCTTTAGCTCAGGCCGTTGGGCGCTGGGGGAATTTCTTTAACTCTGAAGCATTTGGGCATCCGGTTGGTGACGACTTTTTCCTCAAACTCTTTATCCCCATTGACTCACGGCCGATGGAGTATCGCACCTTCAATTATTTCCACCCGACTTTTCTTTACGAGAGCATCTGGAACTTCGCACTCTTTCTTTTACTCTATTTTGGCATTGCTCCTAAGGCCGCTAAGTATCCGGGAATGACAAGCTGTGTCTACTTTGCCGGCTACTCGCTGGGCCGAGTTTTGATTGAACCACTGCGGGTTGATAGCATCGCTAACTATATGAATGTACCTATTCCGCTTTTGGTGAGCGCAGGTACAATGGGAATAGCGTTATGTGTGATGCTGAGGATTTACCTGAAAAATGCCGGTAACCCAAAATGATTGCATTTCACTTCTAGCAAGATTATTGCTAACACTCTCGGCGTGCAGCACCTCACTAGTTTTCACCACGGCCACCGCGCCCTGTGCTCGGGCAGAAAAAGCCTTACGGCTTACCCAGACTCACAACGTAATGGGCAACAGTGTGATGACCTTTAACAGCGGCGGTTTTCGTTTGGAAAATACCAGCGGCTTAAAATATTCACTTGTAGCAAAGGCACCAGACTGGCGTGTCACGATCTTTCGCAACGACGATAAAAGTTATTACTCCCAGAGCTTGAAGGTCTTTGAGCAGTCAGGGCTTTTGTCTGGTTTCATTATCACCATTCGCGAGCGAACCATGTCCGGCAAGCCGCGAAAACCATTTAGGCGAACCGATTTTGAATTCGGTGGGCAAAAGTTGGTGCGACTGACAGCCCCTGATAAAATGTTGAAATATATGCCCCTTACCACCAAAACCCCCGAAATAGAACGCCTAGACTACGCCATTTTCAAGCTGCCGACCAATGGTGGCATTACCATTGGATATCAGACAACTCATGAAGGCAAAGACTACATTACCGGTATGAACAATGCTGGCCGCAGGCAAACACACA
>Ga0172379_10002970_pt1 | contig 28315 bp, 25 predicted proteins | sample GrowelOW334metaG_FD_119756 | JGI IMG/M metagenome (GOLD analysis project Ga0172379, IMG submission 119756) | Groundwater microbial communities from an aquifer near a municipal landfill in Southern Ontario, Canada - Groundwater well OW334 metaG | ecosystem: Environmental > Aquatic > Deep...
ACAATACTATAGAGGCTCAAATTATTCGTAACAAATCTATTCAAAAACGCAGAGGTACTGTAGTGGGCAATGTTGTGAGTTTGGATGTAGCTCGTCAAAAGTTTGTTCTAAAATCAACTAATCGTCCCAATGTTACGGTAACCGTTGATTCAAATACTAAAATTTTACAACAAAATACAACCAAATCTTTTTCAGATTTAACTGTGGGCGTCAAAGTAGTGGCTACTGGCATGTGGGATAAAAGTAATTCCACTTTAACCGAAGTTTCTAAGGTAGTAATCATGCCAACCATTAAGCCAACTACTACTCCGGCACAATAAATATTTTATAAAAATCTCCCTCGACAAGGAGGGGGATTTTTAGTTATACTGGGTCTGTCTTTGGGAGTAATATTGAGGGCATAATTAATCATAACGGGCTGTAGCGCAGTTGGTAGCGCGCATCGTTCGGGACGATGAGGCCGTGGGTTCGAATCCCACCAGCCCGACCATTCGACTCGTCCTCCTCTGGAGGACTTCGCTCATGGTCTACGACCAACAATTATTTGGGTTTCCGCCAGGGGCGGACCCGCCTTGGGCGGGCGATCCCACCAGCCCGACCATTATGAACAACTCTTTAGATTAATCAAAATTTATTAATATTTTTTTATCATCCATATGAACAAAGTCACACATTTTGAATTTCCTTGGGATAACAAGGATCGGGCGAAGACTTTTTATGAGACAGTTTTTGGTTGGAAGCCTTTTGAGTGGGAGCAGCTTGGCTACACTAGTTGGCAAACAGGCCCAATAGACGCAAAGATGCAGCCGAGTGAGTCGGGCTTTATTAATGGTGGCTCTAGCAAACGCGATCCGCAGATGCCTTATCCGATGTTTTATATAGACGTAAAAAATATAGACGAAACACTGGAGCAGATCGTAGCAAAAGGCGGAACCATAGTTCGCGGCAAGACGCCACTTGGTGAAGGGGGCACAATGGGATACCTCGCTTGGTTCAAAGATTCAGAAGGTAATATTCTTGGCCTTTCGCAATACAAGAAGCCAGAGTAATTAATTGATAGCTTAAAGCTGAGTTGTATTTGTTGGACAATCCCACATATCGTGATTAAAGCATTATATAACAAAAACCCCTAAGAGGGGTTTTTGAATTTGATTTGGTTTAATCTTAGATAATTATTATACCCGCTTTTCTAAGTGCTTCGGCCATACCTGGTACATGAAATTCTGCCATACCTTCTTTTATATATTTTTGGGCATTTTGGGTGGCACGTCCATCAATATTATTAATACCTTTTCCCGTTGAGTATAGTAAATAAAAGGCATATAGTTCGTTTTTTTCTGGATCAGGGTCGTTGCGAATGGTGTTTATTTGTTGTTTTAATAATGATACTAGTCGTCGGTCTGCCTCTTTTAGATCCTCTTCGGTTAGTTTAGAGCCCTTATCATCTATATTTGTTCTAGACCATTCGGCTAGTAAACTCGCTACTTGAGTATCAATATTTTTTATTTTTTCTATAAGAGCACCATCTTGATTTTCTATAGCAATGTCTGGTTGATAACCGCCAGTTTCCATATTCATATATCTTGTGGTTAATAATATATATCACTATCTTATATCAATATAGTCAACTGTCAAGTAGGTTTAAGGTGTGATAAAATGACAATATGGGATGTAAGTTGATAATTTATAAACTGTTTACGCCTTGTCATTCTGATTCCATTTAAGGCACAAGGAGAATCCCTGAACTGTGAACTAATAACTAAGAACTAAATTTTATGAACAATGCTTACAATTGGTATCAACAATTAGTTAAGCCTGCTTGGGCTCCACCCAGTTGGTTATTTGGTCCGGTTTGGACTTTTCTGTATATAATTATCGCTGCCTCCTATGGTTATGTAGGGTATTTATTTTGGAAAGGTAAAATTCCTTTTTTAGCGCTCTTGCCTTTTATTTTAAATCTTATTTTTAATTTTGCTTTTACTCCAATTCAATTTGGCTTGCGTAACAATTTATTAGCCGCCCTAGATATTATTTTAGTTCTAGTTACCTTAGTGTGGGGCTTAGTTGCTATTTACCCTTATGTAAAATGGGTGGCTTGGGCGAATTTACCTTATTTGTTATGGGTTTTATTTGCTACAATTCTTCAATTGACAATAACATATTTAAATAAATAGTAAGGGAGGGGTGGAGAGAATATTATGGCTGGTAAATCAAAAGACAATAAAGATTTATTTGATAGTGCTTTGCAAGAAAAATTAAAAGCAGAAGCCCCTTTGGCCGATAGAATGCGGCCGGAGACTTGGGTTGATTTTTATGGTCAGGATGATATTGTGGGTAGCGGCAAGCTTTTGCGTAATTTAGTAGAGCGTGATGAAATTCCCTCGCTTATTTTTTGGGGACCACCAGGGAGCGGTAAAACAACTTTAGCCAGATTAATAGCACGGCTGACAAAATCTTATTTTGTTCAACTTTCTGGGGTAACTAGTGGCTTAGAAGATTTGCGTCAAGTAATAAAAGCTAGCTTGGAGCGCAGAAAATTATATTCCAAGCGTACTATTGTTTTTATTGATGAAATTCATCGCTGGAGCAAGGCGCAACAAGATGCACTGCTCCCTTCAGTAGAACGGGGGATAGTTACTTTAATAGGTGCTACTACTGAGAATCCTTCTTTTGAAGTAATTTCTGCTCTTTTATCACGCAGCCGCGTAGTTATACTCAAACCTTTGGGTATAGAATATATAACAAAAATATTAGAGCGTGCTGTGCAAGATAAAGATAGAGGATTAGGTAATATAAAAATTGTGGGAGCTGATAAAGCTATAGAACATATAGCTACTTTAGCTAACGGCGATGCTCGGGTGGCTCTGAACACTCTAGAGTTGGCAGTTAGGGCCTCTTTGAAAGATAACGTGGCTAAACTAGACGAGTCGGTGATTAAAAGTAGTTTGCAGCGTACTCATTTAATTTATGATAAGGCAGGCGAAGAACACTATAATTTAATTTCAGCTCTACACAAATCTATGCGCGGGTCGGAGGCTGATGCGGCCTTGTATTGGTTGGGTAGAATGTTAGAAGCAGGGGAAGATCCTTTATACGTAGCTCGTCGGCTTATTCGTTTTGCTGCTGAGGATATTGGACTGGCTGATCCGCAAGCTTTAGTGCAAGCTACAGCAGCTTTTCAGGCGGCACACCAAATAGGCATGCCTGAGTGTAATGTTATTTTGGCTCAAGCTGTAGTTTATTTAACTAGGGCGCCTAAATCTAATGCGCTTTATGTGGCTTATGGTAAAGTTAAGGAGGATGTAGAAAAAACTATTAATGAAGGCGTGCCATTGCATTTAAGAAACGCACCTACTAAACTAATGAAAGAGGTGGGTTATAGTAAGGGATACAAATACAATCCAGATTACGAGGGGCCAGTGGAGCAAGATTACTTACCGGAGAGTTTAAAAGGTAAGAAGTATTTGAATGACTAATTACCAATTGACCTAATTTTTAAGATTTAATTTTACTATGGGTAGTTATATTGAATTAAACGATACCTTGCAATTGACCACTGAACAGGGTTTTCCTATTGAATTAACATTAGAAAAGCATTTGCAACACCCTTTTACAGCCAATGATTTTGATGGTAAGATTTTTTCTTTTCAAAATAAGCCAAACGCAAGGTTATTTCACCTTGCCCCAACTAGGGTATTTTTAGTTCATAATATTGATGGTAAGTGGCTTTATTGGGGACATGCGCATATTATTGAACAAACTATTGATGCTAAACAAAAACTACTTCAGGAAAATTTGTAATCACTCAAATTTATACACCAGAGCATCAGAAATCAATGAGTATATATGAAGTTGACGACGATAAGAAGTATTTTAGTTAGTTTAGAAGTAAGAAGTTAGTAGCCAGAAGAAAGAATAATAAATATTTAAAATTCTTACTTCTTACTCCCTGCTTTCTACTTCTAATAACTTAAATCTATGACTTACGAACGTTGGCAAAATTTAATGCAAATGGTAAAAGATAAGTTCACTATTACAAGTGAGGGTAGGGAAGAGCTGGATCCGGGACCGGGATATGCAGAATTTGTAGAATGTATTACGCCAGCTGGCAAAGTGCGATTAGAATTATTGGTTAAGCCACTGGTAGCGGAAAAGAAGTTTATTTATTCCAAACGCGCTGGCACTAGTGCTACAGTAGAATACAAATACGATCCCAAAGAACACACCTTAACCCTTAAGGTTTTTAAATGGAATGAGGCTAGTGGAGATTGGGAAGAGATGCGGGGCGATAATTTTGTAAGTAGTTTTTGAATCCTAAATATGGTATAATCCAAATTAGCATTTATGATAATTTTAGAATTTAGTAATTAGGATTTAGGACTTTTAATGTTGTGTCTTTTCGATCTTGGCTAAAACAAGAAGAAAGAGTTTGGTATAGAATACGGCTTATTATACGTGGTTTGGTAGTACGTAGTACCAAACCCGAGCGTTGGTTGTTGTCGGCTATAGCTGTTTTATCAGTCGTCCCTTTTATAGCTACTTGGATTAATCCATTTTTAATCTGGTATGCCGTGAGTTTTTTGGGATTATTAATGGTAATTGCAGCTTGGAGATTGTGGCTGGGAACAGGAACCTTAGTTCGTTTTATAGCCGCAGTTTTATTATTAGGCTTTTTTTGGTTTAGCGGATTAACTTTTTGGTTATTTTTAGAAAATCCACTTTACCGTTTGGTTTTTGTTTTTTTAATGACCTCAGTATCTTGGTGGTATTTAAAATGGTGGTTGCAATGGAGACTTACTTTATTGCTGGGCTCGGGAGCAGTGTCAGTGACGCCGTCTTTAATAGTTGGTTTTTTGACTAGTTTTTTTATTGTTACAGCGGCTGAAAGTTTTTTGATATTTTTAGGCGTTAGTGGATTTGTGTTATGGTTTATTTTTTTTGCCGCTTGGTTACTTACCATAGTAAGCTTGGGTATTTTGCAAGGCTGGTCGCCGGTTTGGCAGTGGCGTTATTATGTAACCTTGTTAGTAGTGGCGGCGCAGGTTTTTTTATTAGCTACTTGGTTACCAACTAGTTTTTATGTTATTGGATTTTTATGTGCCGTAGTTTTGGTTGTATTATTACTTGGTTTGCGCCAAGAGAATCAAGGTTTTATCAATAGGCGCCTTCTAGCTCGCGACCTGATTGTTATTACAGCCGCCTTGTTACTATCTTTATTAACCGCTAGATGGATATAACTGTTAAATAATCTAAATATATTATGTCTAATAATCAGACTCCTTCTTTACCTGATTTTGATAAAGAAGTGCGAGAACTCTATCAGGAGCGAAATACTCGTAGTGCTAAAAATATAGTTAAGGGTTTTTCCTGGGTTAAAATTTGGTGGGTAAAATTAATAGCAGGCATTATTGGAGTTTGTTTGGTGAGCATAGTATCGGTTATGGCAACCATTAGTTGGTGGCAGCCACAGAGCTCTACCAACCCCATAGAGCGTATAGTACGCACTATAGGGATTTCAGCCGAGCCAGGTGGGGATATTATAGACAGAGTTAACAATGCTACGGTTACTATTTTTTTGGCTAAGGGTGTTAATGAAAAGAGTTTATTAGATCAATCTTATTTAGCTAGAGAAAGTTTGGGGCAGGGGATAATACTGTCAAGCGATGGTTGGCTGGTTACTACCCAAGCGGTTGTTCAAGATCCTAAGCGTTTATTAGCCGTAGCTTTGGCTGGTGGGACAGTTTACCAAGTAGAAAATATTATTTTTGATCCAGTGGTTCCTTTAGCTTATTTGAAGATAAATGCTTCCAATCTTACAGTTTTACCGTTTATTGATTCTAATACTATAAATTCTGGTCAAGGAGTGATGGCTATGGCTGCAGCTCAAGGTTTAAGTCAAAGTGTTTATTTTAGGCATTTAGCTAATATCAATGTGCCTATTTTTTCTAGTAAGAGCGATTTAGTAGTTACCACAGAATTTTTACCAGACAGACATTTGCTTGATATAGCCTTACCCATTAAAAATTTAGGCTCACCAATAATAAGTTGGAAGGGCGAGGTAATAGGTTTAGCTACAACTTATGAAGGTGAACTTAAGGGTGTGCTACCCTTAGATAATGTGGGTAGTGTGATGAATAGTTTATTTTCAGAACAGCGTATTCGTCGACCAAGTTTGGGCTTAACTTATTTACAAACCAGCTGGTTACAATTACCAGCTTTGGTAGTGGCCAAACTGGATAAAGGAGCACGGGTTACTGCTGGCAGCAAGCGGCCAGTAGTTTTACCTAAGAGTCCGGCTGGCTTAGCTGGTATAGTAGAGGGGGATGTAATTACTTCTTTTGGTGGTGAAAAAGTGGGTGATAGGTCTTTGTCATCAATTATGCAACAATATAAGCCGGGCGCTAAAGTAGAATTAACATTAAAAAGACAAGGTAAGGATGTAACACTAGGCTTAACTCTAGGAGAGATAGCTTCACCTGCCATAGCAGCTAATAAGTAGAAGACCTGTTAGGGAATAGTTTCTTTGTTCAATTTAGGGTAAAATAATAATATAGTTAAAATTTGGGTCACGAGGCCGCCGCTGTAATCAAAAACACTCTATTTAATAATCAGGGTGTTTTTGTACTAATTGTTGACATTGGACTTATCATCTGTTAAGATAGGCTGTTATTATATAAAGTAATAACAAACATTAAGTAATAAAATAAACCACCATTAACAATCACAAAAACAATAATAAACTCTAGTAGGAAGGAGTGTTTTACAAAAAATGTCCCATTTAAAAAAGGATGAAGAAGGATATGCATATAAACCACCATCAGAAGTCCGTGGCCGACATGATAATTTTGGAGTGAAGCCCAAGGCAGAAATTGACCCAGAGTCGCTGTATGACGATGTAGAAGATGCTAGTAGAGTAAATCTTCATAACCCTTCTAAGCCTATGCCCAGAAGCAGGTTTGTTAGTCTCTGTTTTTTGCCAGAAGATATTTTAGCCACCAACCCCGAAGACCTTGAAAGTTTTACTCCAGATTATAATCTCTCGGCTTTGGAGGTGGAAGAAATTTCGGCGACCACAAGAAATGACATTGCATTGATATCCTCACCTAAGCCATCGTTGATTCTTCTTTTGTTGGAATCTAGGGCTAGCGATCATTTAGCCTGCGCTGTTGTTACAAACGACGTGTTAAAATCGCTACCCGAAGTTCAACCCATGCCAGGTTTTTTCATCCTACCCATTACATCAACATCGGCTGACGTGCCAGAGTTTGAGCCAGAGGATGTGTTTCCACATATAAAAGGTTTGAATAATCGTAACATTATTAAATGTCCGAGGTTCAAAATACGGCCATCAAAATTTCCCAGTGAAATACGCGAAGCTGCCCAAATCCGTATATTGAGGCGGAAATCCAACAGATCTTAAAATTCCTACCAAGTTCAAAAGACGGTCAATTAACCAATTGGCCGTCTTGTTTTTTATTCAAAGTAGGCACTTGTTTTAGTGGATGGGTAGAGTTTGTCCGCTTGTCTTGTCTTTTAATTCTGCCGTAATAGTATCAGCTCCAATTGAACGGTATAATCCTTTTAGTACTCCACTCAACATATAATACATTCCCCATTTTCTTCCATATTTATAGGCATTTATGAAACGAGCTTGGTTTAGTCTCAAAGGGTGTTGTTTAAGGGAAACTGAACTACCCTTTATCCCGCCGTGATGAACATAAATTGAAGCTGCAATTAGTACCCTATATTTTTGTCTAATTCTTGCCACTAAATCAGCGTCCTCAAATAGGCCATATGTAAATGATTCATCAAAAAGGCCCACATCAGCGAGGATTGATTTTTTAGTAACAAGACAAAATCCAGCAAGGGCATCTGTATTTATAATTTTTCCTGTGAGCGCCTGTCGCACATTTACTGCAAATCGTTCAATTTTCAGCAATTCGTTTGGGGTGTAGGATTTAAGACGAGGAGCTTGCTTACAATATTGGTAAGTCCACGTTTGAGATTCTCCCGTGATTGGACCAACAATTCCACACTGAGAATTGTTTTTTATAATTGATACCAGTCCGGCAATAGTCCCTTGAGGAAAGTAAATGTCGTCATTGGCAATGACAAGATAATCACCATGGGCAAGATTAATCCCGCGATTATAACTTCCAGCGAAACCTAGATTTGTTGGATTTCTGCTAAATATTACACTACCAAACTTTAATCTTAGTTGAGGTAAATATTTTTCGATAATTATACTAGTTTCTTGTTTAAGGGGTGAAGCATCATCTATAAGTATTAGTTCATAGTCTGAAGAAGCTTGGTTAAGAATCGATGGGAAAAAGAGTTTATCAAGCATGGCAAGCGTCGATGGTTTTTTGTTATACATTGATACAATAATTGATACAGACATATTTTTTCAGATATTACAATAATATCGCTTATTCCGGTGGGCGGGGGGAGTATTTTTTGTTTCTAATTTTCCATTGTTCAACAAATTTTCCTACCCCATCCCGCTCTAAAGAATGACGCCGACGAGTCGAGGACTGGGACCAAGTTAGCACACTTTCAAAACTAAGCTTATATCTACCACGCACTACCACATAGTTTATTTCACCCCTGTGGATAGCTTGGCGGATGGTTTTAGTGGATAAGCCAAAAAGCCTAGAGGCTTCGGTGATGGATATGCGGATAGGGGACATAGTTGTATAAAATTCTAAATCCTAATTTCTAAATTCTAAACTGTCATTTTAGTAATTAGGAATTAGATCAATTAGTAATTAATGAATATAGTATACACTATTCTACACCTTTTGCAATAAATGTATGTGGAAAAGTTGAAAAATAGCCTAAAAATAGGCTAATTTAAGTTAAATTGTGGTTTAATTAAGTGATTAAATGTTGTCATTGTAAGGTATCTAAGCGATCGTGACCTGTATGGCTGAATACTCGAAATATCATAAATTGCTTCGCCTTCGACAAGCTCAGGCTCGCAATGACATTCTGCCGTACCTTATTGTTAGCCAAATTCATAATGGCATTTGTTAGGCTATTAGCTATATGTTATTAGCTATCTCGTAAAGAGACCCGTGGGTCTCCACGAGACCTTTACGGGTTAGCCAATTAATCCCTTGCCAAATACCTCAAAAATAGGTAAAGTATTATCCATGGTCGTAACGTTTATTAGAATGTTACGTCTTATTTTATGCCCAATATTAAGGAACAATTAGAAGAGCAGATTTGGCTTTTAAAAATCAGGCATGGCGACCAAGAGTCTTTTGCGCACATTTATGATCGTTATGTAGATGCCCTTTTCCGTTATGTGTCTTTCCGCGTTCCGACTCCAGAAACAGCTGAAGATATTACTTCTGAACTTTTTTTGAAAGTTTGGCAATATCTAACAGGGGACAATGATACTAAGGTTGATAACTTAAGAGCTTACCTTTATAAAGTGGCACGGAATTTGATAGCTGATCATTATCGTGGATCACGCGAACAAGTATCACTAGATGATATTAGCGAAATCGATATTTTAGAAACAAATGAAGTAGATATAAATTTACAATTATCTTTGGGTGAAATAGAGCAAGCCGTGCGTAGATTAAAATCACCTTGGCAAGAAGTAGTTATCTTAGCTTATGTGGAAGGTTTTAAACCTCAGGAGATAGCCGAAGTTATTGGCAAGAGTCCGGCGGCCACCAGAGTTATCCTACATCGCGCTTTACAAGAATTAAAACGTTTATTAAATCCATAATTGAGAAGTGGGAAGATAGGAGTTAGAAGTAAGCATTTTAGAAATTAGGTCAATTAGTAATTAGAAATTTATAAAGTTATGTCCGACCGCCAACTTATTAAACAGTTATCAGAACTCAGGAGTTTGAAACAATCTCCTGCTTTGTGGCGCGAGCAAACCAGGGAAAGAATTTTGAATTCTATTAAAGTAGAACCAGCTAGAGCCAAGTGGAATTTTAGTGAATCTTTTGCTTTGCGTTTTTCTACTTTAAGATTGCAGTTTGCTCCATTACCTGTGATGCCCACTTTGATGACTATATTAATAGTGTTGTTTGGTAGCGTGCCTTTTGTGCAAGCCACAGGCGCCAGTTTGCCTAGTAGTCCGCTTTACGGCTTAAAGCGTTTGTCTGAACAAGTTCAGCTGTCTTTAGTAAGCTCTCCAGAAAAACAAGGTTTTACTTATCTTAAAATAGCTAGGACTAGATTAGGTGAGTTACAAAAAGTGGCACCAACTGATAGTGCTGTCCAAGCTCGTTTACTGGTGGACTATAATCGTAGTCTGAGTTTTGCTCAGGCCGATTTGCAAGCCACCATTACTACTAGTAAACAAGCAGCTGAGTATGATGCCATAAGTAGCACCTTATCTGATAGTATTCGTAAGTTAGAAATAAATACTTTAGCCAGATTACCTTACACTGCTTCTTTGCAGCTGACCGATAGATTGGCCAGCGATGCTTTGGCTATGTTAGTGGCTACTCATGGTGGTAATCAAAATGGAACTACACCAACAGCTGTGGCTGCTAGATTTGATTCTCAGATTGATCGTATAGGTTTGAAGCTGGATGGTATTGAAACTAAACTCGATCGTTTGCCAATAAACAAAGTTTCACCCCGAGTAGTGTTGGAATCACGCGAAGCAGTGTTGCCAGCTCGTGAAGCTTCACGCCAAGCTAAGCAAGCCCTTGCTCAAGCCAAAGAATTAGTACAAAAGAAAGAGTTTACTTTAGCTTTGCAAAAAGTACAGGAAGTGGAAGAAATTACCAGTAAAACTGAAGCCGCAGTAGATAAGGTAGAAAATTCTGGAGAAGTAAAAGGAACCCAAGACGAAGTTAAAAAGTCAGAGAGTCAGGAAGGCACGAAGTCAGGAAGTGATGAAGTCAAGAAGTCAGAGAGTCAGAATGTAAATACTGACGTCACGCCAGAAATTATAAAATAATTAGTTGGGAGCGGGATTAGTAATCCCGAGTCCGTGTTTGTTTCTAAATAGTTTTGGCAACAAGCACGGAGTCCCGCGACTCCCCTCATGTTCTTTACCAGTGTGATATAGTTCGTAACTTTTCTGACACTAATATTGGCCGAAAGGAGTGGCTTGTCCTTCTCCTTTCTCTATCTGGCTGGGTTTAACCCGTTTACTAACGAGGAAGAGTAAAGAGTAAGCGTAAGAGAAAAGAGTTTACACTCCAACTCTTACTCAAACCTCTTACTCCGAGCTCGTTATTACAGGTTGGATGAACTATGTTTAATAAGTTTGGAAAATTATAAGCTCGAGGGCCTAATTTAAAAATGGCTTACTGGCTTTAATTCAAAAATTTATCTAACAATGAGTTTATCCCCACCCATGGGCGGCTTGATTAAGAAGCTGATAAGGTTGAAAAGCCTTTGAAGTCGCACTTCCATATTTGTGGCAGTGTGGCGGAGGAGTAACAAAAATACTCCCAAGTGCTGATGTTATTGTTTTAAGGAAAGCGAGAATTATATTATCTAGTATTTTATATGAGCAGGATAATCCCTAGCCTTAGTTATTTTGGGTTTACCCATTATAATGAAGGATCAAAAGTCGAGCGACCCTTGCTGTTAAGGCAAGACGATCTGCTGGGATGAGTTCCGTTTCTTAACATAGACGATTTTAGTACAAGTAAAAGTGTAAGAGTAAGAGTTTTTTAAACTCAAACTCTTATTTATCTGTCTTCGACAGACTCAATCCTCTTACTTAATGCTACTTTCGTTAAAAAGGAATTTTTTGGATGTCTAATTTCAAAAAAGGCTTATACATCGTAGTTTCTGTCTTGATGGCCTTTGGCTCAGTAGGCGTTGGCACTGTAAGTGCTGCTCCTTCTATTGCCGCAGGCGACTTGATCAAGGCAACCGGCAACTCTGCCGTGTACTACTATGATGGTACAAAGCGCTGGGTTTTCCCCAGTCAAAAAGAATATTTCTCTTGGTATAAGGATTTCAGTGGCGTAAAAACCATTAGTTCCACCGACATGGGTAACATCGTGATCGGCGGCAACGTGTTGATGCGCGCTGGTACCAAGCTCGTAAAGATTACGAGTGATCCTAAGGTTTATGCTGTAGATGCTACTGGCACTTTGCACGCTATTGATAGCGAAGCACGTGCTGCTAAGCTCTATGGTGCTAATTGGTATAAGAACATAGTCGATCTTTACGACTTAGTTTTCACCAATTACAAACAGGGTGATGCTATTAACTCTGATAAGCATGTTTCCGGTACAGTTATTAAATACGCTAATTCAACCAAGACGTATTATGTAGCTGCCGATGGTTCAAAGCGTGAATTCACATCTGATGCTGCTTTGGCCGCTAACATGGTAAATAGCGCTAACGTTGTTACTACTGATATCAATTACCCAGACGGTACTTCCGTTACTGGTAAAGAATCAGGCTTAACAACTGTAGCTGGTTATGCTGCCCCACAGGTTCCACTAGGTGGCACTGGTCTAGCAGTAGCTTTGGCCGGTGATACTACTCCAGCCACTACTTTGCCAGACGGTTCAGCTTATAACAAAGTTACTAAGATTAATTTAACAGCTGGTTCAGACGGCGCTGTTAGCGTTACCGGTTTCCGATTTACTCGCACCGGTTTCAGCTTAAACGCTGATTTCACTGGCGTAATGGTATTTGATTCAGCTGGTAAGCGTCATGGTAATGTCGTCACTTTGAGTGAAGACAAAGCTTTGATTATGTTTACTAGCGATCCAATTACTGTTCCTGCCGGACAAACTGTACCAGTTTGGGCAGAAGTAAATATTGACGCTGCTCAAACTACCAATGGCACCTTTGCCTTTGGCGTAGCTTCAGCCGCCGATGTAATGACTGCCAGCACTGCTACAGTGACCGGCACATTCCCAGTTACTGGCAGCACTTTCAGTGTTATCAATGGTGCTAACACCCTTGGTGCACTTGATGTTGACGCCGTAACTATTTCTGCTTCAGCTAGAAGCGTTGATCTTGGTGCTAAGGCTTACCAAATCGGTAAGTTTAAATTGTACGAGACAGCTTCTAAAGAAGATATCAGTGTAACTTCCATGCGTTTCTATAACAATGGAAACACTACTGATTCTGATCTCACCAACTTAGTGTTGAAGAACGATGCAACTGGTGATGTATTGGCTACAGCCACGTCTACTACTGACAAATATGTCACTTTCAACTTCACTACTCCTTTGACCATTCTTAAGGGTCAAAACAAGACTGTAGTTATTACAGCCGATGTAGTGAACGGTTCTTCTCGTACTGCCCAGTTTATTCTCCAGAACGACTATGATATTAGCGCTTCTGGTATATCTACCAAGGGCGGCTTGCTAGCTACTCACGCTACTAATTTGAGTGGTGATTCCAGCACCGGTTTCCCAATTGGCGAAACCGCTAACTACAACACTATTACTGTTACCCAAGGTAGCTTATCTATTGCCAAAGACAGCACGTCTCCTTCTGGCAATGTAAGCCAGGGACAAAATGGCGTTGTTATTGGTGCTTGGAAAGTAGAAGCTACTGGTGAAGATATTGAACTTCAAAAAGCTGATATGGAAGTTGGCGGTACTACTGCCTCTACCGATGTCAGCGGTTCAGTTAGTTTGATGATTGGCGATACTACTATTTACAGCACTTCTACCTTGACTACACTTTTTGATGGTACTGTTGATGGTACTGATCAAAAGACTTTGAGCAACTACTACACTATTAAAGGCGGTACTAGCGTAATAGTGAAAATGGTTATCAACGTAGCCAGTGGTGCAACTTCAGCTGCAACATTTACTGGTCAGTTAGGCGATATTTATTACAAGCGCTTAGCTACCAATAACTACACTACAGCTTCTGACAATACTTTAGTGTCAGCCAATACCATGACTATTCAAGCTGCTACTTTGACTGTAGCCAAGAATTCAGCCTTTGGTAGCGGAAACGTGGTAGGTGGCGGATCCGGCACTAAGATCGGTTCTTACGCCCTCCAGGCTAGTAATTCAGAAGGTGTTAACGTTTCTTCCGTCAATGTTGATATGTCTGCCGTTACTGGTATGACCAACATGAGATTGAAGAAGGTTAATGCTGATGGCACCGAAACACAAATTGGTTCCACTGTAACTAGTCCTTCAACCACTGATGATGCTAATAGCTTCTCAGTTGGTGGAACATTGAATATTGCTTCTAACAGCACTGTGATTGTCAACGTTTATGTTGATATGTCATCTTCAGCTGTTACAGTAACAACTGATATTGACGCAGGTGATATTACAGCCTCAGGTCTTTCTAGCGGTACTGCTTTGAGCGGTAGCGTTCCAAGCGCCGGAGTAACTGGCCAAACAATTACTTTGCAAACTGCTGGTACATTGTTGGTTCAGAACGACGGTTCCTTAGTGGAAGCCGTAGTCAAGGCTGGCGAAACAGATCGCACTTTGGCTCAAATGAAGTTCTCTGCTCAATATGAAAAGATTAAGATTACCAAGTTAGTCTTCGGCAGCCGACGCGGCGACTCTAACGTAGCTAATACTTCGTTAGTTAGCGGCTCAACTGTCGTAGCCACTGCTACACCTATCAATGGCGTAGTAACCTTCACTGGTCTTACTTTGGAAGTTCCAAAGGATGGTGATTTGGTAGTTAAATTGCTCGGAAGCTTTACTTCTTCCGGTACACTTATGTCTACCGAGGAAGTACGCTATGGTCTTGATTCATTAGAGGCCAATGGTGTGTCTTCTGGTAATACTGTATATGAGAAGAGCGTTACTACTACTGCCTCAGCCGGCGATATCGCAGCTGATACTGCTACTGCTTTAACAGTGGCTGATTCATCTGGCTTTGCCGTTGGTGATGTAGTACAGGTTGGTACTGCTCAAGGTGTTAGCTCCTTTACTGGAGTTGTAACAACTGTTGGCGGTGCTACCAGCTTAACGGTAGCTGGTCCACAAAACTTGGCTGATTGTGCTGGCGCTACTTGTTATGTAACTAAGTGGGCTACTCGTGAAGCTGTTACTTCTCTCACTACTGCAGCTACTATTACTGACGCTACTGCTACCTCCATTGACATTAGTTCAACTCGTGGTATAGCTGTTGGTGATGTACTTCGTATAGAAGGTATTTCTGGCGGTACAGATGATGGTGGTTTCTATACAGTTACTGCGGTAACTGATGGCGACACTTTGTCTGTGATTGGTGTTGGTGAAGTTACTGCCAACCCTACTATCGGTACTGCTGCTACTGACCGTGTAACTAGAATGGCTACTACTAGCTCAACTCAAACTTCAGTGGCTACTGACGATATCACTGCCAACACTGCTTCAACCATTAGTGTTGATTCTACTGCTGGCTTTGCTATTGGTGATATAGTGGTTCTAAACAGCACTGCCAGTGCAGCTACTACCAAGCAGTTGTATGTGGTCAGCGCTGTACCAAGCACTACTACTATTACCTTAATCGGTAAGGGTGCCCAAACTGATATTCCAGCTGATAGCTGGTTGACTGAGTTGGCAAGCACACGCACTACTACTGTCAGCACTGCTTCGGTTATTACTGCTGACACTGCATCAGCCTTGACCTTAACTAGCGTTTCCGGCTTTGCTGTCGGCGATATAGTTTATGTACAAGATGATGCTACAGCTGGCGGCGACCTATACGTGGTCAGCGCAGTTGGTGCTACCACTGTTACTGTAATTGGTGAGACTGGCTTTACTGCTTCAGCTGGTGCCTTTGTAACCAGACTCGCTTCTTCTACTTCTAACGGTAAGTCCTATACTGTAGAGGATGTTGTACCGGTTATCTCAGTTGATACAAGTTCACCTTCTGGAACAACCTCTGGTTCTTCCAATGCCGTGGTAGCTGTATTTGATGTACAAGCTGCTGGCGATGTTGCCTTGAGCATCAAGAGCATTAAATTGTCTCGTGGTGGTAACATTGGTGGACACGTAGCTACTAGCGACGTTGCTAAGATCTACGATTACACTTCAGGTAGCCTTGGTTCCTTACTAGGAACTGGTGGCGTTTGGTCAGGTACAACTGCTGGCTCAAGCGTAACTGTGACTTTGGATACTCCATTCACAATTACTGCTGGCCAGACTGCTAAGATAGCTGTAACAGTTAATACTGCTTCAGCCGCTGCTAACGACACCTTCCAGGTGTACGTTGACAACACTTCAGCTCTAGCTGGTTTGTTTGGTGGCGTAAGCTGGTACTATACTGCTGCTGCTCCAAGCCCTGGCACAGAGCCAACCAACTCTTCACCTTCTACTTTGTCTAACTCGTACCCAGTGTACGGTAATACACTTAAGTACTAAGGTTGAGATTGAACAGTTTTTTCGCTGTCCCAGTAATATCGGGATGACTTAAAAACAACAAAAGACCCTCGCCCTGCTTGCCGTAAGGTAAGCAGGCCAACGAGGGTCTTTTTGTTTTTTAGAAAGAAGTGGGGGCGCTTTGGATTATAAAATACCCGAATTTTGTTATTGTGAGTCCTCTTAAGAAGTACGAAAAATCTCTAAGTCCGATTTACTAAGATTCTTCAGTTGTTTTACTCCCTTAGAATGACACGGAGGATCATAGTGTATAATTGTAACTTAATTTGAGTTATCCACACCTTACTTGTTGGAAATAGCAAAAAGTTTTATAATAAATAAGTAGTTGCTCCTATTTAGGGAGTAGTTTCTTGGTTAATCCAAGTAAAAATGTTAGCGCTCCATAAAGCACAACTTTCAATTCTTGGTCCTTGAATAATATTTTAATGTAACCCAAGTAATTTTGGTCGATTTGTTTGGGTTTACGCTTTCTTGTGTTGCTCTGGTGTAATTTTTCAAAATTAAGCAAACAAGAGGGGAAATAAGAAAAAAAGAATAATTTAAATTTTAATTAATAATTAATCATTAAGTTATAAAAAATATGAATACAAATAATCCTAAAAAACTCAATCGTTTTTCCAAAGTTTCCATAGCTTTGGTTTTGGCGTTGGCTGCAGCCACAGTGGCTCAGCAAGCTTACGCTGCTTTGACTATCGCTGCTACTAGCGTAACTAGCGATGGTAACGTTACTATTAATACCACTTCAACTAGTGGAGTGTTTGCGGTTGGTGCGGCTGTTACTAGTGGTAGTTTCACTATCGGTAGTGGTTTGACTACTGGTTCTATTACAATTGGTCAGAACACTTCCAGCTCAGCAGTAACTTTGGCGGCTGGGTCAGGTAAAATAAATTTTGACAGTACAACAGTTTCTTTTGCTAAAGAAGTGGATCACACTCTAAATGTAGCTACTTCTACCACAGCTGATACTGCTGGTGGGGCTTTGAGTATTGTTGGTGGCGCTGGTGTGGCTACTAATGCTGCCGGTGGCGCACTTAGCCTAACTGGTGGTCTTGGTGTTGGTACGGGCAATGGTGGTGCTGTTTCCATGACTTCAGGCGCTGCTGGTGCAACTGGTGCTTCTGGTGCAGTTACTGTTGCCTCTGGCACTAGTACGGCTGGTGCAACTGGTACAGTCGGACTAGCTTCTGGTAATGCTACTGCTGGAAATTCGGGAGCTGTTACAATTTCTACTGGCGATACAGCTACTTCAGGTGCTACAGGATCAATTACTATTCGTGTAGGTGATGGTACAACTTCAGTTGGTGATACTGGCGATATTTCTATTTTAGCTAACGGTACTTCGGCAGCAGCTAATGCTGGTAGCACAATCGCTATCACAGCTGGTGCTGGTGGCGTAGCTTCTACGGTTGGCTTGGCTGGCGGCACAGTAACTATCACAGCTGGTGCTGGCAGTAACTCTTCTGGTGCTAACGCTGGTGGCGCTGGTGCGGCTGTTTCTTTGGTAACTGGTGCTGGCGGTACAACTACAACTGATACAGCTGGTGCTGGTGGTGCCTTGGCTGTTACTTTTGGTGCTGGTGGTGCTGCTTCTGGTGCTGGTACAGGTGGTGCTGGTGGCGGTATTTCTTGGACTCTTGGTGCTGGTGGTGCAACTACCACTAGTACAGGTGGTGCTGGTGGCGCCTTAGCCATTACAGCTGGTGCTGGTGGTACTGCTTCTGGTGCTGGTACAGGTGGTGCTGGTGGATCAATTTCATTAACAGCTGGTGCTGGTGGTGGACATACTGGTGGCACAGTTGGTGCTGCTGGTTCAGTAACAATTGCTTCGGGTGCTCGTGGTGACACAGCAGCTGGTGCTGGTGGTAATATTACTTTGACAATTGGTCAAGGTGGTCGTACTAATGTTGGTGATGCAACTGGTGCTGTAATAATTAATGCAGGCACTCAAGCTGGTTCTCACTTGCGTTCAACCCAAACAACTGCTCCAGCTCTTACTGCTTCAGGTACTTCTTTCGTAGCTACATCATGTACTGGCTGTACTGATATGCGTGGTCAATTAGTAGGTACGGCAGATACTGGTAACTCTGGAACATTTATAGTGACATTTAATAAAGCTTATACTGCTGCTCCTGTTTGTACTATCGTTCCAGCTGATGCTGAGGCCGCAATAAACATGGGTGCAGGAAAAGTATTTGTCACTTCCAGCACAACAGTTATGACTGTTAACTATGCATCTGGTGCTACTTCTGGTTCCGATACTTGGAACTATCTTTGTATTGAATAGCCCGTGGTCTAGTTTTTACTTATTTATTTAATGACCACGCCTATGAATAAAAAATTAAACAGTCCGCCGGGGCGAGGTAAAACAAAAGTCATATTAGGTTTAGCTGTGGTTTTTAGCTTAGGCTTATTGATAATAAGCCAGGCTCAAGCCGCTCCTATAGCTTTTACTTATGATACCCTCGTTACCTTGGACAGTGTTAACTATACTGTTAGAACAGATTCCGAAGCTACCACAATAATAGTTACAGGTACTACAATAGAAGCAGACGTACCTACTGGGAGTTATGTTAAAATTATTTCGTCCAATGGGTATAAATTAACTAATAACGGCAGTCTAACTACAACTTGTGCTGGAGCTACTAGCTATGTAACTATTGCTGCCGGAACTGATGTAACTGTTACGCCAGATAAGACTATAGTTTCTTGTACTGGTGACTCAAGTGGCGGCGGAGGCGGCGGAGGCGGTGGCGGTGGTAGTTCGCCTGACGTTACTCCACCAACCAATACTACAATTTCCATTGCAGCTGGCGCTAGCGAAGCTCCTTCAACTGCAGTAACCCTAACTTTGGGTGCAGTTGGCGCATCTGATATGATGCTTGCCAACGATTCAACTTTTGTTGGTTCAACCTGGGAAGTCTATGCTGTTTTGAGAAATTGGACGCTTACTACTGGTAATGGCACCAAGACAGTGTATGTTAAATTCCGAGATGCGGCTGGTAATATATCAGCCCCTGTCTCAGACACTATTACTCTAAACACTACTATTCCAGAGCAAATGGTGCCTGAAAAAAAGGTAGAACCAAAACCAGAACTTCAACCTGTTTATGAACCAGGAGTTAATGTTGAAGAGCGAGCTACCAAAATTACCCAAGTGGTAACGCAGGAAAAAGCTCAAGTTACAACCATTAATAAATCATTGGTTTCTAGGTTGAAGGGACGTATTTTGCTTCAAACTCAAGAAAAAGGTGAAGCTTGGTATGTGGATCCTATTTCCAGCAATAAGTTTTATCTAGCTGATGGTACAAGTGCTTACACAGCCTTGCGCAAATTCGGTTTAGGTATTACTAATGCTGATTTGGCCAGAATCCCTACTGGTACTGATGCACGTTTTGTAATGGATGATAGCGATGCTGATGGTTTGCCAGATAAGCTGGAAGAAGCTCTTGGTACAGATAAACTTAAAGCCGATACAGACGGTGATGGTGTATCAGATGCCAACGAGGTACTTAAGAATGGCACCAACCCATTAGGGGCAGGTAAGTCTTCTTACAGTTCATCGCTGGTCAATCGCTTGAAGGGTCGTATTTTACTCCAAACTCAATCACGTGGTGAGGCTTGGTATGTAAATCCAGTAGATGGTAAGAAGTATTATTTGGCCAACGGTCCGGCAGCTTACCAAATTATGCGTTTCTTGTCTCTGGGTATTACCAATACTGATCTACGAAAGATTGGAGTGGGCGAGCTAGCTGAATAAGCGTCAATTGGTATTATTGTTGAAAAATAGTATTTCCAATTCAAACAATCCCCCGATTAATTTCGGGGGGTTGTTTTGATATCTCTTTCCTACGCATGCAGTTGGCATGCATATAGAGTAACCATAACCTCTGTAGTAACTGTAATCATAATTACGCCATCAGCGTCACAAATACCGTGCGGCCGCACGGTATTTGTGACGGAAGAAGAGGTGGTGTATACTTAAAATTAGATTTAATATACGTTTAAAATAGATGTATAATTTTTGTGCGCAGTTAATTTATTAGATCAATTTATGAAAAGCAGTTTTAAAAAATTAGAAGATCTCACTCAAAGGGAAATAGTATTATTAAATTTAGCTAATAAGCTAAATAATTTTGTAGATATTTTTGTACCACGCCAGGCCGCTGAAACAGCCTTGGCTAATTCATTGTTGAAATTGACCATTTCTACAGTTCATCGTCAGGTATTAAAAAGACTAAAAATGGAACACTTGATTGAAAAGAGGGGAGATATTTATAAAATTACAAAAAAGGGTGATAGGTTGGTAGATTCAATTTTCAATATTGCCAAATTAAAACAAAATAAAAAATGGGATCATATGTGGAGGGTCATAATTTTTGATATTCCTGAGCGTCGTCGCAACGAGCGAGAAGGTATGCGTCGCATGATGGTAACGATGGGTTTTAAAAAATTGCAAGCCAGTGTTTGGGTATCGCCTTATCCTATACCACAGGATATGAATGATATTTTATGGCAACACAAATTAAAACCGCATATACTTTATCTTTTAGTTAAAGAGGTTGATTATTCTAAGCCATTAAAAGATCTTTTTCCTGAGATTTTTTAATTCATCTTTTAGTCACAAACTGCGTGCGGCCGCACGCAGTTTGTGACTTTTGGTTTTTCGGTCAGAAGTCTTATAAATACTTAAAACGTTTATTTATTGTTAAATTTGAAAAATATCAGATTTTTGTTATAATATAATAACCATGATAAAGGATTTTCTTAGGTTTTTCGCCAGGTTTTTAGTCCCGAGTTTTACTCTCGGGTTTTTGCTTCTTGGGCAATTATTTCCTATAACTGCCTGGAGTTCTGGTACCATAGCAACACCATCTTGTGAGGTGGCTGTGGTTTATGATAATGGCCAGATAGAAAAAGTTTTTTGTCCCCAAGGCGTGACGTCTAATGAATTAATGTCTGCTTTGGCTAGCAAGCCAGGAGTACAATCAGTAAGTCCAGTTCATTATTATAAAGCTTCGCTAGAGCCCAATGATCCTGATTTTAAATTGCAAAAAAACTATTTGGATAGAATAAAAGTTCCGGAAGCTTGGGACAAGCCAGTTCGTGGCACCTTACGTCCAGTGATAGCCGTGCTTGATTCAGGGGTGGATATTAATAATCCGGATTTAAAAAATAATATTTGGTTTAATGCTTGGGAGGTGCCAGGTGATGGTCTTGATAATGATGGTAATGGTTTTATAGATGATCAATATGGTTGGGATTTTGTAGCTAATAATTCTGATCCCTTACCAAAGTTTGATAGTGGTTGGACTGAGGTAGCTATGAACCACGGCACTATTGTGGCCGGCGTGGCAGCTGCCGCAGGTAATAATAGTACGGGGGTGGCCGGCGTGGCTTGGCAGGCCCGTCTTATGCCCATAAGAGTACTTAATGGTAAGGGAGTAGGTGATACTGTGACCGTGGCTAAGGGTATAAATTATGCCATTACTAACCATGCTGACATTATTAATCTAAGTTTTGTGGGCAGTGAATCTGACCCGGCTTTGGAAGGTGCTATTACACGAGCTTATCAAGCTGGAATTTTGGTGGTGGCAGCTGCTGGCAATGAACAGCAAGCCGGAGTGGATATGGATAAGCAACCCCAATATCCAGTTTGTAATGATGGTTTGAATGGTGAGAATCAGGTCATAGGTGTAGCCGCTGTAGACGATATTGATAAGCGAGCCGAATTTTCTAACTATGGTAGTCGTTGTATAGATTTAGCCGCACCAGGAGTAAAAATTTATAGTACAGAATTTGTAAGTAAAGATAATAAAAAATTTCAAGAATATTATGGCGGATTTTGGTCAGGCACTTCAGTAGCCGCACCTTTAGTATCAGGCTCATTAGCTTTACTTAAGGCAGCTTATCCTAGACTATCACCTTCACAGCTTAGAGATGTGCTTATTGCTTCGGCTGACGAAATTAATATTGTTAATTCAGCTGTTTCTGGAAAAATAGGTCGACGTTTGAATCTTAAAGCAGCTTTAGATTTAGCAGGTAGCGCTAAGTTTCCTTACAAAAGTCCTATCGTAGTAGCCTCGGCTACCAAAGATTCTCAAGTAGCTAGTTTTGATATTTCTGGCGAAGCTCTGCAGGGCTTTCCAGCTTATGATGCCAAAGTTAATGTGGGTGTGAATATAGCAGCCGGTGATATTAATGGTGATGGTCAAACTGATATTATTACTGCGCCGCGAGCCGGCTTTTCACCCTTGATAAGAATTTTTAATCAAAAAGGCGCTTTGGAATTTGAATTTTATGCTTTTCCTGAAGTAGTGAAAGGGGGAGTGAGTTTGGCAGTGGCCGATCTTACTGGCGATGGCAAGGACGATATTGTAGTAGGTACTGGTAAGCGAGGCGCGAATTTAGTAAGAGTGTTTGATGGCGAAGGTAGTTTACAATATCAATTTGTACCTTATGATTTAAATTATAGCGGTGGAATAAATTTAGCCGTGGGTGATGTGGATGGAGATAGTCAGCCAGAAATAATAGTAGCGCCCCAAACAGGTTACCGTTTGCCCGTGCGAGTATTTAGTAAATACGGTTTTAAAAAATCGGAATTTTATCCTTATGGTTCTTTTGCTGGTGGAATAAATTTAGCCGTGGGTGACCTGGATGGTGATAATAAATTTGATATTATAACCGCGCCAGCTTTAGGTAGCTCGCATATACGTTTATTAAATTATCGTGGTAAGGTTTTACGACAATTTTTTGCTTATGATAAAAGATTTAGCGGTGGTGTAAATATTGCTGTTGGCGATGTGAATGGTGACGGACAAAGCGAGTTAGTAACCGTACCGGCTTCGCGTGGTGGTCCTCATGTTAAAATATGGAACAGCAAGGCTGAGATGAAAGCTCAATTTTTTGCTGGGCCTGCGGGCTATAATTTAGGTTTGACTGTCGCTATTTTCCGTTAGTATGTTTTATTTCAATAAACATCGTTTTTGGGAATTTACTCGTTTTTTGTTGGTTGGCGCTAGCGGAGTGATCGTGGATTTTGGAATTTACGTTTTGTTAACACGCGGCAGTGCTTGGTGGGCAGTACATTTTATTGGCGCTAATATTATTGCCACAGCAGCAGCTAGTCTTAATAATTTTTTATGGAATCGTTATTGGACTTTTAAATTTTTTCAGGGTTCTGTTATTGCACAATATTTGCGTTATGCAGCAGTTACGGCTGTTTATCTTGGCTTATTACAAATTGGCTTATGGTTGTCGGTTACAGTGCTAGGTTGGTATGACTTAGTTAGTAAAATATTAGCCTTAGCTATATTTGTCCCAGGGTATTTTATAGTCATAAAAAGTTGGGCTTTTGGTATATCTGGCAAGCCCGAAGCATGGGTTGGCACAAATTAAAAAGTCAGTTAAACTAACTTAAGAAAGGTAATATATCTTTATGTCTTATAAACAACTTTTAGATCGCCCTACTATTTTAGTGGCTGGGGGAGCCGGGTTTATTGGCTCGCATTTGTGTGACAATTTAGTGCAAACAGCCAATGTGATTTGTATAGATAATTTCATTACTGGACAAGAAGAAAATATTGATTTGTTACTACAAAATCCTAATTTTCGTTTTATTAAACATGATTTAAAAGATTCTATTGATTTAGAATCGTATGCCGAACTTGAGCCTTTTAAAATTAAGTATCAGGGAGTGCAGCAAATTTATAATTTAGCTTGTCCAACTAGCCCTAAAGATTATCATCATATCCCCATAGAAACTTTACGGGCCAATGCTGAGGCCACCCGTCAACTACTTGACTTGGCTGTAAAGTACAAAGCTAAATTTTTACATGCTTCTTCGTCATCTATTTATGGTGAACCAGCACCTAACGTCCACGAATTCAAAGAAGATTACTGGGGTATGGTTGATCCCGTGGGGCCTAGAAGTTGCTATAACGAAGGTAAAAGATTTGCCGAAAGTTTAGTGGTAAACTATGGCGAGTATCAAGGGGTATCTTATCGTATTGCACGTATTTTTAACACCTACGGTCCACGCATGAAAATGAAAGACGGACGCATGATTCCGGATTTTATAAATCATGCCATCGCAGATAAAAATTTGATAATTTATGGTTCAGGCGAAGAACTTTCTACTTATTGTTATATAAGTGATATGGTAGATGGTTTAACCAAGTTAATGGCGTATGATGAAGGCGGTATATTTAATTTAGGTGCGCCAGAAACAGAATCAATCAAGCAGGTGGCACAGCTAGTTATAAAATTAGCTGGCTCTAGCTCTGGTTTGGAAAATACGGAATCCTTGCCTTATTGGGCTCGTCAAGGTGTACCTGATATTACTAAAGCTAAGGAAGTTTTTGGTTGGTTTCCTTTGGTAAAATTAGAAGATGGTTTGCGACAGACTATTGAATACGCTAAGGCTCACCAGCGCATTTTGGGCCCAGATCTTGGAGCGGCCAAATAATTATTATGTCCAAGTATTTATTTACTTCCGAGTCAGTTACTGAAGGTCATCCTGATAAAATTTGTGACCAAATTTCCGACGCTATTTTAGATGATCTTATTAAGCAAGACCCTAGTACCAGAGCTGGCATAGAAATTTTTGCTACAGCTGGGTCTATTGTGGTAGGCGGCGAAGTTACTACCAAAGGTTTTTGTGATGTACAAAAAGTTGTACGCCGCGTGCTTAAAGATGTGGGTTACACTGATCCCAATTTTGGTTTGGATTATGAAAGCGTTGGTGTGTTTGTATCTTTGCACGAGCAAAGCCCAGATATTACTCAAGGCGTAGTGCGCCCCAAGCATGTTATTGGTGCCGGGGACCAAGGGTTAATGTTTGGTTATGCTTGCAGTGAAACTCCGGAATTTATGCCTTTACCAATTATGTTGGCGCATAAGTTGGCAGCTCAATTAGCTAAAGTTAGAAAAAATAAGCAGCTGCCTTATTTGCGGCCCGATGGCAAAACTCAAGTGACAGTAGAATATGAAAATGGCGTACCCCAAAGGCTGGCTAATGTGGTTATAGCAGCTCAGCACAATCCAGAGGTTTCTGTGCACAGATTACAAAACGACATTGTTTCTCAGGTGGTTAAGCCCGTATGTAAAGAATTATTAGATTCTAAAACCAAGGTGTTTATTAATGTGACAGGTCGTTTTGTTATAGGTGGGCCACAGGCTGACACCGGTTTAACTGGCCGCAAGATTATAGTTGATACTTATGGTGGCAAGGGCCGGCATGGCGGTGGTTGTTTTTCTGGTAAAGATCCTTCCAAAGTGGATAGGTCGGCCACTTATATGGCTCGTTATATAGCTAAAAATATAGTAGCGGCAGGGGTAGCTCGCGAATGTGAAGTGCAATTATCCTATGTGATTGGTTATCCAGAGCCTATTAGTGTGGCAGTTAATACTTTTGGCACCGGACTTTTAACAGATGATAATTTAGTAAGAATAATAAAACGGCATTTCCCCCTTGAGCCGCAAGACATTATACATCACCTAAAACTCAAGCGACCTATTTATGAGCTGACAGCGGTTTACGGTCATTTTGGACGCACAGAAGATAGTTTTACTTGGGAAAAAATTGACAAGGTAAAAGAATTGAGAAAATATTTAAAATAAATTTTATTTATGATTAAGGTTCTTGTTACTGGTGGGGCAGGTTTTATTGGCTCACATTTAGTTGAGTCTTTATTGCGTTCTGGTTATCAAGTGTTAGTCATAGATGATTTGTCTTCTGGAAAAAAAAGTTGGGTGCCAAAGTCGGCTAAATTTAGTAATTTGGATATTCGTTCACCTAAATTAGTTGATGTAATAAAAAAGTTTCAGCCAGCTTATGTGTGCCATTTGGTAGAAAGTTCTACTGTTGGTCAAGCGCAAATTAATCCAGTTAGTGATGCTTCTATTACTGTGGTTGGTACAGTAAATGTTTTGCAGGCCGTCAAGAATTTGAATTTGACTAAATTTTTGTATGTTTCCAGTTGTGCTATATATGGCCAGGCTTCACAAACGCCAACTTCGGAAGCTATACCACCTGAGCCAGCCTCAGCTTATGCTATGTCTCGTTTGGCTGTTGAAAATTATGTAGAATATTATGCGGATTCTTTTGGTTTGCCAGCAGTAATAGTTAGATTGACTAGGGTTTTTGGCCCAAGACAATTAAAAGGTTCAGTGGCTCGTTTTGTACAGGCAGCCTTAAGGAATGAAGCTTTTGAGTTAGAAGGTAGGGGAGAGCAAGTGCGTGATTGGCTTTATGTTACCGATGCTGTAGCTGGCCTACAAACAGCTTTGTTGCAAGGCCGTGGACTTTATAATTTATCCAGTGGGCAAGGTATTTCTATGCGTGAATTAGTATTAACTTTTGGTGAGGTGATGGGTATGGTACCAAAGGTTAGTTATATAGCCCCAGTAGTGGGCGAGCCTCTGAATAATATATTTTCTTGTAATTTAGCGCGTCGTGAGTTGGGTTGGCAGCCAGAGGTGCCATTGTTAGATGGTATTAGGCTTACTCTAAAATGGTGGAAAGAGCAAAAAAAATTATGAACACTTGGATAATAGTGCCAGCTTACAATGAAGTTCGCAGTATCCAATCTGTGGTAGTTAGTTTGTTGCCTTATGGTAAGGTATTAGTAGTGGACGATGGCTCTAGCGACGGTACTTGGCAAGCAGCAAAGTCTGCTGGAGCTTTGGTTTTGCGGCATATAATCAATCGTGGTTATGGCGCGGCTTTAGTTACAGGTAGTAATTATGCAGTGGCTCATGGTGCTGAGATAATAGTTCATTTTGATGCTGATGGTCAGTTTGAGGCTACTGATATACCTACAGTCTTAAAGCCTATTATGCAAGGTCAAGCCGAAGTTGTGTTGGGTTCTAGATTTTTGGGGCACATTCAAGGTATGACAACTTTAAAGTGGTCCACTTTAAAGTTGGCTATTGTTTTTACTTGGATTTTATCAGGCATAAAATTAACCGATGCTCACAATGGTTTTCGTGGCTTTACTAGCAGAGCTTGGTCCAAGATGATTTTGAATCAGGATTTAATGGCGTTTAGTTCAGAAGTGCTAGATCAAATAATAGAAACCAAATCTCGTTTTGTGGAAGTGCCGGTTACAGTGCGTTATACTGAATATAGCAAGCGGGGGAGCAAGCAGGGCTCTTGGCCGGCTTTACGTATAGTAAGAGATATATTTTTAGGAAAATTTATTAAGTAAATTTAAGTTTTATGTCATTAATACAATTATTTATTTTACTAGTAGTGTTGGTGGTGGTTTGGCGCTTGTATACACGCTGGCAGAAAAAAGAAATAACTTTGGTGGAATTTTTAGAATGGTTAGCCCTATGGTTGGTAGCTGCCATAATTACTTTGTTACCGCAAGTGGCTTCTTATTTGGCCAATGTGGTGGGGGTGGGAAGAGGTAGTGATCTAGTAGTTTATTTGGCTATACTCTTAGTGTTTTATTTATTGTTTAAAATTTTTGTACGCCTAGAACGTTTTGATAAACAACTTACTAAGATAGTTCGTCATTTGGCCATAAATGAATTAGATGATAAGAATAAGTAAGGTGTTGTCATATTATTATGATCCAGCATTTTTTTCCGATTAAACTACAAAACGAGAAAATAATACTCGTTTTTTTGGTTGTGCTAGCTGCAGTAATTTATAGTAGCTTTAATTGGGGTTTGCCTTGGAGATTTAACTCACCAGATGAAGCTACCAATGCTTACTTTGCGCGTAGTGTTAGTGAAGGCAATGGTCTTTCTACTCCCGCACCACTTAATAATTTGGCTGGTGACTCAATAGTGCGTCCGCGTAGTACACATTTGATAGATGATAATAGCAAGTTAGTTTTAGCAGGATTTTTGGGTTTGCCTATTTTAGCAGGATTTTTGGGTAGTATTTTTGGTAACGGAATTTTGCCGTACGTTACTTCTCTGGGCGCAATTTTAGGTTTGCTATGTTTTTATTTATTGTGGCGAGATTTACTAGGTCGCCGCACGGCTATTATTAGTACTAG
>Ga0172379_10002971_pt1 | contig 28314 bp, 21 predicted proteins | sample GrowelOW334metaG_FD_119756 | JGI IMG/M metagenome (GOLD analysis project Ga0172379, IMG submission 119756) | Groundwater microbial communities from an aquifer near a municipal landfill in Southern Ontario, Canada - Groundwater well OW334 metaG | ecosystem: Environmental > Aquatic > Deep...
AGGAAACACCAAATCTCGTATAACTCGTTGATACTCCGCATACCCAGGCGAGCCGTAGTCGCCGTCGCGAAGAATTCCAGGTCCCGACGCAAGTCCAGCCATGCCCGGTATACAGCGGCGTAGCCCGCCCTGTTGTGGAGGACCAAGGATTCCTTCGAAAGGCCGGAATAGGAACCGACACCACGGAATAATGGATCTGAACGGAACGCAGAGACGGACCTGATCCAGCCATCGAGTCGCGTGCGAAACGATGGAGAGAGACCAGGACGATCGACCGCATCACGGAAACGTTCAAGTGAGGTATGGCACTTATCAAGGACATGGAGTACGAAACGGTTCTCGGGAGTATCCAGACTCGAACGCCAGATGGTTGTCTCGTAACGGACTTCCGGCCGTTCCGCACCTACTGCAATCCTCTCTTCCAGCCTCCGGTCAATACGGCCGCGCAAATGTTCAGCCCTCAACCGGGAGGGATGGGACTGCAACGAGACGTGTGGATTCTGGAGGGCTACCTTGAGCCCCCTTTCCAACTCATCCCATCTTGACCGGAACTGGGCGAACCACATAAGCAGGAAGCGGTCCGACCGCCCGCGCCCGACGCCAAGATCGTGCTCCGTAACTACACCGAACTTAAAGAGCCAGAGTGGGTAGTCTGATTCTATCTCCGCGGAAAGCCTCTTCAGATCAGAAGCAAAATCGAGTTTTAACGGCCACACCTGCCAGGCTACCCGGTCTGTCCGGATCGGACCTCCAGAGGATGATCGGACGACAATCTCGAGCGGGAACCAACCGATATCATTCCCGGTCCGGAGAGTTCCCCGCCAGTGTCCGTCCTCGTCGTCGATGGAATCCTCAATGTCCTTCAGGGTGGGATGTCCGACCCGAGCGACAGTAAAGCCGTTCTTGGGTTTGACACTCAGCGTATAGACGGTATTCTCAAAAATTCGCGGTCGGCCAGGATTTGAGATCATCACCGCTTCCGGTGTCCGCACTTCAACAGCTGCACTGAGCGACGGATCATCAACTGTTTTCCCCAAGAGCCGCGCCAACTTGGTTAATTGATCATCCGGTGAGGCAGTTGTCTTGAGACGCAATGTCCACGAGGCCGTATCGATTGAAAGGGCTTCGGTTCGGGACGGCATGCCTACGGCCAGAAGGACGTATAGCCGGACCGTTTGAGGCGGGACTTCATAAAATCGATTTTCCGTTTGGCGCGGCTGCCATCCCAAAAGCTTCCGAGACGGTTTGCCCAATCGGCGGCAACATCGTCCAGAAACGAGGTTTCCCGACCCTCCCGATCCATCCCCAATTTGTCCTCGTCGCCTTCCAGTCGGGGCAGGAGCTTGGTCATCGAAATCCAATCAAGCCTTTCTTCTATAGGCTTCTCCGCAAGAGAAGCGGCTATCAGGATGCCTTCGTTTATCGTTCGGTACGCAATACGGAACGGAGTTCCATCCAGAATGCCGTTCCAGCTCTCGAGCATTCCGATCACAGCCATCCTCGCTTCCGGATCAATCTCCACATCTTCCGAGGACGTCGCTGCGAGGAGTCCAGTCCACGGTACAGTTTCCGCACGCGACGCATTCGGAGTACCACCAAAGATACCGAAATCGACTGCATCGAACTCGATGGTCAATGCCCGATCCAAGACCTTCCGACTGAAGCCGTGGGTCGTCTCGTCCATATTGACCGTACCAACTACAACGAGGTTTGGCGGAAGCGGAATCCCGCGTGCGGCGACAAAAGCGGTCCACATCGGATCTGTCGTTTCGATTCCGAGAGCGGTACGGATCGCCTCAGTATCGCCCGTATCAAATCGAAGGAGCGGAGGACAGAAATATCGCCCTTCTTTCCATTCCCGCAGTTCAAGCACGCTAAGGTAGTCTGCGAAATACTGCTCCACCGGTGCCAGGTTCATCTCATCCAGGCAAAGCCAGTGCGGAACCATGTCGGACACAGCTTCCGAGGATGGATACAGCGACGACTCTGCCGCCCATACGTCCCGCCATGCGGTGATTAGAAAATCCAAAAAACTGGTAGGTATAAAAACCGCATTCCCGGAAATCCTACTTATGTATCCCAAGAGATCGGATGGCTCGTGCCAATCGGGGCGCACAGGGATAAGCCTACAATTATCCTTTTCCGGATGCTTCCGTTCTTGCACCCATCTTGTCTTTCCGGTTCCCGAAATACCAGCGAGAAGGAGAAATGGCTTGGGTAGAGACAACCCCTTCTTTTCTTCCTCAACATCAGAAGCTGAAGTTGCTTTAGGTTGAGTGACCAAGCGACCGCTACTCAAGTACTCACAAATTTTATAAAAAGTCGAATCGTAGCCGAGAATGAAAGGATCATAATCAAGCCCTAAAAAGGAAAAAAGTGTTGGTAAATTATTTTTTGCACGGTGGTTCCGAAAAATGTCGACCAATCCAATTTTACCTTCCTGAACCGCCTTCATAATATCCAGGATGATAGTAGTTGGAATAATCCGGAGAGATCCATTGTCGTTTCTTGTTCTTTGTCGTTGCCCGTCAGGAGCACCACGAAGATACGTATTCTCTGATGTAACTTTCTCAATGGTATACGCGCGAGCCCCATCGCCAAGTACTAAACCAGCTTTAATTTTTTCTTGATACTCTAGGTAATTCATCCTTTGAGATTATAGCGCTTTCCTTTGAGAGACAAGGCCGAAATATTTAAGTGACTTATATCAATAATCCGAATAAACCCATCTTTATAGTAGGATTCCACAATTGCAACTTCATTTTGTCTTGGCATACTTCAGCAGATCCGAGAAAGAACATCGCAGTATTGTCAACCTGGCGTTTATCCGGATGGCTCTCCAAAAAAAATGAGCCGTTCTTTCCAGTGTTCAGGCTCCGGATCGTTACGCGGCATAGATAATGCGCCCCTCGTTGGCTATCATCGAATGGATGGTCCAGCCTTCTTCGAGTTTCCATACATATTCCGACTCGCGGAGTATCATCAAATCGATGGACCAGTCGGCGGTGTTTCTTATAAACTGAATTTCCCGGCTTTTGGCATGTTATCACCCGCACCGACAGTTCCGACCGCCTTTTAGACTACAAGCGCGCAAAGCGACTTCCGTGGCTCAGACCGCTCATCGAGCAACTTCCCGATCCTGACATCTTATCTTGGTCTGAAAGAGATATTGACCGGAAGCGGGGGCAGATGAGGACCAAGCATTTCATTTGGTACGAACCGGGAGACTATCTTATTATCCTGAAAGAGATTCCGGTTAGATACTTCTTAGTTACGACTTTCCACATTACGGGACAAAGGGAATACGACCGTTATATACGAAAGTACGAAGCACAAAAAAAGGGAGCCGGCTGTTGACCGACCCCTCAGCTCCTTCCGCCTTGGGCGGATGAGTATCACTAGACTACATGAGCTTCAATTCACAGAAATGTCAAGGGCAGAATATATACAACTCCCCCCGCGCAAGGGATTGCAGCGGTATCCTCCGCCCTACCGGGCGGAGATACAAGCGGAAAGCCCGGTAGGACGCGGAGCGGCCGATGCGCCCAAGACATTCATATTGGAGGAGCGTCGTTCAATCCCGGATGGCGGCGGACATCCAGATTTTTCCTTCGGAAAGACCGGGTTTCCGGGCTTTGGGGGCGGATTCCAATAGTTGGTGATATTGCCTATAGTCTGTGTCCAAATATCTGAAATATTGCCTTTGGTTTAGGACAAAACGACTATTTGCCCGTAAGGATCTGTTATATCGGGACACGGGAAAGCGCATCCATATAATGTTATTTACACAGGAACAATTTCGTGGTATCGTTCATTCAACATGAACAATATGCAAGTAACCGAACTTGAGTCCAACATGCGGCGTCGGCTGGAAGCAGTGCCCGTATTGATACGTCCGTTCACCAGGGAGATCGGTTCCCTGCCAAGGGCCTTGCTGCTGACCGGCCCCCGGGGTGTCGGAAAAACCACGTTTCTCCTCTACCACAGCCGCAACAAAAAAATGCTGTACCTTTCGGCGGACAATCCCACCCTGGCGGATGAACGACTCTACGATACGGTCAAATCTATCTTTCTTGCAGGTTTTGCCGGTGCCATTATAGATGAGGTACACTTTGCCCGCGATTGGAGTGTACACCTGAAAGCCCTGTATGACGATTTTCCCCAGCACGCCATCTGGGTCAGCGACTCATCGGCGTTGGTTCTGAGGGGAGGAATTGGGGATCTTTCCCGCCGCTTTGTTCCCATCAGGATGCCGCTCCTTTCGTTCCGTGAATTCCTGGCCCTAAAGACCGGCACGGACTATCCTGTTTGCGACCCCTTCGCCAAGGACCTGGTGTTGCCCATCCAGCCAAGCGCGGAAATTCTTTCCTGCTTCCGGGAGTATCGCAGTACCGGAACCCGGCCATTTTTTTCGGAGGGAAATTTTGAGGATCGCATGCTCGCCGTGCTGGATAAGACGCTCTATGCCGACATACCTTTTTTCCTGCCCAACGTCAGCGACGGAAATCTCCGGCTGATGAAGGCGATTACCGGTACCTTGGCAGCCTCCGCAATTCCCCGGATCCAGGTTAGGTCCCTGTGCGCGGATTGGGGAATAGGAGCCGACAAGCTGTATCAGCTTCTCGATGTCATGGAATCGGTCGGAATCCTCCGCATCATCCGATTCGAACACGACACGAAAGCAAAAACCGCAGGGGCAAAACTATTCTTTGCAGATCCAGCCTTCTATCCGGTTTTGCGCGGGAATGTCGGTACAGCCCGGGAAGCGCTTGTGGCATCCCTTTGTGCCGAAAGCGGCTGGCTTGTGGAAGCTTCAAGAAATGAGGAAGAGGGTGATTTCGTCATCTCCCGCAACGTCGATGGAACCACCAAAAAGCTGAAGCTTGAAGTCGGCGGAGCATCAAAAAAGATCAATCGCTCCGATTTTGTCATCCGCGACGACATGGATTTTCCCAGCGGAAACGCGCTGCCGCTCTGGCTTTTGGGAATGGCGTATTAGGCCGTTCCTGCATGGAGTCGGAGGCCAAGCGCCGCGATGACCCTGAGGATGGTATCAAAGTCGGGACTCTGCTGGCCCGAAAGGGCCTTGTAGAGGCTTTCCCGGGACAGGCCACAATCCAGGGCGACCTACCCCGTCAGAAGCACCTTCGAGCAGTCGGTCTTTGAGAAATCATCGCCCTTGAACAGGATGGGCTCGGCCTGATCGACTGAGGCCGCGAAGGTGCAGACATCCCCGAGATTGAGGCCAGCAGGATGATTCCCCTTGCCAAATTGCCGCCACGCCAACATGGCCCGCCGAGCCTGGGCGGCGTCAAAGGGATGGATTTCGATATGAAGATCCTCGATCAGGGCTTCCAGTTCTCCAAGCGCCCCGATGCCTTTGCGGGCCTCGACTACAATGCTCAATTCAAGGTAGGTGACGGATGACATCTTTCTGACCGGATCCCTGGCGATGGCGAGCTTGATTGGCTCTGCATCCGGTTCACTAAACAGAACCGCCACCATAGCCGAAGTATCGATCATCATGATGGCAGGCCATTCTGGTCGTATCCGATTATTTCCTCGGCTGTTGCGTTGGATAATGCCGGCAGGGATGCAATACGCTTTATACTGGTTTCAATGGTAGCAAGATCACGTGCCAGCCTTGGAGCCTGTCCAAGCTGCTGCAATCGGGATTCCAGCGCTTCAAGGATCGCGTCTGTAATGCTCTCTCCACGCTCATAGGCGAGACTTCGCGCCAATGCTTCAACGCGCTTGTTCCTGATACTTAAAGCCATTTCATTCCTCCATATAACTGAATATATACATTTCCATTCGTATATACAATGATGGGAGGAAAATTGTAGCTTTCCGGCAGTGAAGATTCATTCGCGGCATAGATGATAGGCCCCACGCTGAAGATCCTGGAATCGGTGTGCCAGTCAGCAGAGACGATTTACGCATATTTTCATGTAAAGTGACCTGACGTCAACGATATCATCCACGAAACGGCTCATGACAGGGACTTGCAACTCCCCCTGTCAACCAGTTGTTGTTTGATCTTCAGGACATGCGTGTTCACGGGAGCGGTCTCAAAAAGGGTCAGCATCATTTCGGCGCTGAATTTTCCCAGTAATTCCGGACTGGTACTCATTGTCGTTATTTTCGGAATGTAGGGCTCGTTGTAATCAAGAACCTCGCCGGAAGCGATGATGCTGATGTCGGCGGGACAGGAGAGTCCGAGTTCCTCAAGGATACCGATGGAATGCGCCGCGAGGTAGTCGTCAACGAAGAGTATCGCGGTCGGTCTATCCTTGCCACTGAAAATGGCCTTGAACTTCATCCGGATATCCTCCCCGTTCGCGATATCCAGATGCAACTTGCTGGCCTCGGGCAGATCGACATCATGTTCCTTCATCGCTTTGTAGAAGCCGAGATAGCGGTCGCTCAGGGTCGCCGGCAATTGGAAAATATCGAATTCCGCATAGATGATGTTCCGGTGTCCCAACCGCAGTAGTTGCGACGTCGCTTCGTAGCTTCCCTGGAAATTGTCGGCGCAGACGGTATGGAATTTGGTTTGGAATTGGCTGTTTATGATCACCACGACAGGAATGGATAGATCCTCCAGCCTGGCGAAGAGGGATTCCCTTCCGAAATGCATGGAAAATACAGCAACGGCCCGGGAATCGATTACCTTCCTGAAAATCTCATCATCGCTCATATCGAAGGTTATCGGAATCAATAGGGTAAGGTAGTCATTCCTGGCCATGTATTCATCCAGCTTGAGCGTTACCTGGCGCAGGATATTCCAGGTGTGGGCAAGATTGTGGTCAAAATGGAAGAGGATGGCGATGCAGCTGGATTTGGAGGAGCTGGTTGCCGGCCCCTTCTTGTACCCCAGGTCCACTGCAGCCGCCTTGACCTTCAACTGGACCGCTTCCGAGATCTTTCCCTTCCCCGAGAGAACCAAAGAAACGGTCGAGGGCGATACGCCGGCGTTCTTTGCGATATCAGATAAAGTCGACTTCATCATTTAGCTACCTATCCGAGTCAAGTTTTTTGCGGTCCATTATTCATCCAACGCAGTTCACTATACTATATGAAGTAATATTTATCAAGTTGTTGAATAACTTTTGAACATATTTTTAATAAATTTTGATTGACAATATTACTTACAGACCTTATAATTCACAATAAATATTGAGTATCTGAGTTATACGGGCACCTAAAGAGGTTTTCGTTGATATTTTATTCAATATTTTATCTTTTTTTGAATTGTCCAAGCATCCCAAGAAAACGGGTGTACGACAAAAGGGGAGAAACATGATAAAGGGATTCAAACGCACGTTCTTACTGATCCCGGCGGTACTCGTCCTTGGATCAATGCCGATCTGGGCTAAAGGTGCTCCGGAGAAAGGTGCATTCACTTTGGGAATGGTATCCATCACCGTCAACGATTCCAGCAATGCCCGGTTCATTCAGGGCGCGACCGATACCGCAAAAAAAATGGGCTGGGAAGTCGTCGTCATCGATGCCCACGGCAACGCCGACGAAGCGAACGCAGCCTTTCAGAATCTGACCCTTCGCGGAGTCAACGCGATCATTGACCTTGTATTCCCTGTCTCCTCGCTGGGTGCCGGCCTGAAAGCGGCGGACGAAGCGGGCGTGGTGGTCGGAACCTGGGGCGGCGGACTCGGAGGCAAGGTTGCTGCGACCAACGGTACCGGGGGCATCCAGGCCCAACCCATTGTCGAGCAGATGGTGAAGGATATGGGCGGAAAGGGATCAATACTTGCCTTGACCTACCATGCAGGCCAGGTCGCCAGGGAACGTGAAAATATCCTCGACGAAATAGTAGCAAAATACCCCGGCATCAAGGTTACCAAGAACGAGGTCCGGATTCCTGGCTACCTCCAGGACGGAGCCGAATTCGCCTCCGCATGGCTGGCTTCGCACCCGAAAGACAGTGAACCCCTGGCCATTTGGGGATCCTGGGATGATCCGGCACTCGGTGCAATCTCCACCATGAAGCAACAGGGACGCCAGGACGTGAAAGTCTATGGGCAAAACGGGAACGTAGACGCCATCGTCGCAGTCAAGGACGGATGGATGACCGCGACTGCCTGGGCTGCCGTAGAGGAAGAGGGCCGGGTAATGGTTGAGACCCTCGATGCGGCAATCAAGGCCGGAAAGGATTGGAAACCCAAAGCAGTCGAAGTACCTGTAGTGGTAGTCAACGCCAACACGATAACTGAATTCCTGAAACAGCATCCGGACGCTGCGGGCAAATAACAGCCTGTATCGTTCCAAAGGCCATCGCGGGACACCCGTGATTCTGCGATGGCAGGGATGTATGGAAAGGAGCAGCGTATGTCGTTAGAGGACGGCAAGGTCGCCATCATGGATGCACCTCGCGAAAACACCGGAGTCCCCCTGCTGAGCATCATAGGTCTCAGCAAAAACTTCGGCGGTGTACGGGCCCTTTCCAACGTGAATCTTGAAATAAGGCCTGGAGAAGTCCACGGTCTTATCGGATCCAACGGTGCGGGCAAGTCAACACTCATCAAGATCCTGTCGGGTGATATAACCAGGGATTCAGGCGAGATATATCTTGACGGACTGCCCATCAACGTCAGCAATCCCCAGGATGCGTACAAGCTCGGATTCAGTTTCATTCATCAGGAACTTAATCTGATACCCAAATTTTCCATTCTCAAGAATCTGACCCTCGGTCTGCGGAAAAAGACCAAGTTCGGACTGATCGACTGGAAGTCCGTTCGGAATGATGTGCTGGAGGTGATAGCCAAGGTTGGACTTACCCAGTCCCTGGATACGCCGGTTGAAGAGCTGAGCGTGGCTGACCAATGGCTTGTGACCATAGCGCATGCCCTCATGCGCAAGATCAAGATAATCTCCATGGACGAACCAACCGCCTCTCTCTCAGCGGAAGAGTCGGAACGGCTTTTCAGGGTTATACATGATCTGACAGCAGGAGGCATTGCCGTCCTGTATGTCTCACACAGACTGGATGAGGTACTAGCCCTCTGCGACGGCATTTCCGTGTTCAAGGACGGACAATGCGTACTGTCCACGACCAGAAAGGATGCTACCAAAAGCATGCTCGTCGAAGCCATTGTCGGCGCTCAGATGAGCGAGATTGGCCAACCGGTTTCCACCAATGTCCGTAAAAAACAGGTAGTCCTTCAATTGACCGACCTGTGCAAGGGCAGGAAGGTAAACAAGGTTTCACTGATCCTTCATAAGGGGCAGGTTCTCGGTCTGGGAGGATTGGTCGGATCGGGGAGGACCGAATTGGCCAGTCTCATTTTCGGCGTGGAGAAGCCCGATTCAGGTTCGATGCTGCTGGAGGGGAACCCCTACGCCCCCAACGATACGAGTGATGCGATCAGACTCGGGGTGGGTCTCGTTCCGGAAGAACGGAGAACACAGGGGCTCATATTGAAGAGCAGTGTCGACTTCAACATGAACCTGACCAATCTTGCCCAATTGCGGATCCACAGGAACATCTATATCCTCAGCAAGAGAAAATTCGCGGCAGTCTCAAACGCCATTGTCGAGAGGCTACGCATCAAGACACCGTCCATCCATACCCACGTCGTCAACCTAAGCGGCGGCAACCAACAGAAAGTAGTCATCGGGAAATGGCTCTCCAGGGAGCTCAAGATCCTGATTATGGATGAACCCTCCCGGGGAGTCGATGTAGGAGCCCGAGCGGAAATACACGGAAAAATACGGGAACTCGCGGACGCGGGGACCAGCATCATAGTGATTTCATCGGATAATGAAGAACTCCCCCATATCTGCGACACGGTTCTGGTAATGTCAGAGGGCAGGATCACGGGGGAACTGACTGGTGAAGAAATCACGAAGGAAGCAATCCTTCACAAAAGCTACGAACATGCCTCTCTGTAAATAGATCGCTCATACAAGCCCAACGGGAGGGTTCATCCATGGCAGAATTGACGGACGGAAGAATAAGAAAAAACATGACCCTGCTGGCCATAAGCAAATTCGGTACGATCATCGGCATGCTGATCATGTTCCTTGCCTTCTCCGTCGCGGTGCCCCACATCTTCCCGACTTGGAAGAACATGGTAAATATCGCAAACCAGGCAACCTTGGCCGCAATCATCTCCGGTGGACTGACGATGGCCCTCATCGTCGGGGAAATGGACCTCAGCATAGCGAATGTCGCCAGTTTTTCCGGTGTACTGGTCACCGGCCTCATGGTGCAATCGAAGATACCGGTGGGAATTGCCATCATCATCGTTGTCGCCATAAGCGCGGGTATCGGCATCATCAACGGTCTTATAATCACCAAGCTCAAGGTTAACTCGGTTGTGGCGACCCTTGGAACGGGGAGCATTGTAATCGGCCTGAATTACGCCTACGCACAGGGCGTTCCCATCGCATCGGGTCTTCCGGACTCCTTCAAAGAAATTTCACTCGGAAAATTTATCGGAATACCCAACAATATCATCTTCATGGTGGTGGTGTTGCTGCTCCTTTGGATCTTCATCAACTACACCGAATGGGGCGTCCAGCTTCGGGCGACCGGTGGCAACCCGTCCGCGGCCCGCCTCTCCGGAATCCGGGTCGACCGGATCAAGATCATGGGGCTGGCTATCGCATCCGTATGCGCTTCCATAACGGGCATCCTGCTTGCGTCCCTCATTGGCTCGGGAACCTCGGGGGCTGCTGACGGCTATCTTATGCCGGCTTTTGCGGCCGTCTTCCTTGGGTCTGCAACCCTGAAGGATGGTGACTTCCACATAGTTGGAACATTGATCGGCGTATTCTTCATAGGCATAGGATTCAACGGCCTGGCCATCTTCGGGGTGCCCACCTTCGTCCAATATTTCTTTCGCGGCGGCATCCTTATCCTGGCGGTCGGCCTGAGTTCGGTAGCACGAATAATGGCGACAAAGTAACAATCACATCAAATAGACTACTGGAGGATTCTCGTGGAAAATTATTCCATCTGGCTTGTTGAGTATGGTTTCTGCACGACCCAACCGGTTTCCAGCCTTGTATTCAGCAAGCACAACCAAGGGATACGGACCATCCCCTTCACTTTCCTGATAATGAAGGGGAACGGACACACAATCGCTGTGGATACCGGCTATTATGACGAAGGGTATGCCCACGAGTTGACCGAACGATTCGGCGTGGACAAAATAAAGTCCATAGATACCGCCATGGAAGAAATCGGGATCAAGGGATCGGAGGTCGATACCGTCCTTATCACCCATGCCCACTATGATCACCTGGGTGGGATAAAGGCCTTTCCCAATGCCCATTTCTACATGCAGCAACGTGAATTGCTGGAATGGATCAAAGTATTGGCCCTGCCAAAACAGTACAGCTTCCTTTCTGTTGCCATCGATCCAAACGACATCAAAAACGTGATGGAACTCATTGCGGAGGGTCGGATGACGCTTGTGGATGGTGTTGTGAAGGATGTACTTCCAGGTATCTCCCTCGAACCGGTTTTCGACAGCCACACGTACGGACTCCAATTGGTAACCATCGAAAACCGGGAAAACGACAAGACTACCGACCGCTGGGTCTTTACAAGCGACGGATGCTATTCATTCGAAAATTTCGGCAACGACCCGGAACAGGGACCCTACCTCCCCGTCGGTTTCGGGGTCGGCAACCTTACAGAGATGGTCAGGGCACTGGTCAAGATATACGACCTTTCCGGACACCGTCTGGATCGGCTTATCATAACCCACGAAGAAAAAATGTGGACCAACTTCCCCACGCTAAACACTTCCGACGGTATGCACGTCGCGGAAATACAGCTGGGAAAGAATGAACACTCAAGAGTAAGATGAGTAATTACCGGCATGATGACGCTTCATGGTATCGGGGATGCCCCTGCCGAACGTAGCCTTGCCAGAAAACACACTACTGTTCACTCCTTAAAACGTAGCGTGACGGTGGAGTTCTCCTTGGACTCGTAGTCGTGCGTTCGCAAGCAAACTGCCCAGCAAACTGCATGGTTGATCAGTTGGGGCGAGTTTGGCGTGACCGTCCTTTTCATGGGGGAGGACGGCGATGGTGATGGGACGTCCAGGCCGACGATGTCGTCGTGAAGCCGGGTCATTTCCTTCTATCGGAGAGATATGCCCCATCGCACAGGCCGAGCGCTTGGGGAAGCATGGCCATCGATCGATGATAACGATCAGGGTTCTTTTGAAGTGGGACAGGTTGCCCTCCTTCGGAAATGGCACGCGCAATCATTTATAACTATTTTCCATACGCCCCTTGAACAAGACAAATCGCTCCCTATACTAAATATATACACCCTGTCAGGCAACGGCCGCCGCCATGCCGGCGCGTCAAAGTCATAACCGAGGCGGGGGAGAAAATGTCTGACAAAATGCTCATCCCGATAGAGGACGCGGCGTGGCTCGGCGAGCCGGCAAAGCCGGACTGCATCAGGCCCTGGAAGCTCCTCGTAGTGGACGACGACCCCGAGGTGATCGGGGTCACTGCCTTCGTGTTCCGCGACTACCGAATAGCCGGCAGGCCGCTCAGACTCCTCGAGGCCCGGAGCGGGGCCGAGGCCCGGGAGCTCCTGGCCCGCGAGCGGGACATAGCCGTGGCAATCCTGGACGTGGTCATGGAGACCGACCACGAAGGCCTGGACCTGGTCAGGCACATCCGCCAGAGGCTCGGACTGGAGGAGTGCCGCATAATCCTGCGCACTGGACAGCCGGGCTACGCCCCAGAGCTCGCGGTCATCCGCGACTACGACATCAACGACTACCGCACCAAGAGCGAGCTCACCCACACCCGCCTGGTAACCTCGGTCAGCGCCGCCATACGTTCCTACGAGCAGATCCGGGCCCTCTCCGAGCACCGTCGGGGCCTGGAGCTCATCATCAACGCGGCCGCCGCCCTCTTGGAGCGCCCGGCCATAGTCGGTCTGGTGGAGGGCGTGCTCACCCAGCTGGCGGCACTCCTGCGCCTGCCGCCGGAGGGTCTGGTATTCGCCAGACGCTGCGACGGCGACTGCGTCCCCGGCGACGAATCGGCCGGCAGATGCGGCGACGGCGACGGCGACGACGTCCTCGTAGTGGGCGCGGCCGGAAGCCTCAGCCCCTACGCCGGCCGCCCCCTGGCCTGCCTGCCCTCTACCCGGATCGCCGGTGCCATCCGCGACTGCCTGGGCGCCCGGGAGCACCTCTTCCAGGACGGGCAGACCACACTCTACTTCAAGGCCTCGGACAGAGAGGACGCCGCCATCTTCCTGGACTCCGCCATGCCCCTGCGGGAGCTGGACCGCAAGCTGCTCGAGGTGTTCGTAGCCAATATCGCCGCCTGCTACCGTAACGCCCGCCTCGTCGAACGACTCAACCATATCGCCTACCACGATAGCCTGACAGGCCTGCTCAACCGGCAGGGGCTCATGGCCGCGCTCGGCGACCGAGGGGCGACCGGCGAGGAACGCTCGCTCATCCTGCTCGACCTGCAGCATTTCACCGACCTGAACGACGGTCTGGGCCAGGACTTCGGCGATACCGTCCTGGCTGCGGTGGCCGAGCGGCTCCGGCGCCAGGCTGGGCCGGACACGGCTCTGGCCAGGGTGGGAAGCGACCTGTTCGGCCTCTCGGCACCGGGTCCGGCCGCCTGTGACGGCCTCGTAGGAGCCGTCTTCGAGGAGCCCTTCTCTGTCGGCGGCTACGCCATCCCCCTCGGTGCCCGCGCCGGTTCCTACGCGGCCGACGGAGCCGACGGCCTGGCCATGCTCAGACGAGCCAACATCGCCCTTAACCTGGCCAAGCGCGGAGGGCGGGAGCGGCACGTGGCCTTTCATCCCGCCATGGAGGAGGAGATACGCGGAAGGGTGCAGATCATCCGTAGCCTTCAGGTCGCTGCCCGGGAGGACCGCCTGGAGGTCTGGTTCCAGCCCCAGGTCCGCCTGACCGATGGCCGTCCCGTAGGTATCGAGGCGCTCATGCGCTGGCCGCGACCAGGGGGCGGCTTCGAGCAGCCGCCCTCGGTCTTCATCCCCTTGGCCGAGTACGCGGGCATGATAGGCCAGCTGGGCTTCATGGCTCTGGAGCGTTCCTGCGCCGCGTACCGGCTCCTGAAGGAGGCCGGCTTCGGCGAGATCCGCGTAGCGGTCAACGTAAGCATGCAGCAGTTCCAGGCCCCCGACTATACAGAGCAGCTCATGAACACCGTCGGGCGGGCGGGCATGGACCCGAGCCGCCTCGAACTCGAGATCACCGAAAGCGTCGCCATGGACGACCCGGCAATTATGCGCGAGCGGCTCGAAGGGATCCGCTGCCTGGGCATATCGGTGGCAATAGACGACTTCGGCACAGGCTTCTCGTCCTTGGGGCAGTTACAGTCCTTGCCCATCGATTACCTCAAGATAGACCGCTCGTTCGTTCTCGAGCTGGGCCGGGAGGCGGGGCGCCGCTTCGCCGGAACCATCGTCGACCTCGGGCGCAACCTGGGCCTTCAATCCATAGCGGAGGGCATCGAGACCCCCGAACAGGAGACCGCCCTGGTCGGGCTCGGCTGCGACATCGGGCAGGGCTACCTCTACGGCAAGCCCATGCCGGTTTCGGCCCTGCTTGAGTGGTTCAAGAAAGCCGAGGAAGGAGCGCACCATGCCCGGCCCCATACCTAAGCTCGACGCCGACATAAGCGAAGACTTTGCGAACCTGGCCATGGCCTCGGTCGAGCGCTCGGGCGACACCATCTTCTGGCTGAACCGCGACGCAAAAATCGTCTACGCCAACGCGGCGGCGGAGCGCTCCCTGGGCTATACGCGGGAGGAGCTCATAGGCCGGACCATACACGAGGTGGACTGCGACTTCCCGCCGGAGGCCTGGCCGCCGCATGTAGAGGAGCTGCGCACCAAGCAATCGCTCCGCTTCGAATCCCGGCACCGGGCCAAGGACGGGCGCATCGTGCCGGTGGAGGTCACCTGCAACTACTTCGAACGGGACGGCGGCTACTTCAGCTTCGCCTTCAATCGCGACATCAGCGAGCGGCGCAAGGCGGAGGCGGAGCTGGCCGGCTATAGGGAGCACTTGGAAGAACTCATAGAGCGGCGTACCGCCGAACTGCAGCGTGCGATGGCCGAGCTCCTGCAGGCGGAGAAGCTGGCCGCCCTAGGTCAGCTGGTGGCCGGCGTGGCCCACGAGCTCAACACGCCGCTGGGGAACGTCCGTACCGTAGCCAGCTCCTTCGCAGAGACCGTCCGGGAATTCCTATCGGCGGTGACTGGCGGCGCTCTCAGGCGCTCACAGCTCGACGCCTTCGTCGACCGGACCCGGGAGGCCTCCGCGCTGCTCGAAAGCAACGCCTCCCGCGCCGCAGAGCTCATTGAGCAGTTCAAGCAGGTCGCCGTCGACCAGACGAGCGTCCGCCGGCGCCGCTTCGACCTGGGTCAGGTGGTGGACGAGCTCCTGGTGGCCATGCAGCCGCAGTTCAGGCACGGGGCGGTCAGGCTCGAGCTGGACATACCCAAGGGCATCGAGATGGACAGCTATCCCGGCCCCCTGGGCCAGGTGGTGGCCAACATAGTCGGCAACGCCCTGACCCACGCCTACGAGCCGGGCGAGGCCGGAGTCATACGCATAAGCGTCCGGGAGCCCGACGGCGGTTCGGTGCTCCTGAGTTGCGCCGACGACGGCAAAGGCATGCCGCCCGAGGTGCGCAAACGCGCCTTCGAGCCCTTCTACACTACCAAGCTTGGTGGAGGGGGGAGCGGCCTGGGGCTCTACATCGCCCATAATTTGGTCACGACGGTGCTCGGCGGCTCCATAACAGTGCTCCCGGCCCCGGATCGCGGTGCCCTGTTCGAGATCAGTCTACCGCGCAAAGCGCCTACGGGGAGTAGCACCTAGGTCTTATCCGCCGCAGCGTCATCAACGGGGCAGGGCCTGGACCATGCATCCGCACATCCGGCTGGAGACTGGGACGGATTTCGATCTCTTCAAAGCGCTCCTGTGCGTACTCATTCCCTCGCACTGGCTGTCAGATGACCTCGATGACGACCTTGACGTATGTGTCATGAGATACCTGACTGAGGAGATGGCCGCGGAAAGGATATCCAGGAACATCCCGGCTTTACCGCAATTCTTGGCGTCGACTACGGTGGCCAATAAGCCATTCCATGCCTCCCACACAACTGAATATATTCAATGGGGGGAGGGAAAATTGTAGCCACCCCGATATGGAGACTTCACTTGATGCATTGTTGAGGCGCACCCCGCTGGGGATCATCAATACCTTGCGGGTGAAGCCAGGCTGGCATACCCCTTCGCCAGTAAATCAAATATTCACCTTCAAATCATCCAGAAACTCCGATGCAGGTTCCACGCTGGTCACAAGAAGGAAATCCCGGGCTCTCGTACAGGCAACATAAAGCAGGTGTCGCTCGGTGTCATACACTTCCTGCAGGTCGGCATCATCTCCTACTGTTTCGATGCGTTCCTGCAAAGGGATCACTTCGTCATCGCAGGCCATCACCACAACAGCTCTGAACTCCAGACCTTTGGCAAGATGCATGGTACAAATAGAGACATACCCGCTCGTCGTTTCGAACTGCTCGTCGAGAATCCTGAAAGCCATGCCCGCTTCCTCGACCGCTGATTTCGCCCGATCGAGTTGTGCTGCGGATCGAACGAAAACTCCCAATTCATGAAGGGCGACACCGCTTGAAGCCCGTTCAACAAGCCATCTGGCGACTGCTTTTATTTCATCAACTTCACTCTTGACCGAGAGGATCGTCGGCAGCGGGCCGTTGAACACGGAAACCGTGTCATTGCGTTCTTCGCTATTTCCGTCCATGTCAGTCACGACAGGACCAAGCAAACGATCCGCCTGTGTGCGGATCTGGTGAGAGGTACGGTAATTTACGCGCAAAGTGCGGGAGCGGCCCCTGATATCCACTCCAAGGGCTTTCCATGAAAATGGTTGCTGGAAAATTCGCTGTCCTAGGTCGCCGGCGAAGAATAGAGCGTTGGGACGGCTGCCAGCAAGAGCGGCCAAGAACCGGAGATGCGCGATGCTGAGGTCTTGCGCTTCATCAATGACGATGAAGTCGAAAACCACATTTTGGTTCTTCGTGATCACTTGTGCCAGGGAGCTGAAAAGCTCCGCGAAAGTTATCAGCTTTCGTTCCTTCAGTTCGATACGAACGCGATCAAAGATGGACCACAAGACCGCTCTCTGGGGTTCTGAGATTCGTGTTTTTCTCCCAAGACGTGCTACTTGGCGGTAGGCTTCCCAATTCTCTACTTGCCATGCGTCTGCAACCTGTTCCCACTCGGTGAGAAGGAAATGCTGGCTGAACTTGTGGTTCTCAACGGAACTCGCGGCAACCAACATCAACTCATGCAAGACCTCAGAACCTGCAATAGTGGCCATCCCGACCTGCGACTTATAAAGGCGCAGACCAATGGCACTGAGGGAATACACATCGATCCGCTCTGCGAGACTGGGTTCACCGCTTAGTAGCCGACGCAACTTTATTTGAAGCGCGTTCGCCAAAGCATCGGAGAATGTCGTTAACAGCACACGTGCGTTCGGGTTCGTACGCGCGAGATAGGCGGCCCGATGCAAAGCGACGATGGTCTTGCCTGTCCCTGCCGATCCGGAAACACGCGCAGGACCTGAATAATCACGTTCCACCCATTGTCGTTGCTCAGGATGCAGGAAAACCGTCCATTTTTCCCAAGGGAAATCCAGAGCCCGCTGCAACTCCTCCACATTCGTCACTACGCGGAAGCGGCGCATGGCATCGGGATGCTCGAAAGGATTCGCAACCAATACCTGGGATTGTGATATGCGTGGCTTCCCGCCAGTCGCCAATTCGAGAAGAGCTTCTGCCGCTTCGGCAGGTAAATGGTCTGTCAGCTCTAGCAGCGTTTCATCGGTCGCTTTCCTTACCTCGTCGAGCCAATCGGCTGGAACACCGTAGCTAAGGAGAGCTTCATCAGAGGCTTGTTGGAAAATGGCCTCAACACAAGTGTCTTTCTTGAGCTTTTCATCTGGCTCTTTCTGGACGAAAACCGGGACAATGACCTCCTTGACCATTTCGCGTATCTCGACAAATTGTGCGGCACCTGTTTGGGGATGGGTTTCCAGTTTACGGCGTTCCGCCCATTCATAGGCCTTATCGTGATGATCAACATAGCAAAGTAGGAGACTAGCCTGGTTCTTATGTACGATTAGGCGGAGGTCACTGCTCACCCGTACGGACCAAAAATTTTTGTCTTTTACTTTGTCAAGCTTATGGAAACTCATGCCGGGGTTGGCGGGGTTTAGTTGAAGATCGAAGGCCGTTGTTTTAACGGCTTTCTGTTCTTCGCCGGTTAGTGTGGCGAGGCTGTCGGTGAAGGTATCGGCGATAAGGAAAGTCATTAGACACTTGGCCGAGAAGTATATTTAAACTGGGGAGCCATCCGCTGCGCTTTATCCATCCAGTGGTTTTTCTTCTCTTCGTCGGGAAGGCTTCCTTCATCTTTCCAACCAATAATATCAGCATGCAGAGGGAAAGGTATTCCATTAGCATCAAATGCCAAACCCTCAGTAAAAACTACATTCGCCTTCGCTGTACCTTCTCCAATTGCTGGATTTTGTGCATGCGTGTCGAAATGCTCGCTACAAATTGCCCACAATTCCACATTTTCCAATGTCCCCGATCGGCAAATGGATGTTTCAAGCCTTCCTGTCCTCTTGTTGCGGCTGGGCATTAGTCGCTTAAATCGAATTGTGCCTGTTGATCTCTGAATATCGCTGTGATGAACAACAAAGCGGGAAATGGCTTCGCTGGGCTCTACAGATGGACAACCACTAGTAGTAGAGTTTGACGATATGTAAAGCAACTTCCTGAAGAGCCTCGCGCAACAGCCATGGATACGAGACATCAATCGGTTTCCAGCCATGAACAGCCCCCTTTCCTCCCAATTGGCCCGCATAATTCATCTTCCCATGCTCCCCGAGACTGAGGGAAAAAATCCTGTGGTCACTCCTTTCCCAACTCAGGCATATCTCCCCATCTCGTTCCGGGAGGAGTTCCGGATATGGTACGCCTTTGGGAAGGATCGCAAAAAGCGACCACACGACGCTTTCGGCAACGTCTATAACCTTCGCTGTTATGGCTTTGGCATCTTCTCCATCCCAATTAGGAATAGAGCAATTTCTTTTTATTTCCTCAAGTGTGGCGGCAATGGAAGGCGCCCAATCAAGAGCGCTACTACTACGAGCCTGGTAGCTAGCAAGAAAAGTAAGCCGCGGGTCCGGGATGGCTTCACTTGCATGCCGGCTAGCTGAATATCGGAAAATATTGGGATAGTCGATGGCATTTGCAAGGTTCATAAGTACAACTCCATAGCCTTGTCGGTCAATGCTCCGAAAAAACAGTTATTCTTCAGTTTTTTTAGGGAAGCTAAGTCATCCCAAATAGCTGCGTCAACATTGTTGATGTTGGATACTTTAAACGCATCGATATCAAGAATAACAGGGACTCTCCCATCAGATTCAAGTCCATTGAGTGACAGAGAAAGGACAACGTGAGCTCCTGTGGCCGAGTCCGAGAGCTGGAATTGTTGCAGGAACGCATCTACAGATTGAGGTGCACCATTAGGCACGTCAACAAGTTTGTTTATGTAGAGATGGAAAGAATCCCCAGAATGCAGCGGCAAACGAAGGTTATTGATATATCTTGTACCGATTCTGATAACCATCATAGGAGCGAGTCGAGCGACATAGATTGACCAGAGTCGCTTTGTTTCTTGAATCAGGGATTCCCAATTTTCATAAGGCGCAAGCCGACTCAGGGTGAACCTGTCACATCTCACCTGTAAAACATATTTTTCATCTTTCGAATGAAGTCGTAGCCCGACTATCGATGAAGCTGTCGTCGCAGGTATAGCTTGGCCATCGGCTGCAATGCCAAAAGCGAATGTGCCTTCGGATATCGGATTTTTTACATAATAACCAAAATCAGGACTACCAAAAGCCTTCTCGACATCGGGAAAGGCCACGCCAACTCTAGATTTGACTTGGAGGTCAATCACAGCCTCGGTTATTGGAGCATTGGGAAGGTGTCGTTCCATAAATATTTCAATTCCTCCACATCACTAAAGAAACAAGCGATTAGTCTCTCAGCTACAAGATATCGTAAAAACACGGACAAAGTTAGTCTATTCCCCCTACACCCTGAACACCTTCATCACCTCATCCCCCAAATGGTTGATTACCTTCACCGCGATTCTTCCGCTCTTCGGCTTCTCGAACGTCCGCGAAGTATCGCTATGCAACGTTGCCCATGCATCTTCATTGATCTCCGCCTTCAGAGTGGTCTTCAACGAACTGTAAGGATCGTTGGCGCCGAGGAAGTATGCGTGCCGTACGAAGAAGCTTTCCTCGTTGTAATCGGTATCGATAAACCAACAGGCAATACCATCGGCACCGTCGCTGATGACCTCGCCGGTTTGCGGCTTGAAAACATCCACCCCGTTTACCTTGACGCGTATCTTTCCATCCGGTTCCGTCAATAAGTCGATATCCGGCTCACCGAAGATGACGAAGAGGTTGCCCTTTCCGGTATTCTTCAGGTCTTCCGCCATGTGAAGGTCGGCGTTCATTCTGGCTTTGAGGACGGGAATACGGCCCAGCTTGCTGAACTCCGTTGCGTGGGCCTCGTAGTTGAAGGCGCAGGCAATCAGGACATCGAAATCCGCATCTCCCGCTTCCCGGGCAGCGGCCACAAGGTCCGCTCGCTGGACGGTTCCGAATTCCGGCCCTATGAATATGGCCGCGCGCTTGAATTCGCCTACCACACTGTAGCCAGTCCGAGCCTTGCCGCTGACGGAATCGGAGTATCGTCCCTCCGCGCAAATGAGGTCTCCAGGCCATGGCGTCAGCGAAGAGAACAGGATTTTGTCTTCCTTGTGCGCCTGCTGGACCCCGGCAACTTTCAGGTTTTCAAGAACCATCTGGGGGAAGGACTGCATTGCCTTGTATTCCGGTGTGCTTTCCGCCACCTGGTCCATAAGGTCGTCATTCTCGTCCACACCCAGCACACGGTGGGGGCTAAGGGATTCCACGGTGAAGGGACCGGCGACGCGGACCTTCTTCCTGTCGTCGTAGGGCTTGTCGTACAGGAACTCGAACTCGGCCTTGGCGGCGATGGAAGCGTCTATCTCTTTCTGCCTGGCTATGCGTGCCTGCCACCAATCGGCGTGCATTTTCTTTGCGGCTTCGGACCAGGCTTTGCCAGCCTCGCGCGGAATTTCCCATTCCTGCCAGGCCTGCTTGAGCGCGGTGTTCAGGGCTTCCCGCAGGGGTTCCAGCGTCGTCTGCCACTTGTCCCAGATGACGTCAATCTCGGCATTGTTGGCGATGGATTTAAGGGTGACGTGGGGCACTCGCTCGTATACGAAACCGTGGCGTATGTTGCCGTGAACCGGCTGCGAACTGGGCACCCCCCGGGAAACCTCAGCTTCCTTTTGCTGACCATCATGGGAATCGGCAAGCAGGTAAAACGGATACCGCGCCCCCATGATGCGCGCCCGTGCCAACGCCAAGGCCACCCGCGAAGTGTCGATGGTAATCCACCTCCGCCCCCACTGCTCGGCTACGTAGGCCGTCGTGCCTGAGCCGCAGGTGGGATCAAGGACAAGGTCGCCGGGGTCGGTGGCCATGAGGAGGCAGCGTTCGATGACTTTTTGTCCAGTTTGCACTATGTAAGTCTTGTCTTCAGAAAAACCCGTCATCTTTACATCATTCCAATAGTTTGCTATTGGGACAACCGGGAAATCAGCTAAGAATCGCCGATACATGAGCGATTTCCCAATTGGACGCAAACGACCTCCTTTTGATAAATGAGACAATCCAATTGCATCAGTCTTGAAAGTCCCCTTCCCAGGAGAAAACTCGATCCCACAGTAAAAAAAGGAAGTTACGTCAGTACCTTGAGCAGGTCTTTGACTTGTTAGGTTATCGCAAGCAAAGACCTTCGATCTATCTAGGTCTGAGGTGTTTACGGCAATTTCGTCATTACTTATGCGACGATCAAATCCACAACCCTCATCAAACCAAACGTATTGAGTCGTCCCTTGTTCGCCGAGAACTTTAATTCGGTAAGCTGGGCGGAACTTTAACAGAGATCTGCTTTTACAGAACCAAAGGATATGGTCACTAATAGATGCAATCTCTTCAGTGGAAGTGCTACTCGTCTTTTCAAAAACAATTTGAGATACAAAGTTTTCATCCCCAAACACCTCATCCATCAACGCCCTTACCCGATGCACATTCTCGTCCCCGATCTGCACGAAGATCGAACCCGAATCCGTGAGTAGATCCCGTGCAACGGTCAACCGGTCGCGAAGGTAGGTAAGGTAGGAGTGGATGCCGTCGCGCCAGGTGTCGCGGAAGGCTTTAACCTGTTCGGGTTCGCGGGTGATGTGATCGGCTTTGCCGTCCTTCACGTCGCGGCTGGTGGTGGACCACTGGAAGTTGGAGTTGAATTTTATGCCGTAGGGCGGGTCCAGGTAGATGCACTGCACCCGTCCGCGCAGGCCCTCGCGTTCGGCGAGGCTGGCCATGACCTGAAGACTGTCGCCCAGAATCATGCGATTGGTCCAGTTCTGGTCGTGCTGGTAGAACTCGGTCTTGTCGGCACCTGCGGGGATGCCGTTGAAGTCGCCGAAGAGGTCGAATTCCTTCTGGCTGTCGGCGGCCTTGCGGTCAGCATCCGTCCGGCGCAGGAGGTCGTCTATCAGCACCTTGGGATGGACCTTCTCCTGGATGTAGAGGGCCGGGGCGTTGACGACCAGATCGCTCCAGTCCTGTTCATCCTTCCCGCGCCAGACGAGTTGAGGATCCAGGTCTACGTTGCGCGGATAGCGGATTTGCTTGGGTTTCTCCTCGGCCTTCTGGATCAGGCTCTGGTATTCTGCCGTCGGGATGTTCCTTCTCTTGTCCTCATCGTGCGTGAGGGTCTCGACGGATTTGGTGCGGTCAAGTTTTGCCATTTCGTATCCTCATCTTGCATTCCTTCCGGTCCGGTTATATACTTGTAATGAGTCCTTGGAAGGTGAAAGCAGGCTTCACGCCTTGCGTTTCGAAAGAAACCTAGCCTCCAACAGGACTCATTTTATTTGTTTTACTCAATTCTATGACTCCAGAGCATCCGGTATCGTCCATTTTCCGTTTGTTTCCTGAACCAAGGTCGACCATCTTTTTGACGTCAATAAAATAGTTTTGGACGGAATGACCTGAAAACTCACAAGCTGTTTTAGCCTTGGTAATGACCAAGTTGAAATTGCGCCATTCCGCGTAGCCCAGCAACTGTTTTGAATGGGATTGCGTCAAGATTGCGTAGAACTGAACAATCGGTGAAGATGCAATTCCTTTTTGGGTATCATTCATGCTTGCTTCTCCAGCTCGAGCGCATTGCGCACGGCTTCGGTGAGTTGTTTTGTATTTGGCAAGCGACCTTTGAACTCGGCGGGCAATTTGGCCTGGAGCTGGTACTCGGCAACACCAATCGGATTTTTCTTGGTTTTCAGCGCGAACTCGACTTCGATATCATCTTTCTCGGCACAGAGTATGATACCGATGGAAGGTCCGTCATCCAGGCCACGTTCCTTGTCGTTGAGGAGGTTGAGATAAAAGTCCATCTTGCCCGAGTGCTCCGGCTCGAAGGCTCCCGCCTTGATCTGGTTGAGGAGGACGTTGCGGCTCCAGCCGAACTTGGAAGTGGCGCGAAGATAGTAGAGGCGGGCGGTAGGGTCAGTGAGTTTGCCAAGCATGAGGACGTGATGGCCCCATGGAATCGCGGAAACCAGTTCTCGCACAGCTTGTGCGAGTTTTTCATCCTTCCGCACTTGCGGAGACAATCCTTTCAAAGCCTGCAATAGAAATTCTGGCGAAGTATGGACGAGGTAGAACTGCTTCATCCTCCACAAATTGGCAACTGAAAACCCGTGCATATCAGGAAATGCAGAACGCAAGTCCGAAGCAAGGCATTCGACAACCGAATCACCCCAACCCACAGCTTTTTGTTTCTCCACAATACCCTGGCCAATGTCCCAATAGAGGAGAATAAGCCCATGGTTGACTGCGCGTGCGGCTGTGGTACGTGCTTCGAGAATACGCTGCTTGAGCTTGGCAAGAAACTCAGAATAATCGGGTTTTTCTATTTCCGTTTTCATGACTGCACCGCCTTCCCGATCATCCTGTCGAACTCGCCTGCCACCAGGGTCTTGAAATCGCTTTCGATCTGGTATACCTCGGTGAACTCGGCGAAGGCCCAGCGGCCATGGGTTCCAAGGTTGTTCACGCCGGGCACCCAGTAGCTGTCCATGGTGGACTTCTTTTCTTTCGCGTCTTCCCGCCGGTAGCCCTTGATCTCCACCACGAGGTGCAGCGGATCGTCGCCGCCATGCCCGTCGTCCACCAGCACCACAAAGTCCGGCCGGTACTTGCGCATCTCGGAACCGTAGCGATAAGGCACTTCCAGACCCAGATTATGGTTCTTCACGTAGGCGAGGACTTTCGGATGCGACTCTGCCACGCGGCAGAACTCGCCCTCCCAGTCGCTGTCCAGGATTACCCAGTTGAGGTGGCAGGATTTCGAGCTCGTTTCCCAGCGCTCGGTCTTGGAAGTATTGAAGCGGACGTGGGCGGTGGTTCCGATGGGGTTGTACGGATCCAGCAAGGCCTTGATCGGACGCTCGCCCTGGAACCGCCTGGTGATGGCTGCCGTGATGCGGTTGCAGGCCATGTCGGCCAGTTCCTGGTACATGAGGAGCGCGGGATAGGTGTCGCCCTTGCAGACCAGGCAGGTATCCAGCCATTCCTTGGTGATGCGCTTCAGTTGTCCGAATAAGTAGAGCTTCGGTTCCTCGCCGGGGTCGCGGAATTTTGTATAGATCAATCGATGGGTCAGATTGAACAGGAGGGTGGAGGGACGCATGTCGCCAAGGTGATCAAGGCTCATGTCAACGCCCTCGCCGATGATGCCCGAGTTCCGTGTAATGGATGGCCCTACAAGGTCAGGACTGAGCTCCAGTATCGAATCTTCAAATGAATTACCCCGCAGCAAGCTGCGGGGTATCAAAAGAGATTTAGTTGCTTGATATCTTCGCGGGGTTGCCCTTGATTTCGTACATATCGTTCGATAACTTCCCAGTTCGCATGATCACCTATTGTTCCTACATAATATCCGTCCGTCCAAAATTCTCCTCCCCATAAATCTTTCTTTAGTTCGGGTTTCTGCCTGAAGACTTCTCGTGCAGTTATACTTTTAAATAGCTGCACTATTCGCCCTGGAGCTATTTTCGGATGTGCACTGCATAATATATGGATGTGATTTTTATCCATTCCCATACTTTCAAAATCTATCTCGTATCTTTCATGTATCCCTATTGCTGTGTTCCTTATAATTTCTACTACTTCTTGATCCAGCAAGCCCTTTCGATACTTCACTGGAAATACTATGTGATAGTGTATTTCCCAAACACAATGATATCCTCGATGTACTTTGCTTTCTTCGTCCATAATATTGACCCTGCAGCAAGCTGCAGGGAATTGTCAAGTTGAAGGCAGCAGCCAGCCGTTCCTCCGGTAGTTCAACCATATAGCCTTCGACGCGGGGGAAACGGATTTCCAGTGCGTCCCGCTCGGGACGCATCGCCTTCACCTGTATCGTTTCCTGCGGTGGCTGTGGCGGGGCAATCACTGGCTTTGCCGTAAAGTCGAAGGGGATACCGAAGACGTCGGCGTATTCCACGTTGAAAAGGTTTTCTTCGTTCAGGTCGTATGACTGGCGGCGCAAGGCGCGCCCGATGACCTGCTCGCATAGCAGCTGGGTGCCGAAGGCGCGTATCCCGAGTACATGGGTGACGGTGTTCGCGTCCCAGCCTTCGGTGAGCATCGACACGGAGACGACGCAACGGATGGCGCCCCCGAGCTGGCCTGGCTTTCCGACGGTGTTCATGACCTCGCGGAGCAGTTCCTGGTCGGTGATGTTGTCACCTGCCCGGGCATCCCCACTCCGCTCCACAATCTCCCGGCGGAAACGTTCGATCTCGTCTATCGCCATTCCGCGGAAATTGTCGTCCAGCGCATCGCCCGCTTCCAGCTGCTCGCTGTCGATGAGAAGCGTGTTCGGACGCGGCAGCGGGTTGCCGGTGGTTTCGTCGAAGTTGCGGAACAGGGCGAGGCGTCCGTTCTCCAGGGTTGTCGTGCCGTTGTCGTTCTTCCGCTGGAAGCCGGAAATGAAATCGTATACAAGCTTCGATATGGCCGTGTTCTGGCACACGATGATGAAGCAGGGAGGTACCTTGATGCCCTTTTCTTCCCAGAGCTTGTAGGTCTTCTCGTAATGCCCGTAGAGTGCCTGAAGGGCAGTCTGAAGGCGGGTGGGGAGCTTGAGCGGATCCAATTCACCGCCCTGGCCCCGTCCCTTCTTGGGCATGTCCTTGCGGATGTTCTCCCACAGGTTCCGGAACATCGGCATCTCATCGCCGGGGATGTTTTCCGCCACCGGGACGCGGGGCAGTTTGACGATGCCGCACTCGATGGCGTCCATGAGCGAGAAATCGCTCATCGTCCAAGGGAACAGGGTCCCCTCGGCATAACCTGATCCGCTGAGGAAGAAGGGTGTCGCGGAAAGGTCCATGACCCGGCTTAGGCCAAGCTTGCGGTTCACCGCTTCAAGGCCTGAAATCCAGAGGCGGGCTGCTTCGTTGTTGCGTTCGGCTTCCTTCCGCTCGTCACCCTTCAGAACCTCTTCATCTTCGCTTTTCGGCTTTTCCCGGTAACAGTGGTGGGCTTCGTCGTTGATGGCCAAAATGTTCTTCAACCCCATCAGATCGGGCATCACCCGCTGGAGCATCTGTCCTTCGGTCTCCTGCGTGTTCAGGTCCTCTCCGGTCCGGCCCTTGAGCAAAGCGCGGCCACCTGCGGACAGCTCGATCCGTTCACGCAGCTTGAAGGCATGGTAATTGGTGATGACGATCTTGGCCTTGTTCACATCCTCGAGCATGTCGCCGGGAACCAATTCACGGCTTGCGTAATAGCAGTCCGGGTCATTGGGCTGCAGGACCCGCAGTCGGTCCTTGATTGTCAGTCCGGGCGCACACACCAGGAAGCCACGCGTGAATTGCTTGCTCCCCGGCCTTCGCACCGCGTTTATAGTCTGCCACGCGATGATCATGGCCATAACGGTGGTCTTGCCGGCGCCGGTCGCAAGTTTCAGAGCCATCCGTATCAGTTCCGGATTGGCGTCCTTGCTCGCCGCTTCAAGGTAGACCAACAAGCGCTTGCCACTCTGGGAGTGTGGCGCTACCTCGGTTAACCAGATCGCGGTTTCCACCGCCTCTATCTGGCAAAAGAATGGCCTCAGACCGCTGAATTGATGATGACGCCAGTGTTGCAGCAGGCGGGCCGTCTCCGGCGTAACCTGCCAAGACACCGGATCTGCCAAGTTTCGCCAGGCACCGACGTTATTTCGTACCTCATTGATGATGGAAGTCGGATCGTAATGTTGATCCTTTGTCGAAAGGCCCATTCCTTCATCGAAAACAAAGCTGTCCTGCTTCGGCACGCCCTTCTGCTTCCTCGGCTTGGGAATCGGCGTGATGAAGTCCGCCTTCCTCCTGGTTTCCAGGATTTTCTGTGTCGGTTGTCCTGTAGCATCGAGTTCCCAGTGCCGGGAAGGAGATTTGTATGGAGAATTCAGTATGGGATGGTCGAAGAAGGGATTGGACGATTCTGAAGGCATACCGATATGACCTCGTTTAATGTTTTACTTTGCTTTTCAAATATTCATCGTACCATATCGTTCAGCCATTTGAAAGAAAATGATGATGGACAGGTAAAGTTATAGTTGCCGATCCGCGCTACAAGCTCGTCCAAAGTGCACGGCCCCCCTTCTAATCCTGATTCACTGCCTGAGTGCCTTTCAAGTGTCCGGTTTCGGAACTTGCCATGACTGGGAATCCACCTCCCGGTCCCAGCTGAGCCTATTCAGACAGACTGGGTCGCGGACTATGTATAGGGAAAGCGACTCGCGGTATTTTTATCGTGAATCTGTGTGTCAGAGGGTATGAAAGGTGGCGAAATTCGGTCGTGGGGCGACCGTGCCGCATTGCATCCCCGCGCAAGCGGGCGAAGCGGTATCCTCCCCGCCCTGCCCAAATATCGAGTAGGAGGGGGCCTTGCGGCCCCCGTCCTCTCACACCACCGTACGTACGGTTCCGTATACGGCGGTTCATGAAATGCTCTGGAACCCAAGCATTCTGGTGTACAGGGAGAGAAGCC
>Ga0172379_10002972_pt1 | contig 28309 bp, 23 predicted proteins | sample GrowelOW334metaG_FD_119756 | JGI IMG/M metagenome (GOLD analysis project Ga0172379, IMG submission 119756) | Groundwater microbial communities from an aquifer near a municipal landfill in Southern Ontario, Canada - Groundwater well OW334 metaG | ecosystem: Environmental > Aquatic > Deep...
TCCACCGTACGCCCTTAAATTTCCTGTTAAGAAATTTGAAAATCACAAACCGCTGATTTTTATCTCAGCGGAAAAACAAAGCCAAAATTAAACAGAATATCTTTTCACGACCGCTCGCTACTAAAATATTTTTTGGCTTTTTTCTGCCTGGGTTCGAAAAGACCCTATGTACTATGACATAAGCTACCCGACAGAAATTAAATTTTCAAAGTGTCATTCCGTCCTGACTTTTGAACAAAAAAACCGCCTTTTAGGCGGCTCACACAGACAAAAGAAAAGTCTGCTAGGGCCTGCCTTTTAAACTGTTTCTTGTAATATTCATACCGATTAAATGAGTATATACGAAGGTCATTACTATGTCAAATATAGTTTATGTGGGTAAACTGGGGACATCTTTTTTGCTAATTCTGAGCCCAGCCGACGAAATGAAATGTCTTCAAAAGCTCTTTGAGCTGGTACCCCATAATATCATTCAAGCTGAACTCATACCCAACATTACCTTGTCTAAACAGATAGAATCCCGCATCGTCGTTTGGAATTCTATAAAACTTAAAGGTGGTTTCACCTATTTTTTCGTCTCGCTGATAAGAATAGTTTGGCAATTCATATTTTTCGTAAAAGGAATAATCGGAAATATACTTCATATGGAAGTTATCGGGTAAATAAATAGTTGTCCAGGGGCCTCCTTCAGCTTGTTCTTCTTTCGGCACAAACCCTTTCGGCAGCTCGATAGTAAATCCATGATTTTTGTAAGTGTAAGTATCTGAAGTTTTGGTAAATTTAAATGTGGAAAGAATTTGATCCAGTATAACTTTCGATTCCTCTGAGGATATTACTCCTGGTACAGCTAACACTTTTGCTTTTACTTCTTGGGTAACGTTATTAGATAAAACCTGTAAATGATTTTGGGTAACTAGTAGTGTTCTATTCTCAGTCGCTGGAAAATAATAAGTAGTTACCCCGCAGCCCTCCGCTCCCATATATGCCCATTGTCCTTTTAGTGCACCCTTTGAATAAGTTCCGTCCACATAAGGTGGGTTCATTCCCCCAGCCACAACTTTAATAGCTAAGCCAAAATCCTGCAAAGTTTTAGAAAGCTCAGCATCACCTTTCATATCACACCCCCCGTCGTAGTTTTCAAAAGGAATACTATGGGAAAGATTTACAACATCGCCCGAAGCAGATAAGGATAATTTTTCAGGATATTGGAAACTATATCCTTGTTTGTTACTTGTATACGTTTTAAATTTTGAGATGTCGTTTGAGGCGTTATTGCTTATCTCTGGTTGAACTATATCAGCTTGCTCCGTATTGTCAGTAGTAACCAACGTTTCTGTATTTTTGTTTTGATAAATATATATACCGCCACCTACTATGAGTAAAACAATTACTCCTAAAAATACCGGCATGATAAAACCTTTATTTGTTTTCATATATCAAGCATAATCCTTTGTCCCCCTAAAAGCAAAAATGCCCCTTAAGGGGCATTTTTGCTTAAAACGTATATTTTACAGATTTAATTTATCCGTGATGAACCTCTTCGCCTATCTTTGAGATAAAGCGAGAAGCTGCATCTTTCCCACCCAAGCCGAATGCGAGAGCTCCTGCGAGCGCAAGCATAGCGATAATTCCAGAGAACAAAACACTCATGTATTCACCGAGGCCTAGTTTGCCAAGGGCAATAATGAAAGCGAATACCCAGACAGCATATTTTGCTACTGTTGCGAGCATATTTGCTGCTCTGAGGTTCATAGCTTTAGCTGTAGCTAGTACAGTACTTGAAAGACCTTCAGAAACAACAGCAGCGATTATCAAAACAAAAGCTGCGATTATAACTTGAGGTAAGAATCCGAGAACACTCTCAGTCAAGAAGGCAGAAACTTCGGTCAAACCTACTAGATTTAATGAAGGAAGCAAGAAGACGATTATTACAAACCATCTTACGACTTGTCCTACAAAATATCCAGAGTTTAGGTTCATCCCTGCTTTTCTAAAGAAATTGTCTGCTCCGACAGATTTAAAAACATTATCTATCTTCAAACTACCGAAAACTTGTTCAATAGCTTTCGCAATCAAAGAACCTAAAACCCAACCGACCACGAAAAATACAACTGCTACCAAAAGCCTTGGGGTAAATTGAACAAAATTCCACCACAAGCTCTGATATGATTGAGTAAACACGGATCCCCATGTATCTAAACCAAATGTATTCATAATTGATTTTGCAAATCACGTCGCGTAAGTCCTTTCGGCGCGACGCTCATTAATAATAATACTTTACTAAGTCCCGACGTTTCATCGGGATCCCGACTTACCGTCGGGATTTCGACCTTATAAAAGTTATACCTATATTGTATCAATAAACAGCCTAGCTTTTAAGCTTTTTTAAGGGCTTGTGTGGATAACTCCTTGGACTGGAGAACCACCTCGTGAGGATAGTCTAAGATGTCTCGAACTAGCTTGTCGTACATATTTAGCCTATAAATAAAGTCTTTTGTTTCAAAAATAGCGTAAGTAAGCTCCACCCCTATCTCCGCCTCAATTTTATGGACTCCGTCTTCTATCCTCTTCTTTTTTAGTTTGTCCCCTACTATGAGTAAGTCTACGCGGCTATCGTGGTTTTTGATGAATACGCCAGAAATCACTACGAGTTTTACTCGGCCTACTTTTTTAAAATTACTTAGAATTTCTTCATTACTTAATGTCCCTGAGCTAAGCAATAAATCTTCAAATTCTCCTATATATTTAAACCCGGAATTAAATGCCCAATCTAGAGATGCTAAAGATTTCTTTTTGATAAAATTGACAGAAGAAAGCATCTTGAGCTCTCGGCGAACTACATCCATGTTAACCCGACTCCTCTTTGATACGTCTTTACTAGTAAAATACGTGCCTCGATTAAGCAGAAAAAGTCTCATGATTTTTACCCGAGCCGAAGACCCTAATATTTTGCCTAGAATTTCCATTCACCCATTGTAGAACTTTCCTAGAAAAAATCAATACGCCATCGCATTCATTTTCTCTTTAGTTTTAGGTCCGACAATGCCGTCAGAAACCAAGCCATTTTCTGCTTGCCATGTTTTTACTTCGGCTGTAGTTTTTGGACCCATTTTCCCGTCAACTTCTAAGCTAGAGTCTGTAGTAGCATTTAAGAATGTTTGTAAGTTTTGTACTGACTCTCCAGAGCTTCCTTGACGGAGATTGGTACTACCGAAATCATAAGAACCAGCATTAGCGGTATAAGAGTTTGCAACATAATCAACAGAATTAGTTCCGTTGCCATCTCTTGCTCCGTCAGTGGGCGTTTGATTGCCTGCTGGCTTCTCTCCCACTATCACCGTCGCACTCGCAGTACATTTTTCTTCTCCACCTATTTTTCCGTAAACTCTGCAAGTTGTAGTCTTTGTAAGATTATTGAAGGTGTAAGACTTTGGACCAGCGGATATTTGAGTTGCTCCCCCACCACAATCTCCATACACCTGTCCTGCATCTGCTCCGTCTATAGCCCAGGTTTCCGTGGCAGAACCACCATAAGCTACACTTGTTTTATCAAATGATATTGAAGCATTGCATGTTCCGGGAGTAGCTGGGTTAGGATTAGGGTTGGGGTTTGGAGGTATTGCTGGGTTGTTTAAAGACCCACCAGAAGTTACATTTAATTTAAAAATATAAACTGCATTGTCTTTTTCATATCTGGTAGCAACATATCCGTTTTGAGAAATTTCTAAAATGTTTAAAGTGTTAAACCCATCAGGAAGAACCACCATGCTATCAACTTTTTGTCCATCCTTCCAAAGTTCAAGGGTAATTTTATATGTACTTAAAGCAGCGCCTCCTGCACTTATATAAGAACCCGTAACCTTTGGCGCCACAAACAATACATAATCTCCCCAAACTGCCACCTGATAAGCTTTTTCAGAAGCTCTCCCTCCTAACCTTATTGCACCAGAACTAATAGCTCCCGCTGGCAAGGTAAGAGTCTTCGCTAAAGTAGGCCCACTCTGGTTAAAAACTTTGATCGTAACTGGAGTTTTGGAATCAGTGTATTCAATAAACGCCAACCGCGGAGGCCAGACTGAATTATCGTAAGTATATGAGGCAGAGTATTTTACTCCCAATTTTTTCACAAATGTTTTTGCCCCATCAGAAGAAACACTGTAGGCCGCCCAGTCTCCATTTGTATCATTCGTTCCTTCTCTTTGAATTAAAAAGTCTCCATATCCAACAACTGGCCCTAAAAGCAGCCCGACAGAATTTCCCTTGTTCCATCCTGGTAAAGTAAGTATCCGCCCTCCCTGTGAAGCAACTACTTTGTTTTTCAAAACAGCCAGACCAGCATTATAAAACTCTGACCCGACACCATCTGGAGATACACCGAGCGAGTCAGCTCCCCCTGATCCATTTAGTTGATAATAAACAGCATTGTTAAATGCTCCAGGGGCCCACTGGGCACAATCTCCTGCTTCTCCGCTTGGACCCTTTACTAAACATAAACTTCCACCTTGACCTCCCCCTTGAACTTCATGAATAAAAGCACCTGATATTAGGTTCCCCCAGTCTAGCTTAAGCGCAGAACTTATCCTTCCGTGTCCTGCATATACATCACCCCACACCCCTCGTGCAGAGTCCCGACATGCGTGCCAAGAAGACAGTATCTTGGAGCCGTCTTCTTTTACTATCCACATGTTGGGTTCTTGTCCACAATCTGCGTCTATTACAAATTTATCTTTTATGGCTAAAATATTGTGAATGCTTGCCTCGCCATTAGGATCTTTCTGTTTGTTTTTTAGAGCTTGTTTTATAAATTGAATTTTCCCATTTGTGCTTTGAGAAGGACTGAAAACTGGGTCTGCTGGCGGAGTGTAGGTGGATTTTGCAAGAATTTTAAAATTTATATATCCAGTATCAGAACAAGCCATGCCATTGTAAGTAAAATCAGCTCTAATTTTTACTTTTGTTTCACCAGTAGCTGAAGGAGTTCCGCTTACATAACTTCTTTTCCATGGTCCTGCATCAATTGATTGCCCTGATGCATAAGTTATGTCTTTTTGGGCCAAAGAAAGCCCTCCTGGGAGAGAATCAATAGCACTAACTTTGGGATTATGTTTTGCCAACACTTGGCTAATTCTTTCAGGAGAATTGCCGTCATCTACTCCACTATATCTTTCACCAACACGTAGTGTCATAGTATGGTTGTTTACATATGCAAGAGTTGGTGGAGCATTGTCAGAAAAATCTTCTAATATAAAAGCTTGCGGACATGCGTCCACTGCTCTTGTGAGGGCAAAAATCTTATTAGTAAATAGTGGAGTCATTGCTACTAGCCCCACAGCAAACAACACAATTCCATTAAAAAGGGATAATTTTTTCATAGCTAAATTATACACCTTTGGGAAAAAAACAAAAAGACCCCACAAGGGGTCTTTTTGTTTAAATTTCAATAATTGTTCTATTTATTGAGTAATTCTCGAACTTTGGCACCAACAACTCCATCGTCAGCTAAATTATTTGCATTTTGAAATTTAACTATAGCGGATTGAGTCTTTGCTCCGAATTTACCATCCGCAACTCCATAGTAATATCCCAAATTGCTCAAGACCTTCTGTAGCTCGGCTACTTCCTCTCCTTGTGAACCTCTTTGTAGCCTTTGAGTGAAAGTAAAGACTTCTTCCCCAAGGACACTAGAAGCGGATGAAACGGGAATAGAAAGAGTACAAGACAATTTATATTTCTGCAAAAGAAGACTGGAATCATATGTTGTGATGCGCCCGCTCTTATTCATATCTGCTCGAGTTTTTTGATCAGCAGTAAGGGTAATGCGTCCACTAACTGCATCTAAAATCATTTGATTGTCTGCACACGTCACTCTCCCATCAGCATTGACATCACCTAGTATTATTTCTACTGGAGAAGTTCCTGTTCCCTCTGCAACGGTGACAAAAAACTTTCTTGAATCACTCCCTCCATAACAATCATTAACATAAACTACAACAACATACGTACCTGATTTTAGATAAGTATGTGAAGTGTTATATGTCCACCCTAGGCCTGTTCCAGTATGTATACCATTTGTCGATGAGCAAACTCCCGACATTTGTGGACCCTCATCTCCCCAATCTACGCTCCAAGAAAGATTGTCGTTATCTGCATCTTTGGCTGCCCACAGAAAAGGAGTAGTCACGTTAGCCACAATATCTGCGGGTATTTTATTTGTAGTAATTTCTGGTGGAGTGTTTACCACTGTGATACTAGAAGTAATTTTGAAATAATTATCGCTCGTGTCACAAACTGAAGTTCCTGCTTGGCAAACCTTCATTCGGTAAGAGCCGCCAGAAATACTGCGTACATCTCCGTCATATTTTCCAACAGTCCAATAGTACGGGCTCTTGACTGTATATGCCAATGCAAAAGTAGAGCAAGATTCCTTGTAACATGACGATAGGTCTTCTAGAATTACGTCATAATATTTCGGCAACTGAGGCTCCACATAACAATTAACTGCTTCAGAGGAGCAAGCCGGAGTGGGAAAATTATCTTGCCAGATAATTTTTTGCTGAGATCCCATAGCCCAACTTTCCCCTCCATTTGGAGAAACTACGATGACAGAGTTTGGCATACTTACGCTATCAACATATACCGTATAGGACTTTGAATCGCTACCACCATAACAATCGTTCACATATCCTGTCACTATGTATTTGCCTGCTTGTCTGTATGTATGTGAGGAAGAAAAATACCAATTATTGCCAGTACCAGTATGTTTGTCGCCCGTTGATGCACAAGCTCCACTTGCCTGTGGTCCAGCATCTCCCCAATTTACAGACCAAGCCAAATTATCATTATCTGCATCTTTAGCTGACCAGCTTAGAGTCAAAGGGTATCCAACCGTGGCACTACCTTGACCTGCAGGATAATCTACTATTACTGGGGCAGTGTTGGCCCCAGATGACGTTGAAGTAATTTTGAAATAGCTATCGCTGGTATCACAATATGAACCATCAGAACGACATACTCTTATTTTGCCTACTCCTGCGGGTATGCCACTAATATTCCATCTATAAGAAAATCCCCTGACGTCGTTGGCAATTTCATAAGCAACGGAATTAGAATCGAATGAGACATCGTAAACAAAAGGATCTATACAAGGTAAGTCAGCCACACAAGTCGGCATCGGTGATGTATCTTTCCATTTTATGGTCTGGGTCGTCCCAGTTTTCCAACTCTCTCCCCCATTGGGCGAAAGGACGGTGATGCTTGAAGTTGAAACTACGCTTCCCACGTTCACGCTGAGACTTGTTTGAGCGCTTCCTCCGTTAGATGGGCAGGGAGCCTGAACACAACGAATTGTATTAGGGCTTATAACCGTGAAAGTGGGTGTATAAGTTCCGTCCTTAGAGTACTTATGTGTGAAAGTAGCTGTTTGCGAAGGGCGAAGTATTTGAGCACTGGCGGCCGATACATGAGAACCCGTTTCTTCGTCACCCCATGTCACATAATAATACAAATCGTTTCCATTTTTATAATACGCCGAAACTTTCCAAGTGCCTTGTTCGCTCGTATTTAGAGACTGAGGGCCACTGACTCCACTGATGACAGGTGCAGATACCGCCGAAACTGTCCCAGAAGATTCTAATTTAAACCAATCAAACATAAAATGTTCTGGGTCTGGATATGCATAAATTTTTATGTAGTGCTTTCCGGCTGAGAGTTTTCCTAATTGTATAGTATCTATTGTGTTGTCAGATGCTTCATCTGCATTATATTGTTCAAAAGATTTTGATTCTTTAAATACAACTTTTTTATCTAACTCGACATACATAATATTTTTATGCCCATCATCCTTAGTACTTGGCCAAACATTTGACCTCAATACCATTTGAACATTTGTGGCTTGTTTTAGTGAAAATTCATATGGATATTTTGCAGAAACTTTTGTTGGCGAAGAATCTACCGTAGACCAAGTATTTGTAATGGCTTTCCCATCAAAAAAACACGGAAAAGAAGAACAAGCAATTCTTGAAATTTCTATAGGATTAGTTCCTGCGGTTGAAACCCCTACCGGAAGAGTCGTGCAATTACTTGCAACTGTCTTCCCATTAGGACAAAGAAGTTCAGATGAACCCCCTGTGTAATACGCACCACTTGTCCCATATGACTCTGCTCTGACGTTATTTATAAAAAATCCAAAAACAAAAACAAAAGCGACCAGAAACAATGTTATTTTTTTCATGCTCAAATAATACTCCTTTCGAGCATATATGTTAAACAAAGTTATCCACCTTCTCTTTAGTGTTGATAAAACCCCCTCCCTTCCGCGTCTGGAATAAGAATAAGCTCTACATTTTTAGATTTACAAAGTTCTATTATTTTTTCATCGTTTACAGAACCACTGGTGGAGAAAATTGTTTTTATCCCACGATCGATGAGCACCTCTGGAGCATCCGGAAATGGGAAAAAGCTGTCGCTGTAGGCTACCGCGCCATTTAGACTAGCCTCGCTTGTATGATTTTGTGAATGGTGACGTTGCGAAGCAGGATCCTGAACAAAAACATCTAGCGAGGCTTGAGAATCGTCAGCTCGGAAGATTGCGAGTTTCGCTGCTCCGACACGGTCCTGCTGTCCGACACCGTTACCGTAGAGCCTTCCGTCTTTAACGATAGTTATAGTATTGCTGTTAGAAGTAGAGCCTATGGCCCAAGCAAGAATGACATCTTTATTCTTTATTTCGGGAACAAAAGTATAATTTGGTTGTAAAAGAAATCCTCCACGTACATAACGAAATCTTTTTTTTGTATCTAGGGAGAGTAGCCCAGCTTTTTCAATATTTTTATTTACTAGAAGTCGGCACTTCCCCTTTTTCCGAGAAAGTATTTCCACCGCTTCGGGAGAAAATGCTGGAGCAGAAACAATATCGAGTAGACGTCTCTGTGTTCCTTCTTTGCCTTCAGGTGAAAATTTATGAATGAGCTCCTCAGCAATCTTTTCATCCACAGGAAAATTCAGCATTACTGAGCCCCCGAAAATAGCCCGCAAGTCTCCTTGCAACATTTTATCTACGGCTTCTGTCGGATTTTCACCAACTCCCACCCCGCAAGCATTACCATGTTTTGCCCCAATAGCGACACACGGAACTTTTGCGAAATTTTTTTCAAAACCAGCGCCGATATGCGTCATAGTCTGGAGCATCCTATCTAAATCACAAATATTGTTATAGCTTAAAGGGTTACCCGCCACGAGCTGCCAGTTCACTATAGCAAGTGGGTCTTCCCCGCCACCATGAGTACGATATAAAAATGCTGGAGTTTGATACGCATTTTCACCATAAGCTAGCTCTTGCATTCGTTTTCCGAAAATACTTTTATATAATTCTTGGCTGTGATATTCCCCAGAAAGTGCACAGTACGTGGCTATGTGAATTTCCGATTTAGCTCGTAATTTATTTAAAAATTCTTCTTTATCCGGCTCCCCTGCTTTCAACCACTCAAGTACTCGTCCGCGATCGCTAGTATCACAAATTACAATCCGCCCGCCCTTTGCTCCAGAGCGAATCATGGTCGGCCCGCCAATGTCTGTCTTCTCTATTACTGATACTCGCGTAGCGTTAGGACTTTTTACTTCTTCTTCTAGTGGATACAAATCCACGCACACCATATCAATCCAAGGAATTTCATATTTTTCTAATTCAGCTAAGTGCTCTGGGGTATCTAAGGCAAGTAGCCCACCGTGAATTTTCGGATGCAAGGTCACCACTCGGTGAGACAAAATTGGAGCCATTCCTGTAACCTCCGCCACGTCCGTCACCGAAATGCCGGCTTCAGCTAAATGTTTTGCTGTGCCACCGGAAGATAATATTTTCCAACCTAAACCAACCAATTCGCGAGCGAATTCCACAATACCTTCTTTGTTATATACAGATATAAGGGCAGTTTTTTGTTTGTGCATAAAAATTAAAACACCTCTTTTGAGGTGTTTTAATTTTAGTCTTTTTAGTCAACGAAAGCAATTCGTTATTTTAAGGGCTACGTAGGCTGACGGAATATTTCGTCGAAGGCATACTTTTTAGAAAGCCTTGCGCAGGCCGACGGGCCGAGCAGTTCGCTCCGCAAGCTTGCGGAGATAGATTGCTTTATAAAAAGTATGCCGAGAAAGCAACTATTTAAGCTCAATCTTGGCCACACATAAATTCCTGCTGGAATTTTGCGCAGCCCCCGCCTCAGCGCCGACGCGCTTCCGGCCGAAAAATTGAACCTATTTTAGTTCAATTTTTCCTCCCGCTTCCTCCACCTTCTTCTTAAGATCATCAGCTTCAGCTTTCTTCATTCCCTCTTTAAGAGTTGAAGGAGCAGCATCTACTAAATCTTTAGCATCTTTAAGTCCTAGGCCAAGAGCTTCCTTGACCACTTTCATAACTGCGATTTTTTGTTCCCCAGCAGATGCAAGCACAACAGTAAATGCATCCTTCTCTTCGGCTGCTTCTGCTCCTGCTCCTGCTCCAGGGCCAGCGACGGCTACAGCCGCAGCAGATACTCCAAATTTTTCTTCAATAGCTTTTACAACTTCGTTTAATTCAAGAGTTGTTGCTTTGTCTAACCATTCTAGTAATGTATCTTTGTTCATCCCGTTAGAGATAGGAAATCTTTAGATTTCCGTACCTTAAATTATATTTAATAATAAATCGACTAATAAACTTTTAATTTCTCCTATCCCGTTAATAAACCAAATGATCTCTAACGGGATTCATTCCCTTACGCAGTTTTCCTCTTCGCAACTTCGTTTATAGCTAAAGCTAAGCGTTGCATAGGACTCTTCATTAAGAATGCCAACTTTGAAAGCAATACTTCCTTAGAAGGTATTGTGGCTATTTCCATCATGTAAGCTCCACTCACGAATTTCCCACTGAAAATTCCACCGATAATATTAAGCAAACCTTTATTCGCTTTCTGGAAATTATAAACTTCCCTTGGAGACGCAGTAGCATCTGCGGAATACGCTATAGCCACTTCTCCAGCAAGCTCTGGGATTTCTCCTTCAGCTTTACCTTCAAGCGCGCGTTTCAAAAGCGTCTTACGTGATACTTTATAACCCACCCCCTTGTCTCGCAATTCCCGGCGAAGTTTGGTTTCCTCACTTACTTTTAATCCATGAAAATTCACAAAGACTAAAGATGAAGAACCTTTAATGGCTCCCTCTAAGTCTTTGATCATTTCGGCTTTTTTTGATTTTAACAGCATAATTTAAATAAAAATAGCGGCACAAGGCCGCAAGTTATTCTTTTACTCGCCAAATGACGAGTACCGGAATCGACCCACTCAGCAGGACTTCTGTCTTTCGACTGCCTATCCCGACGCCAAACAAATTTGTGTCGGGACCCCGACTTTACGTCGGGGCTTTCTCTGCGGTATCTTTAATATAACACAATTCCCCTATTCTGCAACCTCTGTTTTAGCACTCGTATCATTTGAAGAATCTCCGGATGATTTAAGATTATTGACAGCAAAGATTCCTACTAATCCGAGAGCTATCATTATTAAGAAAATCATCAGAACTTTGAAAAAGTGTTTGGTTATCATATTTTCATTCTAGCACCCGGTAGTAGAACCTGGCAATGCGCAAAGCGCGTCTTTATAAGACTTTGCCAAGTTTCACTATCCGGGTAGCACATATCAGCGGTATCCAGCCAAGAGTAATATTATTAGAGTAACCACTAGGCAAAAAAGTGTGACCTCCAGCCAGCCAATTTTCACATTCCTCTTTTCAAAAAAAGTTTTCACCCAGGCATATACTATTTTCGCAATAGTAAAAGGCATTATCGCTATCAGGAACCAGACTTTAAAAAGTAATTCAAACATATATTTAATATAAATTAAGAATTCTGACTTTCAATAATTCTTTTCCTGAGATTACTTGAGGAATAATTATGCCCCCGGGTGTTAAAAATTGTTTTTATCGGCAAGTCATCACCAGTAAAATGTTTCCCTTTCCAGTCTGCCCCGACAAAACGCACCTCTGGGTTTAATTTCTTCAGCAATTCATACAAGTCCGCCTCGGTGTCATAAGTCACTACTTGGTCCACATATTTGCAAGCCTCCAGTCTTATCATCCTCTCTTCCACTGTTTCAATAGGTGAATTTTTTTCTGGTCTGTCTAAGCTCGGATCTGTCTGCAAGCCCACGATTAAAAAGTCACACTGCGCTCTGCATTCTTTTAACATCAAAATATGCCCTGCATGCAGTAAATCCATAGCTCCACAGGTAAAGCCCCTAATCATAGAGAATATTATACTCTTTTCCTGTAAAAACGAAAACTCTGCTTTGTATTCGTTTATTCTAAAAAGCTGTAAAAAATCTATATTTTGTGATACATTACCTATATATCGAACACAGAAAATGACCAAGGAGATATTGGGGTATGAAAGGTTTACTCATACAATTCAAGATGTTTTTCATTTTTATCATTGATTTGGTGGTAGCTTTTGGTGCTCTTTTTTTGACAATTTTTCTCAGATACGGCAGGGATGAATTTTACTCTCAAGCAGATGCTCACCTTGTTCCCTTCTCGGTTGTTATCCTTTTGTTTGCTTTAATTTTTTACATTTTCAATCTTTATTCTTTTAGATTCAATAAAAACATTACGGAATTTACTAGTTCTTTTATAAAAAGTTTAGTCATTTCGTTTTCTTTGGCTGTTTTAGTTTTTTACGTATTTGGAGATTTTTTTAAACTCACACCGAAAACAAATCTAGTTTTATTCACAGGAATCTTTGGAATCGTTGATTTTTATTTCAGAATTTTGATAAAGAGATATTTCGTAAAAAGAAACATCAACAGGAAAATAATTATAATTAACGAAGGAGAAAACGAGCTAATAAAAGAATTAAATAGAAATCAAAATATCGGTTATGAAATAATACAAGAAACGAATAATTTCAACGTACAAAACATCCTAGATCTTAAACCGGACTTGGTAGTCATAAACCTAAAAGAAGAGCGAGATTTCAGCAAGATTTACACACTAATGAAAGAAGGTATCCTAGTCTACACTTTGAATAATTTTTATGAAGAGATATTCCAGAAAGTTCCCACGGAAAGAATAGAAAAAGAAGAAGTGGTGGAGTACATTAGTAAAAATAAAACAATTTTCAATTTCATAAAAAGAATTGTAGACATCATTCTGTCTTTCGTATTATTTATCCTCTTTTCCCCTCTCACTCTCCTCGTAGCTATTTTGATAAAGCTCACATCCAAGGGCCCTCTCCTTTTCAAGCACAAGAGAGTCAGCCTAAACGATAGTGAATTTACAATATACAAATTCCGATCTATGTATGTAGACGCCGAGAAAGATGGCGCTGTCTGGACAAAAGATAATAAAACAGACCCTAGGATTACTCCTTTTGGTAGGTTCATTAGAGAAACTCACCTAGATGAGATCCCTCAGTTGGTAAATATTTTTAAGGGTGATATATCCTTTGTCGGCCCACGTCCTGAAAGACCAGAATTTATAACCGAACTAAAGAAAGACATACTGTATTACGACTTGAGGCATTCCGTAAAAGCCGGACTCACCGGCTGGGCTCAAGTAAATTATAAATATGGCTCCTCAGTAGAAGATGCTAGAGAAAAATTGAGATACGACTTTTATTATATAAAAAATAGAACTATATTTTTTGACCTCTTGATTGTCCTTAAAACAATAGCCAAGGTATTCACCTCCTAAATATGGAAAAGTTAAAAACGTTCTTTTTTCAAAACACAAATACCAAGCAGACAATAGTAAAAAATACTTTTTGGCTTTTTTTAAGTGAAACATCGGGACGTTTACTAAAAATGGGTCTAATAGTTTATGCGGCCAGAGTCTTGGGTGCAAGTGGCTGGGGTCTTTTCTCTTATGCAATATCTGTAGCTTCTTTGTTGACCATGTTCGCAGACATTGGAATAAGCGACCTCGTACTTAGAGAAATAACGCAAAAGAAAGATGGTCATAAGACTTTCATCTCCACAGCATTGTTGTTGAAAGTCATAGTGCTCGTAATTAGCACGTTTCTAGTAATTTTTGTCAGCCCATTTATATCTCACATTCCACAAGCAAATTCTCTATTCTTTTTAGTAGCGCTGATTTTATTCTTTGACTCCATGCGTGAACTCGGGCTTTCTATAAACAGAGCTTCTGAAAAAATGGAGCGAGACATGGTGGTCAAGGTTGCCACCAACGCTTCCATTTTTATTCTAGGAGTTTTATTATTAAAGATGCAACTGTCTCCAAAGTCTATTGCTTTAGCTTACGCTATCGGTAGCGCCATTGGTTTCATTACTGTAGCAATCCTTATCAGAAAAGAGTTGCGAGACTTACTTGCAAAAGTAGACTTAAGGATATTCAAAACAATTATAAAAACGACTTGGCCATTTGTGTTCATTACTTTGATAGGGGTGATAATGGGAAACATAGACATATATATGCTTGGTATTTGGAAAAACGCTGGAGAGATAGGCCTCTATTCTTCGGTCCAGAGAATCCAACAATTTATTATGATCCTACCTTCCACTATTGCTGTAGCTGTTTTCCCTTTAATGTCCCGATTGGTAAATGTTGATAAGCAGCAATTTAGAGTACTTTTAGAAAAAACTCTTTCAATGATTTTGTTAATGGGAATCCCCGTAGCCATCGGCGGGATATTGTTAGCTGACCAAATTATTTTAAAAGTTTTTGGTCAAGATTATGTTGGTGCCATTCCAATATTTCAAGTACTTATGTTAATGTTATTAATTTCTTTCCCTCTTGTTCTACTCTCCAATGCAATCTTTGCCCACAATAAACAACGCAACCTCGCCCCGGCATATACGTTCGGAATCATAGCAAATGTCATATTCAACCTGCTCCTCATTCCGAAATTCGGAGCTGTGGGCTCCGCCGTAGCCACCTTAGTCTCCACAGGGACCATTACTCTTTTCATTTGGATGAAATTAAAGAAAATAAACGACTTTGCGGTACTTAAAAATTTGAAAAAATCATTTTTAGCTACATTAGTTATGATATGTTTCATTTTTATTTTTAAATATTTCGAAGTGGGTGTCATGCAAAATATTTTTGTGTCAGCATTTGTATATTTCGCTACTCTTTTGTTGCTCAAAGAATCAATTTTTAAAGATTTAAGAGAAATGGTCAGAGGTTAACCTAAGTAGAAATTTTTATAAATCTATATTATAATAAGAAAATTAACGTATATACCTCAATGAAAAACGACACAAAAGGCATAGTATTAGCAGGCGGGAGTGGCACCAGGCTGTATCCACTTACAATAGCCATGAGTAAGCAGCTTTTGCCTGTGTATGACAAGCCGATGATTTTCTACCCATTGTCTATTCTAATGCTCGCTGGCATTAGAGAAATTTTAATTATCTCAACCCCAAGCGATTTACCAAACTTTAAGAAACTTCTAGGCACCGGAGAAAATTTCGGCTTAAAGCTGTCATATGCCGAGCAACCCTCCCCTGATGGCCTCGCTCAAGCTTTCATCATCGGAGAAAAATTCATTGGAGATAGTAATGTGGCTATGATCCTCGGTGACAATATATTTTACGGAAATGGTTTGGTGAAAATCCTAAAAGAAGCTGTAGACAATAAAAACCGAGCAACTGTTTTCGGATACTATGTAAATGACCCGGAAAGATTCGGTGTAGTCGGATTTGATAAAAATGGTAAAGTTTCTTCAATAGAAGAAAAGCCGAAAAACCCTAAATCCAACTATGCTGTAACCGGCCTCTATTTTTATGACAATAGAGTCATCAATTTTGCAAAAAAGATCAAACCAAGCGGCCGCGGAGAATTAGAGATTACAAGCATCAACGAATTATATTTAGAAGCGGGAGATTTAGATGTTAAATTATTGGGTCGTGGTTTCGCTTGGCTAGATACTGGCACGATGACTTCTCTGATGAATGCGAATGACTTCGTTAAAATAATAGAAGAAAGACAAAATACGAAAATCGCCGCCTTAGAAGAAGTAGCTTTTAGAAATGGCTGGATTACGCGCAATGATTTACTTAAAGTAGCCAGGCAGTATGAAAAGTCACAATACGGACAACACCTGATGCGAGTAGTGGAAGAAAATCGTCCGGAAAAAAATGGTGAATAACGCCCTGAAAATAAATGAAAATTACCCCAACAAAAATAAAAGATGTTTTAGTAATTGAGCCAGATATCTTTGAAGACAGTCGAGGGTGGTTTTTTGAATCTTATAATCAAAAAAAATTAAAAGAAGCCGGGATAAATGCAGACTTTATTCAAGACAATCATTCTTTTAGTAAGATGAAAGGGACTCTCCGTGGGCTACATTTCCAGAATGCTCCTTTCTCTCAAGCAAAACTCGTGAGCTGTACAAGTGGTGCCGTCTTAGATGTAGCTGTAGATGTAAGGAAAAATTCTCCCACTTATAAGGTGTGGTATGCTGTGGAGCTAACCGCAGAAAATAAAAAACAGCTTTTTATCCCTCGAGGCTTTGCTCATGGATTTTTAACTCTAGCCGACAATACCGAATTTATATATAAAGTGGATAATCTTTATGATAAACAATCTGAAAGAAGTATCCGTTTTGATGATCCAGAGATTGGCATAAATTGGGGAAATGTTACTCCTCTCTTAATAGACAGAGACAAAAATGCCCCATTATTAAAAGATTGTGATATTAATTTTTAATCACGAATCACGTATGAAATAACATGAAGAAAATACTAGTCACTGGTGGAGCAGGGTTCATAGGTTCAAATTTCATCATCTATATGATGGATAAATACCCTGCCTATGAAATAGTAAACCTAGACAAGTTAACTTACGCTGGTAATTTAGAAAATCTAAAAAGTGTAGAAAATAATCCGAAATATACTTTTATCCACGGAGATATTTGCGATAAAGAAATAGTAAGGAAAGCCATGATGGGGTGCGACCTGGTTGTCCATTTTGCCGCAGAGTCTCATGTAGATAGATCTATCAACGAGCCGGCAGTTTTTATGCAGACGAATGTCATAGGCACGGAAATCCTCCTTGAGACAGCCTTAGAATTGGGGATTAAAAGATTCCACCATGTATCTACAGATGAGGTCTTCGGCACATTGTCATTAGACAACTTAGGAGAAAAATTTAACGAAAATACTCCTTACTCCCCTAGGTCCCCCTATGCTGCATCCAAGGCTGGTTCAGACCATCTAGTCAGAGCTTTTATGGAGACATATAATTTTCCAGCGACAATTTCTAACTGCACAAATAATTACGGGCCATTCCAATTTCCAGAAAAGATAATCCCACTTTTCATAACCAACGCCTTTGAAAACAAGCCCCTGCCTGTGTATGGTAAAGGTAAAGCCGTCCGTGATTATCTTTATGTAATAGACCATTGTATAGCCCTTGATTTAATAATTCACAAAGGCAAAATTGGTGAGACATATTGCATCGGGGGAAATTCAGAAAAAAATGGACTTGAGATTACTGACACAATATTGAATCTACTAGATAAACCTAAAAGTCTGCAAACTTTTGTAGAAGACCGCAAGGGGCACGATATGCGCTACGCTATGGATCATTCTAAAATAACTAGAGAATTAGGCTGGACCCCTTCTGTGTCTTTTGAGGAAGGAATCCAGAAAACTATTGATTGGTATAAAGACAACAAACCTTGGTGGCAGAAAATTATCTCAAAAGAACATTTGGGTAAAAATAAAAAATAAATGCAAGAAATAAAATTGAGTGTTTGTATCCCAACATATGAAATGCATGGAGAAGCTGAAAGATTGCTTACTCGTAGTTTTAATATATTAAAACAGCAGACATTTAAAGATTTCGAAGTCGTAATCTCTGATAATTCTGAAGATGATGTCGTAAAAAATCTTTGTGGAAAAACAGAATATCAATCTTTAAATATCAAATACATCAGAAACCCTCGAAAAGGAATATCTAAAAATACAAATGAAGCTATAAAAAATTCTTCTGGTAAATTAATTAAAATATTATATATGGATGATTATTTAGCTGATGAAAACTCTCTGCAAAACATCATAGATAATTTTAAAGGAGCCTGGCTAGTGACGGGTTGTGGCCATGACTCTGGTGATGGGAAAATAATAAATCTTCACTTCCCTACTTATAATAAAAAAGTTTATTTAGGAAAAAACACAATAGGTGCACCATCTGTGCTTACAATTAAAAATGAAAACCCTTTAATGTTTGATGAAAATCTGACTTGGCTACTGGATTGTGATTACTATAAAAGACTTTATGATAAATATGGAGAACCGGATATCCTAAATAAAATTAACGTTATAATTGGATTAGGAAAACACCAAACAACTCATTACTCAAACTATAAAACAAGGTTACGTGAAAGGTGGTTAATGCAAAAAAAATACAGCAAAAATAAACTATTAAAATTATTCAAATTATGCTAAAATCAATTATTATTAATCACTAAATTACAACATGATTCCAGTATTAAAACCAACAATAGATGAGCGAACCAAGAAAGAATTATTAAAAGTCCTAGATTCTGGGTGGTGGGGCTTCGGACCAAAAACTCTAGAGTTTGAGAAAAAGTTTGCTAAATACGTAGGAGCAAAGTATTGCGTCGCCACGAATTCAGGCACTTCCGCTTTAGACCTATGTCTAAAAGTCTACAACATTAAAGGTGGCGAGCTTATCACTACCCCAATGACTTTCGTGTCTGATGCTATTGTCGGTGAATGGAATAATATGGACGTCACTTTTGCTGATATAGACCCTGACACTCTCTGTCTTGACCCTAAGTCTTTAGTTATTAGTAAAAATACAAAAGCTATTATCCCAGTGGACTCCCACGGTAGGCTTGCAGACATCAAAGGCATTCGGAAGAGATTCAAGGGTTTAATAATTGAAGACGCCGCTCACGCTATGTATACCCCCGGAGCAGGTAAAGATGCAGACATAACTATCTGGAGCTTTCAAGCAGTTAAATCTATGCCGATGTGGGATGGTGGAGCCATCACTACGAATGATGAAAAAATTTACAAAAAACTCCGCACCCTGACCTGGCTCGGAGTAGAAAAATCTACCTACGATAGAGCAATAGGTAAGAAATACACCTGGGATTATGACATCACCCAGAGCCAAGGCATAAAAGCATATATGACAGATATGCAGTCAGTCGTAGGCTTAGGCCAGCTTCGTAGACTTGAAAAAACAAACAGGAGAAGACGTGCTATTCAAACAATGTACAATAAAGCCTTTAAGGGTATGCCTGAAATAAAAATACCTATGTATTCACACACGGTTCAGTATTACACAATGAAATGCAAAGACAGAAATGAACTCGGTGAATATCTTGCAGAGAATGGCATAGCAACTTCAGTGCACTTCAAACCTCTCTCCGAGATGACGTACTGGAAGAAAGCCGTGAAAAGACCTATCCCCGTCACAGACAAAGTATGGGTGAAGCTTCTATCGCTCCCAGTACATAATGCTTTAACCGACAAAGAAGTTAAATTCATTATCAAAAAAGTAAAAGAATTTTATGAAAGATAAAATTTTAATTACTGGAGGCTCAGGGAAATTAGCAACAGAATTAAAGAAACACTTGCATGGAGACTATTTAAGTAAAAAAGATTTTGATTTTACAAAACCCATAACCCGAAAAAAAAAGTATGATTTAATCGTACACATAGGGGCTTATACGAACGTAAAGAAAGCAGAATTTGAAGATCAGAAAAAGTGCTTTATGGTAAATGTTTATGGCACATTTAACCTCGTAGAATATTATAAAAATACACCCTTCATTTTCATATCAACTGAATACGCCTACAACCCTATTGGTGTCTATGCCTTAACGAAAAAGCTAGGCGAAGAAATTGTAAAAACTCACCCCAGGCATCTCATATTAAGGACTCTTTTTAAGCCAAATCCGTTCCCCTTCTCGAAGGCATACATAGACCAATACACCCAAGGAGACTATATAGATGTAATAGCGAAACTTCTAGCAAAAAAACTCCAAAGCTGGAACAAGAAAACGAGCAATCTTGAATACTTGGGAACTGGCAGGAAAACTATGTTTGAACTTGCACAACGCACTCGCCCAGATGTAAGGCCAAATAGTGTTAAAGATTATATAAGAGAAACAGGTGTGCCAACCCCAACAGACTATGAATAAAATAAAGCTGCCAAATGTAACTCTTTGTACATTTGGATCAGAAAAATACAAAGACCAACACCAAAAAGCTCTAGACTATAGTTCAAGAAAAATAGAATTCGGTGCAGTAAAAAACATTATTGTCCCTACGAATTCAATCGATGAATGGAATAAAGCTGTCGTTTTTGATTTAGGAGATTATATAGACACAGATTTCGCGCTATTGATCCACCCCGATGGAGGTGTAGCTGAAGCCGAAATGTGGCGCGATGAATGGCTAAATTATGATTATATTGGATCCCCTTTTCCTCTACCAAGTGATAATTTTTCTTATAGAGACATCAAGGGAAATATTCAAAGAGTCGGCAATAGCGTATCTCTAAGAAGTAAAAAACTTTTACAATTACCAAAAAAGATTGGTATGGAATGGAAGTCTTTTCATGGATTTTATAATGAAGATGGCTATATTTGCGTCAATATGAGGCATGTATTTGAAGAACATGGATGTAAGTTTGCTCCATTTGAAGAAGCTATTTATTTCGGCCGAGAAACAGCACTCCCCGAAAACAAAGGATTGAAAACTTTCATTTATCATAAAACCGAAGGAGAAAATGCTCGTTACCCAAATTTTGAACATGATAATTTACTAGTCACTGAGATATATAACGGCCAAGGATTAGGAAACCAGCTCGCATGCTACGTCGCTACTAGGGTAATAGCAGAAGACCTAGGATATGATTTTGGAATAATGCATCCAGAAAAATTTAAAGGTGCTGATTTTTTAAATTTAGATTTTGGCAAGGAAGTTACGGGTGGGAAAGGCCCTGAAGGTGGCCCTCCGACAAAATTACCCAAAGGGATAAAATACTATTACTGTGAAAAGGAAATTCTTCATCCTATTAATGGATCGGATATGAGACTTTACGATAAAGATCTCGTAAGCGTGTTCCCGAATACTAAGATTGACGGTATGATGCAAGATGAGAAATATTTCGAGCATAGAAAAAACGAAATAAAAGAGTGGCTAAAAGTTAAAGAAGAATATGAATGCAGTGATTATGCAAGCGATGATATTTGTGTCATAAATTTTAGAGGTGGAGAATATGCCCGGCATAAAGACCTCTATTTAAGTAAGAAATACTGGGAAGATGCCATAAGTAATATGCTCCAAATAAATAAGGATTTTAAATTCATAGTCATTACTGATGACCCGTACGAGGCGAATAAATTCTTCCCGGATTATGAGGTTTTCCATTTCAGTATCGGAAAGGATTACGTGGTTATAAAGAATGCCCATTACTTAATCCTGTCAAATTCAAGCTTCGCTTGGTTCCCTGCTTGGTTATCTCCCAATCTAAAATATTGCATTGCGCCGAAATATTGGGCGGGACACAATGTTTCTGATGGTTATTGGAATTGTGGATATAATATAACCAAGGGATGGATGTATCAGGACAGGAATGGAAAATTGAGTGACTATATGACGTGTGTAAAAGAATTTGAAGAATATCAGAAGCTACATCCAGACTACTTTAGCCATAAAAACGCTCCAATCAAACCACAAAATCATAAAAATATCTTGGCATTTTTAAAGAAAAAAATTGGTAGCATGCTTTCACTGAAAACAAAAAATTTCATAAGTAGATTTATAAAGATATAAGAAATGAAAATAGATAAGACTTTTTTAATGGTTTCAAATTATAATGCTGATATCAGTTGGATTTTAGACTATACAGATAACTATATAATTTATGACAGGAGCGACACGGATGAATGGATTAAACCTTTCGACCCTAAAAAAGTTATAAAAGTTCCGAATATTGGTTGGGACATTTATGATAAATTTACATATATTATAGATAATTACGACAATCTTCCAGAAACAATGATTCTCACAAAAGGTAACATCTTTAAATACATAACCAAAGAAGAATTTGATGAGGTATGTAATAACTCATCTTTTACTCCCCTGTTTACGAAACACCACCAAACATACCTGCCCACTTGTTTTTATGGAGAAGATGGTATGTATAACGAAATAAACAATAGTTGGTATTTAAGGACACTGCCTACAAAATATTTTAGTAACTATAATCAATTCATAAAACCGTTTGGGCTAGAAATACCAAAATACTTAAAATTTGCTCCAGGATCAAATTATCTCGTTACCAAACAAAATATCCTTAAACACCCGAAATCGTTCTATGAACAGCTGAGAAAATGCATTGATTATAGTGCGACCCCGGGAGAAGCCCAAATCATAGAGAGATTCCTATACACCCTCTGGACTACAGAAAAAGAGTTTCAACCTGAAATGTTAAAATTAGTTCCACAAAATTTGTTTTATCGTATTTATAAAAAAATTCTAAATTTTTTGGTCAACCACCTACTAAAAAATATAAGACGCGATAAAAATAAAAAGGGTTGGTTGACAGCAGCAGAAATTAAAAATTATAGGAAGAAAATAAAAATTTATGATATTTTTACTTACAATGGTGAAGCAGATATTCTCGAAATTCGCTTGAATATTTTAAAAAATTCCGTAGATCAATTCATCATTGTTGAAGCACCTACGACTTTTTCGGGATTACATAAACCTTTATACTTTGAAGAACAACAGGAACGTTTTAAACCATTTTTGAACAAAATAAAATATTTTGTCATAGATGATTACCCAAATGACTCAGAATTACTTAAGCTTGCTGATTCAAGTTCTAATGTACCTCAGAACGGACCTGAGCATTGGAGAAGAGAGTTTTACCAAAAAGAAAGCGTCAAAAATGCCCTCACTCACCTACAAGATGAAGATGTGTGTTTTGTCGGAGATGTAGATGAGACCTGGAATCCAGAAGTTTTAATTGATTACTCAAAAGATAATATTTTTAAATTAAAACAATTAGTTTATTCTTATTACTTAAACAATAGATCTTCTGAACCTTGGACTGGAACTATAGTTACAAAATACAAAAATATAAAAAATAGTTGTTTAAACCATTTACGCACTAAGGGTAAAACAAAATATGTTTATATAGAAAATGGCGGTTGGCACTTTACTAGCATGGGGGGAATTGATGAAGTCCGCAGAAAGTTAAATGACAGTTACACAGAAGACAGCTATAATACTAGAGAAGTTCAAGAAAAATTGGAAGAAAGGTTTGGGAAAAAAGATTATATAGGAAGAAACAAATTTAAATTCTGGATTGACGAGTCAGATTTACCAAAATATATATTGGACAACAAAGAAAAATATAAGCAATTGTTTAAGGACTAAATTTAATATTGTTTATATGCAGTTTTTATATGATACATTGTTTTATCACTAAAAGGTATGATTTTTTGGACGAAAAAGAAAGTTAGTCTTAAAACACCAAAGAAGTAACCTTTGAGAGGTTTAGGGTAATATTTTCTGAATTTCTTTATCTCGCCTACAATGCGTAGCGCCTGGTTAATTCTATTTTTTGCTGAAATAGTATCTTTCCCTTGTTTTAAAGAAACACAATATCGCCCAAGATTGGCGAATTTTCCAAGAGTCCCCATCTTAAGCCAGAGATCATAATCTTCAATGTGGAGAGTATTCTGTGACTCATCATATCCGTTGAACTTAAAAGCTGCACTTTTTCTAAACATCACACTAGAATGAATAAAACAGTTCTTTGATAAAATTTTATTTCTAATTTCTTCATCCTCCTCCGGCATTATAAATCTTGCTAATTCATCTTTATTTTCATCAGTGAGAATTGCACCTGTCCCCACTAATACATAATCTGTATTTTTTTCTAAAAACTCGAGTTGCCTTTTTAGCTTATCTGTATCTACCCAAATATCATCATCATCTATCCGGGCAATGTATTCCCCTCTTGCTTCTTTCAACCCTTTATTCAAGGTTTTTTGAATGCCTAGGTTGACTTCATTTTTCACATACCTTATCCTGGAATCATTTTTTATAAAACTCTCCACAACCCCCCTTGTATTGTCAGTAGAGCCATCGTCTATGGCAAGTAACTCCCAATCTGTGTAGGATTGATTGATAACACTATCTATCGCCTCTTTTAGGCGACTAGCACCATTGTATACTGGCAAAATTATGCTAATTATTGGCATTTTCATATCTTAAGGCTAAAGCTAGAATTATAAAAAACCAGAAAAATGACAAGCTATCATCAAACATAACAGAAATAGTAACAGCAAATAGCATCCCCAGCAATGCCAGAGTTGTAGGGTTAAAATTTGTCTTTAGTTGCGTTTTTAAATTTTTAAACGCACTGATAAAGATATATAAGAAGCTGAGTATCCCAAGTAACCCTCCCCACAACCAAATTTGAAGAAAAGTGTTGTGTGGACCAGAATTTATATATTCTCCATTGTTATCTCTAAGGCTAAAGCTCAAGTGAGTATTCGGCCCAATACCGAGTGGATTCATTAAAATGTACTGTAGATAAAATGGCCAAATTTTAAAACGATCTTCTCCTGCAGCATAAATAAAAACGTGATTATCTTTTTTATCTTCAACAAATTTAGCAACAATATCGTCAACTGGCTTATCTTTAATTGCAACATAACTAGAAGCGTCAGACCCGCTTGGATATAAAGCCCGGAGGAGAACTCTCTGTTTCCCTGTTTGCGGAGTAATTAGGAACCCAATTAAAAATATTAACAAAAGAAGCCCCCCACTATAAAACAATTTTTTCCAATTGAAGTTGTTTAAAGAAAAAACAAGCCATACGAATAGAAAAGAAAGAGCTAAAGAAACCAATCCTCCTCTGGATGCTACCCAAAACATCAAAGCTGCCATGGCGCAAGAAATAGCAATATACCCAATTTTAATCCACTTATTTTGAAATTTAAATAAGGAATGTGTTGTAAAGAAGAGAACTGGGATAAGTAATATTTTGGAAACTATATTCGGGTTAATCGTAAATCCAAGAAAAGTACCCATATTCTCAAGTTTCGCATATTGAGCTCCTTCGGGAAATAAAATAAAAATTATATAAATAACAGGTAAAAGTAATGCGTATAGATACTTCTTGGCAAACACTGGGTCGTTCTTTGTATAAAATAAGACCAATATAAATATCACGATAGAGATTATGAAATTCCCGAACTCCAAAATAACATTGAAATTTATTAACACATTCTTAAAAAACACAGCCACGAACCAGCCAATAAATACTGAACCCATAAGACATGACAATGCTACCCAAATTTTTCTATCAATTGAAGAGAAAAACTCTTTGAATTTCTTGTTGATTACTAAATCTAAGAAAGTCAATAAAATAATAACCACGAGAATAATTTCAAATGGTTTCGGAATAAAAGTGTTATAAAAGTTCCCTCTTCGGTAAAGAAGAGCCAGGAGTGCAATAAAAACTAAATTTTTATTTACCTGTTCTAGTGTTAAATTCTTGATTTTACTTACTATATTACTCATATTCTTATCCAGCTTGCTGGAATTAAATCACTTGTATCTATAGATGTATCGGGGAACCACTGCTTCGGGCAAATAACTATCTTGTTTTCATGCTCCGAGAGCCATGCCGCCCACCAAGAAAAGCTACTATTCGCAATTATGAAATTCTTGCATTTACTCATTAGGTATATATGCCCCTCGCCTTTCTCGCCCGCATACTCAGGGCCCACAAACATCGTAGGGAATTCAAATTTTAAATTATTTTTACACCATTCTGTGTCGTCAGAGAAAACATATATTTTATCTATGATGGTTTTTCTAGAAATGGATTCAATCCCTTTTCTGTAATATTCATTATTCACAACTTCGTGATTTTTATTCCCCACATAATCCCCTCTGCGGACATGAATACAGAGAGAATTTGTATTCTCTATCTCCCTTGCAAGGGCTTGGATGTTTTGAGCAGGGGAATTCTTAAGAGTAAAATCTTTTCTAATTTCAGCTTCAAAACCTTCAAAATACTTCGGGCCTTGCCAGTATCCTTCCAGATACACATTTCCTGTAATAGATAATATTTTTTTATCAAAAGTGAAACTTTTTTCTTGTCCCTTTATTTTAAAAATTTTCCTAAGTGCCCAGACTAAATTAGAAGACTGAGTTAACTCTGCCTTGATATTAAACAAATCTAAATCATAACTTCTTTTTGTAATATTTTTTAAATTTAAATCAAAAAATCCAGTGTCTAACCTTAGCTCCGTTTGGTTTTTCAGGGCCAGAACCCTCCCTAGAGCGTATTGAAACATCTGATTCCCCAACCCACCTTTTAGTCTTACAACTATCATAGTTTCTTAGAAACTTCCCCGTTAATCCATGCGTAAGTTTTTTCTAAGCCATGCTTAAGTAGTTCGCTGGGAGACCATTTTAATTTTTCTTTTATTAAAGTATTGTCTGAGTTTCTACCACGAACCCCGAGTGGCCCAGAGATATGTTTAATAGAAACTTTCTTACCAGCTATTTCCATAATCATTTCCGCAAGCTTGTTTATTGAAACCATTTCATCTGAGCCGATATTTACTGGCCCAATAAAGTCTGACTTGACCAGTCGTCTCACGCCTTCAATGCACTCATCTATATATAGAAAGGAACGAGTTTGTTTCCCATCTCCCCAAATTTCTATCTCTCCACCATCCTTAACTTCCGCGATTTTTCGACACAATGCCGCAGGGGCTTTTTCTTTACCATTATTCCAGGTCCCTTCAGGTCCGAAAATATTATGAAATCTGGCAACCCGAACATTTAAGTTATAGTTTCTGTTATAAGAAAAATACAGCCGTTCACTGAATAATTTCTCCCAGCCATACTCACTGTCCGGGTTCGCTGGATAGGCGCTCCCTTCGTCGCATTTTGGATTGTCAGGATCTTCTTGATTGTAAGCAGGATATATGCAAGCTGACGAGGAATAGAATATTGTTCCTATTTTCCACCTTCGGGCATACTCACAAGCATGTAAATTGATAAGTGCAGAATTAGACATCACGTCCGCATCGTGCTCTCCTGTAAATATATACCCTGCCCCACCCATATCCGCGGCAAATTGATATACCTCATCATAACCCTGACAATCTAACTTGTCCCAAGTGGCAGTATCACGCAAATCCCCGAGAATAAATTCATCACATGCTGTTTTAGAAAATTCTGGATTTTTCAAATCCACTCCTTTTACAAAGTACCCTTCTTCCTTGAGGCGTTTTGCCATATGGGAACCAATGAACCCTCCAGCTCCACAAATAAGTGCTTTTTTTATTGTATTTGCCATGTTAAATATTGTTATATTTCTTTAATTCCTTGATGCCTTCCTCTAGGATAACACGAGGTTCCCAATTTAAAAACTCTTTTGCCTTCTGTGTTCCGGCTTGAGTATTTCGAGGTTCAACTCTAGGAGGAATATAAGAAACTTCCCCGCCTACTAATTTCGCAATATAATTTATAGAATATTTATTATTCCCTCCAATGTTTATAACTTCACCCTTCCCCACTTTATCGCCATTCATGGCAAGAATATTTGCCGAGACAATATCGCGAACATTTACGAAGTCTCTGGTCTGCTCTCCGTCTCCCGTGATAGGCAGTGGTTCGTTCTTCTGTCGAAACTCTATAAACTTGGGAATAACAGAAGCGTATGCACCTCCTGCGCTCTGCCGTGGCCCATACACATTGAAATACCGCAGTGAAACAGTCTCCAGCCCGTAAATCTGAGCGTATAGCTTCATATACACCTCACCGATATATTTCTGGGCACCATATGGAGACAAGGGGTTAACTTCCATATTTTCCGTTATTGGGAGAATCTCTTGATCTCCATAGACAGCAGAAGAAGAAGCGAAGATTACTCTTTTCACTTTATTTATTCTGGAAGCTTCTAAAACATTTAGTGTCCCTTCCACGTTAATTGCATTAGTCTCAATAGGATTCTCAATGGAGTACTGAACCTGCGGGAAAGCTGCTTCGTGAAAAACATATTTCGCATTTTCAAATATTGGAATTAATTTTTCTTTTTCTCTAATGTCTATAATATGTAAAACAGCTTTAGGATTCACATTTTCTTTTACCCCGGCAGACATATTGTCCACAACATGAACTTCGTACCCCGTCTCTATAAGTGCATCGGTAATATGCGAACCTATAAACCCCCCCCCCCCCCCTAACACCAATTTTTTTTTTCTTTTTTTTTTTTTTTTTTTTTTTTTTTTTTTTTTTTTTAA